>JAAUXT010051787.1_pt1 | contig 12026 bp, 17 predicted proteins | sample 7278171 | NCBI WGS metagenome assembly JAAUXT01 (sample SAMN14350112, study PRJNA611818) | marine sediment metagenome | isolation source: surface marine sediment (1.8m) | place: French Polynesia: Moorea | collected 2018-08
GCGCGCCTCCGCGTGCTGCGTTCTCGCTGTCGGGGGCTGGCCGTCGTTAGCTCCGAGCGCGGTGTGTGTGTGTGTGGGGGGCTCTCACACACACACACACACAGTCACTCACACACACACACACACACACACACACACACACACACGGCCCACAAGTACTCCTCATCTGTGGGATTATCAGAGGAGCTACGATTCACACGCCCGCACACACGCACGCACACGCCATTCTTTATCGGACAGAACCTCAAACGTCTTGGAGCGACCGGAAGTGAGACTCACGTGAGATGGACGGCTCGACCATGATCTTCATCGTCTTCTTCCGGGCAGGCGTCTTCTCCCCGGAACCTGCAACACACCACACCCATTATCGCGGTGGTGGATCTCGGGACAAGTGACGTACTGGCCAATCTGACCGCGACGCTCGGGCGACAACACGTACATCTCCGGCAGCCTGCGCGCGCACGTTTCTGACCTGAGGTAAGTGGGGCGACGCAGCAGGGCGAGGCGGCGTGGGACGGGGCGAGGTCACTGACCTGAGGCTGGATCACTGAGATGGGGTGGGGTGAGGCCGGGGTGACACAGATGGGCGGCGCAGGTTGGGGCCACTACCCCCAGGCAGGGTAAGGTGGAGGGTGGGGTGGGGTAGAGAGACTGACCTGAGGTGAGGGAGACTGACCTGAGGTAGGGGAGATGATGCGGGCTGGGGTGGAGGATCTGACCTGAGGGTGGGGCGATGAGCGCCGCCCCGGAGCAGTCGATGTCGTCCGGCTTGACGAGCAGCACGACGAAGAACGCCTTGCTCTTGAACTGGTCCTTCTACAACCGCCAAACACACAACATCACACTGCACTGATCAATAGACAGGTTCGGCTGTGACGACCTGTGACACGGAGGGTGAAACCTTGGGTCAGGTTCCTGCCAGGTGTGAAGGATTGCGACCCTGGAGCTGGAGTACTTTCACACGCAGCTCCAACTGTATTGAACAGAGGTTCAGCTTGTGCCACATCCTGTGTGAAACAGGTCACGATGCGTAACGCACCACTCTCTGCTTTGAGAAGGAATAGATCTACCAAAGCAGAGAAGTAATAGATCTACCAGGCAGGTGAGAACACCATTGGGAGGATCCACACTCAATTCAGGACAAATTTTGCTCGCAACCCTAACGCTGCAGGGACGATCTTCCCTGGACTCACGCGACGTGCGCCACGTGACACGTGGTCCCAGGACACGTGGTTGGGACCACGTGGTCGCAGTACTCACGGTGACGGTGATGGCGCCTTTGCGCGTGATGGTCTGGTACTCCCCGGTGAACTCCACGTTGCGCGACAGGTCGAACACCGGGCACTGAAACACGAGCAACGCGCTATACACAGCGGTACACACACGCACGCATACCCCTACACACACACACACACACACACACACACACACACACACACACACACACACTCACACACAATTCTGCACTGAGACGTGAGCACCAGGTCGCGGGGGCAGTCTCGCAGAACTTCGTCGCCTCGACGTCCATCTTGGGTTCACATTTTCCCTTGTGTGAGTCTGTTCTTTCTTTCTTGCAGAGACTTCTCTCTTGCTTTCCTGGTTTGGGCAAGACTTGCAAGTGCTGTGACGTGACGCTCACCTGGACATCGTGCATGGACACGACGTGACGTCACTCACCTGGACGTCCTGCACGGACACCACGCTGCACAGCGAGTCGTCCGATTCCACCTTGACGACGAGCGACGTCTGGTCGTCCTGGAAACGGTACTGGAAGTACTTGGGCTCCGAAGGCTTCACGTCCACTGTCCGCCACTTGCTCAGCCTGCAACACAGACGTTACAGAACGCGTGCCTTAACTGGCCGGCTTTTCCCTTTGTTCTTGAGTTCTTTAAATCCCACTCTTTGAACTCCACACAATAACACAGACCTAGACCTGCTACACTTACAAATAAGTTCCTTTTGATTCATGAATTTGGCAGGCTACATTGCAGAACAGTCATTTTTTCTTGTTCTGTAAGTTGGTTATGGAACAAAACGAGACTTTTCATGTCATTTAAAAGCACTCACTCGCTACTGCTCGATCGTGCTTTTAAATGACATGAAAAGTCTCGTTTTAGTTCAATAACCTATACTTAAAGACACATTCAGCAAACGCTCTATTCAGGACACATTTAACGCATAAAGAACACACAGACGCTCTTTCGACTGTATCCACTCGTGTGAAGGTCGCACTCTGGTTTTGGGTGGACCCCAACATTCGCTGTTGTTTTGTAGAACAAGGTCCCGTTTTCCCGTTTGTGCTGCGACAAACAACCAGCACTCAAGAAAAGATGCCCTCGTGCTTTTGATGCTCAAAATGGGGACGAAAGGTGAGTCTTGTTCCTTGATGGACGACAGGCAGATCCTGACGTGCGTGGCCCATGGGACTTTTGAATTGAACCGAAACCCTGGTGAGCCGACAAGATGTTGTGGGATAATTCTTTGAGAACTTGACCTCACGGGAACAAACCACAGACACAGCGCCCATGGTTCCAGTGCAAAAGACGCGCATTTCGCATCTGGTTCACTCTGCATGTGTCAAGCGTTCAGGTCCTGTACAAATTTAAGTTGCTTCGAGGTACGGTGGTCCTGGTACATTTGTGTGAGCGCAGTGCTTCACGACTCTGATGTGAGACGCTTTGAATGTCCACAGGTCCTTCAGTGCACCAACCCCAGATATTCGTGAACTTTCGCTGCGATTTTCGCAGCTTTAAAGCCGGCAGTGAAAAGGTAATGTGTCCGTGTGAGCAAGAGCGTGGGGTATCACCACAGCCGTATCCACCGCTTTGCCCAACAAATTGGTCCAAAAGTTGGGAGTTTTCCACAGTTTGAATGGGACCTGGGTGCCAGATGGGCAAGGTGAAGATCGGCGTGCGTCTCACACTGAGGTATGAGCACGACTTGTGCACGGGTGAACATGGCGTCAATTCCCATCAGACTCCACAAGGGAGGGAAGACACGCATTGGAGTTTTCCTCAAGTATTCGTGTGCTATGTGATCAGACTGCACAGAACCAGATCGAACGTGGATGGAACCCCCTGGACGCCCACCCTGCAATCAGCCTACCAGGCTTTGTCATCAGCTTCAAAAGTCCCTGGCGCGATGCACTCTTTACACCTGACAATTGCACAGTGACATCAAAAGGATCAAAACGCCATTGAACTCCCGGTGTATCAGGCAGGGACGTCGACCCAAACATTTTGACCACATCGTCATGAATACCTCAAAGACCAACATTGCCCAAAACACAACCAGACATTCACACTGACTGGGTCATCGCTGCTGCCTTGCTGGTCGTTGCCCACACCTGAAATTCTGGGCATTCTTGACGACCTTCAATGGGGGTCATCACACCCTGGTGGTCGTCCGTACCTGTCACACCGGTACTTACTCCAGGTCAAAATCCTTGACGAACTCCGTCTGTAGCGTGTAGCCTGTCGGCGTTTTGGACGCGGACGAGATGTCGACGAGAAACTGCGCGATTTGCGGCTTCTGCTTCCGGTGCTCGGCCTCCAGGGGGCAGAGCGTGCGGCTCACAGAGTAGTAGTCGTACCTGAAACCGAGGCTCTGTGAATCACATGGAGCTCACCGTAAGCGAGACACAGTGGGAAGTGCAGAATGCCAAGGTTTGGGGAATCATGGCTAAAGGCAGGAAACCAAGGAAAGAAAAGGCGAACTAAAATGAGAGACAAAGGAACCAAGGTCAGAGTGAAGGGAACCAAGGTCAGAGTGAAGGGAACCAAGGTCAGAGTGAAGGGAACCAAGGTCAGAGTGAAGGGAACCAAGGTCAGAGTGAAGGGAACCAAGGTCAGAGACATAGGAACCAAGGTCAGAGCATGACAATTGATTGTCAGTATCGGGATCGGCAAGGGAAACAAAACAATTCCTTTGTGCTGTCAGCATGTACTTTTGACCAGTGTTTCTCTCCAGAGTGGAAGTGAATCGACTCGGCGTGGATTGCAAAGATCGGGAACCCGACTTATCGCCCAGTGTACGTCAACGCACACAATTCGAAAGGTCTGCTCCTTGGCAGGGAAGTGTCGCATTTGCAATAATGGGGTTGCGCACCGATTCAGAACCCCAAGCACGGTCCTGCTCGTAGCAGCACGTACTCACACAGTACTCACAGCAGCGCATACTCACACACAGTACTCACACGTACTCACAGCAGCGCATACTCACACAGTCTCGAGAATGAGCGGCATCTGCCACGACAGGATGTGTCGCTGCTGCCGCACGACGACGAGCACCGGGAAATCCTCCGTCGCGTTCTCCGCCGTCATGTGGATCCGCACCGCCGTCGTCTGCAGCGACACACCGGAAGTGACCCGTGAAAACCGGAAGTGAATCGTTAAACTGGAAGTGGCCCAGGGAAACCGGAAGTGAGGAGCGAAAAGCGGAAGGCGAAAGGGACGAGGAAATATAGAGCCCAATCCGGAGTCGAATGGAAGAGTGAGAGGCACCTGAAACCAAAACGTGAAAATAGGAAGTGGGTCAAGAAACCGGAAGTGACTGGGAAACATGGAACGTGAGCCGGAAGTGAAACGCAAAACCGGAAATGAACAACTGCGTGACGGTTCAAAAAGCTCTCGCGAACGACACAGGCATGAAGCCCTGCAGTATTCACGATACACAGAGCTGCATGGCGAGAACGTCATACAAAATTCATGGGACAGGACACCACGGGGACCGCAGCTGGCCACGATGCGGTGCGGTGTGTTACGTCATCCCTCATGAGGAGAACCCATCCATTGTTGTTGCAGTTGTTTCACTGCGAGCAGCGCCAGAGCTCCAGAACACCGGACCAGAGTGATGAAGAAGTGGCCACGGATTCTGACGAACACACTACACTCCTCTGTGCACGCGAGAATGTTCGTGTATTTCCAGTCCTTGAGGTGGTGGTGGTGGTGGTGGTGGTGATGGTGGTGGTGGTGGTGGTGGTGGTGTGTGTGTGTGAGTGTGTGTATGTGTGCGACAACTGACCAACACACTGCGCCCCCCCCTGTGTACGCGAGGGTTTTCGTTACATGTACAACGAACTGCAGGTCTATGTTCGTGTGTTTCCCGTCCTGGAGAGAGGATGTGTGTGTGTGTGTGTGTGTGTGTGTGTGTGTGTGTGTGTGTGTGTGTCTGTCTATCTGTCTGTCTGTGCGTGTGTGCGTGCGTGCGTGCGTGCGTGCGTGCGTGCGTGCGTGTGCGCACATGAAACTTGTGACAGGCTACGCAAAATTCACGCATTCATTCAGTTGTCCAGATATTGAGCATCACACGAAGGACAGCGTCTTGCACATGGGTGTTGCTGGGCAACAGGGTGCACACTTTCCTCTCAAAAGTTACAATCAAAGAGAACACATAAGTGCGTCTGAAACTTGGGTGAACATAGGTTTTTGGAACTGAGGAAAGGTGAAGCACCTTTGTTCTTAATCCAGATCAGAGGCTATTTTTGCACGAGTAGGAGGTGCCATGGAAACGACCTGTGAGAGCACCGCGCCGGCGACAGCGAAACCCTTGACATTTCGCAGGGCGGGGATCACTTGATGGGCGGCACTGGGACCCGAGGCAGCGAAGACCCGGTTCACACTGAATGCACTTGCGTGCGCCATGGCCGGGTCTGCACGCCAGGCCCACACTGAAAGGGTTTGTATGCGTATTAGCCGGACCCCAGATTTTGATGGGTGTTGGTCGCTTGCACTCAGTTGACGCAACGTCGGAGGGAACAGGGAACCCAACTTTTACCCCCCGCCCCGTATGAATGTAGCCCGAAGCCTGTTGCGCAATGGACACAACAATGCATTGCGCCACTGCGCCAGTCATTGGGCCCTTTGTGTCACAGAGTCGACACGATGCCCCACAGTAACGCAACGTCTGACGCACACCCACAAACTTGTCCAGGGTGCAATGCCTGACATTCTCCGTGCCCACGAACCCACAAGCCATAACAAGGAGCACCACACACGCGTCTCATCCCGCGTCAACGCAGCTCCTCAGAACCGGAAGTCGGGATGTGCGGACAGCGGAAGTGGAGAGAAGGTCAGCGCTGGGGTGGCGTCGCGTCCCTCCCCAGCGCCTTCCTTCCCCATCACATGTGCCATCTCTCCCTGACTCTGAGGATGGATTCACACACACTTCGCCTCGCTTCACGACCCTGTCTACACACGTCACGTGAGCGTGTGGGAGTGTTCATGTTGAGCCGGAAACTTAGCAGAGAAACCAGCTCTTTCACAGGCTGGATTTTTGCACCAAACGTGACAATTTTGAAAAATCCGCTCACAGTGCTGGTGGCCAACGTGTCTGAATGACCAGTCCGATGCTACTGCTTCAGTGGGCCACACAGGAACGCTACGCATGACGTCATGCCCCCGGTGTGAACCCGGCTTTGTGCACACAACACGCTGAACGGAGGTTCCAGGCCCGAGTCGGAAATGAGACGAGAGTCTCAACGCCCACGTGCGGCGACGTCCAGTGGCGTCACGTGCTGCAGCCGCAGTAGCCACGTGGCGGCGCCACAACCAAGACACTTTGGATGGGGGGTGAGGAACCAAGAACGACTGACGTCACCGATAGGTGCACGCTGGGAGTGGGGCAGCAGAACGCATTTTTGAGCAACAGTTCTCTGTGGGTCACTGTGACGAAGATACAGCACGTTCGGAGCGCTTCGAACCAACGCATTGGGGTATCCACCCGTTCACTCAGCACTGGATCTATTCCAGAACACACACACACACTGGAGTGACGCGCCATGGATCCACATCCTGCAGTGGTGCTGATGCATCCAAAGGTCTTTCACCCGCCAGTTTCTTTCTTCCAAATGTCACTCGGACGGGGAATAAAAGACGTTTCACATGGAACTGTCTGCTGGCCTTTCTGCAGAAAAAGAATCAGTCCATTGTCACACGAAGATTTGCTGCTTTTTCTTCTGTGACGTGTACGAATGTGAACGCAAGTCTCAAGGTTGTTTCACGCTGGATGCGTCACGCGTTGCGTGCGTCATGCGTTGCGTCCACGTGTGACTCGGCGCTGTCTCGCACTCATCATGTCACGTGTTTAGCTCCTGCAGAACGCAAAAGGTGTTGCACTTGGTAGGTGTAACTGCAATACACAACGCATCCAGCGTGAAAACCTGAAATTCAAGGAACAAGTTGCAAGTCGCTCACGCCACGGAAAAAGGGGAACCAGTCAAATATGGCAATTGAATCAACAATACTGAGTTCATCGAACCAGGGACGCTGGGCACGACGTATTCCACGTACCAACCCAACACTCACGCATGCGTGGAAACGATGGTGTCTTCCCTCAAACTGTGACGCAACGCCCATCGACGTGCACGGACACACTGCGCATGACGCCTGCAGTGTGAACCTGACATGGACAGCAATGTAATGGTGCGTGATACCTGCAGTGTGGACTGCAACGCTTGACGCCTGCAGTGGGGAAAGGGGGACGCGCGCAGCACAGAACGCAGCATAGGACACACCCAGCGAGAACCAGAGTCTGAGACATCTGAGACACAACGTCTTCCTCCGTTGGGACCGGTGAAAAGGGCAAGCGAGTCAAGCGGTTTTCACGTTGGTGACGCGCAGTCGTTTTTTTCTTTTAACGTCGGCGTCAAAATTTAACATTGAAACCAATGCTGGAACTTTTGACGCCAGCCCAGAAAACGACTGCGCGTCACCCCCAATTCACACCGCGTGCGCCAGCGCATCACGCACCATGTGCCAGCGCACATTTGAGGTTGGAACCCATCCGCGATCATAGTGGCGCACATGCACTCAGTGTGAACACAACTACTCACTGCCCATTTACTTTGCCTTTCGCATGCGTGATACCTATTTTTGGTGCGCAGTGACCTTGGTGTGCGTATGCGTAGATGCGCTTGGTGTGAATTGGGGGTCACCCAATGTGAAAACCCCTAAACACAGGACGTATCTTGCGTGACCCGCGTTTTGAGGAAATGGAAACGGCGTGTTGTGTCAGAGCTGCGCGCATCCCACGCCGGAACGGGTTGACACACGGAGGAACGTGACTTCGCATCACGACAAACACTTGTGACAGAACGAAAACTGAGCCAGTCAGTCGCTCGGGATGTTGTGTGGAATTTTTCTGCAGAACTCTCCATGCCGCGTGTGCATTTTTCGTGGTTCTTGTCAAACTGACCCCGCAGCACACACACACACGCACACACACGCACACACACACACACACATACCGCCCAATGCATTTGTCTCTGTGTTTTTGGCTTTGCGGAACGTCGTCGCTGTTGCGTGACCTGCACACACATACACACATACATACACACACGCACACACACCCACACACAGACAGACAGACAGACAGGCAGACACACACACACACACACACACACACACACACACACACACGTGGACGAACATCAGCCCAGTCTCGACGCCTCTCGCTCGCTCGCACGGCGAGGTTCCGTTTCTGAGTCTGAAGTTCCAGGTTCCACATTGGTCAGGTTCACTGCCTTGTCATCCAAGGACATTCAGATCAGATTCACGAGCACCAGCCGACCAAATAGAGACTCGGGCCCGCACCACATACAAGGCCTTTCAAACATCCTTCAGACCCTCCAGGAAACGACAGACCCTGGGCACGGAGACGTGCTCTTCGTATCCGGCGCTCGAGTGCCCGTCCCCTGCTGTGTTCCCTGAGTAGGATCAATTCTACACATGTACGGGCTCGTCAAGTGGCCCTTGTGTTTGTGCTTGGTTCGTGTCCACTCACTGGGCCTGTGTGCAGGGACTGCTTCATCATGTAGGCTCCGGGTTGCACACAGTACGGCGGGATCTCCGTCCCTCTGTACCTGCGGAATCCAGTGAACCTCAGGGCGGAACCGACAAAGGTCAAAGGTCGCGGGGCCCGATCCCAACTTGGATAATATTGTGGTGAGAGATAGTTGAAATTTTTGCGTCTGGAAGGCAGTTGAGCTTCTTGCTTTTGGAGTGAGGGGGCGGCCGGGCCCCACCCCAGGACCCATCCTGCCCCATAGGATCCCTTCTCCACAATCTGTCCGTCCTCACATCCAGTGGGCCCAAAGTAAGGGGGTTGCTTTCCCCTCCCTTCCAGCTAACATTGGGCTGCTTTGCTTATCCTTTCTGCAGGGTCTGTCTTGTAACCCTGGAACCCCTTCCCAGGAGTCACTCTGTTCTCACAGGACCCCATCTCAGCGTCCACCCTGTCACCACACAGCTCCTCCCTAAAATCTGCTCTGTCACCACAGAACCCCTCCCATGGTTTTCCACCACAACCCCCCCCCCCAGGATCCACCCTTTCCCCACGACCCCAACCCCAAGGACCCATCCTGGGCTGTGCCCAGAGAACCCTTCCCAGGATCTTCCCTGCCCCCCACAGGGCCCCTCCCCAGGGTCTGCCTTGTCAACCACCCCCAGGGTCTGCCCTTCCCTCCACAGGACCCCCCCCCCCCAGGATCTGCCCTGCCCCCACACCCCCTCCCCAGGGTCTGCCCTGTCCCCAACGGACTCCGCCAAGATCCCTCGTGTCCCACAGGCCCCCACCCCGAGGATCCGCCCTGTCCCCTGTCGCTCTGTCCCAGGTCACGGCGCTTCCCTTCGCTCCTTTGTGCGGGAGACGTGCAATCTTCCTCAGGTTTCCTCCTCTCAACTTGCTCCCCGCAGCTGCAGCAGAATCGTCTTGTGCAGAGCGGGCCCACCTTCACACTCGGTGCGTCCAACTCCGTCCAGTGCCGCCTCTCGTTATGCACTGGATGCGTGCCTGTGCAACGGAGGCAGCTGCTGCGTCATGACTGGAACGTGACGCACAACGCGCGCCCAACAAGAACACCACGCACTGAGCACGTAAAAGCTCTGTGGGGTCTTTCAACAAACCCTCGCTGATATGAATGCGGCGGAGGATTTGCCTGAACTCCCCCGTTGTGAACCTGGACCTTTCCGGATCTTGGATGGAATTCTGCTGACATGGGAAGAATTGCAAAATGCTGTGCTGTTGCCAATGGGTGCAGGTATTGTGTGCGCGATTCTGCAGGTGATGGGGAGTTTTAGCAAGCCAGTCCGGTGGTGCGTTCATGTACCTGTTGAGTCAGCTTTGCGCTGTTGTGCTCAGTGCTGCCTTCTCTCAGCACAGAAACCTGCGCTCAGCCATCAGTGATATCAATCAGATGATACGACGTACGACACAGTCGGTTGGTGCTTGGAGGGGAAAACACACCGTTTGTGTGTGAGGTTGATGCCAGAGGGCAGGGCACATGCATCACCGGACGTTTTGGGAACGGGGAGGATTCAGACCACCGTGAGACAACGTCCAACGGCCCTGATGGCTGAACCTCCCTATTGTGAACCTGGCTAAAGGCTGGGTAAAACTCCCCAAGGAAAACCCGAGACAACGTCCAGCCAGCAAACCTCGCCATCGCGAACCCGCCCCGTGGCGGCTCTGCTCTCTGAATCTCACCATTGTGAACCTGACGCAGCGTCCGGCGGCCCTGCTCGCTAAACGTCCCTACTGCCCCGCGGCGCCCCGCGCCTGACTCCGGCTAATCGAGCCACTTCCCCCGCAAATGAGGCTCGTCGAGCCGCGGGCTCTCCCCGCTCCCTCCCTCCCTCGCTAATTTATCCCCCCGACAATTCCGCAGTCAAATTAAGTCTTGTGAGGCCCATTTCGCCCGAGATTCCTCTGAAGAACGCCTAATCGCGCAGGAAAATTGTGGCCGTAAATTCTTAGACCTGATTAATTGGGGACAAGGATGATACATCCGTGTTGGTGTCTTCTGGATGGATGGAGAGAGAAGAGGTTTTCACATTGGTGACGCACGTCAACATTTTTGACGTCATGGTGGTTGACGTCAAGAAGGGCCTGTAGCATTGTTTTCATGCCCACATGTAACATTGACACTGGTGGTAAAATTTTGACGTTGACGTTGACATAAACGTCAACATTTTCAGACGCCAACGATGCCAATGTGAAAAACGCATGGAGTTCCGGTGTCACGGTTCTGCGAGGCTCAGTTCTGACGGGCCTCTGGCCTCCTGGTACCGGGCCTGCCACTGGTACTGGGAGACCTCAGACCTCACGGCACTGCTGGTTGGCTCAGTTCCGGGAGGACCTCAAGTACGCGTCTCAGAACGTGTAATTTCTCGGCGTCTTGTACAAAAGGCCAGGCAGGACAGACCATCCGCTGACTTGCGCTGGTACCAGCACATTCAGTGAGCACCTGACTTCGACACGACAATTCATCTACAAAACTGAAGGTGCTGGGGGTGCGAAAGGACATAGAATCGCAACCTGGAATTCAGAAACACTCATCAACTTTGTTCCTCCGACAGAACTTCGTCATGAAGAACGCAGGGCCCACTGACTTGTGCCAGATCCCACCGCATCCAGGTGTGGACCCTATCATCAACGACACGCCGCGCATTCAAGCAAGATTCCAAGGGCATCGACGCCACGAACCAGGACTTGGGTACAAGAGAGCATTCTTCACCGCCTCATCCGTCCCGTGCACTTTGCCACTTGGGAGACTCTCATACACACACACACACACACACACACACACACACACACACACACACACACACACACGGCGTGTTCCAAACCGCCCGACAGTGACGCATCGCTTCCCAACGAGCGCGCAAGCCTCTCAGCCTCATGCAAGTTTCAAACCCCCGGAGGGTCCCCGCAGAGCAGTGTCAGTTCTCGTTATACCTGACGCGTGGAGAAGCCGTGTGGCGGCCGGCTGGCGTGGTGGCATGGTGCAGGAGCTGAGGCAGCGAGGAACCAGGTTCGACTCCCCTCTCTGGACAGCAGAGTCCAGGTCTTCCAATCGGAGGCAAGGCAATACCTTTCCCTCGTGCGAACGCAAGAGAGCCACTTCAAAGTGGAAGTGTCATACTGTCGTCCCCGCTTAATTCGACCCCGGTTAGTACGTCGCCCCGCATAATCAGTCGTTTTTTCCGTGCCTCGAACTCAGTCCATTTGAAAAGCATTGAGTTCACCCC
>JAAUXT010056403.1_pt1 | contig 12026 bp, 14 predicted proteins | sample 7278171 | NCBI WGS metagenome assembly JAAUXT01 (sample SAMN14350112, study PRJNA611818) | marine sediment metagenome | isolation source: surface marine sediment (1.8m) | place: French Polynesia: Moorea | collected 2018-08
CATACTTTTGGAAGAGGCTGCCTATAGGTGATTTGATTTCACTCACTCCGATTTCACTCGCTTTTTCCAAAAGCTCACAAATCGGACCAAGCTCCTCAAATCACCTAAAAACACATTGAACAGCCACCACGCCCACAAAGATATCGAAAGAGTCTGTTCAAACTTCGGATGAACCTTTGAGTCGGAACTCAGCGTCTTTTTCCGACACAGGCTGCCTGCTCCGGTGCTCGTCCAGCCCGGAGAGGAGCTGCGCGTCAGCTGCACGTACGACACGCGGGCGAGGGTGGCGCCGGTGTCGGGGGACGCCGAGCAGTGCGAGGCGTCGCTCATCTTCTACCCGCAGCAGGTCAGTGTGAGCTGCATCTCGGGGGCCGAGGACATGTCCCGTCTGCTTCTTGTAAAGAGTACGCACACACGCACGCACGCACGCGCGCACGCACGCACGCATGCACGCACGCACGCACGCACGCACGCACGCACGCACGCACGCACGCACGCACGCACGCACGCACGCACGCACGCACGCACGCACGCACGCACGCACGTGGCTTGCTTTTGCACGCTCTGCTCTTGGTTCTCCAAACGTTTCAACAGAAGCCACGTCCCTCTCAGCGTGTCGTTCGCTTCGCCTCAGACTGACCTGCTGACGACTCGGCGCGCTGACTGCCGCTCCTTCAACCGGATCGACTCGTGCGACGTACAGACGAGCCGCGCGTCCAACCGCTGCAACCTGGACGCTTTCTACGCGAGTCCGGAGGGCACGGCGTTTTTCATCGACGTCCAAAGCAACTGTTTCATGCTCAACCAGAACACAGCGAGCCCGACAGACAAGCTGCCCGTCTGCAGCACCCAGTGCAGGGCTATTCTTGCGGTTTGTTGAGGTCATGTTCATCTGCTGTTGAAATCGACAAGCACAGCGCACGTTCATGTCAAACGCATGGTGCACTTTCGTGTTTCCACAGAATGCGTACAGGAACATTGCATGCCTGCGAGGAGACATGAAGTACGCGTTTCTCAACTACTTGATGAGCCGCCAGTACCAAACGGCCAATGAGGCCGCCAACAAGCTCAAGTGAGGCTTATCACATCTGCGTCTTCGATAGATCTACGTGGTCCAGAGAAACCCCAATTACAAGACCCTTTTGATTTTCCGGTTCCTCAGCATTTGCCACTGAAATCAGCCTATGGCTCTGCTGTCTGCTGAGAATCACAATGAAAACACAATGTTCATTTGTCCTGCAGGTTCGACCGGGAGGTGTTCGAGGGAATGGCCGTGTGCCACGGCGCGGTGCCTGGGGACGACCTCACCTCTGTCGACCCTATGAAAATCGCCGCCGCAGCCAGCACCAAAACGAGCAAAAGCGGCGCCCCAAGCATCAGCAGAGAAATTTCGATTCTCCTGGGTTCCCTCTTGACAGCGCTCTTGGTCTACTTTAGTTGAAGCACGCGCACCCTGCAGCACCAGTCATGTACATAACGAGTGAAATGTTCCTTTGTCAGCTTCTCGACTGATTCCTTGGGGGTCCTTGATTTGGTTGACGACAGCAGGGAGACATTTGAAATCAAAAACGTCAACCTCAATGTCGAATTTTTTTGCATACTTTGATTTCCACATTTTGGAAGTGCTCTTGCCTTTGCAAAACATTGTTGAACAAAACTGACCAAAAACTAGGGTTGCTCAATTAAAATTTTCTGTGTAAGGGGGTTTGAAGTTGACGCGACCTTGAAGTTTCCTCTCCAAACGTCGCTGTTTGAGCTCACTGCTGTTGAAGAAACAATTGTTGCGCATGCAAGCGAATCAAATTCCTTTGGTAAAAGAAACAAACCCCTTGCTTTTGGAAATGATAATTTGGTTTATTGTCAAAAAAATCGACACAAAAGCAACATCAGTCAACAGTTCTGCTTTGTCCATGGCAACAACAGCTGTGCGTTTACGCTTCAGCAGTAAGTATCACGCTTGAACACAGAACGTTCGTCAACACCTCTGCCTTGAACATTTTCGATGGTCGGACGGATTCTTCAGTTCACATTCGCACTGAACCAGCAGCATTTCGTGGCGTGCCTCCACGGTGATGTGTGAAATCCATGCAGACGAGTGCTTTGTCAAGACTTTTGTTTCATCTGCTTATTTGGCTGTTGAGCTCTGACCACTGACATACAACAACCAACTCTGATACAACCAAACAACGCTTGTAGTTTTGAAAGTTTTGCGTCAACCGCGTTCACACAACACGCAAATTTATGCACCTGATAGATGCTTGTCGAAACAGCAGTGCAACCACAACAGTGTGCATCATCAACAAACCACATAAACTTGGGTTTGTTCACAAAAATATCACAGCATTGAACAAGTTGTAGAAGCTCCAAAACGCGTGCACATCCAGGACAATATAGCACGTCAGTTTATCACCAGACGTACGACTGGAACTTCTCACGTATGTCAGGATAAGTTTCATTCAGGACCAAGGAAAGGCTCAAAGACGTGATTGCTCACAGACAATTCTCCAATGAGCATTCTCGTGTACGCTTGGAACTTCTTGTGCGCATTTTTCTTTGGTTTTCGAGTTCCAGAACTCCACGACACAAAAACACGCGTGCAAAATTCGCACTGTTCAGTCACGACTTAACAACACAAGACTCGAAGAGACACCAAATCAAACAAAACGTCCGCGCGCTCGTTGCTTGGTGCTTCGCAACACACCAAACAAAACTTCAATGTGAATCACGAATTTCTGCGGACAATCCGAACAATCTGAACAACTTCGTTTCTGACAAAAAAATCAATCCCTCAACCCAGAAAATTCTGGAAATTGAAAACATCGCAAACAAAAATTGGAGTTGGTTCATGCTGCTGGACATTTACGCCTTGGTTGCAATTGTCGTTCGTGAAACAAACCCCCCAAAACATGCTGATATATATACACGCCAACCTGGTCGCTCAGTCTGGGTGTGAGGGTTGGGCAAGGCTGCGGAGATGCTGGGTGTACTCCTGCGTCAGGATGTCTTCTGCTGCCTTAACACACTGGTCAACAGCGTACTCACACTGCAGGGGAACCTCACCTGCAGGTCATATAAATAGCGACTCAAGGCAACAGCCTCATACCAAATCAGCATACCCCACCGAAAGCAAAGAATTCTTCACCCAATCGTTATTTGTAATGGCAGGTCATACGGGAATGACCACACAACATCGCATGACGTCATCACACGCAACACGTTTTGGCGACAGAAACCTGCAGACCTGGACAGAAAAAGAATGCGAAAGCGAGCAAAGAAAGTTCCCACCTTGTTCTGTGTTTATCCCAAGGAAAGGATGCAATTCAGACTTGCCCGCTTTGTTGAATTTTTGTGAATCATACAGAATCAAATCAAACATGAATCAGTACCACCCACATACAAACAGAATTCTTGACGAAGCCCTTGGCGTTACCTTTGTGGGTGAAGTGTTCCTGTGCGATGTAGACGAGGGCGGGGACGCAAAACTGGGCGAGGCCGTGCAGGTCGGGCCTCTCGCTGTTACACATCCACACCGGCAGCAGCGCGTGCGCGTAGTGCTGCAGGGTCGGGAGGGAGGAGGGAGGGAAACGACAACAGGTCTTACAGTCTATCTCTTTCAGAACCGACACCAGAGGCACAGTGATTCGCGATGATTTTCATCTCATCTCAGAGAACCCAATCACGGTGTCATAGATTTTTGTGTTGTCTGCTTCTCTTGTCGCAGATCAAGCCCAAGATCAATCGGACAAGAACGGAATCATGGCACCAGATTTACATGCGAGCGAAAGGCGCGGTCACAATTTAGACGCTCAAAAGTACAAAGCACAAGCTGCTCTTGACCTCACAACACCTGCAGAAACGAAAATCAACAATCTGTCGTGTACGTACCTCTGGGTATCCCATGTTACTGTCGATGAGTTTCACCTCCTGCTCCTTCAGCAGGTACAACACGCCCTCCACCGACGAACTGCTGCAGAACTGGAGGTTGGGGAACCCGCCCGCCTCCACGTCCACACCTGCACCACGGGACCAGACAAGTTTGTGAAAAAGTCTTGTTGAAATCACCTGAACAAACTCAAAAATCTTTCACAAGTGACACGTTGTTCTGTGTTTGGTTTTGTACCTTTCTTGTTGAAGGCGAGTTGAAACCCGAACAGCAACCCCCAGAGCCTGTGTTCCACATCCCGCTTCACACACGTGCACATCCTGCAACACAACACAACCTGTTCTGATTGGTAAGAGCGACCAGAAATCAGGAGCCAGATGGGAGAAACACCTCAACTCCAATCGTTCGTGTCTGGTGCGCATGTCCCACTATGCGATGTCTCACAGTCTCGTCACTTCCTACAGAACAAGAATGCGAGCTTTCCCTGGCGCGGGTAGGGACTGGATCTGGATCGAACTGGAAAAATTTTCGATCAACATTTCCCTCGTAAACACACACACACACACACACACACACACACACACACACACAATAACAAAATAAACCAGGGGCGTCCACTCACCGTTCATTTCACAACTCAACACACAAGCTCGTACGCAATGGTGAACAGCAAACTCCTACAGGTACACTCCCCGTGGCGTTTTCACCAGTTTTTCAACATTTCTGCGAACGGCCCTCTCACCTGTCGTAGTTCATGTTGAGGCCGTACGCGAAGTAGTAGACGTGTTGCGGCGGCGCGCGCGAGTTGAGTCGGAAGCACTGCGCGGGGAAGCGCGTCGTCAGCGTCGCGCTGAACCCGCCGCCCGTCTCCGCGTCGCTCGGCGCGCCGTCCCCGTGCGCGCTGCTGCTCGCTGCGGAACCGCCCGACTCGGTTTCATCGGCGCTGCCCGTGAAAATTTCTTCGCGGTTTGCAGCTTGCGCTGTGTGGGATCCATCTCCGTCTCCAGAAGTCGTCTCTGAATCGCTGTGATTGTCTCCAAGCCTGTCCAGGGAGTTTGACGTGTTCTTGGTTTCAGGCGAAAACTGTGGTCTTCCCGACTGTGGTCTTGCGGAGCCAGGGCGCCACAATTTGACCCCGAGAATCTGTGTGCTCTTGATTGGTTCACCGTCGCCAAGTGTCGCACAGTTGACACCCTCTTCTCTGTCCGAGGAGTAGCCTTGGTCAGGGTCCCCAGTGCTGACCACTTCGTCGACCTCAGGTTGCTTGGTCTGTTCATTGGGTGCCATGGATGCACGTAGGTCAGCCTGAACTGCGTCTAGGGACCGTACCAGTGATTCCAGGGTGCCGCAGAAATCACGCTAAAACAAGAATGCCACGCATTGAATACAGGAATGTGAATGTCCTTCAGGTTTCATGAAGACTTCAGGGTGGTGGACATCCACCTTTGTTTGTTTTGTCTGTCATTCCCTCGGTGACAGAATTTCAACCTTGTCACACGTCTGCCACCCTCGTGGACATCCAAACAAAAAAGCAGAGCTTTGAACACATTGGCGTCGCAAGCGCACGGCCTCCCTGCGAGCCAGGTCCAGGGGCGCGGTGGGGACAGGGGGTATCGGACCTGCTCGGCAGTCCTACCTTCGGAACATGATTTCTCTCGTTATTGCTGAGGCATAACACTGGTTCACGCCGAAAGGACGCGCCTGTGTGTGGACATTCATCAGAGTGACAAACATCAAGCGACCATCACCATTTGAAGGACAACACTCTCTCAGTTGTTGCCAAGGCACAACACAGGCTCGCTCGCAAGGCGATACCTTCCGTGTTTTGAGAATGACGGAAGAACAGAAGTCGATCAATTTTCAATGCGTTGGCCTGTTCGACATGGATCTTCAAACACGTCCTGCCTCGTGACAGCACAATGGCTTTTCAGCTGTAGAAACAAGATACTCGCAAACAAACATCGAACAGAAATCAATACATTTCCATTGATCTCAACATGTTCATGATGTCGGATCATATCACTCGCCACCGGAGTTGAGAAGAATTGCGAGGTGAATCCATTGAAGCGTACCTCTTTGTTTTCGGTCTGCAGCTGCTGATTCTCTGTTGGTTCACCCCTGCTGCTGAGGTCCTTCTCCAAGTTCATGACGTACTCATCGATGTTGATGGGTTCACCGGAGAGCTCCTGAGAAAACAACAAACCAACAAGTGAAGCTGTGCAATGTGAATGACATGGTCCTGCCTGGGTTCTACCTGTGGTGTCCGTGACAAATTGTAATCGTGTAGATTTCGAGCAGACCCATCAGACCACAGCAATAACGTTCAAGACACCTTCAGAACCGAAAATGGACGACCTTGTCCACTTCAATTGCGCCACTACGTACTTGGTAGAACAGACGTAATTCAAGGTTTTGCTGTGCACAAAGCCTGGTCGAGGGTTTTCTTTCGCGATCAATGTTCTCAAACAAAGCATTTCGCAAAACAAGGCTCGCACTCTTGTTCTTGTCAGCAATGAAGGAATAGTGCATGACCACAGAGTTAGTTGACAGCGAGACTGATTTTCACCCCCATCAACTCACTCACCGATCCCTCTTCCTGTTTGATGCTGGTCAGCAAACGTTCTCTCAGCCTCACCCTGCTCTCTCGATCCGTCAGTGTGAAACAGGAGTCACACAACAGCACACCACCTGCAGAGGAACGTCATACACAAAACGTCCAAAATGTGATGAACGGCGCAGACTAAATTTGAATTTGAACCAACTACCAAAAGATGAAGAAACCGCACCCAAAGTGCAGTTCCACGAGTTCACTCTTCGTGTGGTGCACAAAACAGGCTCGCCCCGAAAGGCGCGACGGTGTACAATGCGCAAAACACAGGTGGACTCACCAAGCCTCCGAAGCCTCAAGTGCTCCTGCGACATTTTCTTGCATCTTCCACACGTGTCCGCTTTCACAATCCGCTTGACTCCGTCTCCCTGCACGGCCAGTCCGTTCCCAGTCTGCTGGGGGCTGGAAACATTGAACTCTCGCGCCGTGTTCGTGAAGCAAACTCCGGACATCGGGCGCCTGGGCAACGCGGTTCCTTTCCATGTTCCACTGGAGGTTTTGTGGAAAGTCCACGAGTAAATTTTCTGCTTGTCCTCAGCGAGCTGCCACTGCGCCCCTCTGTACATTTCTCGGGCAGACGCGGGGCGTCCCTTGAAAATCTTGCCCCTGGTAGCGCTTCCTGGTCTTGCACTTTCACACAATCTGGTGCGTCTTCTCGTGAAGTTGAAGTCACACTGCATTTGACCCTTCACACCTTTTGTCGCACTGGCGGGTCGAATTCCGTTCAGCACTAGAGGTGCATAAGACTTTGGTTTCTTTACGTCATCCCAGGCCATGAACTGGTTTCTGACTGTTGAGGCTGCAGAGCCAGCTTTGTTGTGCGTGTTGACTGCTGTGTCAGTAGAATATCGTTTGCCCTGCCCACCATCAAAAGCTTGACGGCCAGAGTCACCGCTTGCAGCGTTCGCAGAATTTGAATACGCTGTGGTGGTGAGAAAGTCGAACCCAGCCGCCCGGCCGATGGTGGCCTTGTCCCCATTTCTGTCATCGTCACCGTCGTCGTGGTTTCCTGACCAGAAACTCAGGTCGGCCGGTTTGCAAGAGCTTCGGTTTCCCGATTTCCCCGTCTCACTGGATGGTAAGCGAGGCATCGCAGACTTGGCTCTCCCTCTTGCAGAAATCACTTCAATGGTGGGTTCCTCCACAAAACGAACTGACTTTCGAGGATCCAGCGCCGACACCGGCCGTTTTGAGGACACAGTCTCACTAAATCGCAGACAACTCAAGTCAATGTCCTTGGAATTAGACGTGTCCTTCAAGATGGACTTGGTTTGATCTTCGTGCGTCGTCTCACTGGGTTTCTCCGAATCTTCAGCAGAGCGACTGGTGGGTCTGTGGAACTCGCTGATGCCCTTGTCAGCACCGGCCCTGTGGTCGGACTCCGGGTCGCCTCGCCTCGTGTCGGACACGTCGGACTCGATGGAGACGCGCGGCGTGGGTTGAGGACGCGGATACTGGCTGTTCAGCAGCGTCGACATGAGATACTTGCGCCGTTCCAGCGTCCGGCTTCTCGCTGTGAAACCACAAAATTGAAGTCAAGAGACACCAGAGAAGCACGCAAAAGGAGTGCACCTGTTCTGATCAAAGTTTTGAGGTCAAGCAAAGGCACAAACTGCAGCCCCAACTCGAGAAGACTCACCGGAAACGATTCCCCTACACTGACTCATGGTCGGTCCCGTCGCGTGCACGATACTCAGCGGCAGAAGCCTGGAACAACCACAAGTGCATTGGGACAACAGACACAAGACAAGAGCGAGCTCTTCAACTGCGGCAACGCGAACATGAATATTTTCCAAGCCGTGGTGCTGTGAGCGCACGGCGAATGCGACTCACCTGCCCTTCTGCAGTTTGCCCGGCGCGCTGCTGGGTCCGTCGTCGCGCGTCGGCTGCACGTTGCTGAACATGATGTTCGTCAGTTGCCGCGACGCCCATAGCGTGTCTCGCTTCAACTCCGAACTCGGAGATACGGCTCTCTGTTGAGACACGCAGGCGTGAAACACGTTTACAAGTTATCGTATCACCACGCAATTGATCTTTCTCTATCTGCTTGTGAAAGCTTGGTCTGTTTTGTTTTGTTTTTACACAAGACGACAGTGAGGTCAAACAAATCAGTTTTGACACCAAAGACTTCGCGAAAAAACCCAAGACGCAACCAGCTTGCTTGCTGGCAGCCTGGAACATATTCGTCTCACTTCCCGATTTCGACAGCCTCAAACAAACGAGACAGCTGATACCCTTTGGAAAACGTGACCGCGGACAAACCTGACGCGAGGAGGGCGTTCTCACGGAGTGTTTGAACGGCGCCTTGACGTGGTGGTTGGGCACTTCTTCCCTGTTTCGCAACATCGCGTCCGCTGACCTCTTCTGCTGTCTGTGAATCCAAACAGTTTGACACTACAATTCCACTGGCCACCAGATGAAAGAACTGGAGAAACTTTGATCTTCTGCGCTCAAAGCTGTTTTCATTTTCTCATTTGAAAAGACAGCAATCGCTGGTGCGCTCAAATTGCCTTTGCTCTGCTCCAAAGTTTATATCGCATGTGTAAAACCTGTTGCTGCATATCCCACTGTTTGGTTCTGTTCTTTTCTGAATCAATTCCAATTTTCCGTGTCGCTCCACTAGCTTCTTCTTGCCATGACATTATCAATTTGGCACCAGCACCTTTGACACTGCTCAGTTATATCGGCAAACCATCGATCAGATTTGTTCGACACTCCAAAGGTCAATAAATTATTTGCATTCATGTCGGCGCCCGTGTTGACATCACATCAAGGCCAACAATGTCCGCGAAATTACTTTTCAATTATTCACTCCGGTACAGTTTGGTATCTCGAGGACGAAATCCAGTGGAAAAGCAGCAACTCGAAGACTGAAGGAAGCCGTGGACAAAACACAGCCGTAACCCTTGGTGCACAAAGCGACACAAGCTGACTACACGCAGGATCAAATGAAACTCTGGACTCGTTGTTGCAAAACGGAGAAGTCATTTTATCCCAAATCAATGAAGGGAATTTCATATACACGATCAGCCTTCCATGAACCACGAACAGCAAACTTTGCGACAAGCCCTGAAACTGTGGTCGCCTTGGTGAATCAATTTCACTTTGATTGGGCTGTTGAATTGACAAGGTTTTGGGGTTGGTTGCGTTTCTGGGGTGATCAGATTGAAAGGGCACCAATCTTCAGGTAGCTCAACTAGAATGGGCGCCCGGAAAAATTGTGTACCCACTGGGTTCCAGTTATACCAAGATTGAGGCCTCCGTTTCAAGTGCGCAAAGTTTCTGGGCATTTTGCACCAACCCCTGAGAATCCTCAAAATCATTGTGGTGAATGAGTTTGACTTTAAATTTGTCTGAGACTGTGCTGAGAACCACCACACCTCCCACAAGTTTGGGAGCTCCATCTTGTTGGAAGCCCCGCCAGTGATGGTGATGGGTTGGTGATGGTGATGTCAAGATATGATGTGATGCAGGTGATGGCCACCAATGGCAAGTGAATGGGTCACCAACATGCACCCAGCAGCACGGAAGCACGGAACACTCACTGAGTAGGCATCTCCTATGGAGATGTGACCCAATGGTAAATGTCACCAGGGGTCAAGGACGATGGATGCATGAAGCATGAATTTCTCAAGTTCAAAATTTTTGGCTTTGCGAGGGTAAAAAGTTCAAACTTTGAGGGTCAGTCATTTTCTGACTTTGTTCCACAAAGTGGGCTGTAAATGTCAGAAAGTTCTTATCTTTTGATGAAGGATGTTTTTTGATGAAATGCAGAATGCTGGCTGTGAGACTGGTGCTGTTTTGTTTTTTGATATTCAAAAATTTTAAAGTTTTTGTTTTCAAGTGTGTCGAAGTCAGCTCTTGGAACAAATCTGGGATTTTGGGCAAGTATTCAAAATGGATGTCAGGCAAAGATAAAGCTTGAGTTTCCTTTAGATTCTGTAAGTATTGTTGTTCAGAATGTTAGATTTCTGGTCATTGTGAATTTGCATACATTTGGGTACATTCTGAACAAAATAAACAAACAACAAGAATTCACTGTGGTGCGACCAAGGTCAGATTCAGAAGAACCACGAAGGACTTACCCACTGGGTTGGTTGAGGGCAAGACTCTGCCAACTTCTTGACAAGCCAACTCAAGTTATTATGGGGTGGTGGCCCCAAATGGAAGTGCTTTATTGTTGCTGCAATGATGGCAGGATGGGTCATTGGCAACCCACAATTTGAAGCCTCTATCAATAGTTTCCTATGTTCTGTTTGAAAGAAGAATAGCAATCAATGTCTGAGGCATCAATTTTTTGTCTGTAAACACATGACCTCCCTCTGGTTCCCACCCACCCCATGTGGAGGGGAGGAAGATCAGCCAAAGCCAGCCAGATCAGTAAAATTCAAGTGAAATTGGCCGAAACTGGCTGTTCTCTATATATGGAAAATTAATGTAAAATTTCATACAAATGTACAAATGGCCACCAAGGCCAGTACCCCCTTATGGGGTAGTGTAGTATGACATCACCTGACTGAATTTGTCACAAACACCACTAGATGACATGCAATGTACCAATAAATGGAGGGAAAACCCTCACTTCAGGGTCAGTCTCATCCAATACACCAAACGGAGCGTTTGTGATATCACAACACACAGCTACTGGAATGTGACAGGCATGCATAGTGACCAGAATGCATCCAATGAGCGGACTGCACAATGGATCACTTTAAAATTCCTCAAATCACTGCACACCAGCTCCATGAATGAGATCTATTTCTTTGACGCAGGCCATTTGAATAATGGACTGGCACTCCCATTTGTGGTGCAACCAGGGCTGGGAGAACCACCAACTGACTTGCCTTAGAAAGAAGCGGCGAGTTGTTGCATGAGGTTTTCAAATATATTTGATGTGGGCTTGACCAAGGTTGAAGTATGCGTAGATACAGTTATCACTGTAATGTCTGTATGAGGCAGTCCAGTCCGAGCAGATTCCTCACAGAATTTTCTAATAATGTTCTGATAGAGAAAAGAGAGCAGCTCAACTTCTGTTGGAGTAATAGTCACCATCTTCTTTGGAAAGTGTTTTTTCAGGTGATTTGAGATGGGTTGCATGATTTGGGCCCAAGTGAGCCAAATTGGTGCAAGCCAAATTAAAGCACCTACAGGCAGCATCTTCCAAAAGTATGTGTACAGCAGTTTGATGGTCAAGGTGAGGATCAATTTGGGATCTTTTGGGCTCTTCTGGTTCATTTTAGGTTGGGGATAATGCATGAGGAAGGAATTTGTCAAATTTGAATTTTTGGGTTCCTGTGGTCAAAAAGGTCAAATTTGGAAGTGTAGAAAAAATGGGATGTGGATGTATAAATGTCTCTGTATCTCAGAAGTTTACAAATATTTGGTGAAAGAAGTATATTGATGAAATGTAGTATAGTGTATGGGAGTTTGAGAGGTAGCATTCAATTTTTGATTTTTGAAAATTTTTAAATGGTTTTTAGGTGGGGCTAAAGTTTGGGTTAAAAAGTCCTTTTTAATAGAAAATTTAAAAATGGA
>JAAUXT010121911.1_pt1 | contig 12026 bp, 19 predicted proteins | sample 7278171 | NCBI WGS metagenome assembly JAAUXT01 (sample SAMN14350112, study PRJNA611818) | marine sediment metagenome | isolation source: surface marine sediment (1.8m) | place: French Polynesia: Moorea | collected 2018-08
AAAGTGTTGTTTCACATCTTGGTTCAAAGATAAAATTCATTCAATCACAATTGACCACAAGGTTCCCTTCTTTTTGGACCGCAGACCTTTCTTTGTGGAATACCTTCGTATGAGGGGCAGACATGTCCCTGCGAGGAAGGCCTTTTGCCCTGTGCTGGGACATTTCTGTACAATTTTCTGATGCGGAACCAAGTTCTTGCGGCCGAACCTGTCTCTTTTGGAAACCTGTGCCACTGAACACTGCCTCTCGGGTCCGAATCCACTCAATGTCTGTTCTCCCCTTTGCGGAGAAAGGGTTTTGTTTCCAAATCCTCCAACCATCTGCCCACCAGAAGAGCTCACTATTCAAGGCTATCCGAAGAGCCACAAAAGGCCAGCCGCACATTATCTATGAACGCAAAACAATCGGTCCTTGTCAGTCAAGGTGAACAATTGGACTCCCATCACATCGATGATTGACCAAGCTGGTCACTCAATGCAGTTTTCTCAAAACCCACTCGTCAACAAAGAAGAAAAACTCCCAAGACTCACGCTTACTCCCCGCCCGAAGCCTCGGACACGAATGAGACTGAAGTGTTTTATCGTTTGGAAATTCCCGTTTGAATTCCGAAAAACACCAAAGCCTGACAGTACCAACCACCAGGGAATTGAGCTGCGACTTTCCGTGGGACTTTAGCTCGGTTCTTGCGGAACCACCCGCAAACAGTTCATCCACACATTTCCCGTTTTCGCATCTGTGATTGCTTGATTCACCACACCAACTGGTATGGTTAGATTCACCACACCAACAGGTGGGGCTTGATTCACCACACCACCTGGTGGGGTCAGATTCACCACACCAACTGGTCGGGCAAGATTCACGACACCAACTAGCAGTCAAGTTTGCGAACACTGAGAAACGGAAAATTCGTGGACGAACCACATGCACATTCTGTGGGGCTACAGCGCTGTCCTCGGGGTGAGAAAGGCATGCTCACCACACCGTCCTTGCAATGGTGGGAAGGTATCAGTCACGGGCGTACGAGTACAACACGTGCAATGCTCAAAATCAAACCTGCATGCGCCCTGTCGCGCATAACGACATTGCTCCAGACCTGGTCCCACACCTCGAGGACAACACTGCACCCCCTTCCAACGCCCAGAGCTCTGAGCTCGGACCACGCGACATAATCCGCCGACATGATCCATCACCGGAATCTCCACTCACATCTACAGCCAACCTGTCCCGTTCGTACATTCCCAGCAGCGCAGGTCCCTAACCCGCGCAAACTGCCACAGCGTCTGTCCGGAATAAACACTGCAGATTCCGGTATGGTTCTTTCCACACTGCTGAACTCCACTGGAATGAAGGCGGGTGAAATAACTGCAGGTTGAACGTTCAGAACTGCAGATTCGAGTGTATTTTCCAGAGACTGCGGGAAAATGTGCAATATGCCAGACCCTAACGCTTCCGTTGGGTGTCATCCATTTTAAACTGTAGCAATTTCCTCGCAAGATTCTCCTGCATGTTCTAGTACATCAGGGAAAACATTCACATGCACAACATGGCAATGCCATCACCAATCAGACGGTCCGGCTGCAGTCTCCGCTCCCCAGCTGAACCCGACTCACGCGATGCCAAATGTACATCTGATTCCTGCAGCTGAACTTCCTCCAGTTGAATCATTACCCAACAATTCCAACACAACCTCAGTGTGTCCGCAGTAACGTTGACCCGTTCTTCTGAACACGAGCACGGTGGATGAGGAAGAGAGAAATGCGCGACGGTCCTGTGTGAACGCGGCGCCGTCCGGTAGTGCAGGCTGCCAGCCCAGCTCGTCAGTCTGTTGAATGGGGCCTGCAGCCGCCCTGCAGAGCAGCCAGCTCCAGCTTCCGCGGACCAATGACTGCAACAGCTTCAGCCACAGTGGCGGCATCGGCGGGAGAAGAATCGTTGGTAGGATTCTCGTTCATGAAATGCTGCGGACCGGTGTGGCGAGGTCTGATGAACCACGACACGGCGAGACAACAGCGAGGGACCACTGAAGCGAGTTGTGGTCCCAGGCTTGAAGCGGCAACAATTTGTCTGTGGTGACGGACCGAGGCCATCACAGAACTCGTTCAAAATTCGAGTTCAGGATGAGATACAATTGTATTTTCTCCAATGTCAACGGCAACGATGACGTCGATTTTCAAATCAAATCACAAGTTTCATCTGGGGTCTATGCATTGTCCTGGTGTCACAAATGGTAAGAAAACGATCTGGCCGACCCGGGATACACCGGTGCTGTTCACACTGCTGTGTTCCCGGTCCATTCCCGTCCCATTGCAGTGCAAACTGGGTTAATGGCCCGAGCGCCTGCAAAAAGTTCCAATTGCGGCGCAACGCACAGACATGGCAAACACGATTCACGATTCACCCGACCAGAAAATCAAGCAACAATCAACCCACCCAGCTTCTCGCAGCATGCCTCTATTTCCTGACACAAGCTGTCCTGTTGTGACAAGAAGTTTCTGCGCGAAGGGTGTTGGATGTTCAAATAAATCGCAATCGCGTGCAGAGTGAAACTGCGGAAAAGAAATCAGTACGAGCGACCAGTGCAAGGAAGGTGTCGCACAAACTGTCCGAGAGAGTTCATTCGGAACTGAGGACGACATCAGAATACAGATGCATCTTATCCTGGCCCCTCCACCCCTCACTCGGTTTTACCCCAGTCCATGACTTCACACCGCGGGAACGCCAACGTTTTCTTTGTTGAACAACACTCAAACTAAATCTCTCCCCGACGACTCGATCAACTGAACAGCAGGCGAAAAGTTGCGTCCTTCCGCTTTGAAAATTCACCCCGCCGATTGTACCCTCAAGTGAATCCAGACGTTTCGACAAAAAGGAACTTTTCTTGAAAGTCAATACGGAAACGGGTTATCTTCTGTCTTGGGCGACTTGGTGTTTCCTTCAGGGAAATCAGAAACGCCAGGGGCCAACAAAGTTTCGCCAAAGAAGTCTGGGAGGCTGCTTCAAAACTTCTGCTCCCAGTACACACAACAACAGACTGCACACCCACATCTCCTCTGCAGCATTACCGCTAATGAGGATCAGGGACAGATCCAGGGAGCAGAAGTCAATCATATCCGCGACAGATATCTTCCAATGGGAACCTTGAACCAGGACCAACACTGGCTCCGCACGTGAAACCCTTCATGCAATCTTGTAGACCACACTGGATACGAGTACGAGCACGAAGCCTGTCCCCGCGGACGCAAGTGACAAAGAACACACTTGATAACGCGGTCAACCTTTCGCGGTATTCCTGGAGGGTCCGACAACAGAAGTTTCCCGGCGCCATCGAGGCAACGATGAGGTTGCCTTCTTTTCTCTTGGAAATCTTTTTCCGCTGCGACTTGCAACGAGGTTCTTTTTTTTCTGTGTGTGTGTGTGCCCTGTCACCACATTATCAACAAACTGGCTTTTTCACAGCACGCAAAATTATTGCGACCAAAAGACACAACAAACCGATATTCCCTGTCTCTCGTCCTTGATTCGGCTGAAGCTTCAGCCACATGAAACCGGTCAGCTAGATCTGTCATTGCAAAGCCTTTGATGTTGCTGAATATAAAAATAACAGTGAAGTACAATTCCCGAGCACTTAAACTGTCCGCCCGTCTCCTGGTGGACTTCGACCGCAACATCCAGTTGTGTCTGTGAAAACATCCACGGGAAAACACGACACACATTCTTCTTCTTTGGAGTTGTTCTTGAGCCACGGACACCCTCAGGAAATTGCTCTCGTGAGAAACGAGAAAAATTCGGAGACGTTTCCGGAGGGAGATCTGCGGTGCGGACAGCCCGCCTCCGAAAAAGGGTCGTCGACCACAGACACAACCGTCCATCATCACGACACCCACGCAACGACGTCCTCACAACAACGTGGTGGCTGTTCTCAAACGACAGAAGTGAAATCAATCTCCCTCGTATTGTCTGGACCTCCAATGAGACCGATGACCTCAGCAACAAAGCACAACACCCGTGTTTTGGAAAACCACTCAAAATCTTTCGACGGGCAACAGCAAATGGTTGAAAATCCATTTTAACGAGCGCCCCATGAACAAAAGGGAGAAGACCAACAGGGGAGTCTTCCGAAGAACGGCTTGAGGCATCGCAAAATTACGGATTCATCAAGTGAGTTCAAAAGGCTGCATTTCAACACGGCGGATCTTTTTACCGCCATTACGCCGCTGTTCTTTTCAGCCTAATGGAACCAGGACACGCAATAGAGGAATTATTTCCAGAGGCGAGAGGATTGGTCTCTTTGAATGGAAGTCGCTGTCGCAGAGGAGCTGTTGCACCGTCCTTGCAGCACCAGCAGGACCACTGCAGTGAGTCTGACGACAGCAGGCGCTGCATGAAGGATGCCTCTACACACCGCGAGGAGATACATAGACCCGATTGAGTGTCAGGGAAACGTCGGAGCCGTGGAAAGGGACGGCGCTGGAGCCTCAGTGTGGGAGGCCTGAACCACTGACGCCTAACAACGCCGATTAGATCTGCAGTTGAACTCGATTAGGCTTTCAGCAGATGCAAAACTCCAGGTTATTTTGGCTTATCTCGCACCAGATCTTTTTGAGATCTGACACAAGAAGCTGAATGGGTCATGGTCAGTAATTTCGAAGTGCCTGGAGCAATGCAGGGAAGCCGTCAGCCTCCCGTTCCGTCCCCCCCCCCAAGACCATTTTGTACCAAATTTGAAAGACGTTCTTTTTTGAACAAAACTGTCCAAAACACGCACGCGTGAGGGTGATTCGGCACCCAACGAGCTAAAACATCCTTAGCTGTTCCAGGAAGACAAACCACCCAACCAAAGCCTCAAATAAGAACTTGGATCCGCAAGACAACACAAAGAGCCAAACGCCCAGTTACAAACAAGCTTTGTGTTCAATAATTCATTTCGCTGTCTCGATGCCTTTGTGATTTCTGTATTCCGGCGCCGAACATGTCGTCATATCCGCGATATGCTGCCATAGATCTTCAGTTCTTTTGACGCACACACCACGAATGACAGAAATCTCCAAGCAAAATATGAATGTTCTCGACGACAAGAAAGGAGAAAGCTTGAGGACGGGCGTGCTGCGGACCACGTGGTCATGTGGGGGGGGGGGGGGGGAGAAGGGGACCTCCACATATTTTTGACACCCATCTGGCCTAGACTACGCTTCGAAACGTGCTGTTGTCCCTCCCCTGCCAATGTGGACAGTGACCCAAACCTATTCAGTCTCCAAAAATGTGGTCGAGGTTGACCACTACAGGTGTCACAACACAATGCACGATTAACAGTTCAAAGCACATGGTGGCAAGCTTGTGTGCGCCCCTGCAGTACACTGACTTTCTTGCCAGTGTTGCTGTGTGCCCTTCACACATGGAACCCAAGAACCCGAATCATTCAGCTGGTCTCAATTCGTGACGTTGCAACAAGACGCTTTCTTCTCCTGCGCCAGCTTCTGCTGAAAGTCTTTCACAAACGTCGTCTCGCTGAGCTTTGTTGTTCTGCTTTGTGCAATTGGGTGGAACAAACAGAATTTTAAAACGAATACTTGTGAACTCTCCATTCAAGACGAGCTGTTGAGTTCTTGGGACAAGACGGAGATTGCACATCTGAATGTTCAACTTGGCTCCTCCAGAAACGAGTCCACTTCGCGGAAATTGCATCCACCCATAAAAACGAAGTCTTCCGATTTCCCCATATTGATTTAAATAGGAAATATGAGCAATAAATTCAGGCTTCATAATGCAATTTGGGGAGTGATCGCTTCAGTAGATACCATATGAATGGTTAGGTGTACCAAACTTATGGCCCAGCCGAAGAATGTGGATATTGGTGGACAGATGCACTGTGGAAACGCCCCTTCTTGAGTCAGAACCTTTCTGGCAAAAACAAGTGTGTTCCGCGAGCCAAATTGGGCTGCACGGTGAAAAGGACCCTGCCGATGTTCCAGGTGGTCCAGCCGTGCAATCTGCAAGAAGTCGACATGGGAGCCAAGTCTGATCAACGGGAATTCAACTTCTGCAGCCGTACGAGGTATCATCCACAGGAACCCTTCCCAACGAGATTTCTTGTTCTGAAAGAACCATTGACAACCATAATTGCTACAAAAGGATACTTTGATAGTTGAAGAGTTGAAGATACAAAGCAACAAGTTTCTGCGGTGGACCAGGTCTGTCCACGAATTGACCGGTTCTATTTGCTCAAGTCTACTTTTATTGTGAAACAGTTGGTGCAGTGAATCTGGCCTCACCAATTGGTGTGGTTCATCTGGCCCACCAGTTAGTGTGGTTCATCTGGCCCACCAGTTGGTGTGGCCCCCCCAGTTGGTGTGGTGAATCTGGCAATCAAGCGTTCGCGAAAACTAAGAAAACGGGGAATTCGTGGACGAACCACGTACAAGGGCACGTGCGAGACACACATTCTGGCAGTTTTGTGACATTCTGATTCAGTGTGCTTGATCAATGTGCCAAACGCACCGCGGCAGGTTCACGTTTTGTCAAAATAAGCTTCCAGAGCAGCGCCTTGAGACGTCCACTCACGCTGCAAGGTTCGTTCAGCTTGGCAATCAAAAGCGCGTCAACACACGAGTGTGAACAGCCAACACACTTTTCTACAGTGCTGATTTGTTCCGTGAGGAACGGTGCGGCCAATGGCATCAGGATCTTACATGGAAAGCCTGTCTCTGAGAGCGACTTGTTAACCTCTGAGCACGGCAGATGTGTGGTCGTCACTACAACGCCATCCCAGCAAAGCGATCCTCACAATCAGGGAGTCCATTGAAGTGTCACTTCTGACACTGTAATCTTGTAACAATTCGACACACACGGGAGTGGCCTGAACCGGAGTCGCACGACCTGTGTCCATAGTGAACGCCCGTGCTGCACCACGTCCCTACTGTCGAATCCTGTGGGGACGGCGCTGCAGAGCTGACGAGGAAGCTCTCTTCTTAACCTCTGACCATAGCCTCCCGACTCCACAATAGAGTAAATCACCCTCGTCCACATATCCAGCGCTTTCTGCTGAACCGCTTCTTGGAATGTGGATCGCTCTACATGCCATGCGGAGCTAAATTTCCTCGTGGTACCCTGTGGAAAAGGCCGCGAGATTGTTTCAATAAGCGCAGTTCGAAGTCTCAACCGACAACAGGAACAATTTCAGCCTGTTGAAACTCTCTTATTTTCACGAGTCAGCTGGTGCGGTTGCAGGGGAACAACAAGAGAAAGACGAGCACCGAGGTCAAATTGTACACATCGAGGGCGGCTGTGGATGGCTGCATCAACAGAACAAACCTCCTGGGACCATCACACAAATTGTGGAACCTTCCAGGAAATAGAATGGACGGGCATGTGAAGAAAACTGGATCGTGACCCGGATGGCAGAGAACTGGCCACCAGGCACCAGCTTTGTGCTTGTGTTCCAAAAATGTTGCATTTCATTTTTCACGCAGGGGGCTTGGCCACTGCGGGGAGTCAGCCACTGGGGGGAGGGGGGGGATTTGGCTGACAGGGTGAGGGGGACCTGGCCAGCAGTGGGGGGGGGGGGAACTTGGCTGGCAGGTGGTGTTCGATATTTTCTCATGTGGGGTGGGATGAAACTTTATGGGGAGGGTATTACACCGAACAGTTCACTTCGAGCCTATACATTTGATTCACGCACAACAGATTTGACATAGAAAATTGAACCACGCAACACCTGCTTACATGGCGAGCGCAAAAATATATCATCCATAACTCGGGAGAACAAGCATGCGGGTGCACCAATACGCACCAATTCAGGAAGCCATAAATGGAGTCCCTTCAAGATGAACACCGCCTTTTGCCGTTTCCATATTCCATTCCACATCCATACAACACAAAAAGTCCAAATGGGTGTTTTTGTTTCTTCGTGCAACACGTTGGCAGTATTACCAGAGATGCTGGAAGACAAGATCAACGCACTGCACACGAATGTTCGGAGCACATCAGAACTTGCTACTTGATGCGCTCAGATCATCCGAGACATCTGAAAGATGATCAGCACAAGATGTTCTGAACAGAGTCTGTGGGTGGGTTCACCAAATTTATATTGAGTTGCTCACTTCTCGCATGAGAATGTTGTTGCACTGTTCATCAATGCGACATAGCAGAAAGCAATTTCTTTGTATTCGCGTTCTGATAGTCAGACACCATGTTGTAGACAATCGAAAGAAACTGTCCCAGGCACACCCGCCGGCTACAGTGTGTCAAACCTGTACACGTCCAACCTTGGATGTGCTTCTTACCCTGACGACTGCAATCAAATTTCCTTTGCATTCAGCTCACATCCCCCAAAGAACCGATTGCGTTTCGGGTTCGCACTGTTCCACAACATCCACGCTCGGTTGTGACTCAAATTGTCACTGCAGTGCAAACGGAACCCGACTCCACACCCACACGACCGGCCACTTTGACAATGACTTTACTTGGGGTCCGGACGCGTCCTTGAGATGCTCCCTTTTGAAACGGCTAACACGCAGCCTGATGTTCCAAGAATGACGCTGGAAATGCAGTGTGAAACTGCTCTGAGGGTCCTTCAAACACACACTTTACATCCCAGCAAATTCAATGAGCAGACGCACCGCTTCGAAGGCAAAGCAACCGGGAACCTCCTCCACGAGCGAACAGCCGAACACAGAAACTCGCTTGCCTGTTCCTTGTGAACAGGGAAAACACAATTATCTGTGCAGAGTGGATCTTGCAACTGAGGTTGAGTCACCAGAAACACACGAGTCCTGCCTGAGAACGGCTCTGAACTCGGGACGTGTGTAGGCGGAGCGATTCCATCTCCATCGTACTCGTGCCACATTGGGTCACCGCATTCTTGGGGTTCATAAAACAACAACAGCTGGATGTTCCAGTCAGTGCCAAAGTCATTGGGGAAAACTATATGCCCATAAAAGCCAAACGAACCGTCGAACACCCAACCACTGGAGAGATGAAAATATGTCCCTTGATAAACCAAGCGACCACAACACTGCACTTCCGAAAATTGCCTGTTTTTCGCACTTGCTGCAAATGATCTGCACGCAAACAACGTGCTGGCGACGCTTTTTGTGCGGAAGCAAAACACTGACGAGTGCAAGTGCGCCTGTTCCGGCGAGAGTATCTTGCTGTCCACACACAGAACGCAGTGTCATCCCCAATGTCTCTGTACATGGTCCAGGTTCTGAAGTGAAGGGGGAAACGATTTGGTTTGTTTTCCGCTGCTCGTTTCTCTGACCGCTCTCCCAAAGTCCGCACTTCGGATTTATTTCTCCGAGGCCCACATTCCCCAGTAAATATGTCACAAAACACGATAGCTTAATAACCTGGTGCTTTGATTTTATCCGACTCGTTATTTACAGTGTCTGCGCAATGTTCAGAGATGATTGTCTTTTCCATGAATCATAACTTCATGAGGAATCATGCCAGGCATAGAGCGGATGGGTGAATCATTTTTTCATCAAGGGCTTAATTCGTGACAGAAAGGTACAGAACGAGTGTTGGACTCGTAAGAACCCCACTGTTTCTCTGCCTAAACGCGTCTCGTACCACAAGTATACAGCCTTGTGCTGGCGACACCAGTGAAAGCATGGCCCCTCCGGAGCCGTGTTGCGCTCAAGCAGCAACTTATTCTTTGCTTCGCTGCAGATGCTCTTGTCTCAAATCTGAAAGTCTTAAGCAGCTCCGATCGATTGGTTAATTTACATCGATTCAACCAGCTCTGCAAGTAACGTAATGAGACAACCCATACGCTGTGGGGTAATTACAGCGACAAAGTGTGCGCGGTGCGGCCGCAGACCGGCAGAGACATGACGTGACGCAGAGTTCGGCATCCGGAGCAGATGAAGCCACAGCGTACTGGCACATACTGGACTCTTGTTCGAGCGAACTCGCACAACAGTTATTCTTTCCCTCACTGCTGGAATCCTCCATTTCCAACTGTAACAGCAAGGACGGCGCTGAAGCCACAAGTCACCAGATTGTCCCAAACATGAAAAGAACAACAATTGAATGGAATCACTGACATCATCAGCGGTTTTTTTTCCCTGGGGTTTTATGAACAACTATTTTTGAAAACACAGCTGGGATCTTGTGCTCCCACTGAGCTGGAGTTGGACGGCAGAGAGAGTCGTTGTCAATCAACATTTGGTCGTGGCGTGGTGCACGCAAGACGCTCGAAGTGTGTTTTCTTTTGTGTGATTTTGCTACAAGGCCCTGGTTTCTGGTTCACAAATTCGTATCAGCGACACAGTTCCAACAGCCAAACACCGACAGATCGACCAACAACGCACTGACCTTCCACTGCCCTATTTAACATGCTGCACCAGACTCTGCAAGATGCCTCGCTTCCCATGTTCCTTCATTGGTGGATTCAGGAGACAGAACAGGGGGCGGTCCAGTGAAGAAAAGAACTTGGAAATCTACTGTACGAGGTCTGTCCAAAAAGTAACCGGTTCTCTTGTCTTAAGTCAACAAAGCAGTTGGTGTGGTGAATCTGGCCCCATCAGTTGGTGTGATGAATGAAGCCTCACTAGTTGGTGTGGTGAATCCAGCCACAGCAGTTGGTGTGGTGTGTCTAGCAGTCAAGTTTACAAAAACTGGGAAATGGGAAATTCGTGGACGAAACACGTACGCATGTCTTCCCACACCCACACGAATGCCGCTTTGGAACACGGACGTATCTGGATCCGCAATAGCCAACACCACCTTGATGAGAAAGATTTTACAAAGATTTGATTACACTCCGAAGTGCACCTGCTACGGATGAAACGGCGAATTCAATGCTTCTCTCGAGAGCGATTATTTATCACTGGTGCTTTGGCCAGCACTGCGCTACTTTGGACCGAAACACTGCCGAGCAAATTGCAATCAATAAAAAGAAAAAAGGAGTTTCTTGGAGAAAAAAAGACAGCCCTTTTGATTTACAGGTCGTGAGCCTTTCTGTTGCGAAACCACGCGTCCGACTGGAAGTGATCAGTCAAAAGTTTCCATTTCTGCGTTTCTCCTCTCTCCGAACGTTCAAACGGTTTTGAGACTTGACTGACAACCTTCTGTTGAGAAAGAAACCTACATCTGACAGAAAATCCAATCCTATGATGCCCATGAACTTCAAATTTCTTCTTTTGGTACTTTTGTCGGGGTGGAATAGAAAACTGACGAAAGACGAGAAGGACGCGATGTGGCGAACACCCCAAAGTTGTGTTGTGATAAGAAATCATTCAGATACAAAGACCACCTTCTCCAGAAAAAATGCAGAGCCAAGAACACAGGAACATCGCGTTACCGCTCGTCTCAGCGGTTGCTCGGGGAAGGGGTCTGGGTGAGTTGGTGGCGATCGCCCATCCCCCTGTGCCTGCCTGGTGGTGATCACGCGGGTGGGGGCGGGCGAAGAATTTCTTGGTGATGGTCATCCCGGCTCCATTTTTCCTGGAAGCTGCCCAGTTGCGATCAGTGGCGGGGGGGGGGGGGGGTCATGAGAATCGACAATTTTTCAGTCGTGTTTACCCCTTCACCCCCCCTTCAATAGACGCGCCTGTGCACAAAACAAAAACAGGACGGGACTAAACCGTGAGCCATGTACATTTCAAAGAGCAGGTAAACTTTTTGCAAACAACACTCTCACTTAATTGCTGCAGCCAAGCAGTGTTCTGTTTGCTAACGAACCACAAAAGAGACGAAGAACCAGGCCCCTTGCGCACCACGCAGTGCAGCAAAGCACACTTGAAAATGGGCTCCAAAAACTCCAATCCTCTTCAGCAAAAAATGACAATCTGGTGTCAAGGCCGACAGAGAAGCAGCGATCAAAGTCACCAAAAGTGCCTCTTGAGTAGCAAACGATGAAAGGCCGACGAGGCATGCGTGGTTCAAACAAATCAACGAGTCAAATTGGTGCGCTGAAGAGGCAGATCTGGATCCACCTTGTCACTAACACACCTACGTACACACACACACACACACACACACACACACACACACACACACACACACACACACACACACACAAGAC
>JAAUXT010030100.1_pt1 | contig 12025 bp, 11 predicted proteins | sample 7278171 | NCBI WGS metagenome assembly JAAUXT01 (sample SAMN14350112, study PRJNA611818) | marine sediment metagenome | isolation source: surface marine sediment (1.8m) | place: French Polynesia: Moorea | collected 2018-08
CACGGATTAATGTCTCCGGCGCTTTTACTTTTTCTAAATCTATCTGGGAACTGGGCCTATGTGGGCGCGTTTATCGCCGGCCTGTTTGTATTGGCAACGCTTCCAATCGGGGTCGTAATGGCTCAGGAACTGGCGCCTAGAGGGCGTTCAATGGTTGCCAGTTTAATGATGGGTTTTGCTTACGGGCTTGGAGGCGTGGTCTCTCCTGCGGTGGGAAAACTCTGCGATATTTTTTCAATTCAATCGGTACTGTATTACGTGGCCTTTATACCGCTATTAACACTGGGTCTAATTTTTTTCTTTCCGAATGTCGGCGGGAAAAAACGTCCCATCTGATCCATTCTGAACCGCTAGCGTTCCCGATTCCATTGCTTCATTTTGTTGGCGATAAAATTTACAATAAATTGATGCTCCTCTTTGCCCGCACCCTGTACCTGCAAGGATTCGCCAAAGCTAAAATGCACCGGTAGATTGGGGCGAATCTTGCCAGCATCTTTAAACCATTTGCCAACACCCCAGGCATCTGTTTTTAAGGCCAACGGTATAATTGGCACCTTTGCCCGTTTGGCCAGTTTTACACCCAGCGAATTAAATGCCGTGGCATCAAAATGAATGCTTCGCGTGGTTTGCGGAAAGATGATAACCGATATACCGGCATTTAGCCGATTTTGGCCCTCTTCCAAAACTATTCTAAAATCCTCCCGGGCATTGGCGCGCCCCACAACAATTGGGTTACGACTACGTAAAACATTTCCAAAAAATGGATACGCAATGAGGCTGTCTTTGACCACAAAGGTAACATCCAGAAGGGGTTGAATTAAACACGGCAACACAAATGTTTCCAAAACACTCATGTGATTGCCGATGATAACACATGGTGGATCGAGATTTTGTAGACTTTTTAAATTCTGAACATCAAGATGTCCTCCCACGGATTCCAGGGCCTTAATCGTGTCTAAACTGCTCTGAACCCAATGGTCGCTACCATACACCCCCTTTTTAGCCAGGCGAGCGGCTTGATAAATGATTAGCAGTATTTTGGCATAAAACACCGCGCTGGGGTTTTTGCGAACCAGCCATGCAATCGTCCGTGGGGTTGACTGATAGTCGTTTTGGATCGTTAAGGCTTTCACGGCAATATTGGTAGTATTCAGGCTTTGTAAAATTGAGGCATCTACTTACAAAACGACCTATTAAGGGTAAATTGCCGAAAGATACATTAAAGTGGTGAGTGTTGAAGGCAAATCTATAAGCTACAAATGAAATTTAATCAAGAATGAAGCGTGTTTGCCGTACAAACCTTTGCCTGTATTATCAAACATGACACCCGCAGTGCCGCCACGCTTCAAACAAAGGCCGACTTTTCATTTTCTAAAAATTAAAGGCTTCTATAAATGGCAGAATTATATCGGATAGGTCTGCACATGGAATGCCGACGCAGCTTTCAGAAATAAGCATTCCAAATCTTTTTTCTGCTTAGTGACAGTGGCATCTCAAGGTAAGCTTGGGCAGCGATAAAATCAATTCGTATCGGTTTGAAAACCCGTCGATCATGACAACACCAACCGAACCGGCGGGAATAGAAGTGCTTCAGAAGCGGTTACGTATCTGATTGCGAATGTGCTTTTTCACGTGCGGGCTTGCGCAGTTTGACCGGTCTCAGATTTTCAACCCGGGCGCCGGTTTCCCTTTCTTCCGACTCACCGCGGGGTGGCGCCGAAACATAATAATCTTCAAGGGTCTCTACCCATAGGTCCACGGGCGCCTGAGGAACGCTAAACTGGTAAGGGGCGACAAAGGTGGTCATATCGGATTCATTGCCTAACTCGTCATAGGCGGTAATGCCGAATGCAATCGGTCCATCGCCGGGCGCGAAGGCTTCAACATCATCAGGTAAAATAATTTCAGTTACCTTGCCGAGCCTCACATACTGCGAATCATAACCGACCTCACCGCCTTCAGACCAATAGAGTTTATAGCCTACAACCTGGGAGGACTCCGAAGCCTCCCACCTGAGTTTGCGCTTTTTAATCTTGGACATTGCAAACCTCCCAAATATTTCATTGCGCACCAACAATGTTTGAACTGGTTAACATGCATTGACTTTAAACAGTTATCCGGAACGCTCGCGGGCCATACGGCAACAAAATTACCATTGGCCCGCTAAAACAACATTAGGCATCGCTTAAGTGGAATGCAATTATTAATAAAATCAAAAAGCCGAGCGCAGGTACGGTTTCTCAGTCTCTTCCTCTTCTTCGTAAATTTCACCGTAGGAAGGATTGGTATCAGTAAAAACTGTTCCTTCTTGCGGAGCGGGCGCTACCATTTCCTCTTCCTGCGAAGTTTCCTCCGCACCCATTGTTTGCTGGGGTGATCCGGTAACGATTTCTTCACAGAGGCTTTCAACCTCTTTGGCGGCTTTGCTGCTGGGTGCATATTGCATCACGGAAACACCGGATGTCATCGCATCGATAAAAGCCACGCGTTGGCACAGTTCGGAAGCCAATATATCCAAATCAAAAACACGCACCATTTCACGCGCTTCGCGTCCCACACGGGTACCGGGGATCTTGCGGTTGATCAATAGCTTGACATCCAAGTTGGGTTTAAATTGTTGGATTTCTTTTATCATCTCCACGGTTCCGGAGCAGGACCATACATCCAAAGAACTGGGGGTCAATGGAACGACAGCCAAATCAGTGAACGCCAAAATCGCGCGGGTAATATCGCTGATGGCAGGGGGGGCGTCAATTACGACATAATCATAATTTTGGGCCAACTCTTCGATGTCGGTTTTATTCAAAGTATCCGGGTGATGCAGGATATCAAAAGCCTGGTTATTTTCCACGGCATGCCACTGAATCGCACTGCCCTGGGGATCTGCGTCGATTAGCACCATTGAAAGATTCTTGCGGGCCAAACTGGCAGCCAGATTAATTGCAATGGTCGTTTTGCCAACGCCGCCTTTCTGATTAACAATACTGATGATCATCTGTGGGTTCCTCCTTTATTTAAGGGTTAACAATTTAACTATAGCTGTATCAGCCAAGTGAACAATCGATTTATTTTTTGATTCGTAATATGCATATTGAACTTGTGATCATAAACTGAAGTTACTAGTAGGCCTGGCGCGCAAGTGCGCCACGGTTCGAATTTCTGCTAAAGACAGAATAAATTGTCAGCCTGGTGTGTTTTGTTCAATCAATCGGATACCAAACAGCCTGCTCCTGCTTGGTAATCGCAAAACTGAAGGAAAGTTGTTTTCCCCTTACACTGCTATGAAACAGATGTCAACGGGTAAACCACATTATATGGGATAAAATTTATATGTAGTGGACAATATATAGTGGCATCAGGTTAAAACCAGATTAAAATAGGCTGGAAACGATACTATGTTTACAACGCGCATGCATGGATGGAAAATTTGGGAAGTGAATCATGCGGACCGTTTTTTGGAAGCTGAAACCGATGTCCCATCTGGCTTAGCGTATATATTCGATTGCCAACAAGCTCATGTCGTCATCCGGTGGTAGGCCCTTTCGGAGGGAATTGGCGCGTTCAACAACGCGGTTCACAAACTGATTGGTTTGCATTTGATTAAAGTCTTGCAGCGTTTGATAGAAGTTTGTCTTGCCTTCACGATCGTCGTTGCTGTCGAAATTGTCGGTCAATCCATCGGTGTAGAGCAGCACCCGATCCCCGTTTCTCAAAACATGTTCAGCCTCGCCAAACGGTTCATCCAGACCAATCCCTATCACCGTACCATGCTGAGATAACACCTCTAGGCTCCCGTCAACACCCAGAATCAGAGGTGGTACATGACCGGCATTGCTGTATTTCAAATGACCCGACCGTAGGTTTAAGGCTGCATATACAATGGTAAAAAAGCAATCGAATCGGTCTAAGGGAAACGCCTGGTCTAACCTTTTCAGAACATCCTCCGGTGAGAAAAGTTTACCGGTCAGGCGACTGCGGTTGTGCAGACTCTGCAAAAATTGTGAAACGGTCATGGCAACCATAGCCGCCGACACCCCATGGCCGCAAACGTCGTAAACATAAGCGCTGATGTTTTCAGGATTGTCATTTTGGATTTGAAAAATATCGCCGCCTACATGCTGACAAGGCTCGAAACGCCAGGCGACCCGAACATGCCGAATTTCTGGTGCATGATGGGGCAAAAGGCTTTTCTGGATCTGGCTGGCAGCTTCCAGATCCTGAGAAATTTGAAGTTGCTGGCGCTCCAATTCCCTGCGTTGCTGCTCTATGGCGGTGATATCATAGATAATCACCAGGATCATCTTCCTTCCTTGGAAATGAATGGTGCGGGTGCTGTATTCCAGAAATTTACGCACCGGCTCTCCGTTTTGATAAAATGTGCGTTCAAAGCGTTCGCGATCAGCCGGAATCTTTTCTAATAAGGTTTCAATCAAGGACTTGCGCAGCACACAATATCGGCATTGGGAAGTTTCGCCACACGGCTTGTTTTCTTTCACCGCATACACACATCCCGCCATTTGACCGAAGGCGCCATTCGGGTCGCTATCTAAAGCATTGTCAAACAATTTCAGAAAGCTGTTGTTGAAATGATGAATTTGCAAATTCTCATCAGCAATCAATACGGCCGAGTTGATATTGTCCAACAACAGATTTAGAAACTCTACCGACTCCTTTAAATCCTGGACCCCGGTTGGCATCAAACAATCCTCAGATGAATTCTACGTTTATAGTTAAAATCACATCAATTTAGGGCTGCGGTCGAATATAGACAAATATAAGTATGGTTGCCACCGTCGCAATGTTGCCATCAACCATCCCGTCAATTACAAGACGTCAATAACACTTGAACCTTTTTCGTTAATTAATCAACCGTATATTGCTATTACAACTTCGAATTAACGATAGAAATGTAACGATACCCGATAAAGCCAAGAGTGACCATTTTAGCAACTTCCATTACAGCATAAAGCGTGTGCATAATCGATTTAGGTAGTGTTGTATCTTGAAGTAGGTATTCAACCCGTTCGCTTAAAAAAGGAAACAGCCAAAATGTTTGCAGCACCAGGATCGTCCATATGACAGCAAACGCAATATTGGTAGTTTTCGGGGGTCTGATTATTAGTACCAAAATGAAACTGGCAATACCGCAGAAGACTTCTACTTTATTAAATACTCCAAAAACATGACGGCCCACATCCACAGCTATCGGCAACCCAAGCGTTGGTGTCAAAAATTTCGCCGGTGTTGCCACAAAGGATACCCCTATTATCATCCCCAGCCAAATAAAACTTAAACATACCAGACAGTTGGCCATTAATTTTTTGGAAGACATAGAAAATTGCATCATTTGAATCGCTTGGCATGATATCAGTTAAGATACGGTGCATATCTGTCCAACTAAAAAATAACGTTTATTGATAAAAAAGAAACACTGTTCTCATAATAGCCATGTTTTCCAAACAACAATGGCAGCCAAATATGATTTGGCTGCCATTGCGATTCAAATACTAAAACTTTCTCGATCCATTCAAAAATGTTGCGTCAATGAACAGTCCGGGCCTAAAATTCCCCTGGACGCCGGCTTCCAGGCAAACCTCGAGAAATACCTGGTGTTATTCTCCGGGTGGCACCACGAGCACTGGGCAAGGTGAATGCCCAATCACATTCTGGGCAACACTGCCTAATAGAACCCTTTCAAGACCGGTTCGTCCATGAGTTCCCATAGTTATGAGGTCGATTGATTTTTCCTTGGCCTCCTGAATAATAAATTCATGGGGTTTACCGCCCATATGAACAATTGTTTCACATGGAATTTTGGCCTTATCAACTTTTGCTTTGGCATCGTCTAGATGCTCTCTAACCTCTTCCGACATTTTCTCCACTAACGCTGGAGCAACCGCCATTTGCTCAGGGAAGAGATCGACGACGCTGATCAGAAATATTTCACTATTACAAATCCCACCCAGACTGATGGCCTGATCGACCGCTGCTTCGCTAAAAGGAGACCCGTCAACGGCCACTAATATTCTTTCACCCCTGGTCAAGGGACATGCGCATTGTAATTCTGCCATGTTTTTGTCCTCCAAAGATAAAACGAAAAAATCTAAAAATATTTTTCTGGTACTCAAACGTGTCGTGGCGCCTAATGCGTTCCAACAATTCCAATCATTGACAAGGCCACCAAAGCTGCCACCCACAGAGCCAGCCCAAAATAAAGATAAATCTTGTCGGAAGCATATGCAAATGCGACAACAATAAGGGCCCAGAGGGCAACACTGCAACCCAGAGCCAATCCAAACTGGGTGAATCCATCACCATAGGAGAAATTTTTAAGATAAAAATGCCCCCCCGGAAATTCACCACCCACCTCTTTCCAAACAGTTTGAGCGTCTTTGCCTTCGAAAATGGCATTAAAAAGCTTATACGGATTCAGGACATTATTATCAGGTTTGGCTACAGATATCACCGGACCGATCATGCAGATGATACATGAAAGGATGGTGATCCAGTATACGATAGAGCCATATACGGTTTGTGCGCGCGGCATTTGCGGCATTTTCGGTGTTTCTTCAGCGCTCATATCATCACCTCCTCTAGGATTTAGATCGCGTAAATTTGATAATGGATCGGGTGACACCTGCAAAAATCACCAGGAATACCAAACCGTTGAGCCAAACCGGTACCGCTCCGATGACACCCAGCATACCGAGGCCTTTGGTCAGCAGCCCAAAGCATGCAAAAAACATAAAACCGATAAGCAAGTATCTCACAAACCCGGCCTTGACCCGGATGAGAATCAGAGCGCCCAGCAATCCGCCCAAAACTTGTCCGACCAGCCAAGGCGCCGCAAAAACAGGAATGATGGCTCCCATGAGCAGATAAGGCCACACGCCAATGCAGTCACCCATGCCAAGCAGTACCCCGCTGTTAGCCGCGGCCACTTTAAGCGGAACGGCCATGATGACGTTTTGGGCAGGAACGATGGCCCAGCCTGCTCCCAGACCGAAAAATCCGGAAAGAAGTCCGACACCAATAATGGCTGCCAGCACCCAACCAGCTCTTGTAAGCGGATAGTCAATAACTTTATTCAGGGAAACTTCGTAGTATGGCTGTGAAAGTTTCAACCATTTGGTAAAGCCGTCTATCTTTTTGACCTCAGGCCACTCAATCTTCTTGCCGCCGACTAAAAAATAAACCGCCAGCGAACATAGAATAACCCCCAGCGCAAGACGAACAAAGCCTTCGCCGGTCTCACCCAGGTGTTGGGCCACTAAAATCGCACCCTGGGCACCGGCAAAAGCTCCCACACCATAAGCCGCTGCACAGAAAATGCAAATTTTCAGGTTGGCGAGCCCTCCTTTCATAAATGGACCAGTCGATACCAGGCCGCTGAACATGGCGACGATCAAACCGGTGGCCCTGACAATCAGGCTGTCCACGGGCGTAAACGCCAACATGAAAGGGGTAAACAAAACGCCGCCGCCGATGCCGCCGATCACAGCAACCAATGCGATGGCAAAACTGAGAAAAAAGAATCCAAAAAGCCATCCCCATATGGCCCCGCCCGACATGGCACCGGGTTCTGTTTCCGCACTTCCCGTGATTAATGCAAGTGCTACATATGAAATGATAAGCACCAGCAACATCACGTTAACTTCAAGCCACGGGGATTTAAATAATTTACCCATACGTCTCCTCCTCTCTATTTTTTTTGCATAAGGGAGCGACGTTAACACAAACAGGTTTTTCAGTCAAACACTTTAAATAACTGGAAATGCTTGTAAAAATGGCCTGGTCAAAAAAGGCGGTTCAGATTTGCAGCAGCTTTGGGCACTATTCAGGGCCGGATGATGATAGTGGGATAAAGCCCTGCCAATTCACCGTCTGGATAAGGTTGGATAGTGTTAAAAGAGATATTTTGGTTTTTTTGGGCGTGTCCTTTTTTTTCAACTCCATCAAAAAAAGCGCCATTGGCCTCCAAGATGTGATGGACACGGTCACGGAAGGCAGTGACAAAAGCGCCACCATCACCCTCAAATTGCATGTCACCGATATTCAGGCTATCCTTAACCTTGGCCAGTTGATCAAGAGCAACACTGTTGCTTGCAAGATCGTCTTGGCCGTCAATATGTCCCCATACCAGATGACCCGCCGGTATGGTTAACGGTTGATCGATATCGATAATGGTATGCGGCATGATAATGCTTTCTTTGCCGATGTTCAAACGACTGTTTGGGCGGCCTCGCAGAAAGCTGTTAAATCCGACCAAGACGTTGGGCTCAATATCGGCCTCGATGATCTTTCCGCCATGGGCCGTCACATTATAGCCTTCCAGACGCGAATTGATAATATAGCAGTGTTCCTGGGCATTGGCGCCCTTGCCGAGGTAAGCATTTTCAAGATAGGCTCGTTCGGCCACCAGGACATTGTCACAAATTTTGGTTTGTGATTTAACCACGGCATACCGGTCCAACGAGGCGGTTTCAGGGGCATCATAAGGCTCCAGATTGACCGTATTATAAATATGCTGAAAATCTTCCTTGCGCTCGCGCATAAAATCAATCAACAGGCCTTGGGGGGCCTGGCCGGACTCAAAATGGATGTATCGGCGCAGTTGTTCCTGGGAATGCCGGTACCTAAAATCAAACAGTTCCGGGCTTCGGATCCATACGGTTCCCGGTTCGAGATTGAGGTGATCGATTTCACCAGCCTGAACATAAGAGTAGGCCCCAATGATGCAATCGTTGGTCGTAGTGAGGTCCACCGTGACGAAAGGCCCCAGAAAGCTGCCGTCGATGGGCGATCCATGAATATTAGCATAATGAGTCGCCACTGTGTTGGTAATAAAAAAATCTTCTAAGGTCTCCGGGTCATGTGAAAAACAGTGTATCAGTGTTTTAACCAGGAAACTGTCTTCAATCCGGATGCCTTCATCTTCTGAAAGCGGTATTTGAAAGTCTTTATAGTGATAGATGTCTCCCTTTTTCTTGAGTTCGTCACCACGTATATCGCTTTTATAAAGAATGGAGTTGGTGGTGTGGCATTTGCCTAAAAAATAGCTGCCCGCCAAGTTGGATTGCCGAAACTGAAGGTCCAGCAGATGGTGCGGTGTTACACCGTAGAAAGCATAGAATTTGATTAACCGGTCAAAGGGTATTAGATCTTTTACAAAGGGCTTAACGTCGTAACCAGTTTCGCGTAAATTGATGTTGACGCGCTGCACGATCCGATCAAAAAGTGTTTGCAGTGCTTTCATGACTTTTCCTCATTGCTGGGTATCCGATTGGTTAACGATTTACGCATAACTAATGAAAATATGGTTTAAAAAACAAGGAAATTTTTAAAATAAGGAACCCACGTGCTTCAAAGTTCCCATTATGAACCAGCTGAGTTTGAGGACTTAAATGCAATAACTGCAATATTTAGGACGCGATGGGTGATGCGGCAGAAAAATCAGTTTTAATGATGCAAACCAGTGTGAAGATCAGCAGCACGGCAGCGGCCACAAAAACAATGTGATAAGCATCAGCCCCCAACCACCCATAATGGTCGATGAATTTGCCAATGGTCATTGGTAATAGGGTCGCCAGTGGCAAAGAGAAAAGCGGACACACCGCAAAGTATCCGGTAGCATCGGATTGGCCGGATAATTTTTTGATGGCCGGGGCATACACCAGCATGCGGGTGCCTCGGGATAACCCGAATAATACGCTGGCTATATAAAAACCCCAGTCACTATCAATTAAGATGATGATAGCCAAAGCAAGAATTGCCACTAATTTGGATAAAATATATTTGTTTTTAAGCGATAATAGCCCCATGGTGCCCAAGGCGATATTGCTAACAATGGCACCGCAATAAATGCAGCCCACAAAAGCTCCGGCGGCCAGCGCGGGTTCAACTCCACGGAAAGTTGTAGCATAATTGGCATAAAATGAAACGATGCTGATAACGATAAAAAATTCGAAATCGGCGCCCAAGAAATAGAGAAAATTTTTATCTTTCAAAATATGGCGAACCGGTTGTTTTAAATATTCAAAAAACGAACGGTTGGATGAAACGATCGATTCCTCTGCCAGTGGCAATTCGCGCGTAAACAGAAAAAAAAGGGAGCCCAGTGTCAATAACGTACCGACGCTAATAAAAATAACCGCTGACGATGGGGATGCAAATTCGTATTGATCAACGACCTTCAAAATTAAAAAACTGCCGATGAGTTTGGCAATATTTTGAGCGATCATCATGATCGCCAATCCTGAGACAGATTTATTTTCGGAAAAAATTATTACCAAATAATTAAGCCACACCGGAAGCGTCATGCCGATGCACACACAAAAAATGGAATAGCAACTGAAAAACAGGAGCAGGATGTAAGACGCTTCACCGATAATATAAAGAAGACACCCAAATATCATTAGGGAAGTACCGGAGACCAGGTGCAATATGATGACGGCTCGACGCTTAAATCGCATGCCTGAGGTCATGTAACTGGAAAGCAAGGCGAAAACAGAGCTGCCCGTAAACAGAAAAAAAGGGATGAGACCCACCGCAAAGTTAGATGCGCCCAAATGTTTCAAGAATAATTGTAAAAACGTCGACTCAATAACAACCGGCAGCCCCAGTCCCCACAAAAACTCAACCCCGGAAATGCCAATGACATTTTGTCGATAATATAGATCAATTTTTAAACGTCTTTCCATATACCCGCAAACTCAATACGCTTATCATTATCAAAAAACATTACGCATCATTCGGATTCAAATAGCACTATTCGTATCAATATATGGTTGTTTAAACCAGCAAATAGTGAGATGGTGTCTGTGATCAGCATTTATATTTTCTGTTGTCAATGCGGCAGGACCTCAAAGGAGACCGGCATGGCCAATCAAAAATCACCACAAACAATTATGGAGTGGTTCGAATACGGTCGCCAATGCTTCCACAAACCCGATGGATTGGAAGCAGTAAAAGCATTTGAGCACGTTGTTGACTTAGATCCGGCCTACCGCCATCCGGACGGTGACAATCCCTACTTCTACCTGGGGAAAATCAATGAGGTAGAAAATCGACTAAGTGACGCCATCATTCACTTTACACGTGCGCTGGCGGTGGATTCCGAAGATGAAGAAAGCCTGATCGGCAGGGGCAGTTGTTACACAGTTACCAAGCAGCACGAGCAGGCCATTGCCGACTTTACCAAGGTATTGCAGATGCCCGCACAGCAACGCAAAGTCCCACGCAATAACCTGTTGTATGCCATAGCGGAAAATTACCGCCAGATGAAAGATTGGGGGCAAGCCGTCCATTGGGCCCAGAAAGCGCTGAATGCCGATCCGGATAATTTTCGCCATCAGGAGCTGCTGAAAATGGTAACCGAAAAAACGAATAAATAGCTTTCTAAATACGCAAATAGCGCTGCCAGGACAGACAAATAGTGCTTCTATAATGATTATCGCAGCGATTGAATTTAAGCCGATTAAATGAAGTTTGGTCGACCGTTCAGTCAACCAAAGGTTACATCAGTGATTCGAAATGACTTGCATATCCATTCGGCAAAATCATTATGCGGTTTGCATTCGCTAATGGAAATAGTTGAAATCGCCGCTAATAAAAGAATGCGCTCCGTCAATATTTGCGATCATGGCAATGCCGCCGGCAAAAAAATAGATTTTAGCGTCATAACCAATAAAAATAGATGCCCAGGTAAAATAATCAGCTCTAAGGGCACCGCAATATCTGTACTGGCCGGCATTGAAGCCAACATTCTGGATATTGACGGCAATAGTGATTTCCCGACCGAGCGAATTACGGCATTTGACCTGGTGAGCGCTGGGTTTCACTCGTCTGCGAGCGCTCTGGCAACTAGCCAATCTGTTGAAAAAAATATGCGAGCCCTAAAAAACTATTTAAAACGGTATCCGCTCGATATATTAACCCACCCATGTATCACCACATTTCCTTTAGACAACTCACAATTGATCAAACTGGCTCTCAAATATGGATTTGCGCTGGAGGTCAACAACAC
>JAAUXT010031609.1_pt1 | contig 12025 bp, 13 predicted proteins | sample 7278171 | NCBI WGS metagenome assembly JAAUXT01 (sample SAMN14350112, study PRJNA611818) | marine sediment metagenome | isolation source: surface marine sediment (1.8m) | place: French Polynesia: Moorea | collected 2018-08
CACTTCTGGTGGGAGGTTACATTCCAAAGTGTGGACAGACGCACACATGAATGCTAAGGGTTTTTAAGCCGTCAGCGGCACCTAGATGGCCGGCTACGCGACCATCAATCATGTTGAAGCTGAGAAGAAATGGGGAATTATGCCTTGTTCAGCCCAACAAGGCACAGAAATTGAGAGCTCTGCCAAAACTGCACTTTCCGGTTTTTGGACATTTTGGTTGCACAGTTGCCACCTGATCATTGTGGGGTGGTCAGGTCAGGTCAGGGAAAGCCTGCAAGGTACAAATTTGGTCACGGCACATGAAGACATTATCCAACCCCGAAAACAAACAAATCTTGTTGAACATGAACAAAAGAAGGAGCGTCAGAACCTTGTTGCTTGCGTTGTCAGCGATTGTGCATGATTTGAGACCGCTGAAACGACGCACCTTTGGTGAGAGTCATTAGCGGCAGCCCTGTCATCCTCTCCTGCAAAAAGTTGCTCATCAAAAATGAAAACAGCATCAGAAGTGAGGGACCCGGGAGGAAATGACTCCGGCGACGTCATGTCCTTCCCAATTACCACGTTGCGTTTTAACATCAAAGGGAACCACTTAGCGGCTTCAACTATTCATCATCACCCAGGAGACCAACTGAGAAACGGGCGATTCACAAACTGACGAAGCTGTTGCTCAAGACTAATCTGTGTTCTCGTGGATGTGTCTCTTGCAGTTTCACAACTGCATGAATTTGTAAGTGTTCATGGCGAACGCCAATCTGAACAATCGGGACGTTTGGGTTGGTGCGTGCATGTATAAATTGCTCAAAAAAGGTCAAGTTTATTGAATCACCAAAGCACCGCTATTCATGGATGCAGGTGTCCTGACACACACACACACACACACACACACACACACACACACACACACACACACACACGACTCAAGGGGTTTTCACATTGGGTGACGCGCGGTCGTTTTTTGGGCTGACGTCAAAAATTCCACCATTGGGTTCAATGTCAAATAAATTTTTGACGCCGACGTCAAAAACACGACTGCGCGTCACCAATGTGAAAACCGCTTCACGCGCGCACACACACACAGACGCACACACAGTTCTGTGTTTCCCTATCAACCACATGTTTTGGTTGACGACTCTCCTTCTGTTGCTATCTGATGCCTCTCACGGGAGCTCCTCCCTCTGAATTCGTGTCTATCTGCGTCCACTTGACGTCTGCAGCAGACAGAAACATCCGTTGTGCAGCTTGCCTTTGAGTGGTCAGGTTTTGGAACACGGTCAGTGCTCACGAAAAGTACATGCTGACGTGGATCTGGTCAGCCACGGACCTGAGGGTCGGAAAAACGTGCTCTCTTCCCTGTTGTTCAGAACAACTCCAATTGGCTTGTGTTCTCCGACCCTCGCCATATGCATCATTCGTGCCTTATGTTCGTGGTGGTTTCTGCAGGCACAACCGTTTTGAACAGGAAAAAATTCTGTTCTGGGAAAAATGTCAGGCTCACACGTCTATCTTCTATTCCTGCCTCGTTAATTTTATCGCATTTGGCACCGAAGACTCACGTTTTGTGTCCGAAAGAAATGAATCCGTGCAGCCGCACATTTTAAATTGTCGTGAGACGCCTGACGACGCATTTTCCACAGAAGCGCCTCGGCAGGAAATATGTCGTGTTGTTTTCTTCAGGGGATTGATTTCTCGAGAGTTTCTTCTCTCCGCTGTGGCGTGACTTTAATTAAATCACGCGTGCGACAATATCTCAAGGAACATTGGGCTTTACAATTCAAAAACGATGGAAAAACAGTGGTTTTGTGCTTTGAATCAATTTTTAATCTGGAGTGACATTCTTCCATTCTCGGAGTCGATTTCGTATACCGGAGTCGGGTTGATGAGCGCCTGTGATTGGTGGAGTATTGAAATGCCTGGACGGACACGTGTGCATACATTTTTCTTCAGTTTGAAAGTCAGAGAACAAACTTCTCTTGGAACGCTCAATTGTGATGGAAGTGTCCTACTCGTGGCCTGAGAACAACACTGCTCAAGCTCGGGGCTCCAAAGTCCCTTCGTTGGTCAGCCACAGGCGAGACCATAACAGAGTCGCATCTGGCTTCCAGTGGTCCGTCCAACAAACAAGGTTGAGGACAGACAGCCGAGTGAAGTTGACCAGTAACTTTTTCTGCACACCATTGGCGGATCAGTTGTCACCAGATATTCGAAATTGCAAGGCTTGCGATCCGCCAGCCCCGCCCCCGCTGGAGAGTGATTCCACTTGTTCCTCTGCAGGTTTGGGACGGGGGGTACCTGGTGTTGACTTGAGAGTCTGTCACACGCAACAACTTGACCTTCCAACAATTAAAATGTCCCGCAGTCAATGGCAATCAGTCCTGACACAAGATCTTGCGTGAAGAGACAACGCGTGTGACAGAAAAATCAAAATCCTGGTGCCATCTCTCTGAGGATAAAATTCACCTCAAAGCCTTTGAAGTTGATTGAAGGAGCAACTTTCAACTGTGAAACGAACGCCATAACTTGGATTTCATCGGACGTTCAACTCTCGTCAGCGTGATGTGGCGCACTTCATCTTGGTTTTGGCTCCGGCTTCTTAAAATTCAAATTGATCGATTTTACTCAAAAGATGTTTCTTGACATCGTAATTAAATCTGAAGACAAATGCCTCCCTTAAGGTTGGATCAAATTCAATTTTGCTGAAGATTATTTATTGGCTCGAGATTTGAGTTCCCATCAGCGGAAAATTACTCGAATATCAATTTGTGAGGAAAACTACATTGACCTACTTTCAGAAGTGCGACTTTGTTTCACTTTGACAAGTTTGGTGACAAAATGTTCACCACGGAAATTGCCTGCAGTGGGACAGAGGAGTGGGAACCAGAAGCACCTGGCGCTGGATGAATGTTGTGAACTCCAGGGGAAACCCAGTCCTCAGTGCAAGCAGGGCAACTCTTGAGTTTCAAACTGAACACGTGAAAAAGACGACAAGGAGACCCGTGGTGTGCAGATGTTTGGAAGACTTTTCTGTTCCCTTCCGCACAACGAAGCAAAATGTGCCCGGGAATTTTGAGTTTCTGCAATGGGTGAGTCGGAGCCATGCAAGGTTCAGTTTTGGATTCCCCACTTCGCTGCTTTGTTGCACGCAAAAAGAGCCAAGTACAGGAGGACAGAACAATGGGAGGATATCCGAGGAGGGCTGAGGCTGTGGAGCGCTTTCCAACACAAGCAGGCACACAGGGTGTGGAACAATAACTGTGATCTGGAAATGATCAGGCAACCACGATACAAGTTGTCAATCACGTTGAATTGTTTCTGTAAATTGATTATGATTGATTTTCATCAAATCACAATGAAACACGATCACTGCAGAAACGGTTCCGTCCAGGACGCAGCATCGGGAGCCATGCTCGTCTTCAGGAAACAATCCTTGCGTAAAAATCAGGGGGCGGATCCAGAATTCAACCGAGGGGCCAGTTCTCTTTGAGACCCCAACTTCAAGAAGGTAAAGCAAAATCAAAAGGTGAATAAACTTTTCCTGGTATCAGGGGAGGCCCGGATCACCAGGCCCCCCTGGATCCGCACCAGGTTCCCTGAACGCTTCCTGATGCGTTCTCATGCCGCTGCAAGCTTTTGTGTCCGTACATGTGGAACACGGAAGCAAGAAGCAGCTTGCATGAATATCTGCGCCAGAGATGCAGAGAATTTCTCTGGCAAAAAGAGGGTATCAAGGGAACAATGATGACTGATTGATGACGTCGAAAGATGGTGTTGTTCATACGTGAGTAGACGGAGCGTCCTGACGGAGCTGCAGCGTGTATCCCTGTCACCGCACCCGTGGAATTTGTTGATTCTCGGAGAGAATCCTCTTCTTCACCCTCGATATGCAGCTCTTAATCATGGCTCTCACCGGGACTTCTCTGTTGTTTTTCCTGCACAGTGTGTCTACGAGGGGAGAGCATTTTTCGGTTGCCTCGTTATGACGCTGAATGCTTGCGAAAGTTCTGGGATGCATCCAAGGGTTGGGTCAAAGGCAGTGGCGCTCCAGTGTTTTGACCGACATCAGTGATCTTGGAGATGAAAACTTTGTGTCACTCCCTTGTGGTGTTACTGTCGTCCCGTCAGCCTCAGCATTGGTGGTTTTACAGGAACCGTGAACCTGCTGTGACGTTCAGACTGACGTGACGGACGGAGCTCAGGACGCGCGCGGATTCGGGTCATTCCGCCTCGGAGCAGTGTCGGGTCATTCCGCCTCGGAGCAGTGTCGGGTCATTCTGCCTCGGAGTGGTGTCAGGTCGTTTCGTCTCGGAGCGGCGTCAGGTCATTCTGCCTTGGAGCAGTGTCGGGTCATTCCGCCTCGGAGTGGCGTCGGGTCATTCCACCTTGGAGTGGCGTCAGGTCGTTCCGCCTCGGAGCGGTGTCGGGTCATTCCGCCTCGGAGCGGCGTTGGGTCATTCCACCTTGGAGCGGCATCAGGTCGTTCTGCCTCGGAGCAGTGTCGGGTCGTTCCGCCTCGGAGCGGTGTCAGGTCATTCCACCTCGGAGCGGCATCAGGTTGTTCTGCCTCGGAGCAGTGTCGGGTCATTCCGCCTCGGGGCGGCGTCAGGTCATTCCTCCCCGAGCGGCGTCGGGTTCCAACCGCGCTCCGCTTCCAACACGCGGGGAGGAGGGAACTTGGGTTTGTGTGTCAGAAACTGAGAGAGCTTCAGGAACAGACTGGTTGCAACAGGATCTCTGACTCAAAAGTCGTGAACTTACCAGCCTATGAGATTTCCACACTGTCGTGACGCGTCTTTGCTGAAGTTTCCCGTTGTCTTGACAGGTTGTGTTTGCTCATTCCCGTAGAACAAAGCAGCCAAAAATTTTCAGCACTGGTCTCAAGACTCAAATCTTGAAAAAAGCTGTGTTTCACCTGAAAGTTCTTTTTCTGAAACGAAATGCCTTGAAACCATCGTACGTAGTTGGAGTGCGAAGCCTTCACCTTGAGTTGAGACCCCACGATGGTTATCCAGGAAACCCGTCACATCCCCGGCGGATTTCTAACACCCAATTAGGAGGGTCGAGCCGCTACGTGTCCGCTGGTTTGACATTGGACAAGGACGTCGCGTGACAACGGGATGGGCACCTTTCCGTCTGCATCGGGACGAAGTTTATCTGAAGCGCGCGCCTTAGTGAGTCAGGTCACTGCGGTGATATGGGCTGTCTGGTCCACTCGCTAGACCTGTGACTGTGACTTACTTTGTGGGGTCTTATTTCGTGTCCATGCTGAGCAATGACCAGTGGTGCATGCGTGAATTCTTTCCTGAGAGAAAAACGTGTGGTGGATGCCCTGGGAGGGTGGACCCTGAAGAGAAGGAGCTGCATGTGGTGACTGCGCAGAAACATAGGGAGCGGTATTGTTTTGTGCGACGGTGGAGACAGTCCCTGAAGACGTCCTCGACCTCGGGGTGGCTTTGTGAATAAGATAATGGAGCCACGAGTTTGGGAAAGTGGTCCTGGTCACGCAAACTCATCATCTGCAGCTGCTGAACTTTGTTTCTCGTTTTCACGAAAGATTCTTGAAAGGAATATTGGAAGAAAGTTCTTCCCGCACAGAGGTATGATCCCCCAACGCACTAATCCTGCTGGGACACTGGACTCTTGGAACTGTGAATGCAGAATCTCCAAAAGAAACAATAGAAACGGAATTACACAGGAAAGAATTTGATATGATTCCCATTCCCATGCTGCAGAGCACAAGTCTGTCATTGGTGCTAAACATGTGAAGAATGCGCGGATATTTCACAGGGCGGTTCGCTCGTCGAGGAGAGTGCTCGACGGACGTGAGAGGAGCAGTAATCGCCCACTTTCCTCTTTCACAACTCATTACGTTTAAAGGTTTTTTCGTGTTTGGGCATCAAGTGCCCACGCAAAGACAGTGCACGCAATCAATTTCATAGAATTCGTAAAATTGATCCAACGAGCGGAGAACCTCAAGGCGTTTGTTCCCATTTGCCTCTTTAAAAGTTCAAAAAGCTTTTTCTTTTCTTTGCCAACGAGCGCTGTTTTTCTTTGTTGCGCAGCAGATCAGGAGGCAGACACAGGGCCAGAGCCTCTTTGTCAGAAACTTGAATCAGTCTTGGCTGCTTGCATGCCACCCGACTGACGCCCTCTCATCATGACAAGATCCATGCGTGTTCAAGGTTTCTTGTTCGATTGCGTATGACTTCAATAAATGCAGAACATTTCGTCAAGTTCTTGTTTCGCAAATTTCTTTCATTGCATTCTGGCACGTGAAGAGGACTGTGATTCCAAAACAAACTTCAAACCCTGTATTTGAGAGGGGGCATGGAGTGAAGTGAGTTGGGGATTTCACGTTGGTGACGCGCGGTTGGGCGGCATCAGAATTTTTGACACGCGCGTCAAAATTAAACATGACGCCCAATGGAGCGTTTTGACGCAGGCATCAATTTTTTGACACGCGCATCACCAACGTGAAAACCCTTAAGCGGTTTTCACATTGGGTGACATCGACTTCAACTTCATCTGTCTGAACGGCACTTTTGACGTCAACATCAAAATTTAACCTGATGCCCAATTGCTGAGCATCAAAAAATGGTCCTGACCATTCTTTGGCGTCGTCAAGAAAAGTTGACGTCGACGTCAAAAGAAGTTGCCGTCGTCACCAATGTGAAATCCCCTTCATTCTGATGGGAACTCACTTCGATGTGCTTCACACGCGCAGATCTCCATCAGGAACCTGGTTACATCACCTTCTTCTCAAGTTTCGCGCTTCACGAAAAAAATCAGAATCAGAATTATTCTGCTTGCAACAGCTGGAAAAACGGAATTATTCTGGAAATAGATCTTTCATTAGTTTTGTACGTCAGCGAAACAAGATTGGATTCTTTGTATTGTTCCAACGCAGCCCAGTACTTGCAATATCTGACCAGGGCACGATGTCCGAACGTCGACAAAAAGTCCGAAGACAAAAAGTCAGAAAGACGCGGAATTTTTTGCGTGTTTTCTGACAGAGCAGTTGAAAGCAAAAATATTCCTGGACACACGGACAATTGATGACTCAAGATCGTCAGCATTTGTGAGTTATTTTCGCAAGAACACAAGCGCTCAAAAAAGAGAAGTGTTGGAAGTGCAACACATGTGTGGTCTCCAGACGTGTGCCTCTGCACGGGAGGCTCCTGCGAATTCCCAGTGGAAACACATTAACTTTTCTCTGCTGGATATTTACAAGTTATTATTCCCCTGGCAACAGTTAGCATTTCGCCAATTGCCAATCATTTTCCAGGAAATTTAGGTTCTATCTGGAGGGCAGCGTCTGCGACTGCGCAGATGCTGCATCGGAACGTGCGAGGCGTCGCGCGGGGAAACTGGTCAACAACACCAACTTTTGTATTTATTGACCAACTTTGGCAATATGTTGTTCATTACACTACATTATCAGATTGTAAAATCTGGTACAAAATGACCGTGATCACATAACGCGGGTTCAATCGTGGCACTTTATATTTCTGATTCTGGACATTTTGTCAATAGCCAGCGGGAGAGGAAGTGAACTGCTGCAACCCCACTGACAATAAATCGCGAGTGAGAAGTCATAAGAGGCGCTTCTAATGGCACCGACTGCATGTGCCAGCGGTTTCACGAGCGAACCAGTCGGCTCTCGGGTCGTTCTGTGGTGGAGATGGTCGTACAGAGATAAAAGTTCACAATCGGCTCTTGCTCTCGAGAAGGGATCCAGGGGTCCCGAGCATCCGCGCTTCCACCCCAACACAGGAATTTTACTTCAGTCCCAGCCCTCAATTTGCACCTCAGCTCAACAATTTGTTCGCTTGGTATTGTTACACAGGCGCTGGCAATACCTGGACAATCTAGGGGAAGGGGAAGCACCTGCCTGTTCGGGTGGGTCCTATCTCCCAGATGTTGGTCCAAAGGGGGTTCGGGTCCCACCCAGAGTTTGGCTCTGACCGAACCTGCCCCAGATTTTTCCCCGCCTTGATAATGTCCAAAACTCTTCAGAACACGCCTGTGTTCAATGCTTTCTTGGTGAACTAAAAAGGAGAGGTTCCCCTGACCCAGACAAAAGATTGTTGCTCGTATTGGGAGCCTCCAATGGTTGGTTGCTGGCCAAGGCCCGAGTTTCTACCAGCCCTATCCTGGATCTGTCAGAACGGGCTGACTCAAAAACTGGAGCTGTTTGGCACTGAGCTTGTGCTGACCGAATTCTCGCACCCGCTATTCCCGTGAACGCACACCCAATGGAAATCTTTGTTCAAGAAATGTGAACTTTTGCGTGGGTTGAGAACCCAGCTCTGCAACACGAGAGGTTTTGTGCGATCGCATCGTTGAAGCTTGGCACAGCTAAAGACTGCCGTTCTTAGGCAACAACTTCCGGTTGAGGTGTCGTCTCTGGGTGGTTGTGTGGGTCTCAGATCTGATTGTGTCCGATTACGAAATACCGCGGACTACGTGACCAACTGTTCTTGTCAGGCGCGCACCAACTGCGTCTGAACCTGACGCAAACGTGATCGTCGGCCACGAACTCCAACCTTGTGGAAACTTTCTTATTTGGCGGGGGGGAGGGCGGGGTTGGGGTTGGGTTGTAGGGGGCGGGCCTGTTGCTCTCCCTCCCCCCATCACTGGATCAGCCAGGGGTACTGCACAAGACAGGCGTGTGAAATGTTCATGATTTCAAAAAAATTACACTGAACCAGGCACGTGTGGTCATCCAGCAGTAGATGAGGATAACCTATTTCAGTTCAGTTGCAGCCGCTGCCATGCAGCCACCGGGCAGTTGAAATATTGCGATGACAGTCACGCCCCTGGCTCTCTGGAACAGGTCAATTTGGCCCAACTCGCCAGGGGGCCAAGTTTACGTGGAGCCTTCACGCAGGGTCCGACCAGGCTCCACCACGTGCTTCATATTTCTGTGCTTCCCGTCGGTCTGGATAAAAGGATCTATTGTAATTGGTTTCTCCGTTCTGGGCTGGACTGCAAAGGGAACGCGTGTGTGTGGAGCTCGGTTGGTTGTGGTTTCTGCTTTTCTTCTGCTTTGCTTTACGAGGCTCCTGGCTGTGGGAAGCTTCCGAGACATGTTTCGTCGCTGCTATTGTGATACCCTGACATTGGAAATTGTATTGAAACGTACTTCGTGCGCCTTGAGCATTTGTGTCGCACGTCTTTGGTTTTGTCTTGTCGTTCCAGAAGGAAGGACCGCAACTAACGTGTGGACGAAACAGCAAGATCGCACCCCAAGTAAGATCTGAAACTGTTTCTTTTCTTGATTTTGAGTGTCGTATAAATTGAGCTTTGGACAACCAGTTCTTGATGATTCAACACGGTCTCGCTCGCACCTCCTTATCTCGAACTCGACAGCGTTCGATGACCCTGACCTCCTTACGAAACGTTGTTCTCAGCACGTTTTCACGTCACGACAGGTTTCCGATTGACTTCGGCCTTCACAATGGCGAACCTCGAGTGCCGTGCGTTTCAGGTGTATCTCAGCGACGTTGTCACTTCGTTCTCATTGGTCAAGGCTGCTGACGCACGAGCGTCAACCAGATGCACCTGTTCTACTTCTTGACTCCCGCGCCGACCAGCACAGTGCGCGTATTGCAATCACATTTGATGGCTCTGAAGATGGGGTATCTTGGGAGGGGATCTTCCAGTGGCAGCAACATTTTGACGAGAAACGTTGTCATTGGGCGCTGGTCTCCTGGAAACCAAAAGTCGGGCGTGTTTCCTGGTGACCAAGTGAAAGGGCGAAAGGAAGAAAAGAAGTGACCCTTGACTTAAGAAACGCTTGTGTGTGAAGAACAAGTTGTCCATTGTCTGCATCCTCTCCCTAACGTGCCCAATGAACAAAGTGTCCACAATTCACGAGGTACGTGGTTCCACCGTCAGGTGTTCTTGTTTGTAGAAGAAGACAGCGTCATCGTGAGAGGATTTGATCCAGATGCCCGACATCTTTGGCGTTTGAATTTCAGTCTCAAAGACGAATGGTGCACACGATTTTGGTGTTGCCGTGTTCCTGAGGAAGAATTGTTCCCCAAACCGTGTTCTTTCACGATTTGAATTCAATTTGAGCTCCACCACCCGGTCCAGACACGAGGGCACGTTGCGCAGTATTTTACTCAATGGAAGATGCTCAGTCTGCGTCGTTTCGACAGTGTGGTTGTGTTGCATGTTCGTGTGTGCGCGTGTGCGTGCATATTCGAGAAAGACTCAGATGTTCCTCAGCTTCTGTCCTTTTCTGCTGGTCCTTACACCTTGATCACTCGCGTTGTGACGGCACCTCTGCTCACGGGCCTCCGAACTATCAATCCCGCCGTCAGATGTCGCAGGGCCACACCCTCACCCACGGAGTGAGGAGAGCACCCTGTGGTGCTGGTCCCAGGACCGTCGCCCCGCGCACTCCGTACGCGCTTTCGTGTTGCGTACGAGCGTCTCCAACAGGGTCTCACACTCCGCGCAGTGTAACAAACGCATTTCTTACCACACCAGAAAGAAAGTTGTATGACAGTTCAGATGTTTGCATCGAGACTGGAGTGGTGGGAAAGTTCTTCTGCTCTGAGTGCAAATTCCGACTTCAACAAATTGCGCTGGATTGACACATGTTCAAGATCATGCACCACCCCGCACACGCATTTCGAAAGGTTTGAATTCCACTCAGACTGCATGTCCTGTCTGTAGCAAGATGATGTAGATCCAAGAAACCCCAAAAAACCCCGAACGCAAAAACTTTTTCCTTGACAGCAAGAACACCAAATCCAAATCTCATCCGCCAAAATCCCGGATTACGAGTCGAGACTCTGTCATTGTGGCGACCTGACACAGAGGTCAGCATCAAATATTCAGGTATTTTGTTCGTCGTGTGGTGACGCGGGCCTTCTCCGAGGAACAAAGGGCCGCCCCGGGGTCGGCCTGCCTGACGTGACGTGTCCTGACAGCGCTGGCTTCCCGCGCCCTCACCTGAACGCTGACACAAACGAGACGCGATGGATCCTCTGAGGTCGTTTTCCCGAGGGATGATGGGGTTTGGCATGCAAGGACGCGTGGAGCGTTGAGTACCATATCCACCCTTTTTGTTCCAAAGTTCAGCACCATAAGTAGGGGGTGTCATTTCCGTGGGTACTGTTTCAAATTGACAGAGACCTCAAAATCAAGTCGTTGGGGTGCGTCCTCTTGTTGGGTGCGATGTCTGCACGGATGAATACGGTAGACATTCTGGTGGGGTTGCGTGAGAGGAATCTCTGCGTCTCATTCTCCCAATCTGCTTCACGAAAATGTTTTAAACTTCTGTCGTGCAGTGCGGAATTCTCGGTGCAAGAAGCTGCAGGCAAAATGTTTCAAAGTACCTGCCGCGATTGTGATAAGATTTGTTCACGAAAAAAAGAGACCCAAAACGGTGTCGCTGTTCTCAAGCTCATAACCGAGCGCAGCTGCGCTGCGCTGTGTGCACGTTTCACAAGCCAACGAGTTGCGTGCACGAGTAACGAGAAGAGCCTGCTCGTGCCACTGTCTGAATTCTCGACCCATGGCAATCGTTGCAGCCCCTCTGAAATCTGCGGGGGATTTTGGGACGGGGTGATTGTCCAGCTTGGTTGCCACCCCAGCTTCCGTCTTTCTGCGAAATTCAAGAATTCAGTTGTTGTTCTCGTCCCCACACTCGTTCTGCTGCTGGGAACTGAATTGAAGTTGATAATATCCAGTTGAGAATGTCATTACAAAAGTGGGTAAAATATGCGAGGAACAATGGAGAGCAGGAATTCGAGGCCAACCTGCATTGTTCCGTGTGCGTAGCCTGCAATTCTCACGTTGGGAGTGCGTGCGTTCTGTCATCCTTCCATGACACCTGGAGCTGCAGGTTTTTTCCTGTGTGGTCCTGCAGGGTTTTCCTGGACGTTGCGAAGATGTGTCTGGTTTCCAACCACGGAAGAGGAAAACAATGCAGACCACGTGTTCAACGTATTTTTTCCATTTTCTTGCGTTGACCCGTTTTGCGTTCCAGGCCTGCCTCTCTCTCTCTCTC
>JAAUXT010146861.1_pt1 | contig 12024 bp, 12 predicted proteins | sample 7278171 | NCBI WGS metagenome assembly JAAUXT01 (sample SAMN14350112, study PRJNA611818) | marine sediment metagenome | isolation source: surface marine sediment (1.8m) | place: French Polynesia: Moorea | collected 2018-08
CCATTGTTTGGCTGGGTGGGTAGTGGTCCTACGAGTAAAATGTGGACCAGGTAGACAATTTTTTAAATTTCAAAGTTGGAGTTTGTGCCCCTTGAAAAGGGTCAGCTCTGCCACCTAAATCCAAGATCCACTGCATAACCACAGGCAGAGAGCTGGAGTGTGGATTGTCACAACCTCTAAAAACAGAGCTGTGGCAAACAGCAAAATTTCTCACCAATTTTTATGTCTCCTACCTCTGCTTCTGTGTTCCTCTTCTGTTCTGGGCTTGTTTCAACCTGGATGTTTGGGTCAAACCTTTACAGAATGGTTCAGACCATCGCAATGTCTTCACAGCTCGAAGCTGGACAAAACACCACCATTTTGAAACAGCCGTTTTGTTGCACACGAGAATCCCACTTTTGTGTTGGGTACAACAACCTGTCGGCACACAATTTGCGTGGAAATACCTCTTGAGGCAGTAAGCGTGAGGACAGTTGCAAAGGAACCTGTTTCAATCCACTGTGAGGCCCCAGGATGATAAAGTCACCTGACAAACAGCTTTCTTCGTGGGCTGATGAAAATTGCAACGTTTGCGAAATGACCTGAGGCGCATGTTCTCCAACTCCAACTTCGAGTCACTGATGATCTTTGGCCAGCCTGGTGAAGACAACATCGTCCCTTTGTTGCAGTGGCTGAAACTTACTGCGGGGAACAAATGTGCGCTGTGGTGACGACCACCCCAAATGTGGCCTGATGCGGACTGGGTGTGGCGCAGTGTCCCACACAGAGACAGGGATTTTTGACGCATGTGAAGGGCATTGGTCATTCATCCACAGTAAATTGATCTCTTACCTTTCTCGACTTTTTCTTCCCTGAGAGGAAAAGCAGGATGAGGATTTCGAGTTTTCTCTTTCGTGCGTTTCTAGGCCTACCCAAGGCCAGGTCCCTCATTACTGGAAAAAATAATTGGTCAGCAGGCAAGAGGGCTTGAGTTTTTGAGTGTCACTGTTCAGTATGACAGACAAGTATACCAGACACTAAATAGTGCAGAAGGATCAGTGAAATTATCCTTCAAAAATGTGTGAGAATGCCACGGAAATTGCTCCGTGGCAAGTTTGATTCCCACGTAAAAAGTGATCCTTTTGGGACCGGGTGTCAGACCGGACGTCAGCTCACACGTGTTGCACCTAAAACTGACCGAACCCACCGTCGGTGCCTCTCGACCGAGCAAATCGCGTCTGATGAAGAGAAGCGCTGAGCTGTGCCCTGACTATGGTTTTGCGGACAGGTCCAAACTGGGAGCGAAGACGGTAGAAATGTCTCGTTGAGGTTTGAGAACCTCTTTTGTGAAGGTGACTTTTCGACCTATTTGAAGCAGTTGTCATTGATTCGTGCTTTTTCACCCGACTTCCGAACAACGCAGGGTGCAGCAATTGGTTTGAGAGCGACAGAAGGCCAGTCGTCTTGCAAGTCTCGTGTCTCTTCTTGAAAAACTCGGAACATTTAAAAAGATTCACCCTCTGCATTCTCTATGTCCTCAGGTTCTCCCATCATCTGTCGCGACGGTGACTTTTTCTTTTGCAATAAATCGTCACTGAAACGTTTTTTCACCTCCAAACAACGTCGTGTGTCGTTAGTTTGACAAGGGCACTGCGACCGTGCGGTCTCGCACGTCTCACACCTCTTCTTCAGAAACACTCGGGATATTCACTGTGTCCCCGGTCTCACTTCAGGTTTCCAACGAGTCACACCTGACAGTCCCACACCGCGGCAGGGGCTTTGACTCCTGACGTGTGCAAAAGGAGACGGGGACTGTGGGTGGAAACATGGGATCCATGGGAGGCTGAACCAGGGGTCTTGGTATGAACTTCTCTGCTTCAAGTAATGGACGAGCTTCTTTCGAATGACAGCTGGGTTTTTCTCCCGGAGGATCCGCTGGAGGCTGAAGGATGTGGTCAGGACTCGACGCGCACTTGAGACGGCTCGCTGGGCGCAGACATGTCGGGATAAGCACACTTCCGTCACACCCAGGAAGTTCGGGCCTCTGTCTCTGTCTGAAGTAGGAGTTTCGCTTTCGTCAGGCCAGACAGCCTCTCAGGGCAGCAATGTTTCATGTCCTGTATCCAGTTGTTTTTTTTTTCATAGTAGATAAGAGAGGGTGTTGCAAGATCGTTCAAAAAAGGAATTCATGTTCTTGTCAAACTCTCTTTCTTTGTGTGTGTTCGTGTGTCTCGTATGAACCGGAAGCGTAGGTTCCGCTGCTGAGGGGCGAAAAGTTATCGACGCTGCACCGAAAAAGAAATTGTCAACCCTCGTTGTTTCTACGTGCTTATACTGCCGCCGGTGGTTGTGGTCCGGTGGTCGTAGTCACCGTACTGCTGATCATCGCTTCTGCAGTGAAGGGAAGAGCAAAACAAAATGACGGGCCACCTGGGTGACATCCCGAACAAATCACAAACCACACATACGAGAACTTTCTTTCATTTCTCTGACGGTGCGCACTCACTGATCACATGCAAACACCGTCAGACTCATCTCAAATTCAAACAGACTGCTCGGGAAGAGAACACAATGCCATGGGCCTTGAGCACGGTTGCGGGTGCTGGTCCCAGGCATCTCTGTTCCACATCCCTGAAAGTGAAAAGGCTTGAAATGAGTCCGGTTGTCTCTTTTGCCAGCTCTTTGTTGAGAGTGGCCTTCGAGTAAGTGTGATCAGCAAGGTGAAATCAGGGTCGAATTCAGAGTTTGGTGCTGTGGACGGGGGGGGGGGGGCTCCGACTCCTCTATTTGGGATTCAATTTCGACGACACATTTTTCGGAGCTACGGGTTCACCCCACCTGCATCCTCCCCTGGGAGAACAGACAGCGATGCAACTTTTCTGCATCTGCCAGACTTCCGCCGGTTACTTTTTGTTGCGTCTGAATAATGGGCTGTTGTGTGGCTCCGGCCTCGCCTCGAGCCGATCATGTTTCATCGCCTTCTGTGGAGACCTTCTCCTCGCACGACGCAAGCAGATCGCGCACAAAGAAAATGGCCATTCGTTCCCTGCACTGCATTGTTGCGTTTGTGTGTCCAAACAAAGAAATTTCACAAAAAAAAAAACAACAAAAAGTCCCTTTGAAACAGACACAAAACGTTTGGACCTGCTGACTGGAACGAGACTTCACGAACATTTATTCTTGTCATCATGAAAAAGTCGACATCCGTTCACGTCCTTGGTCTTTCCTGTCCAGAGTGGAAACGTGGAAACGTTTCTCTTGAAGACGCATGTTCCTTCTTCACACACACACACACACACACACACACACACACACACACACACACACCAGTCCGGATTCACAAAGCCACCAGAGAACTACAGAGCAGGCTAATGTTTTATTAATTTGGGTCAAGGAGAGCATTGCTGTCTCTTGTTAACACAAATTTCCTGGCACAGCCTGTCTTTCTCCGCAGACATGTGATCACTTGGGGATTATCTGCTGATCACCAACAGATGGGATTCGACACAACAACGACAATGTTCCTCATCCTTATGACTGTCCCAATTCAGAGCTTCGCTCTGCGAGATGGAAAAGTAGAATTCATAACAGGACCACTGTCTTCTTGTGTAAGCATGTCCATGTACACGTGGTTGAGCTTGGAATGTGACTCCAACGTTTTTGCAGAAATCATGACAGACAAAGTGTGCTTGGTCTCAACACTGAGATTGATTTAATCAAAGTCCAGAAACAGCAAGTTTCGTTTTGGATTTCAGAAGAGCAATCCAGTTTTGCTGTTGTGTGCTTTTGGTCCACTTGTGTGAGAGTGACCTTTGGTTGGCCGTTTTACCGCTTGCCAGACAATCTTGATTGTTAAAAGTATCAACTTAAAAGACGGTCCTGACATGGATGTTTGTTGGCCTCAATGGTGAACATGAACTCATGAGCACTTTCTCCACACATTTCTCGGTATTTTCTGGTTCTACATGTTCCAACACTTGAAACATAGCGAAATCTGTCACGCATAAAGGAGTTACATGTACCTCTGCATGGATGGACGGGGAGGCAGAGTAATTATCACAACATTGATAAAAAGACGAAGGACCTGCTTTTCTCTGCCCTCCACGTGCAGTTTCTGCAGTCAGCCAGACATGGCAAATTGTCATTTCTGTCTCGTCTGCCTGTCAGTCTTTGTCGTTCGTTCGTGTCTGATGACATGCGAAGACACGGGGACTGTTTAGCCATGACAAGATTGTCTACTGGGTTGTGACGTAAGGGCATTTGGAAGAAATATCCTGACAAGGTCTTGACTGCATTTTTGTTGGGTCTAGTCACCAGCTCAGGCCCCATGTGTTTGCTCATGTGGAAAATCTTTCAACCCTTTTTGTGTGCTATCAACACAATGCACAACGTTTGTGGAGCAGAAATCCACTTCTTGAGCTCCTAGATCCCCCAAGTTCAACTGTCCAAGGCGCAGCGCTATGTTTCGTCCGCGCAGAAGGGACTGTTCACAGTTCACAAGTGAACAATCCTGAAAACGCTGTCGACACACATGCACATTTCAAAGGAACACGACAAGAACGCGTTGTCTTGCCTGCCACATTCGGAGCACGGCAGGAATGAGGCAGAGTGCGCAATGGTGGAGGATGTCAAATGACAGAATGAGAGTCGGGATGTAAGTCAGACATCTCTCCGTGGCTGAAATGCTGGATGAGGTGGATAGTAGACCAGACAGATATATTTAGCTTTGTTTTCAGACGACTACAGGATACGAGGTTTCTTTATTCGAACAGTCAAGAAAAGTCGGGCGAGACTGTGTCGCTACGAGTGGTTCTTTTGTTTGGTCCCTAAATGTTGTGGTGGACTCAACAGACACAGGACAAAAAAGTCAAGATCACAAGCTGCACAAACGCGGCTGTTGTATCCACGCATGCTGTGTCGACGCGACAGAAACACTTGCCTCCAGACAGGTTGTGCGTGGCTTCGAATGGCCGCGCTCTTCTCGTGGTTGATGTTCGGCGAGGAGCTGCGTGCGTGGGCAGAGGACCGCTCCCGAGCAAGTGCGATGATAAACCTCCCAAGATTCTTGTGGGGGTGTCCTGTTGGTGCTCAGAGTGAGCACCGCGTTCGTAGTTTTCTTTTGCGATTTCACCCTCTTTCAGCAAACGTTTGCAGCCGACAACAAGAGTATCTTCACGGATATATCTCGAAGGTTTTTCCCAGTTTCACTTGTCACCCTATCTCCGACTTCGCAGGTTCATTTGGTGATTGGACCACAATCATGGAAATGCATCTCGTGCCCCACGAATAACGGAAGGACATCCACACAAAAGCTGTGAATAAATGAGGCGCCACCTCCCTGGCCTTTCTCCATTAGCTGGTTCACCGGGTTTTCCTGCCCGGCAGTGTGGGCTGACGACTGATCAGGAAGGCCATTTCAAATGGAGATTGGCTTGTTAATGCAGTTGTCGTTTTTTGCGACTGTCATATGTGCTCAATTCGCAAAGAACGGAGCAGGACTATCCAGTGGGGCTCGACATTCTGACGCAAATTGTGGCACCCTTCCTCAGTGAATTTTGAATTTTGAAAATCCAACAAAAGAACACGAACGACAAACGTTTTCACAAGAAGTCCCTTCGACCCCCTTTGGCCCCATTTTCCAGATCCTATTGCGAAACGAAATGCTTGTGTCACCGGACAGATATAAGTCGTATTCAGTGCAACATTTCTACATTGCAGGGAGGATAGAACGACTGAGAGCACCTCACATGCATCTGATTGACCTGCGCCGCGGCTGTCACGGCGACGCTTCACGTCGGGCCCCCACGCGACCCTCCCGTTTGGAGCACATTGAGACTCGCCGTCTGTGATCGAATGCACCGTCTGCACCGCGGCAGGACCCCACGTTTTCTTCGCTCCATGTGCGTCAAGGTAAAGTACTTTTCCGCTCACAACTGGCGCTGGCCATGTGAGTCTCGACAGAACCTACCAAATCTCACGGTGTGTTCGTGTTTGATATCCTCCCCTGTTTCCAATTAAAACCTTTTCTTGACAATGCGCCCAGCACCAAACCAGTCAGTGAAACCCCTGTTGCAAACTGGATGATCCTTGTGCACAGACCTAAAGCCCCCTCCTCAACCCGCAGTTGGCTACATTCCCGTGGTCAGTAAAGACACCCCCTCCATGGTCAAGCACCCCCTTTTGGTCAGCTAGATTTTCTGTGGTCAGCTGAGCGCCCTGATGGGCTGAATCCGCCTTCCCCCACCCGCCTTGTGTTGCTGCAAACACAGTAGTTATAGCCGCGCCTGAACAGATGAGTCTTGTTTCGTTTGTCCGCCTCAGCTGGGATGAGCTGATACTCTGGAGTGCAACAAGCCGCGTTTCTCATGTTCTGCCCATTTCCAACTGCGGGCGAAATTTAAACCGCTTCTTTTCTCCTATTCTTCTTCATAAAGGGTTTTTTCACTCTGCTCCGGAGGAAAAACTTTCATCCCTGTATCACGGTAATTTCAGCATGCAGACACACAGACTTCAAGCTCAAGTAAATTGTGGTGCGCTGATGAAGTCTCTGTCTCACTGTGATCCGTTGATTAAGCCTGTCTGCGCACTTAACTGGCGCATTCTTTCTTCTCTTTTGACAAAACAAGTGAGATTTACGTGCTGGTAAATTTATAAATGTTAGCAAATTGGATTACACACTGCATATTGTGTGTCAGCTCCCAGCGCAAGACGCTCTCGTGGAAATTGCTTTTCCAATGAGTCTCCTAATGAGGAAACGTAAGAAATTTCCCACGGCATGATTGATGGTCTGGGCGGCTCGGCAGAAACAAGAGGCAGGGCGCCGCGCAGGCAAACTGCGCTTCTCTTCTCGCTCCTTCGCAAGGCCAGGACCAGTCTGATTTTTCCCTCACTCTGCGGAGTCCTTCGATCATCCACCCCCGTGAGTCACAGGCGCAACTTGACCCGCAGCACTCGCGCTGGAGCCTGGATCCGGTTCTGTAATTGGAGACGTTTCTCACGCGCGGCGAATCCATCGCTGGCGGATGATCCGCGGGTTCAATCAATCCGCTGTTCCCGCACGACTGATTCAATCGAGATGACAAGTGACAAGTCGGGGAAGGGAAGAGCTAAGGGTTGCCTCGGCCAAACTGATTCCAGTCTGAAAAACAAGATCTTGCTCTCAGTCACGAACAAATACGAGAACAATGTGGCAAAAATCAGGCACAATTTCAACTTGTTTGGAAAACAGTCGCAAAAACTCTCGTTTGTTTCTTGAAAAAGTGACCCAGTTGAGATTTCGGTTTATTTCCTGATGAAACGCGCGTTGCCACCACAATCAAGCAGAAAGTTAAATCCTCCCCTTCAAACGCCAGGAAATGACGTTCCTGACAAATCACAACAATTTTTTAACATCAGACGAGCACCGACTGTCAAACGTAAAAGCAATTCACAGCAAGGATTGGAAGTCGCTGGGTTGCCTAAAATTCTGTTCTCGTTGGAGCTTTTCTCACAAGTCAGGGGGAAGTACAGCATTTCATTTGCCGTTACAAGAACTCAGCAATAGATCAACCCCGGGGTTCAGTGGCGCGCACTGGCACCACTTCTTCAGACGACGTTTGTGTGAATTCAATTGGAAATTTCTTCTGGTTGCCCACTTTATTACTGGCGGCAGGTTGAATATCAAACTTTCACCAAACTTTTTTCCTTTCAATGTGACTTTTTTCAAGCTGTATCATCCAAGACAGAGAGGCTCGGACCAATAAAAGGAGCTTCACAAAGAATTGCTCTGGTGAATTCATTGTCGAGGCAGGGGCGACATTCTGGTGACCAAGATCTGACCAAGGTTCACCCTGTTGGGAGGAGGATGGCGCTTCCCTCAACTCGCCCTAACCAGAAACGTATGGGGCGTGGTGACACACAACAAGGCTTGAAGAGATCACCAACTCCCAGAATCAACAAAAGACAGCCATGAGAAAACAAAAAGAGGCCGGGCGATGTCAAAGTTATTTGAGACCTCTCACTCACTTGCAAGGAAGGCGCAGACGCACAAGTTCACAAATAGAAATTTTTCTTCCACAACCAGGAGACTCTCGCTGCTCAGGGAACTGGTGAAGAAAATCTCGAGTTTGCACTACCCATGCGATTTCAGCAAATCTGAGCAAAATTGAATTTTCCTGTTGTCAATTTGTCTCGGGTCCTTGGGGGCGGTTCCAAACCCATTCAGATTTTCGGGAAATTAGCTGTCATTCACACGTCTGCGACAGCGGTCTGTGACGAGTCGCGTTACATCAGGTTCCGGGGGGGGGGGTGGGGTGGATCCACCTGGTGGGACGGCTCCTGCTCCAGGGGAATCGAGGTCTGGACCCCTTCCTGGCGCAAACTGTTCACTGAGACCTGCATTTTTGTCATTTGTCGTTGATTTTTGGGGCTGAAGTGAAGGCTCGAAATCATTGCAATATTGCGTTTGTGCTGGTACCAACTCGAGTTGGTCATATGAAATCTTCCATTCCAAGAATCAGTGCTCTTTCTTTCAACTGAAGACAATGTGTGCCAATTGTTGCCGTTTGAAACACGCTCAGGTTGTTCCACGTAGTGTCTTATGCAATTTCATCACTCAGGCAAAATCACCGCAAAGTGATAGAGACAATGACCAGGAAACACGAATCGAAAGGCACTGAAAACATGGATGTTGTGGCGTCTGAAAAAACAAGCCTTGACGCAGAGTGGACGTGTTGAATCCACCAGAGGGGACTTTGCGTCAGAGTTGTGTGGAGCTAACACGTCATGACATGTCGTTTGTGTTCCCAGAAGGCTATCACAGCATTCACCGGCATGACAACAGATTTTTATCACTAATTCAAGCCTGTATGCTTTTGTTTGCAAGGGACATTGACTGCAGTTGCAGCTGACGAAGTCAAACAAACAAGACATGTTGACACGAGGTTATCAGGGCTTCACAGGTGAAGACACGTCTCATTAGGATTCTTACGATTCACCAAACAGCTTCATTTCTGCCGCGAAAAACACATTTGGCTGAGCAACAAGTTTGTGAGCTGGTCCTTGGAGACCCGCAGACATGATTGTGTTTGACCCGAGCCGTGGCTCGCTGAGTCGGCTTTATTCACTCCCTGTTTCATGCCCCGGGAGATTCTCACTTCAGCCTCGGAACACACTCAGGGATCCTGTCCCAACAGAACAGATTGGTAAATTCTTGTTTGAGGGACGAGGCTCTTGGCCTCTCACGTTCGTGTCAACTGGGTCAAACTTTGGGAGACCAGATCAAAGGACAGGTGCAGGGTTTCCTCTGGGCTCACCATTTTCCACAAAATTTATGAAGGCTCTGCTGGTCGTCACGAACATCTCCAAGAATCCACAAAGACTCGTATGAATCATTTCTGCACAAAGACCCCAAAACACCACACACAATCTTGATTTTCCAGTACAATTGATCTGTCTCCCCCCAAAGTTCCACCTCCAGTATTTCGTCCGTCTCTCTGTCTCTCTGTCTCCGCCTCTCTTTGTCTCTCTTTTTCTCGGAGGTCAAGTCCGCTTACTTTCCAACTGTATCTTCATGGGCAGGGCAGAGTTGTGCAGCTCCCACAAAAAGTTGACTCACGGCGTTGTGAGACGAAATGAAAAGTTTCTTTGGGCCATCACCTTTGCACTGGTGAAATCTGTAAAACGAAATCAAACCCCGATTCACGAACTGTGCAGGTGTTTTGCTCTTCCACAAAATCTGAACCCGCTGCTGGCGCTGTTTCCTCATTTTCGAGCTGCGGAAGCTGGATTGCAAGAGTTTGAGATTGGGCACGTCGAACCCCCAGTTCACAGTTCACTCCCAAAGGAACACAAGAAACACCTGTGAGTCGAAGGACTGTTCCGCCTGCAGAATCGCTGCCCCGTGCAGTCACCTTCTGCATGTGCTTCTCGGTTTTCGACTTTCCCATTCTGAAAGATCAGCGAAAACCGCCACCATAAAGTGCTCAAGTGTCAAGGAGTGTCTTTTGAGTACTCAGAGCCGTTACGAGTCAGATTGTCAAACGATGATGAGCGCTCGGCTGATCTCCTGTCTGCTGAACTGATAATTCCACTGCACTGCGAGGAAGTGGCAGCAATTGAAGTCATTTCTGTGATGATGGGTTTTCAAAATTCAGCTCCGAAAATTCTCGGGCCAATCACATCGTTCATTTCCGTGCGCTTCCAAGTCGTTGTGTCCTCGCTCCCAGAGGAGCCGCCGGCAGATTCCGAGGAATCCGCACGAATCTTCGCTTTTTCTCGTGTTGGGAAGATCTGTTGGTCGATAACATGTTTCTGGGCGGTGTTGAAGATCAGTGCACGTTCAATGTTCTCAACCTTTGACAAACGCGCAGATCTATTTGCGGACACAGTGACCTGCCTGCGTCATCCAGTTGTTTTTCTGTGGTCGAGATATGATTGTTGCTGTGTCAAAAAGAAAATAAAGTGTACATTTGTCAACGGTGCACGCTGCGAGACTTCAGGTCATCTCGTTTTGAGGGGTATTCAGCTGAAAACGTGCTGAACTTCTTGTTCTGTGGAAATGTTCTTTTTCATACATCGAAACCCTGCGAAAAACCTCCAGCCAAGAAGCTGTCTGCTGCTTCCTCACTCAAATGTTGGGAAACACCTGAACAACACCTGAACTCATTTGCAGCCACTGTGCACTCGTAAGGACTCAACCCCAAGATAAGCCAACTCCTGATTCCGTGAAGACAGATTTCAGCCTTCAAGAATGACGTTTACCGTACAGTGTTCGGTTGAATCAAATGGTCAATCATCACCACCGTTGACCCTCCGGACTGACCAATGAATGTTTTTGAATGTGCAACCAAAGATCCTTTCTTGTCTCACATGTCCCCCTTGGGACTCAGCACCGAAACCACTGTCACCAAACACTCAGTATCCACAAATGAAACTGCTGTTAATTGACTTCCAAACGACGACAGAAGTTTCTACCTGTATGCACCTCACAGAGCAGCACTTGTTATGCAACATGAGCTCATTATCAGCACCGCAAACCTGCGCTTGTTGCGAGGCCTTGTTCCCTTTTGGGATTCCACGAATTTCTGTGACGCATCCATCCACCTCCTTGTCTCCCCCTGATCTTCGTCCAGCCAAACCGTGGATCGTGGGGTCAAGACGGCCTCAGCTTCGAAGGTTGCGCCACTGAATACCATATTCGGAGCCCATTTCGCTCAAGCTTGCAACTGAACCTTTGTTGTTCGTACTAATAGAAACCTTTATGTGTGCGGTGTTTTCTTATTGATTTTACAACAACAAAACAGAAATTCATTGGGGAACAGAGAAAGAACTGACAGGAAATTGAGGAGATAGCACAGGGATTTATTCCTGAACGTTCTGAACATTGTTCTCGAGACTCCTAACGTATAATTTGTTGAACTCACTCAACAAAAACACAACAGAATGCACAGAAGCACTCCCAAAATGTCGTGCTATCGTGCAAAAAAGTTGTACGTGCCTTTCTTTCGTTGGCGTTCAACAACCCTGACTCCCGACACTGTGTTTGTCAAAGATGTCTACCTTCAGGGCGGCACGAGAATATTGGCACGCAAAATCACACAATTTACCCCAAATTTGCGACACAGTTTCCTCCCTTACTGCGCTGAAAAGCGTTCACAGCGAATTCGATTCTCTTCGAAGCAGAAAATTAAATTTACGGCAAGGTGTGCACGATTAGATCTTTTGTGTCAGGTGGATTGTGTCGCTGCCTGTTGCAGAACCACCTCAGCATGTTCACACCGAGGCATTGAAATATTAATGGATGGTGGTTGTCATGTGTGGAGCTCGCAGTGAATTTCAGAGACATCCCCATCGGATTCCCATCTTCATCACAACAATTATAGTTGTTGCGTGCTCATTCAGCGTCAGAAGTATAGCTCGCGCACGGTGTCACCAATCGATGAATTTTGGCATTTTTTCTGCCAAATCATACTAGATCTTTACAATTTTTTCACACAACCAAGAGGGAATGACTACCTATTTGATTTAGTAATAACCTCTGACAAAGAAAATAGAATATTTCTTCAG
>JAAUXT010029851.1_pt1 | contig 12023 bp, 10 predicted proteins | sample 7278171 | NCBI WGS metagenome assembly JAAUXT01 (sample SAMN14350112, study PRJNA611818) | marine sediment metagenome | isolation source: surface marine sediment (1.8m) | place: French Polynesia: Moorea | collected 2018-08
CCCCCCCCCCCTGAACTTGAAGGTGTTTATGAACTGCGAACGTTTGTATGGACCACACGCTTTTTATGCGTAGCATTCTTGTTTCTTTACGTGTGTAGTGTGACTTCTCTTGCCACAGGTGTGGTTTGAAAAAGGGACTAGGGCAGGTGAGTGGGAGCCAGATCTGACAAAATGCAAGACGAGAATTTGGAATCTTCCTCAGCAACAGCCTTGAAGATAAAAAGTTTCCTTTCAGTTTTCGCTCGTGTCATACATTTTGGTTGGTATTCACCATCTGTGCTTAACCCACATAATTTTGTTTCTTATCATCTGATTGATGGACTGGCACAAAAATATTGCGGTGATTGCGAAATGCAACACCACAAATTTATGACCCTGCACACGGGAATTGATGAGAAGTTTGATTTTCGTTGTGGTGCCGTTCTTCGTTCTTCGTTTTTCGGTTCATTGACGTCCTGTTTCCTTTTCACCGTTCAGAGGCTGTCAATTTCGGTTTGCGTTGACTAAACTTGGGAACACAGGGAAATCCATCACCCCCCCCCTGCAATGAGTGAGACCACCAAGACTGAAATGAAAGCACAAATGCCAAAATGCATTGGGGATTGGGCGTCAGCATGAGCCAGACTCATACTAAAGAAGACACGACTGCAGCCTGAGAACAATGGTGCACACAACTGTGGACGCAAGAGTCAGCGACAGGCAGAATCATGCCAGTTGTCCAGTCATGTGTGAGGTGTTTTCTGGAAGAGTCATTCTTTTGATTTCATGCAATCGTTGTGCAACGGCAAGACATTGACTTTTATATATTACCTGTTGCCATTTTCTGTCTGGGTTTTACTTGTTTCTCGAATGCCAAGAACGCTCAGTGAGTACTTGAGCCCTTTCAAATTGGAAAAGTGTAAACCAATCACTGAAGATGTAAATTGCAATTATTACAGGCTCAACTCGCTGAACAAACTGTCTATGGGGGAAGAAAAATCTTCACAATCAGCTCAAATTTTGATTGAAGGCCTCACATCAGGTGCAGTGGAAACCACTAATGATCATTGCTCAGTCACATTAGGCGACAAAATAGAATTTTGCAATGAAGGCAAGGTGACCTTTGTGTGCATAGATGTACTGAATTATATCCAGTTCGCAGTGCAATCACATTTGGTGGGTTGGACTAATCTGGACTGTATGAAAAACAATTGCTTTGTGCTGGCAAAAAGGATTTACAGTTGGAGTTGGTTCTGAATGGGAAGGATGGTTTCGCCCTCTCATCTTACTCAATCACGGCTAAATCAGGGGCTGGTCTGATGTCTCGGGTGGCGGTTGTTTCCTGCAGAGGCTGCTTCTGTTGCTATTTCTGCTGGTGTAGTTCAGAGATCGCTGGGCGCGAGGACGCGAAGAAGCCCAGAGAACGAGTAGAAGCCACAGAGGGCCGAAACTTCCAATTGAAACGCCATCAGGCTGAATGTTAGAAAACGCATTTGAACAATGCAGAGGAAAACGGCAAAAGTGAAACAGCATTTGTGATTGTTGAATGTTTTGTTGCTTGAAGAAAGCAATATTGTTGAAAGTTTTTGGTTTCTTGTGGACACGGATTTGGCGGATATGGCAGCGGGGGAATGGGATTGCCGAAGCTTTGCCAATGCTCATCTAATTGCCTTTTATAGAACATGCACTGTCAAACCTTAGAGCGGGTATTTGTCTCGATTTGTTGTGTTCCACCAGTTTCAAGATGCCCCACCAGAATTCTGTGCCAATTTGCACCTTGTTTCTCCCTGGTGCAGATCTAAGGCTCCGACGGCCACCTCTTCGCGCCCAGATCTTCCTTCATCAGGCATCCCTGAATTCCCCAACGAATGAAGGAAAATTCTTTCCCCGTGTGAAGTGGACCATCCCGATGGCTGGAACCAGCTCGACCTGATCCTTTGCCCCACTCTTGCTTACCTTTCTTGGCAACAAGTCGGACTTGCTTCGTTGTGCTCGGGGCTCACTGAGCACGGCGAAGGCTCCAGGGGCCATGAGAAAGTTGTCACCAAGGCACCAGGAGAATGTTTCAGAGTGCGGAAGCCCCTGGGCGCAGTGCGTCCCGCACTCGACGCTGCTCAGTGATTCGTTACGACGGGCACGACAATTGTCACTGACCCTGGCTTCCAGATACCGGACCCAGGGACGTATTTTGAATGAGGACAATGAAACCCTACGGAACAGCGCTTCCCGGAAAGTCGCGCCTCAGATGTTGTTTTGCGCAGGAAATCCTCCCTGTTGTGACCATGTTGTGAATTAATTCCGATGCACGTTGTTCACGAGAACAGGGAGCCAGCAAAACGTAGCTACAGACTTGCCCTGCAAAGAGATTTTTGCGTCGGCTCACGTCAGAAGACCAAACCTGAATTTTCTGAAGGGTTCTCTTTTGTCTGATGTGTTCGAGCTCAGACCTGCTCCCGAAAAAACCGTTGCAGTGCTGCAGTGCTGGACCTTTGCCTTTGCCTTCGCCTTCGAGCCTGATTGTTCGAAGTGAAGTCGACCTTTGGTTGATTTTGTCTTCTCAATATCTGTGAACTGAAGTTCTAGCAGGTGTTGTGACTTTGAACTCTTCACAAGAGAGGACAGAAGGCTGGAGTACCAAAGGAAAGGATCAGAACTCTACAACTTGGGTACAATGTGAAGTGTTTTTCTTGGGGACTCGATGGGAAATAATCTGTCGTCCCGTGTTTTTTTACAGTGACTCACTCGTTCGAGGTTGTATTTCAAGCTTTGTGCGAGTCTTTTCTGTGATTCAGCTTGGCCACAAAGGGATTGTACAAAGGTGGATAGTTGATGGTCAGGTAATTGGAGCTGGGATGTTGTTCCGTCAGGCTGCGCAGAGCACTCCAGTGCAAAGCCGTTCGTTTCGTCTCAGAAGCTCAGGCACCATCCTTGTGTTTGTGAACAGGACGTCACCATGTTCTGAATCTGTTCTTGTGGGAGAAAACCCATTTTCTGCTTGGTATTCTCAGGACACTTGAGTCTGCAAGGACGACACTGTGTGGTCTTGTCTGGTGCAGGGCTTATCACGTTGCAGTGCTGCTCGCTCTGGGACCCACAGTCGAGTTGTCCATACTGAGGGCTCCGTGGATACACTTTTGAGCAGATGCTCAAATTTGGCCAACAGTACCTCTCTGACTTTTTGACTGTGCACACAGTGCTCGGAGAGCCACAAGTGCCCAAGCATTTGGTAACAGCCGCCAACTACACAACCCTTCGATGCACTTTGGACTGATTTGTTTGGTTGTTGGTCCCTGGTCTCGCGAATACGCTGGTGGTCCTTCAAATGTGAACGGTTCTGCACAGCCAGTCTTCGGGGCAAGCGACAGAGTTTTCCCGGTCAGCTGCACTGCCTCTTCGACAACATGCACGACAGCGTTGTGTGGAGCGAGCATCTCCCTTTGGTCGTGCAGGTGTTGAGCCTGCCAGACAATCAGACAGTGTCTAACTCAGTTAGCCCACACTAATTACTCTCTTTTCGTGAACACTGTCGTGAATGGAGTCCTCGATGTCCTCGCTTGGTTCTCATTGTTCGTGGAAATTGAAATTGTCAGGCAAGACAACCTGGAGAATGACGGCCTTGTGAAAGCGAAGCCTGTTCTCATTTGTGGCGAGTGCCGTTTCAAACGAACAACCGTAAAGAAAAGCTTGTGTGCACGTTTTGGGGTAAAATCTGCTCACACACCAAATCTCGTACAAATCGAAGAGACAAGTGACAAAAGCGTCGAAGTTCAAGACGATTTTGCTCATCGTGTCGTGTGATTTGATATTTCCTTGACTGAGAAATAAGTCTCAGAATGGAGAGTTTGATTTCACACGGCCAAATGTTCAAGCACGACTTGTCTGCGTCGAATCTGAACAGGTCAACCAAGCTATTTTTTTGGAAGCAGTGGTTTGATTCGCGTGTGTCAGTCAAGTCGTTTCGTTTGTACAACAGAAGGAAAATTCCCCGCAAGGTTTTTGTTTGTTTACGGTCATTTTGAACGCGATTGTGCTTCTAGTGTTGGTTTGTCCAAAAGAACCTTGGCAGATATTGCATTGGGACCACGGTCTGGATTCCGGCAGTGCGGCGCAAGAGCGTCTTCCATGAAGCTCAAAAGAATTGTGGCGTCTTTGGAATTTGTCGAAGCCCTCCACCAGATGCACGAACGAATGAGAAATTTGTTTCGTCAATTAAGTTGATAATTAAGTTGGCCAACTTTCGAGGGAAAAGTCATGAGAGATTGTGTCTTTCAGCCAGTGAAAGGGACCTTGGGACCAGCACGGAAATTAAGTGTTGACGCGAAAAGGGAAGGGGACCGTGTCATTGTTCTCCGTCTTGGAAATCAGAGTTCGAACGTTCTCGGAATTTTGCTGTTCATTTTGTCTTGAAATGTTTGCTGGGTTCGGTCACGTTTTGGCCAATTATTGTTGGAACACAGACCTGTGACACTTTTGTGGCGCGACAGGAAAGGTGATGTTTAAAAATTGTTCCATGTGAATGCAGCTGAATATGAAGCTGATGCACAAGTTTATCTAATGAATTGATGCTGTCAGTCGTGATTACTCTTTTTTTTATTTGAGAGAGAAGCTGTGTAAATGTCAGCGTTGCCGTGAAGCCGACTGTTGCTACGAATACCGATCAAGGTGCAGACACGTGCGTCGGGTTCGATATGAGGCGACCAGCACAGGGCAGAGCGAATGCAAACGAAATCGTAGAAGTCCGAGATTCATTCAGAATTGGTGCTGTCTTTTGTGGGGCTCAAAGCGCCAACCCAACGTCCACAAAGAAAGAGAAGCCAGATTGTTTTTTCACTCAATGACACACGAACGTTCGCATGCAAAATCTGGGAGTCGTGAGCGTTTACGATGTGAGTATCCTCCCGGCAATTTGTGCTGCGAGGCTAACCAGGCTGATTGTTGCCCACTCTGCAGGTTTGACGCGCCTGCGTTGTTTCACCTGAATGTACGAATCCGGGACACTGTGATTGACAGCTGTCAGAATCCGAGATTTTTGCACAAAGTAAGTGTAAATATTGGGTCAGTTTGGGCGATGAGAAAGAATCCACAGAACTGTTATCTGAATGCCTGTCAGATCACAGCAGGGTTCACTCAGTCTGAATCCGAGCACTTCTCTCCATAGAGGTTGCGAAAATGTGGATTTCTACCTTCCCGTCGCGGTCTTCACACTCTCGACAGTGTGGAGATGCATTCAGAAGAGAGTGAATGAGTGTAGAAGGGTGTAAAACCAAGCAAATTCGATTCAAGTGTGGATACCCACTTCTGCCACACAGTGTGAGTTCCTGATAGAAGCGTCAGTTTCACACGGCCAGAATACTCGTACGCACGTTTTACACGTGCACGCACGTGCGGAACAAATCCAACTTTGGGCAAGGCTGCAAATTCTAACGATCAGATCATTCATTGTGCGATGTCCCTTTAGGGAAGAGCACTTATCAGTTTTGCCGTCGAAATGATGCCACAGCCTAAGGTGTTCCGCGTCAACACAAACTTCCAACCACAAGGGACTCGGATGTGGTTTCTTGCTGACGTTGTTTGTGCTGATTTTGGTTGGGACATTGCGTGTACAGTTGCTTCCACTCCTGTGCAGTCGTGGTCATTGGTGGGACTTCGGAACGTGTCCAGCACCACAACAGGACTTTAATGAGGACAGGAAGACGGGCTTTGCTTGACGTAGTCTGCCCGAATCCGACAGTGTCCGTTGAAAGAACCTCAGGAAACTGCGGTGGCAACTGAATCCGTCATTAATTTTACACAAAGACAGTGCAGCCCAAATTTTACACAGAGGCAGTGCAGCTATTGTTGGAGAACAACACAAGAATTGGTCAATTGGTGCACGCTGTCACAGAAACGACTGTCACTGGCTAAGATTTCCCGTTACTGGTGCAGATACTTGAACATGGTCATTCCAAGCAATGACTTCGGCATTGCCTTAGTTACGCTGTCTCTGGTGATTTTGTTGATGAATGAGTTCTGGTTCTTGTGATGCTTGTGGATACTTGGCGAAGCAACAGATTCATCCCAAGTGGAGCCGAGAAAGAAGTTCTGGTTTTCGTCGGATAGATTCTCTCCCTTCCGGCCCCCACCAGTTAACTTGACAAATTCCCAAAGCCAGAACATTCGTCAAAGATTCGCCAAAGGTACGGACCATTATGGGGGTCATAAAAACATTTGTCCTCCGAGCACAGCTCTGCGTGTCGTGCGCGTTTTCTGCCTTATAGACCTCGGATGTTGATTGTCCAGACTTCCAACACAGACATGCTACGGAGACAGAATCATTGTTGATGGCAATTTCCTCTCGCGGAGACAAAACAAACAGAGTTGTCGAATTTCACTTGCGCACTGATGAGCGATGTCTTCACCCAAGCTGCTTCCATGTCTGGAGCATGTAATGGTTTGTTCATGCTGAGACGGAGCGGGATCAAAGGGCGGCGGATCCCTTTGATCCGTCGTCGCCACAGAGTTCGGCCAATTAGCAGGTATTCTCGCAATGTTGTCCGACGCAGGGAGTCGGAAGCCTCAAACACGCAACGTCGATGGTGAGTGCTGCAGCGAGTTTGGACTCGCTGCCTTCCGGCCACCGAGCCACGTCGTTCTCTGGGAGTCCGAAAGTTCAACAAGGCTCACAAGCAACAAGGCGTGATGTCACCCCCCCACCCACACACACACAAAACTCCAACCAAAACTTCCTTTGGGAGTATCATATCCTTTGGCCCCCTTTTCTCGCAATACAAAACACACTCGTTTGTCGTGCTGTCTGCAGTGTTTTCACACGTTCTGCACAAACGAGTTGGGTGTTTCGTGAGCTGGGTACGTGACACCGATTTCTTGCAGTGAATAGAAGCAAATTTGCAACATCACTTGTTCTCTGCTGTTCTGCAGAGAAGATAAATATGTTTCTCTCTGCAGGTTTGGCATTTGAAGAAGCGACTTAAAGCGAACCCAACACAATATTTTTGTGGTCGTAGTCACTGGGCTGACGGGTCAGAAAACTGAACACCATCAACCAATGAAAACTTGCGTCCCTGATTGTACACACCCAATCTTTTTTCACTGAATATGACAGTTGTTAACGTTCTGTGGTGGAAAGTTCTTGATACACCCACGAAACCCCCCCTCCTTACTTTCGAAGCCCTTGCTCGCAAGGATTTGTTGAGCTTGTGTGTTGAGTTACATGGTTGTGGGAATGAGGACCCAAGTGAAGATGAGATTCAATTTGACAGCCTTTGGTCGAGAATATACTGGATATTGGGTTGAACAATTCTCGTTCAGCCGATACCAATGCATTCAGCCTGACTTTGCGGTGTGGGCAGCACCGACACTTGGAGATTTGGAGAAACATCCCTGACGATAAATTCTGAGCTGCACTCCTGTGAGCTTTTGGAACTGATCTGCAGGCTTGGACTTTGGATAAAACTGTTATGTATTTGGGTCAATCTCTTGGAAAGTCAGGGATCTGTGTGCAATCGACGCGACTTCTGTCAGAGCCCAGGGATGAGAACACGCCAGTTTGTGTATGAAGTTGATTTTGAGACAAGTATATTCATTCGTGTCCTGCAGACTGAGTGAGTCTCCTCTGTTTGCTTGGACAGGCTTCGAACTCTTTTTCCTTTCAACAAATTGGGAGAAACAAGGACCGAACTTTGTTGTTTTCGGCGTACGTTTGTTGAAAAGTCGCAGCTTTGTTGCAAAAACCAAAGTGTTTTGTCGGCCTTTATTGCCAAAAAGGGCTCTTCAGTTTTGTAAATTTCTTTGGAATTTACGTGCCACGTTGATGAACGGCAGCAATTTGCACAACGAAAAGCAGAGGAACGAGCGCCACCGGCGGAACAAGTGGCTCGGGTTGATTGAGTTATCGCGTCTTGACGCATTTTTAATCTCAAGCAGGTGAGAACGGATGCAAATGCCAGCAAAAGGCACACAAAAAACAGTCGGCCGTTTTGGCGTGTTCCTGCTTCAGCTTCTTCGTTGTGCTGGGAGAAACACAGAAGACGAACTGTTGTGTCGAAAACATTGAAAGATTTGCAATGTGTTGTCGATCTGTTTCGATGGAGTTCTACTGTTTGGAAATCAGGAGCTTTGGTTTTGAACGTAAATTATTCTGCAGATTGGAAGGTTTGAAGATAGCATCTGCTGCTCTGGCCTGTCGGCCAAGAACAAGTCAAGAAAAAGTGACGCAAATGCAGACGAGTCTATCGCTTTGTTGGATACACTTTGCCGCAAAAACTTGAGTCTGAGGTCGAGAGAGTTTGGAAGAACATGGGCTAAACCGACTTTTGCTGCCGGTTTGAAATCATTAATTGCATGCGGAGCTTGTGCAGCTCGAGGAAGAGGTCGCGGGTTCGATCCCGCTCAACAGCTGCTGCGGCAAAACGGTCGTGACTTATTGTCGGCCACGGAAAAGCTTTTGGTATCGAGTCAAGTGGACGAGGGTGGAACAAAAGCTACGGGAACACGCACTCTCAAGTAGCATTGTGGAGTACGTGGTGCATCTCAGAAATTTGTTTAACGGTACTTTTGCAGCCATGCAAGAAAACAGTCGCTTCTGCTAATACTCCTGATGTTGAATCGTGGACTCACTTTGTCCACTACGTGAGCATCAGTTCTCTTCACTGCCTAACTGCCGACTCACCGTTGATGGTTGCAGTTGCTGTCGTGAATGCATCTTTTTGACAGTGTTCCACAAAACATGTGTCTACATCAGCCCGCAGCCAGGTAAAAACTGCTGGAATGTAATAAACATACGAGGAGCTATGGCCCCTGGGTACAGGGTCCGTGGCGCCTCTGGTGCAGGGCAGCAGCGCTCCTGTCAGTTGTTCCTCGTTTGTGTTCGACACCTGCTTTGCCGTGGATTTGAGGTCCAACGTCGTGAGTCACTGTTTGTTGTCACATCAAAACTTTTGAACAAAAAAACAAAAGGAAAACGAAAGTTCTGGCCAACACTGCAGGTCTGATCTCGTTTGAAATCTTGTGTTCATGCAAAGCAGAAAAGCGATGAAAAAATGTGTAGATAATTTTGTCAAGACAGATCAGGTTCTGTGAGGGACAAACAGAATCCTCACTGAAAACTGAATGACTCGAAAATATCCTCAATACAACACGTTGGGGGAAGACTAAAGTCGCAGAATAACCATTCAATCTTCGACAGAACAGAACAAGGATCAATTCAACTCTTGCGTTTCATTGTGGGAAAATTGTTGTTTTCGTTTGATCTGGAAACTGCCCAATTCACTCCTGACATTTAGTTCGCATGAAAAGTTTATGAAAATCCATCTAATGTTTCCATATTCAGACAACATACAAAAGGAAAATTGCAATAGGATCCAGCAGTTATCGATGTTTGAGAGTCAGAGCGAGTTGTCAATAAAATTGACGCGTTGTGTGAACCATAACAATGAAATGGGCGTCAAGCGTCTGTTGATTGGGAAAAATCTGCTCAAAAATGCCACTTGTCGAGATCAGAACCCAAAGACGAACCTCCCAGGTGATGCAATTTTATGGTGCGCAAATTCACTCATTCCAAAATCTTGCAAAAATAGCGAGTACACCAGGGGCGAACAGAGCGATGGAGACCATGATCCGCACCAACGACCAAGTCGCCAGTCTGTTACCCGAAAGAAGCACGACGGGACCGAAATTTCGTGATATCAAGACTTGTCTTCTTTGTGCAGAAGTGTTGTCGTTTCTTTTTGATTTCACGCAGACCTGCACTTTGACAACTGTAGCGTCGTACGTGCAAGGCCGAAATAAGTCTTGCCAAAAATTCTGGCTCAAATGGAATTGTCAGGTTTCAATCGGATTTCAGTCAAATCACAACCCTAAAGAGAATACGAGGTACAACAAGGCGAATTGACTCAAAAAATGACATGTCTTACCTGTTCGGGCTGTTTTGGCTCAGTTCGAGTGTTGTCAGAGAAATTCCATTCTTCGCGTTTGTGCCTATTCCAACATCAAACTTCACTTGGTCACTCTGCACTGCTCAGTTCTTGTCACGGAGATATTCTTTTCGCCTCGAGAACCTTCCGAAGAGATCTGGTTTGAGAAGTCGAAGTAATTTTGTCCTTCGTGCAGATTGTCTCAAAATTTTGAAAAAAACGACCCTTTTCTCCTTTCTGACAGAGATGATAACTTGGGGAAGTTCTTGTGGTCCCAAGTGTTCACTTTGCCAAAGAGCCGAATGCCGTCGTGTGCAGACAGTCAGCAATTGCTCGTTTTTCTTCGCAGTTTTACTTTTCAGTCAGAAATTTTGCACACAAAAATATTTTTCTGACGAAAGGCAGAAATTTTGCACAAAAACAACTGCACGACGTGCGGTGGTCGGGAACATGGAATCTGAATCTGCTGGTTGCGGCGCTTTTGTGGCGCTTCTGGATCTGCGGAAGCGGTTTGTCTTCTCCCGCCGAGACCAGCTGATCGCACCGCGGCGCAGCGAATGCAGCTTCTCCACACAGATCGGGTCTCGGCTCGTTGTCGCACCCCGAGACTGGAGTTGGTCTGGACAGGAACTCGTCAATCGCATTCGAGGCTTCGGTCGTGGCGGTTTGTTATGTTGTCTGCGAATACTGTAGTTGTCGGGATCCCAGTGAGATGAGAAGTGCAGCCTCTTGATTTGCGGGTACTTTGTGGTACATACAATCACCTCTGTCGTCTGGGCACTGAGTTTCAATTTTCCATCAGAGTGATTGCACGTTTTGAAGGGTAGTTGCACAAGGGAGGATATGCTTTGTGTTTTCCAATCGAAATTTCTGGCAGTTCTTTCGAAGGGCTTCAGACTGCAAAAGTGAGGGGGTCGGGTGCGTTGGCATTCCGCCACAAAACCAACTCTGACAGATGGTTGCAGTGTTTTCTGAAGATGTTTAACCATCTGTGTCGAACTGATACAAACAAACAGCGTGAGTTGTACTCGTAAATCTACAGCCTAATTGCTCTGCCACAGCTCCGCTGAAACGAGGATGGAGTTTGATTTCGCTGACGCTGTTTGCCATCCACACTCAACATGTGAAAGTTTGATTTGTTGTTGTCACGTTAGGAACCCAACATGGGCTATCACGTCTTGATTCGGACGGTAATTTTTGTTCTCCTTTCTCAACAACAGTGCATTTTTCAAACGTCCCTGGTGTGTGGTCTGTGATGTTCCTGGTGAAGATGGTCATTGCCTCTGGTCTACCTGGTCCCGCAACAGAGAACAGAAAACTGTTTGCAACGATTGTTTCTTCACCTCAGAAAAACACGCAGCAAATATCAAATTCCCAAATTGTTTGTCTCTCGTTACCCAAGGGACCAACTGTGCATTGACACACAACGTCACCAAAAAGCTGATGTCAACGAATGGTCGTTGTCACAGATTGAAACAGTTTTCGTCCGTGTCGGTGGGATCAGGAAGTCTGTATGAAGTGATCAGAGGCGGTGTGATTTGGTGGGCTTGAGGCGCTACATTGATTTGTGATCGGAAATGAGCTCTCGGTGACTGATTGGTCCCCCACTGGTCACAGAAATGTTATTGATTTTAATTACGTCAAAATAATGGGATAATGTGAATCATTCATCGCGGGAATCCACTGTGGATGGAGCTGGTGAATCTCCCTCTGACTTCAGTCATTTATTGGCGACTCTTTCCAACTTCTCCATCGCTGTTCGATTTGATTCTTTTGTCCTCTGATGAACGGCACTTTCATTCAGACAGAACTTGGCCAACACGAGTGGAAGGTTGCTGCGAAGCTTGGTGTACGAGGGGGTATCCATTGCTGCTGTCCGACGTTTTTCTCAGCATGTTCGGCATGGTTGGCACCAAGACTATTTCTTTGAGTGCGACTGTCGTTTTGTTATTGTTTTGGTCAGCAAATACACCAAGTGTACTGTCAAATTGCGTCATCTGGGTTAACTCGTTCCAATTTGTCCAACATGCTGAGAAAAACGTCGGACAGCAGCAATGGATACCCCCTCGTATTGTCAGTGTGTGCTTCTTGATGATGGCCATTGGATTTTCTTGACGCCGATGTGATAACCAG
>JAAUXT010096530.1_pt1 | contig 12023 bp, 15 predicted proteins | sample 7278171 | NCBI WGS metagenome assembly JAAUXT01 (sample SAMN14350112, study PRJNA611818) | marine sediment metagenome | isolation source: surface marine sediment (1.8m) | place: French Polynesia: Moorea | collected 2018-08
CTCCCTATTTCTCTCCCTCTGCCAGAACACACACACAGAACATTGTAAATCTACTGAAGCATTCACTACGCCAATTGTATATATGTATATAGTCTAGATCTCTGGTTCTCACCTTGGTTCTTCAATTCTTCTTCAAATTCACACCAACTCAACATGTGCTTCAAAATGTGTCTAGACAGGAAATGTGGGGTTTGTCAGGGAAGAGCAGGGACTTTTGTTTCCGCGACCATCAGGGTTCCCGCCTCGGAACTTCTTGTTGGGCAAGTGGGTCGTGTGGACGATGTCCTGAACTCAATTGCACAACAGAATGACAAAGAAGTCATCAACATGTGAAGAAAACATGACCCAAATTGCCAAACATGACGGCAAGGAGTTTTAGTATCACCCTCGTACGAGGATGGGCAAAGTGCATCTTGTTGTGAGGACTGTCGTGTTCGTATCGCAATGTCTGACCCAAACGTATGACTCGGTACATTTGTTGATTTTAACATTCGAGGAGAAGCAATGAGCACGGATAAGTTTTGTGTGTATATTGCAGGTTGTTGGAACCAGTCGTGACAGAGACCGACTCCCTCCCGAGCCAGCAACGTACGGCATCATGATCAGGGAAGTGGTGTTGGTGTTGCTCTTGGCAACGGCGGTCGGAGGACGGGGAAGACCACGACAGTGCCCTCCTGGCCAGTATTTCGAGAAACTGGTGGGATGTCGTCCGTACGTACGAGTATGCTGAGTTATTCTTATTTGGGCGGAGGTTTTCTTCGCGTGGTCGGTGTGACAGTAGTTTTAAAGAAAATGTGGTGGCCTGCAAATGTTGTCTTTCTCCAGTACTCAACCGTGTTGTGAACAACTTTGAAATGTGTGCGCAGCATCAAATGGCCCTTGCATCTTGTGTTGCAAAAGATTCCGTCAAATTTTGTCGTGAATCAAATTGAATGTTTGACGTCTTCAGGTGTGCGCCCTTGTGTTGGCCGACTCGCACTGAGAGGTGCAATTGGCACTGTCCAGGTGAGCCACACTTGCCACTCGTTTATCGTCTCAATTCAGTTGCCAGCTGTTCAGGTTGTTGGATCCGTGTTGTCTGCTGTGCATTTTTGACGAAAAACTACTTGGTCGGCTTGGCTTCTGCCCCAGATGTTGTCGTGTCGTATCAGCAAGTGTGACCTGCGGTCCGAGGGCAGCCACCTCCGGTTTGCGGGGACCCAGAAGCACCCGAATCCCGGTTTGACATATCTAAAGTGGCCGATGTGTGCCGCCCAAATTTTCAATCCGAGTTGAAATAGCACAGCTCCGATGCCTCGCTCAGTATCAACATGGTTCATCGTATTCGGTTCAAAAGGGGGGCGCCGGAGGGGGGGGTCCCAAAGCATTGGAAGGCTGTCATGTTGTCAGCGTGGCGGTAGTGGCCCATGTGCAGTAGGCCAAGGGGCCAGCCTGAAACATATTGGGTGGACCCACGGGGTACCGTAAACAGAAATTGCTTCAGATCTTCATCTGTCATTACCCGGGACAGAAAACCATTGACAGCACGTGTCACAAAATTACTTCGACACTGGCGCGTCCTTCGGAGCGAGCCTGTGTCGTGCACTGACAATTGCACGCTGTTCTTGCGGTGGGGTTGTTCCTTCACAAAGTTATGCAGGCCTGATCCCTCTGAATGAAATTTTGGGTTGGTCCAAGGTGGGAGGGGCCTCGAAGTGTCAGTCCAACCCAAAATTGGGGTTGTTCCTCTCCCCTTGATGCTCGTTGAAAGAAGGGGGGCTCCTTCCCCCAAGACAGGTCGGAGGTAGGTCCTACTCCTGTCGGGCAAATTTGTGAGGGGTAGGGCCTGGAACGTACCTCACAAAGGCCAAACTGATGCGCGTGCATTCAAAGCTCTGCTTTTTTTGTTTAAAGTTCTCAGAAATGATTCACCATTCAAATATTTTGAAGCATACAAGGGTCCATGCATTTAAATCTACATTTCAAGTCACTCATCACCCTCGCAAGCTTTTGCCTGAAGCGCAGTTCCTGTGTTTGTACGTCCCAGGTTGTGCGTCACAGTGCAGGATTCTGAGTGTCGCTTTTCTCAACAGATTACCCGACTCCACCGCAGCAGAGGCCACCGACACCACCGCCAGAGCCGCCTGCACCACCACCCAGCTTAAAAAGGCCACCGCCGGTTCTGAATCCCACTCCCAAACCTCCGCCTCGAATCCCTCCTGTTCCTGCAGTGCCTGAAAATGATGGAGACCGATACGTGGACAAAATAATCCACATCAAGCCCACCCCGCGAAACCCGCCCAAGGCGACCCTATCGAAGGAGGCCGTTATTCCGGTGGCTTTGTCGATTCTCGCATTCTGCTTAGTGATGGCGGCTCTGGTCGGTTTCTGGGCTGTAACTTCCAAGAAGAAACCAACCAACCAAGAAGAATTCGAACTGGAAGGTGAGAAGCAAACAGTCAAGACATCTTTGTTGGGGTGTTTCAAATTTCGTTGCAGGTCCGTGCAAATTTTGCCGTTTTCTCGAACTGAGTACATTTTCCTGTGTGCCAATTTCAACTTTTCCTGTTCTTGGGGGACCCAGAGCGACGACCTTCGGTTGAGCCTCCAGGAGAGTCGGAACCCATGCTGGAGCCACGCGTCCACGTGGGTGGAAATGCGACGCCACAGGTCTTTTTCGTGCAGCTGGATGAGGTCGTTGTGGAGGCGGTGCCAGGTGAAGTGGTTGACGAATACCCGGCAGCTGACACCGAGCACGAGGGGTGAGCGATCTGCAAAGTCCAGATCACCCGTGATACAGACGACACTCTCGATCATTCTTGCGATATGACTAAATTGTGTGCCCAAGTTGGATTTGATCTCGTGCAGTGCACCGGTAAATTTGCAAGAGTGGACGAGTCTCACAAGCATGTATCCGGCAACCAGACAATCATCCGATGTTTTGTTGTTTTTCACTATCCGAATTTTCACTTGTTTACTGACTTCCTTGGAAGGTGTGCTGCTCATCCTGCAAGGTTTCGATTGCAAAGTTACAATTGTGCTCTGTCGGAGCAGGCCTGAAGACTTTGGTGCACAGCAGCCCGGACCGTCCAGTGAGCAGCCTTCGGCACCCGCCGATCCGCCAGCCGACCCGGCCCTGCCATCGACTGACCCAGCGAGTGGTGGTCCGTTCCCTTCGTCGCCGGAGAGTCAGATGGGAAGCGTGCCGGAAGCATCGGGCACGGAGAGCATGGAACCAAACGGTGTGCCGACTGAGCACTTCAGTTTGGTCACGCCGCTGCCACCCGGTCTGACACGCGGTAAATAAGAACGGACGTCACTGTGAAACTTGCCACTGCTCAATAAGAAAAGTGGCGGAGATATCTTGTGGGTACAGGTGACAAAGACACACTCTTGCATCGCAGAAGTGGAACCACTGAGATTGCTTTGGGTTATTTTCATTTTTTGTGAAAACCTGAATGATTGGAGTGTCGGAACCTTTGTCAGGTGGTCGGAATTTCCACTTGTCGTTTGAAGTCAAATTTGACTTGCCTGTTTTTGGCCTTTCACTGACGTCGTTGGTGTGTTGCAGGGCTGCAGCCGCCCTCGCTTGTTGTGATGCAAGTTGAGGATCAGGTGGAAGAGACGGGGCCCAAAGAGCCGGCACGTCCAACACCTATGGCTTCCACCGACAGCGAAGTTGACACGGCTGCTGCGCCAGAGACACGAACAAGTGGATATTCGGCAGAGGCATCGGGTCCGCGGGTTCGTGCCACGACAGAGCCGCCACTTCATCGTGATTTTCCGGTGCAGGCATCTCCTGAGGGCGAGCTTGACAGTGTCTCTGCGCGAGCAGTTTTACCTCCGCTGGCGACTCTGAGGCCGTACATCGATGAGGTAGCACGCTTTTTGGCTCACTTTAATTTGCAGTATCTTGAGCAGTGTTTGCTTGTTTCGTAGTGTTCTTATTTGCCTGATGGATACTCAAAATGAATCAAAGAGGCCGGGAACAAATGCCACTTGCTCATCGTCTGACCCTCTGGCAGGTGCAGAGGAACAGAAGCGCCGGGCAACCAACCAGCGTCCAACCTGGTGTGCCGATATACCATCACCTGGACGTCGCAGATCTCTTTGGAGCCGCAAACTTGCGTGTTTCGACCCCGGATCATGGAAACCAGACGGTGTTCGACCTGCGCAGCAGCTGCAGGCGGCCTCGACATCGCCGCAGGCCTTCAGTCTCCCAGTGAGCGGCGGCCTCAATCCAGGGCCCTCAGCCGGAGAGCGACCCGCACCACTGGGTCAAAGCAGCGAAGATGTAACATCAGTCACTCAGGGCGCAACTGCAGTCATCACTGCCGACAGCTCCACCGAAGAAAAAAGTGAAGAGGACGACCCAACGACCAGTGACACTCGCAGTTGATGAGTGACCTCTTCATCGAGGTCAGGTGAGCTGAAACCCATTTTCACTTGAGCCGAGAATTGCCTCAGAAAACCCAGAGGACGCGTTGAACTTGACAACGGCGGGTTCCTTCCCACTTGTGGTGAAATGATGAACGGCTCTTCGAAAACCATCGCCTTGAGGGAAACAAGTACCGTTTCCAGCTGATGAAAGTCGTCGTGTTTTCATTGACTGACTTTCAGTGAATTTCTCTGTTTCAAAGACTACAAACGCAACATCAAATTTTTTGTATGAAATTGGGTCCGGCAGTTTGCTGTCGTCCGTCGATCGATATTCAAAAGCAGAATTGTGTTCTCTGTCAGGGCAACGGCCATGCCTTTTTGGAAGGGCTTGCCAAACGTGCTTTGATGCACAAAAGGTGTCTCGGGTTTATTTTCCAAAGAATGCATGAGCTCCGAGGAGGAGAACAGGTGCGCCGCTGAGCACCAGAATATTTGTCTGGGAACAGGTTGACGCAGGAGCGGTCACTGAAGGAAGGTGGGGAGGAGGGTTCTTCAGGGCACACAGACGCACTTCATTTGCTACAGCCCTGGCTTCGCGCCTGTGTTTAGAAGCTCTGATTTCTTGCTTGAACAAGTGTGTGCGGAGAAGCATGTGGTCTCCCACCGAATCACGTGACACTGCCCACAGCAATTACATCCTTGGAGAGAGCACATGGTCAGATTCAGACAAAAGGTAAGAATTGGATATCTGGGCAATTTGCAAGATATCAAAAGGTAAAAAGAAGCAGCAGTTTGAGTGATTTCAGGAATTTGAGGGTTCTAAACTGTTCTGAACTGCGCGTGATAACAGAAAATGTTCAAGTACATGGCCCAGAAATCTGTGGCGAGGGTTGAAACAGGGAATGTTCAAGCACATGGCCTACAGATCTGTGGTCCCTGTGAGGGACCCCTGGGTCCGTGAGAAGGGACCCCAAACTGAGGGTCCCCTGGGGTCCTCTTCATATGATCCCCACAGAATCCATCAAAATCCACCCAAGTTTTTGTGCACCTTTACTTGAAACCTGTATTCCATGACTGCCATACATTTCTGGTCTTATTTCACACAAATGTTAGATTTTTGTGGACCAACCTGCAATGCTTCCGCGCCAGTGGCTGCCACTGAAAAATAACCAGATCAAGATGGAAGCTCTTCTCTTTTCAGTTCCCCAATCTGACAAGTACTGTGACTGGTCTCAGTCGGAATCTGGGGTGGGAGAATTTTTTTCACTTTGTAGTTGGACTGACATCATGATTTTATCACGAAGTTTCACAATCAGCACTGTTTATTGTTGTCGCGTGTGCTGTGCCGGTACACAAAGGTGTGTGATTTCCGTTTCGGATAGAAATCTGGTTTTCAACCTGACAAGCTGTACGCGTGTGTACAGAAATGGATGCCTTGTTATTTCATGTGCAAATTTGTCAGAATGGCCCAGTGCATTTGTATTGTGTAGAGTTTGTTGGTAAGTCGGTGGAGATCAGGGTGAGGAAAGACCAGTGTCTGGTGTGATTTCCGAATTGAGGTTTGTTGCCAAACAATTGGCTCAGTGATTTGTAGTTAACAATTATCAAAGTGTTCACATTGCAAGTACTCGAGTTAATCTAACTGGGAAGAGTCTTCATGTTCATCTGCAATGTACGCAGGATGTTGCGACTTGACCAGACTCATTTTCTGCATATCACAACCATGAACCCGTCAAGTCCTCATTCATGCATGTTGTGACGGAAAGAAAGTTTTGGCACGTGTCGTCGGTCAGTAGATCATCGCCGTGTTGCCTGTTTCTTCTGAACGCTCAGTCGGGGCGTGTTTATCTCACGAGTTTCCGGAATTTGTGCAGGGAATTATGATTTGCTGTTTGGCCACCAGAGAGGCTCCGCATTCACCTGTGTGTCGGACAAACACAAGACGCACCCCTCTTTCGATCCCATCGAAACAATGGAAAGTCACACCCTGCACAAGACGCACTTCTTCAATGCTCCACATGAGTGAACATGGTAGTTTCTCTTCCAATGAACGTCAAACTTGTGGTGCGGCGTAGGCGCGTGTCCACATTGATAAGCATTCTTGTTGGTATATATTGTGGAACTGTGATATCCTGGAGTAGAATAGGTTTGCGAAGAGGTCTGTTTGTGTCAAAGAGTGAGGGTGTCGCGCGAATCTGTCTCCCTCGTTCTTTGGGAAAGGTCAAAACCTTCACAAGGTGTGCAGACGCAAACCTAGCCACAGTTCGTGCGGCTTTGTACCACACAAACTTGATATCCGGGGCTCCCATCTGTACGTTTTATATACAAATAACGAGAAGCAGTGCTCAAGGCAACTGCAGTGCGAAGTCCCTAGCAGCGTCGGTAATGTCATCAATTCTTCCTTGTTCATCAATTCTTCCTGGTCCTCCTTGTTCTCCACCAGTCATACTATCTGGGGGGGGGGGGGTCTGGTTGTATGGGGGGTCTGGTTGTAGGGGGGGTCCATAGGAGGGAGGGGGGTCCCACAGGGGGGAGGGGGCAGGGGACATTTTGGTCTAGCTGCCATATACTGCACTACCACATGGTGCTTCGCCCTGAAGGGACTTCGCACAATTAAGTGCTATTTCCCACTTTTACCGGTGAGTTTGGGCATTGTTTTCAAAGAGCCAAATTGACAAGTTGTTTTCACTGACCGTTTTTGTTCACGTTGTCTAGTTCACGGTACGCCGATGTTGCTTGTCCCGTTTCAACTCTTGTCACCCAGTTGTGTTGTTGAGAGACAATATGACTGCCCGAGAAATGACAATGGCGTCACAGAGACGACAACCCCACAACTGCACCTCTGTCGCTTGTATTATTGTATGTAGTGTTTGCTGTTGATGTGAAGAAACGGCTGAGTTGGTCTGCGTCTGGCCAACCACCCTGGAGTTTGGTGGCTGCGTACTGCTGCAAGAGAACACATGCCATAAATTTCACCCCGGACTGATTTTTCTCGAAAATGGTTCCTTGTTTGGATCATATCAAGTTGTACAAATCTTGTTGCTGCCTTTGTCGACTCGAAAACTGCGTGTGGAGCACTTTGATCGCGAACTCGATTCGTGTTTGTATGGTGTTGAGGTCACAAACATCTTTCAGTAGCTGTATCCTCATTCGAAGTATTGTTTATGGTGCATTCCAAATACCGTTTGCGTCAAAACGCACAATGTTCAACTGCGCACAGAAGGAAACGCACTGCAGCAAGGATCGTCAGACTCGCATTCCCGGGAACTTGTCAGGAATAAGTCTGTCCATGGGCGTGGAACCACAAATTGTCGGTCTCCGTAAGCTCAAAAAATTGAGATTAGATGTTTTCTTTTCGTGTGTGGTCTGAGCATGATGTCAGTTCCCAGTTCACTTCTTGTTGCGAGAAATGTTTGCGAGAAAAGGTCCCACTTGTTTTCCCACAGTTTGTCCCGCTTTTGAGACTTGCGCGTCCATGTTTTGGAAATGACTGCAGAGCCGAGTGCATTTGAAAAGAATTCCGTTGCAGTCACACGTCTTGTGGCCTGCAGGTTTGTGTCGAATTGAAGGGAACAGTATTTGAACAGAACTGACATGACCTGCTGACAAGTGTTCCGAGAGCGAGGCACAATGACATGTCTGTGTTTGGATTTCAGTTGTGTGTACATTTTGTTCATTAAGTTATTTTTGTTGGAAGTATTGGAAGATGTTTCAAGTTTTTAGTGCCGGGAACGATCTGTTTTTGTGTTGCTGCTTGCAAAACCAAAGTTCCGGCTGTGTTGACTTTCAGCACGCGTTCGCAATCAAGAACAACTCTTGCAACTCAGTGGAGGCCGCGCGTCTACGATTGACAAAATAACGACGAAAAATTGCAGCCTCACAATACTCATCCTAAAATGGTGTTGAGTTGGCATATTTTTCAATCGAGCTGCTGTTTTGAGTGGCATGTCTCCAATTAGGGGTTGTGCCTTTGATTGATTTAAATTGGTAAAGTACAACCACTCGTATATTTTTTTTACAAATAAAGTTGTTTGATATCAAGAACTGGCAGGTGTTGTGTTGTTCACTTGGTTGTGAAACCTTAAATTATGAGTGCAGCCCACTTACACAAGTTGATTCCCAGAACATTCTTGTCAAAATTTCTTGGAAACGTGTCTTCCCTGTGTGCGACGTTGGGCGCGGGTGTGCAGCCGAAGCAGTCAGTCTCTTTACAGTCAACAACGACTGGGAAAGGAAACAAGGGCAGTTCATGTGAAATTTATGGAAGGTGTTGAGGATCGAGACGACACTGAACGCTTCGGTGAGTTGCTTCACAGAGCGAAGTACACTGTAATAGGAAGAAAGTACACTGGGTTTTTGGGGATTGAGCCAATCACGTTCCTCGTACAAGAGTGGAGCCATGCATCGGACGACTCGAAAACAGCGATCAACAAACGTTCGAGCAGAAGGGGCTTCCCATGCATGCATACAGTGCGATCGATTGTGTTGTGCCAAAACGGCGAACAATGTGGAAAGCAACAGAGTCGTCCAGTGAAGATTCTCCCTTTGAAGTTTGCGTTTCTTTTTTTCTGTTTGTCGCGTGCTCTTCAAACCAGTAAACCCCTCACGCGCGAAAACTTACAAGGTAGACGTCATTCGTTGGAATTTTTTTCTGTGAGACAGCAAACAATAAAGCCGGTTGTAGACAAAGTCGTGACATTTCTACGATGCGACAATTGCTCTTGAAAAGTGCACTCATCATCAAATAATTTCGTCACGCTTCTGGAAGTCCCCCAGGCCACGAAAATATTCTGAGCGGTGATGTAACCAAATGACAACTGATGCCTGTTCCTGTCTTCCATTCTATTGCCTTTTCAGATCGCCCAAGATTGAAGAAATTGGACAAAGACTGACTGAGAGTAAAAGAAGAAAGCGACACCGGTGGAAATGCATGGGAACCGGGAGAAAGGCACGACGTCTGACTCCCAACCCCGAACAAAAAATTGCAAACTTATGTCAGACTCAAATATTTTGAGTTCTCCATCTGAATTTTGCAGCTTTGGAGTTCCCTCCCCTTCGGCCCCCTGACGTGTTGCAACCGGAACCATAACAAAACAAAACAAACAATAATACAATGAAAACATCAGTGGTGACCAAGAGTCTACAACGCGTAAAATTCACCTTCCTGTTGTCAACCTTGCCCTTGTCATGCGCCTTGCAAAGTGGCCCGTTGGTGCACAAGATGTTCGACGGCACGCGTTGAACGATTTGGCCTGCTCCAAAGGCCCACAAACGGTTCGTTCTTGCATGCAGGCACTCGCACTCGCACAAATGCTTCAGACGTGCTGAAGTCTGCTTTGAGCTGAATAATTTTTGAAGGGTATATTTTGAGTGGTAGCCTTATTGAATTTCGTTGCGTGTGCCGTTGGAGGTGGCGCGTCTTCACCGAAATGTGTTCTTGTTTTCAGGGAGAGCACTGAATCCTCCTCTGCACTCTTCGTGGTTGCTTCATGCGAGATCAGTGTCGACTGTCACAATGGTGAGGACGAACCTGGCTGTGCTGTTGTCTTCTTTCTACATCGTCGTGTGCGTGTGTGGGTGAGTCTCTGGAACTGTTACAGCATCTGCATAAAACCATTCGACGCCACCGACAATGCAGTGTGTTCCGAAACCAGTGGTGGGTCCAACACAGTGTCGCCCAGGCGTATCCTCCAGGATCAACCCATTTCAGGGGCGGGCACCAGGGCCCCTGGGTTCCGCCCTGCACCCCGCTGCTCCTCGGGTTTTGCCCGTCCCAGGATGTCATACAGATTTGACACATGCGGCTGTTCGGGAAGATAAAAACACTTCAAGAGAATATTCACCAACACAGATCTGCAGGAACCACCGACGGTGTGACTGGACCGATTCCCCAATGTGAATGTTTGAGATGCAGTCTTGTGGATACTGGGAGTTATGTTATTCGATCGCAGGTCAAGGCCACGAGCAAATGGAGCACGCCCACTGTGAACGTGGCCCAAGAAAAAAAAAACAAAAAGAACACACACACACACACACACACACACACACACACACACACACACACACACACACACAGAGGAGATTTGTTTCGCCACAAATTGACGCTTGAATCTCATGATACGAGTTCCACGGTCAGAATGTGCGTCAAGCCAAATCAAATCTGACCAATATCGTGGCAAAACAGGAACTGTAACTCACTCAAAGAAATGTCCCTGACCGAGTTGGCAGAAATGACTGACTGTGCCCAATCTCCAACCCAGGTTTGACATCGCGTGGCTACGTGTAGCCGGGCAGTTGAATGAACGCGGGTTCACACTCGTGACGCAGAAGAAGGCATTTCATTCGTGCAATTCTCGACTCAACAGGATTTTTGTCGATACATGTTATCTCCAAACCACCCCCGGACGCGTGTGTCGATTTGTGTCCATCGCGAAGAAACTTTCTCCTCACAGAGCGGCAACGGATGTGAATACAATAAATTATCAAATTCAATTGTTTGAATTTGTGAAATTAAATTTACACTTGGTGACTGACACCCACGAATCGTCCGAAAACCACCAACGGCGATGTTACATTTTACGCTCGAAAAATGATCTCGGCTGTTTGAAGAGAATAAAAAAGCCTGGGGGTCATTTTTTTACAATGGCAGAGCGCAGATATTATGACCTGAAAGCACCTTTTTGTTCGTTGTGTTACTTCCAGTAAATTGTTCCCGTCTGGCTCCTGGCAGGCCGATTGTGAACATTTTCCTGAAATATTTTCAACAGAAATTAATTGCAATGTGTCGTGCAGGCCTCGAAATGTGAAACCAAATGTCCGAAATTTGCTGCCTTGCCCCGTACGGCTTGGCCACAACATGCCTTTTGCATGGAAAAATGCAGAAGTGGTAGGAGAGTTGGTGGGAAAGTCACCGGTGTCGCGGAACAGGAGTCCTCAGTGTTCGGAGGTTCAGGCTTCTACGTGCGTGTGGAGGTCTCTGCGAACCTTGACGCCGAGTGTTGCTGTCGCCCGTGCGAAAATTCGATAAAAAAACGTGCGCAAACAGTGAAGGTGTGTGTGCAATCCGTGCCTAAAAAATATTGAGTGAGACGTAAAGTCTGGAACAAATGATTCAAGAACGTAACATGCTGACGTACCAGGTGCCTTTCAACACCAGGTTCCCGCTGATTTAGAGCAAAGTATTGTTCGTTTAGGACCAAATGATGCCTCTCTGGTTGTCTCGAAAGTAGAAACATCTTGGCAACAATGCCCAAATAAGTGGACACGTGTCCCAGCTGACACACACGATGTCTGTATGGTCTTTTAATGAGCTGACAGAGTGGCGCGTGTGATGTATTCAAGGAAACTTTTGCTTGTAAGGCATGTCGTCAGGGGCAACCTTTGTTCTCAACAGATTTGAAACAAGTAATCTCCAGTTGTCAGTCAAATGATTCGACACTTTTTGCATTTTTGGTTGCCCTGACTTGTGCCCAAAAATAGCTCCATGGAGCTCACGGTGATTTGAGGAAATTCTGATTTCGCTCACTCTGATTTTGCTCCCTCTGATTCACTCACTCTGATTTCACTCACTCTAATTTCGCTCACTTTGTTTTGTCAAAAATTCTTACTTTTTCACTCAACATTCACAATTTGGGAACTCATTTAGCACACATGCAAATGGAACA
>JAAUXT010141253.1_pt1 | contig 12021 bp, 8 predicted proteins | sample 7278171 | NCBI WGS metagenome assembly JAAUXT01 (sample SAMN14350112, study PRJNA611818) | marine sediment metagenome | isolation source: surface marine sediment (1.8m) | place: French Polynesia: Moorea | collected 2018-08
AACTGTAGGGGTGGGTGGGGCTGGGTGGAGGTATGCTTCAGGGCTGGTTGGTGGCTGATGCCAACAACAGCGAAGAACGACGTTATCTTTGGTGGCGCAATCAGAAATTTGTGAATCTGGTTGGAAAGTGGTGAAATGACGTTTTCTGCTTGTGTTTGCCGTGTGTGTTGTTGGACGATCACTGGATCAATGAAACCCAACAGCAGCAGCAGCAACAACAAAAACAGCAGTAGCAACACACATGCACAACAGCAGCAACAACAACAGCAGCAACAATAAGAGCAACAGCAACAACAGCAGCAACAACAACAACTGTCACCATCGCTGGCATTGTCCTGCAGGCGTTCGCACGTCAGTTCGACACGACGCCCGACGACCTCGACATGCACCTCATCTACGACGTGTCGCACAACATCGCCAAGGTCGAGGAGCACTTCCTGGACGGGAAGCAGCGCACCCTGCTCGTGCACCGCAAGGGGTCGACACGCGCGCTGCCGCCGCACCACCCGCTCATACCCGTCGACTACCAGGTCCGTCCGTGGGGCTGTCGTGACAAGACTTGTTCAGTCTGTGGTCTCTCTCTCTCTCTCTCTCTCTCTCTCTCTCTCTCTCTGCTGTCTCTTCATCTCTCTCTCTCTTTGTCTCTTTCCCTGTTTCTCTGCTCTCTCTCTCTGCTGTCTCTTCATCTCTCTCTCTCTCTTTCTCTCTTTCCCTGTTTCTCTGCTCTCTCTCTCTCTCTCTCTGCTTGCTCTCTCTCTTTCTCTCTCTCCCTCTCTCTCTCTCTCTCTCTCTCTCTGCCCTCTCCATGTGTATGTGTAACGCGTTGAGGACAGTGTTCACGTGTGCTCGCGCACAACAGCAGCTGACGTCCGGTTTGCCTTGCAGTTGACGGGTCAGCCGGTGTTGATCGGCGGCAGTATGGGCACGTGCAGCTACGTGCTGACCGGGACGCAGCAGGGCATGGAGCAGACGTTCGGCTCCACGTGTCACGGCGCCGTGAGTACCAAACCCACTTCCGGTTCCGGTCACGTGGGGTGGAGGCACGTGCGCGCGCAGTCCATCACTTGAGTGACAACACACACACACACACACACACACACACTCTCTCTCTCTCTCTCTCTCTCTCTTGCTTGACAAACAGACAGACAGACAGACGCACACACACACACACACACACACACACACACACACACACAAACGCGCTCGCGCGGCAGTATGACTGGCTCGCCGTGTCTTGGTGGCAGTGTGAGCAAACCAACTTTACGCATCTCTCGTGCTGCAGGGTCGGGCGCTGTCGCGCGCCAAGTCGCGGCGCAACCTCGACTACACGGACGTGCTGGCCAAGCTGGAGGCGCAGGGCATCTCCATCCGCGTCGCGTCGCCCAAACTTGTCATGGAGGAGGTGCGTGCGTGCGTGCGTGCGTGCGTGTGAGTGTGTGTGTGTGTGTGAGAGAGAGTGAGAGAGAGAGAGAGAGTGGGTGGGTGGGTGAGTGAGTGTGTACGTGAGTGTGTACGTGAGTGAGTCCTAAATTCATGTGTGTGTGAGAGTGAGTGATAGTGAATGAGTGTGTGTGCATTCGTGTGTGTGTATGTGTGTGCGTTTGTGTGTGTGAGTGTGTGTGTGTGAGTGTGTGTGTGTGAGTGTGTGTGTGTACGTGAGTCTGTAAATTGTGAATTTGGCTGGTGCATCACGAAGTGAGTGTGCGTGCGTGTGTGTCTGGTGATGCAGGCCGTCCCCCGAAACTCTTCGTGTACGCAAAAATACCACTGCCATTACGATGCATTTTAGGCTCCACAGTCTTACAAGGACGTCACGGACGTCGTCAACACTTGTAAGTATTCACGTTCGTTTTGTGTTTGGGCGCGTTCGATTTTCCGTTCAAGGACGAGACTCGCTCGCACTTTTCCGCAGTTTGGTGTACTCACTTGCCGCTCATTCAGTTCGTTTGTGTCAGTGCGAAGTGGTCTTTTTCGGGTGGTTATTGGAGAGGAACCTCCGCGAGTGACGTGACGTCGTTCTGTTTTCAGGTCACGCGGTCGGGATCAGTGAGAAATGCATCAAACTGCGGCCGATCGCCGTCATCAAGGGATAGAACTGCGTCACCACGCGACCGGCGCGTTCTGCTGACGTCACGACGTTGTGACACTGGACTTTGTTCGGCATGGACGCAGCACTTGTACTTGGGAAACAATCGGTGCCTGGTTCTTTGCTGTACCGCACTCAAACTTGTGGCGTCGGAGTGAGGACCGGGATCTGTACCCCCCTATTGTGGGAGCACAAACGTGGCACGCGTTAGGACGTGAGGTAAGGGTTCCGGAACTCATGTTGATTGCGAGTGCGAGATCACAGAATGCTTCCAAGATTTTTCTAGATCACAAAACAAGCTTGAGACTTTGTCGAGAGCAAGTTTTGTCATCCAGAAAAATCAAGGAAAAGTTCTGGGATTTCACACAAGCTATCAGCATGTTCTGGAACCCACTTCTTGTACAGAATGATGTGGCACAAGTTCAAGCATGTTTGTGAGTGAGAGTTCACAGAACGCTCCAATAAACATGTTTGTAGGCATGCTGCATCATGACCGTACGAGAACGTTTGTGTGTGACTGTCAGTGTGTGAGACTGCCAGAGATGTTGGATTCTTGCGCCCTGGACCTCAGCGTTATTTTCTATGTGACATGGCCGTTGATGTCACGTGCGCGGGAACTTGACACGACGCCCAGTGGGGAGTCCGGTTTGCCCGACTCACCCTCTTTGTTGCTTTCATAACCAGCGCCACAAAAAAGCTGAGCGCCTGAAAAAGTGTTTCCCCCTGGTGTTCATTGTGCATTTCCCAACCGGGGTTGACAAGGTGATGCTTTTCCACTGCATAATATTCTGTTGATATTTGCGAAGCATTTTATGACCACGTGTTCAGGTCCAGTTTGAGGTCGAGGTCATGTGACAGGGTGGGTCAAGGTTGTGTTGTGTGCGACACCTCAGTGGGCGACGCATCGTGTCACAGCAGAACAGTGAAAATGTGTATGTGTGTGCGTGTGTGTGTGCGTGTGTGTGTTTGAATGATCCAAGACAGGGAGCCTATGGTAAAGAGTGGGAAGAAGCATTGCTGTGTGTGTGTGTGTGTGTGTGAGTGTGTGTGTGTGTGTGCGTGTGTGTGCGTGTGCCTGCCAGATTCTCCTGTTCATTTGTGTCTTCGAGATTCTTGTGCATTTGTTTGGTTGGTCCGCCCAGTTTTGAGGTTTGTTTTGTCGCAGGGAGGAGTTTGTTGACCCAGGATAAGAGTTGGGGAACCTGACCAGTGTTTGAGAAGAACTAAGCGTGACGTTTGTTAATTGTCTGGGGCAACGGGTCCTGAATTCCCAAGAGTTCATGACTCGCAGGCTGGGAGGTTATCAGTTAGACAAAACGTTTGCTTTTGTACAAAAGAAATTAATCTTTCAAAACAAAGAAGTGTCACTTGTGTTGTGCGGTCGATCTTTCCAGTAACTATCTCAAAGGTTGCGCTTGCTTTCTGGCAGCTGTGATTTTGTTTGGATGAAGAGAAGAATTTTCTCGGGACTCCAGGAGGAAGTTGGGGTCTGATTGGAGGCAGCGTGGGCAAGTTAGATCCAACTTCCGGAACTTTGGTGCACAACTGTTGCGTGCAAACTCGGACGTTTTCACCCGGAATTGAACCTTCCCACCAACCCTGCTTGAAGCTGTGGTACAGCTTCACCTGTGAGCATACTCTGAAGTAGTTGTGGGTACATGAAGCTGGCCCATGAGCAGCTTGGGGTTATTGTTGTGAACAGGTAGCTGTTACATGAAGACTATCCACATCAGTGAATAAATGTGACCCAGTGTGTGTAGCAATTCTACATGATGAGTTTGCTTGACTGAGCCAGTGTGGGGGCTTGATTGCACCATGTGGAGGGTTTGGAGAAGATGTGTGGTGACCGCCCCATACCCACGGGTACGCCGGAGGGTGCAGGGTGAAAAACCCCACACAACACTTTCGATGCGTTACTGAGTTTGTTGGTGTGTTCTGGAGAGTTTGCTGGGTCGGAGTCAGTGATCAGTGTGACGCTTTGTTTTGTGGAATCCAAATTGAGAAACAGTTCGTCATCAGCTCTGCTTGTCTGCTCTTGTCTCCTCTTGTCAACTCACTCTGTCAGGATCAATCTCGATACACGATTGGCACTGCAGATCATCAAAAATACAGTCCATGTTCGACCCGATCACATACGTTTGATCCCACTCTCAAATGAAGCTGCTCATTTGTGCCCCCAGCTTCATATGTATTTGAGGTCTTGTGGTCCAAAGCTGCACTGCAACAACAGGTACTGATGACGTAGCACCGCAAGGTAAAGAGTGTGTAACTAAGTCAATGTAGACAGGAGGGTTCAGCTCTCTCCTGAAGATTCGAATTGCCCTGGTCAGCTGACAGGTTCCACCATGACAAATCACAACAATTTTCCACAAAAGTGAAAGAAAAACTAACGAAATGGTTATTGATGTTCCCTGTCATGCTGTGCCACTGCAGACGCTTTTGCTTCTTTCCAAGGATATTTTGTGTGTCTGTTCCCCGGCATGTGCACTGAGGAACACACAACACCGTCGAACCATCTGAAGTGAAGTGAAGTGAAGTGATCAACCCATGACACTGAAAGTGGAGTGGGTTGGCTAACTCACCTTCACTCAGGGTATGGCCTGATCAACCCGAAGACTTTTGACTGTACAAATTATAGGTTGTTTTGGGGTGGAATGGGAGAACTGTTAAAAGAACAAACACACAACAGATTAGGAAAAAAATTACATTTTATTTTGTTGCCATGCCCTCTGTATTTGAAAATCCATTTTCATGTCTTTTATTTTATGAAGTGAGGCAACACACAATCCTTGAATTTCTTCTCCAAAAGAATGGGAAAAACAAGTGTGTTCATTGGTATAATCACAACTAAAGTCCACAGGGGAAGTAAAGGAGGATAAGATTTTCCAAAAGTAGTAAACAATATCAAAATTGTCCCAGGCAACCAACAAATGATATTGGTGAGACTCTCAGCCACAGACTGAAATTGCACAGAAAGTAAATGTCTACCACACTCAGTAGAACTTATTTTCTCCCTTTCAGACTTGATTTTATGATACAGTTTCCAGTAAAGAACAGGCAGCCAGACACAGGAGACAAGGCCTAGTGTGCAAGAAACAGTCATGACAACTTTGGTGAAGACCAATGTATTTTTGATTCCAAAAGGCAGACACAGGTTTGATGAGACTCCCTCATCAAATACCACAAGGGAAACAACTGTGGTTACAACTGATGCAGTAAAAGAACAACTGGATTGGACTGCAATGACTTTCCTGATGAAAGATACACTTTTAAACCTGCTCTCCAAAGGGGAGTGCACCACCATATATCTAGACAAAGCCAAATTATAAAGAGAAAAGATACCAGACCAGCTGGAGAAAAAGAATTGAAAGAGAATGAATCCACACAGGACTGAATTCTCCCACTTATGCTTGAATATTGCAAACAGGTCTTTGTAGTACACATCTACAGATGCCAATTCCACCAGAACAGCAGAAAGCAACAAGTGTGAGGTGCACAAGGAACATGTGAAAACAAAAATTGGGGTTTTCTCTGCATTTCGCAAGGCAATCAAAAGATTTACTGTCACTCCAATAAATCCAAAAACCCATGAAACAATTTGTAATGGTTTAGTCCTGAGCAAATTGAAACAGTAGTCTGAGTTATAAGAGGGATCTGAAATCCTGCTCTTGTATACTGCACACAATACAGCAGGATTGGTGCTCTTTACAATGATATTGTGTGAGATGTGTCCAACAATATCTCTTTCTACCATTTTGATATTGTTTTTGAGAAGATCTATGTTGTGAAGTTTGACCAAGTTGGCAAAGAAACACTTTTTGAGAGTTTGCAGTCTGTTCTGAAAGAGTATCAAACTGGTAATGTTGTTGGCTCCCAAGAAAGTGTCACATGTGAGTGACATAATCTCATTTTTGGATAATTTGACAACTGATACATTTGGTACCATTGAGAAACATTTTCTGTTCAGTCTGGCAACTTTGTTTGCCTCCACATCAAGTGTTTCAAGGTGTTGCAGTGTGAAAGTGCTTGTGACCAAACAGAACTCAAGCAAAGAACTTTGACTGATGTTTAAATGAATCACTTCTCTGAACATCCTGAGTGCAAAGAGAATGATGTTCATCTTGGTGATCACAGACATCTTCAAAAACTTTGATGGGAATGCTTGATGGCCACTGAAAGTGTTTGTGCTAATGTTTATGCAATGTAAAAATGAAAGGATGCAAAAACATGATGATGGACATAGTATGCTTTGCAGTTCACAACCATGTTGATCATCTCCCCCAAGGCAGTCTAAAACATCATCACATATGCTGCTGGGCAGGATAACTACAACTGAATTGGAGCAATGATAAAAACCTGGTCTCAGTTTTGGCTCACAATCTTCTTCATCAAACCCCAAAGGACAATCCCAGTGCCCATCACAAACATAGTGCCAAGGAACACAATAATATCCAGGGCATTTGTAGGTTGCATTGCACACAAATGACTCACATAAATCCAGGTGCTCTCCATTTTTACAATACTTCTGAAATCTGTCTCTTTGTTTGTCTTTTATGTCGTAAATGCACTGTATATTTGAATCAATACAGTCAAACATTTGCTCTGTTTCTGAATTTGTCAGGAGGTTGGAAACATTCTCAAAGTATTGAGTTTTCAAATCAAGGATTGTGTGTCCACCCACCAAACTTTGACACAGACTTTCATCTTCTCTTTTTGGACAGTCTGCTTTGAAATCACATATTCTGTTGAAAGAGAACAGGTACCCATTATTACATGAAAACATGTTGAGCAAAACAGTCCCATTCCATTTCCATTTATGTGTTGGTTTCTGCAGCTGAAATAATTTGGAACTTGATTTCATCTTCTTTTTACTGTCAACACAATACACTGATTTCATGTCAAGTATTTTGTCATCACATGGAATTTTTATCCAGTGTCTGTATTTTTGGTGCCACAGCAACAGCAAAGAACACTCAGTGTCTCCTGAATATGACTTGTGTATCCATCTGTGAACAAGATCCAGCTTCTTTAGTACAAATTTGGCTTTGTGCTGGTGTATGTTCTGCAAAGCTCTCTTGTATAGCTCTTCATAATAATCCAAAAGAACATCATCACGTAAATAAACAGAAGTATATTTCTTTTGTGTGTGGTCAATATACCATTTCATGAAATCCAGATAGATTTTCCAAGATTCTTTCCAGTTATCTTTGGTCTTGGTTTCAAAAAGTTGAACATTTATTGGACTTTGGTTTGTCCAACTTTGTTTTCTCAGCTGCAAAACAAATACAGATTTCAACACTCAAGTTTTCAGAAAAATGCACACTGTAAGGCAAAAATATATTTTTAGTGCAAAAGCATCACCTGAAATCCAATGTATATTGCTGCAGTTTCATAGAGAAATTCAATTTCAGGCAACAAGTCATCTCCAGAAGAGGTGATATTGTGCCATGATTGACAGCATCCATGTCTCTCAGTCTGATGCTTCATGACTCTCTGGTCATTTGTGGAATGAACAGAAGGCAAATGCATTCCTTTCAATTTGCAATGGGTATTGGCATCATTCCAGGAAAGAAACTTTCCAGCACAGATGTCTGAACTACATTGTTGATGCAGAACAAGATGATTATTTTCTCCTCTCTCAGAAACTGTTTCTGGAGCGTACACTTGGAAATTACTAGTTTGACCCAAAAAGTCTTCACTGATCAAAAATTTGAAATAACATTTGTCCCCTTCATCGTGTAGATGACACTTTGGCAAAGTTAGAGTGGGAACATACATGTCCAAAACTTTTGCAGACCATTTAGTTTCAAACACTGGTGTAGAATGGCTCAGAAAGAAATGCACAGTCCCATTTTCTATAGTTTTGGTAAGATTACTTTTCAGGTACACCCTGTTACTTCCTCTGTCAAATGGGAGGTTCAGTTCCAATGCATCACTCATAAATACAACTTTTCTACCAAATATATCAAGCCACACACCCCCATGTTTTGGGCGAAAGAACCCAGACACCACTGTTTTGTAACCATTTCTACTGAGAAATTTATCCAGGTCAGAGTCCTCTTTCAATTGCCGTCCCAGTGTCTGTTTGCAATTTGTTTGCAGTGCCATCCCCACCACAAAGGCTGGCAGCAGAACTCTGCCACTCAGCAAAACAGAACATGTCAACTTTTTCACAGTTATTACAGCCCAACCATGTTCAATTTCATCTCTTCCAGTAAAGAAAAACACAAAGTCATTATCAGCCGCCTCTGCGATAAACTTTGCAGTTTGGTGAACTTTGGCTGCGGGGGTAAATCTTACATCTGCTGTGTGTTTTCTTTTCTCAATTTCTGGGCAGCTCATGTTGCTACTCAGGTGACAGCATTTTGATGTGTTTTTGTAGTTGTCTCTACCCCCAGAAAACCCAGGGCTGACTATAGCCAGGAAATCGGGAAGGTGTCCCTCGTGCACCTCTGCCAGCATAAAGTGCTGCGCATTGAGAGTTATTCGAGGGCGGAAATAGTAAGTTTCCAATTGCATTTCTGTCGGACCATGTCCCCCAAAGACTATGTGCAAATCGACCCAAAAGAATTCTTCTCTGCCATAAAGCCACCAAAGTGTGCTGCCATATCGTCTTTTTAGAAAGTATTTGAACACAGAGACATTTCTTCTGTCTCCGTCGACGCTCACAACAAAGCAGTCTTTCCTTGTGCCAATAGTCGTAGTGACCCAATGAGAACAATAGTTCAAACCTTGTAGGGGATGCACAACAATGTGCTCTTTGCTGCAGGATCTGATTAATACACGTCGCCCAATGCATTCAGTTCTTGATAAATATATTCTTGCACTGACAAAACTGTAGATGGAAAAGTAGTAATACACAACAACCACATACTGAGTGGAAGCCCTGCTTATCAGGGTGAACTGATTTGGCTTTGCTTTGGTTGGGCCTGTATGTCTGGAAACATTGTGGCTGATGTCCAAGACTTCCTCTTGATTTGAATGACATCTATCAACAAAATAGACAGCAATTCCTCCAGCCTTGTTGATATAAACTGGTTCCTCGGGCCCAAGATATTGAACATTGTTCACACTGATGTTGTAAGAAAAATGTAGACTTTGTTCAATGCAATATCTTTGATGCTGAACACAAGGGGTTATGTTGCACAACTCATTAAAATGCAGCTCAAAATTATGGGATGAATTTTCAGCCTTCAAACAGTGTGAAAGTGAGTATTTCTGAGATGTGAAGGATACAGTTTTGTTTTGTGTGTCTTTCAACCAATTGATGGATGTTATTTCTACAGTTGCTTGAAAAGAAGAAAGAGTGATCAATTTGCCATTTGGTGCAAAAAGCTGTGCACTTGCAATGGTTGGGCCATCATGTACTGCCAGAAATGCTGTTGAAGATAGCTGCAAATTGGAGGTTTTCTCCACCATTATGTTGACAATGAATACAAAACCCATTTTGTGTGCTAAAATGTGAGTTGTTCTCAATGCAAAGGAAGGGGAGATGTTGTCCACACAACCAGAACTTCTTTGACATTGGATATAGTGGCACACATGAAAATAATTGAGATAGCCCTTGTCAAGAACCTGGTAAAACAAAACAAATCTTGATGTGCTTTTTGCTACAGTCAAGACAGACACTGTATTGCTTGTGTGCAAAATCGTCCAAGGGTGTCTTGTGCCACAAAACACATGTCTTGGTGTGTTTGTCTTTGTGCCAAACATTGTGGGGTGCTTTATGTCTAGAAAATCTGTGAAACACCAAAAATGAGAAGTGTATTGAAAGACTGTGAATGTCAGATTGATTTGAAACAACATGTTTTCAGTGAGAACCAAAGAGAATCCCTGTCTGTCTTTTGATGGAAAATCTGCCCTTTTAGGGAAGCACATTTTGGTGAAGAACAGGTGTCTGATATCCTGTTGAGATCTGTTGACAGAATGCCTGCATGGCTCAAATTTTACCAAGTCTGTGAGCTGCTCATCCAGAGTTCTGTAGTATTGCCAGCTTTGCCAGCTGTGAATACCTCCCACATCCTCCTCGATGTGCTCCATGAAATATCTTGGCACATTTTTGTATTCAAAGTAATGCAAATTGTGAGGATTGTGGTTGCAGGAATGGTTGAGGGTCCCTTTCCACGAAGTCCTCATTTTCAGTGATTGCACAAAAAATAGAAAATTGTTGTGAAATGATGAATCCAAAGTAATAACTCTCAAGATGGTACCCAACTTGAGTTTCACAACACTGAAATAAACTTTGGTGTGATCAGTGCTGTTTGCTTTAAGTTCTATTAGTTTTATTGTTTCTAACCAATTTTCAAAACAAGTGACTTGTCCAAAACACAATGTAATCACAAACCAGAGCTGTTGTTTTTTATGCACCATTTTTTTTCCTTTCATATTTTGCTGTTCACACAATGTTGCAAATCATAAGATGGCATAAACAAAGCAACCACTTGATCATATTTCAGTTCAAAGTTGAAGCAATGAAACTGTATTTTGTGCTGCTGGTCAGCCAAAAAAAGTTTTGTCAATTGCAAAAATATGTGACCAGATTTACAAATGTGGGAATTATTCTTTGTCAGAATGTGGTCTTCACTTGAGCACTGGAGCAACTGAACATGACTGGTGGACAACAGTTTTTACTCACAACATTCAAGTCACCAGTTTAGTAGACAATGGCAAAAGCAAAACTGAACCTGACAAACAAAGCAATTTAGGGTACTCTCTGTTGTCAGGCTTGTAGTGAAAATCAGATTTTGTGTTTCTAGTGTGGATTGTCCCTGGGCCTGGCGAAATGTGGGAAGAACAATGCAGGTTTCGCGTGTGGGACTGACACAGTATTCGGTGTCTCTTTGTCAGGTTTGACACGCGTGATGCTTGAAATTGACAACTGCTACAATGAGATAATGAATTGTGTGGCGTCGTCCTGATTTTTCTCAGATATCTGGCGTGTGCTATCATTTGTTGGTGACGCACAACGTACGTACAACAACCAGGCTGGGGACACGCGGCGTGAATGGAACGGAGGCAGTGGGCAGTTTTAGCAACAGGCTCCGTAGCCGCAAAACGTCCACATTACACGTAGCCTTCAGATGCATCTCCCCTATTTTGGAAGGGTCCACAATCAATTTCTCTTTACTTCCTAAAGTCAGAAACATTAAGAATCCCACATTATATTTTCAAGGTATTGAGTATCAAAACAGCTTACAAACCCAACAGTGAAGTCTTGAAAATGGTGTGAATTTTGTTTGTTTTCTTGCACCTGTGAGCTATGTGTTACGTCTGCGTTTTGCGGCTACGGAGCGTGTTGCTAAAACTTCCCAGTGTTCCGTAGGCGTGCGCGCGTGAATGTAGACATAGAATTTCACATTTGCAAAACCTGCCAAGTGACTTCACAAAACAGCGGGAGGACGAGTTGCGTGCGCGCACTCGTGTGAACATCAGCGCAGAGACAAGGAAGAGCCGACCTCACTCTGACTCAGGCAGCTGTCAGCGCAATTTGACCAGTTCCACTGTGCTCTGCAGGTCCGAGGTGAAGCTGAAGAAAAACCCTGTACACGTGGGAAGACGCCTGTGTGTGTGTGTGTGTGTGTGTGTGTGTGTGTGTGTGTGACTGTGCGTGTGTCTTGTGTGCATGAGTGTGTGTGTGCTTTCCATTTGTAGGTGTTGCACGTGTGGGTGTTGCACGTGTGTCTGTTGCACGTGTGTCTGTTGCACGTGTGTCTGTTGCATGTGTGGGTGTTGCACGTGTGTCTGTTGCACGTGTGGGTGTTGCATGTGTGTCTGTTGCATGTGTGTCTGTTGCACGTGTGTCTGTTGCACGTGTGTCTGTTGCATGTGTGTCTGTTGCATGTGTATCTGTTGCACGTGTGTCTGTTGCATGTGTGGGTGTTGCACGTGTGTCTGTTGCACGTGTGGGTGTTGCACGTGTGTCTGTTGCACGTGTG
>JAAUXT010104292.1_pt1 | contig 12020 bp, 9 predicted proteins | sample 7278171 | NCBI WGS metagenome assembly JAAUXT01 (sample SAMN14350112, study PRJNA611818) | marine sediment metagenome | isolation source: surface marine sediment (1.8m) | place: French Polynesia: Moorea | collected 2018-08
ACTGTTTTGCTGTTGAAAATGTTGGACTGACTGGTGGCTTGTTTTCCAACAGCTCTCCACTGTTTTGCTGTTGAAAATGTTGGACTGACTGGTGGCTTGTTTTCCAACAGGAAGAAGTTATACAGGTGATACTGAGCTACCTCGACCACCAGTCGCTCTGCAAACTGGCAGCCACCTGCAGGTCAGTTGTTTGACAGGCTCTGGTGTCGCTGTCACAGTGAATGATGAGGAACATTGGTAATGTTAACGGCAGGGTCAATGCGTTTTCAGACTGATCCACACTCACTGCTACGATTCTCTGCAATACACGGATCTGAATTTACAACCCTACTGGGCGCAGGTAAGGTGTCACTCGAATTCGTGCGCCATTGTCGCAACTGCAACTGTTTTGTGTCAGGTGCCAAACCTTGTCGTGCTTTGCAGGTTCGAGACGAGACGCTGGACAAACTGTCTGCTCGGTGCAGGCACATGCAGCGCCTGAGTTTGTCTTGGTGTGGCGCGTTCAGTGCTCTGTCTTCTGCGTGTGTAAACAAGTGAGTGCCTCCTTTCGAAATGCCCGTGGTCCGGAGAAACTTGCGATAGAACGGTTGACATTTTGTTCATTTCATGCCCAATGTTGTGATCATCTTGTAGGTTCTTGTCTGCTTGTGGAACTGACTTGACATGCCTACGCATCGCCTCTTGCCAGGTTGTGGCAGCCGGAACGCTTCACGTTGTGGCTGACTCGTGCCCAAACCTGACTGGCAAGTTGATTCGAACACCAGTGGGTCTCACCGCCATGAAACTGGTGTGCTTTTTCTGAAACATTTGATGACAACCAGCAAACGTTGGTTTCCCGAAATGCTCAGCCTAATTCACTCACGCGCCGAGGTTTTTCAGAATTGGATTTGCACAGCAACAGGAACATTGCAGCGGCAGGCTTTGTGCACCTGACAAAGCTGGAGAAACTTGAGAGTCTCAATCTGTACAGAACGAGCATCGACGTCCATTCCCTCATATCTGTGATCAGGTACTGCGCTTCGTCTGGCTGTGTCTCGAAATGACGTTCGTGTGAACAAGTGTCACTTTTGCACAGCGATCCCGAACGTTCAGTCGCGCACTGTGTGCAATCCCAATGGGGTTGTGTGTGTGTGTGTTTGTGTGTGTGTGTGTGTGTGTGTGTGTGTGTGTCGGGGGGTGGTGGTGGAGGTCAAGCACTCATCGATCGCGGAACGCGCGCTTTTGGATCTCGGATCTCGTCCACAGTGATTGAATCTTCTGGCTCACACTCTCGTCGTTAGTTGCTTGTTCACATTGGTTTTACGCGTTGTATTGTGAGAACTTTGAATTGTTGTGTAAATTTCTTCGACCTTCAGAAGTTGTCCTGAGTTGGCGCACTTGAATATTGGAGCCTGCAACCTGGTGAACAATTTTGACGACGTAGCGACGGAACTTTCCACACATTGCAAGTAAGCACGCGTGCCTCAGAGCTTTGAAATGAGAGAACTTTACGCGGAGAAGAGATCAAAGGTGGTTTATATTTGAAACATCTTCAAAGATCCGGGTCTTGTGAACCCCCTTGCAGAAGGCCCCTCGTTATCTTTCTTACACAGAAAGTTGAAGAGCCTGGACGTGTGGCGGGCGCGCACGATGACGGACGTGGGGCTGTGCAGCCTGGCTGACGGCTGTCCGCTGCTGCAGGAGCTCGACCTCGGCTGGTGGTGCGTGTCCTGTGGGCAGGACAAAGATTTCGAAGAATCTGCAAACGTTAAACAGCATTCTCTGCCCAAGAATGTGTCTGATTGCACTGTGTGAAAGTCACGTCTTGTTGATCAGAAGCGAACAGTATTGTGACAGTGAATGTCTGCGGATGTTGGGAACGAAGGGAAGCAGTTGCGGTTCGGGTGTTTCACCATGAGGTTTGTCTTCTTTCTGTTTCAGTATCGAACTGAGGTCCAGCAGCCAATGCTTCGTGGAGCTGGTACGGAAATGTCCCAACATCAAGAAGCTGTTCTTTACTGCCAACAGGTGACAAGTCTTTGTACAGAGCTTTTCATGTCGCGACAACCCACAGTTTCTGACGAAGTTGAATTTTTTGGGACAAGTGGGTGAAAAAAATGAACCGGGTGTCACTGAGAGCGACAACGCCCAATGTGACGATCTGACAGTGAGAAGTAACTTCGTTTATTGGGTTCCTTGTTGCCTTCAAGATGTCTGACACGACATTTGTTTCGTGCTTACTGTGCAATACATTGAGAAGGACGATCGCTTTCAGAACTGTCTGCGACAGGGATCTGAACGAGATTGCCAACAGATGTCCGCAGCTTGAGCAGCTCGATATCCTCGGCACCCGGGAAGTCACCGAAACTGTGGCCCAGAGGTGAGTACCTCATCTCCGCTCTAAAAAGGCGGGATCTCACACAGGCGCGTCGTTCGGAGCGAACATGTGTCATGCACGAGCAAGGGTAAGGGGCATGATGTCCTGTGTAGGACCTGGCGCAGGGGTCGGGGTAACAGTCGCTGTTCCATGAGAATAAGTTGTGTCGTTTGAGAGCAAAGTGCAACTGAGTTGCAGGTTGCTCTTCTTGGAAATTGTTTTTGATTGAAAGCTGAGGTGCGCGCGTCTTTGCAGAGTGCTGGAGCGGTGCAAGAAGCTGGTCTTCTTCGACGTTTCTTTCTGCGCTGGGATCGAATTTGCCACAGTTCGCTTTTGGAAGGAGCAGTACCCTCACGTCTCCATCAAGAAGAGCTTCCAGGACTCCTGACTGGGCCAGTACGAACGGTTCACTGTCTCTCAGTGACGAACACGCGGGTGTTGAAATTGGTCCGCTTCAGACTCCTTTGTTGTGGTTGAGATACATTTGTGACTCGTGTTTTTAGTTTCTAGATCCATTGTTTTCTTTGCAGAATTCTTGCCATTCTGCCTTTACATCCCCTCATGTTGTCACTTTCTGATCACACGCAGCAGTTGTGGTTTGGAATTACGACACCTTTCGTGCTTCGATCAAAATGAGTTGTTTCTTGAAATTGCTTCCTGAGAGAGAAGGTCTGTCAAGTCATGAGTGTTTCAGTCTAGAAGATGTTCAGACTCTTTGTGCCTTTTCTTCTCACTGAACTGTTAAATTCGCTTCACGACGTACTCACTTTTGTTTTGTTGTCGATGCAAGTGCACGCGTTGTAGCCTCTTATGTCATTGCCTGATCCTGTACGATCTTCCTCTTGCACTCACTCTCGCACATGTGCCAAAAAAAAAAAAACAACTTGAGGACCTCACGCGAGAAATGAGAAGTAGTTGCTGAACTGCTCGTCAGCTTTGCCTCAGAGGTGATCCAAGGGGGCGAGCGACTGAGAAGACAATTTTTCTGGGGATTCTGCGAGCAAAAAATATGTCATGAATCCTGTTGTCACCAGTCCCCTGTGCGGCCTTTTTGGTTTGTGGTGCACGTCGATTCCTGTTTTGTTTGTTGAAATGGATTTGTGAGAGACCAGAAGGTGTGTAAATTCTTGAGTGTCTCAGTCAGAGACCAGAAAATGTCAAGAGTCTGTGTATTTTGTATTCCCCGCCGAATTGTGAAAATCGCGTCGCCTGACGTGTTCGGTTTGTGTCTGTTATGGATGCCAGAGAGCGCATGATGACGGTGATATTGATGATGCTCAATCATGTGAGGCGTTCCTGAGCAGTTCATGTGATATGCTACGTCTGGTTTCCTCCAACATATGCATCTGAGTCACCGAGAACACATGAACATCTTGATGGTTTTGTTGAATGTTCTGATCGCACATTGTGCGAGATGACTGGCATTGTAATTTTTACCCTTGTTTGATTTCTTGTCACAAAGCAGGTCCAACTGCTTTTTGGTTTTGTGTGTGTGAAGGATTACATGTGATTTGAAGTCTGTGAGAAACCGCATATCGCCTTCGAATTGGAGCTGTGTCTTATGGCCCGGTTTGGCCCGGCTGGGCGAGTCAGCTCAACTGTGAGATTCTTCAGGTTTTAGGAATTTTGGCTTCTGCAGTGTTGAGCACCAACTTTGCTTGAGCTTCGTTGACAATCCTGTGATGTTAAACTCTTAACTGCCACATTTTAGACAAACAATCAACAGAATGCTAAATGTTTGTTGCGGTTTCTTGTGAAGTTGAAGGGAAAGTAGACACGCAAATTTGTTTGAACTGGTTGTTGTCTTCAGAGTTCCCAAGTCAGACGACCGCACCAAAGTTTCACAGAGGAGGACACTTGACTTGGGAGTAACAAGAGTGATCGTCTTCAGCAGTTTTAATTGTGATCACGCGCCCAGATCATCTGCTGCAGTGATCCGCTGATCTCTGGGTGCAAATGGTACCAAAAGGACTGTTTCCAAAAATGGAAAAATGTCCCTCAATGGGCATGTCACAATTGGCACTTCAGGGAGCGGAAGGGATCTTTTCACAACAAGAAAATAACACATGATGGCGTTTTGTATTGACCTGAGTCCAGTTGTTTTGTTTCGGGATCATGAAAACCTAGTTTTGTCGAAGATCCAAAGTCACTGTGGCAGTCCAACGGAACTTGCGGAGTGTCAAAAGTGACATTCCTAGCGTCTCCCCGAGAGAAACTGAGCGGCCAGTGGTGCGCAGCTGCGTGCTGCAGGCAGGTGAGAGAGGCTGCAAACTTCTTCAATTGATGCCACACACACACCTATTGATTGACGTTGAGCAGCAATCGAGATCCTGATCTCAACGTCTGAACGTCGACGATGTTAACAACCTGAAACACAACAAACACCCTGCTTTTGTTCAAATTCAGTCAAGTCAACGTTCATCCAGGTGAGTTGGAACTCGTAGCTGTCGGTGTTGAATGAGATCTACAGTGGTGCAATGTGGCTGCAGGTTCAGCTTAACATTTCGTTTGTGAACATGAACACTCAATATGGAAAAACTTAGATTCGTCAAGTGCTGTGCAAAGGTAACCACACCGATACATGCACTTCATTTGAAGCTTTGCTAGAGAGGAAACTATACATGAATTGTTTACACGGGACGGACTTCAAACGCAAACAAAAATGCCTGTATAATGCAGTCTCCAAATGGGGATTTTGGCATTTTGTGTGCAAAGATATGTGGAGTTTCAGAAATCAAAAAGCACAACGCGCAATTTTGTTGTACTTGGGTGTTGTGGCAGGGCACACTCATCACATGTCTCATTGATTACTTGCACCCGTAAAGGGATGCTGAGCACTTGAGTCACCGTTAAAATAGACACAACACGTCGACTCTACATTCGAGCCACATGCAAATCGATGGCCTGACATAATTCTACGTACAGTGTCGAAATTTCTGTTGCTGTTGCGTGAACAAGCTGCGATGCAGGAACACGTGTCCTTGTTGTCCTGAAGTTTTCAACACAGGTGAGGTTTTCAGGTTTTCATTGAGATTTTCCACCAAATTTGAAAACACAGACAGTGATCAACACAGAAGAGGTAAATAGATCTGCTGGTGTTTGTTTTTGAATTGAAAGTGCAGAAGGTAAGAATCACAGGCATGCAGCCCACGACCCTCGTCTGCCTCATGAACCGAGACAATCCATCCACGAGGTTCCATAATTACTGACAAGCTCGCCGATGCGTGGTCTTGTGTGTCGGTCTGTGCAAACACACATTTGTGCTGTTTCGTTCTGGGAAGTACGTTCCAATGAAATTTTGGAACAAGAAAAAAGAGGCAGCCGAGTTTCACTGGAAAAGGACAGAAATCCTTGGTCCATTCTTGTTGAGCTGAGGAGTCGGTATTTGAACAGTCGGATGGTTGTCAAGACAACGGCCATTCAGCATCACCTGCCCGCAATGGAAACTGCACACAACGCACCGTAAAACGTGGAAGAATTCTGTGAGGTGTAAAACAGCACAAAAATGGATTTATGACATTCGTTCCTTTGAAGAAAAAGTTTTCATTCACGGATGAAAACATTGTTCAGAATTAGCATGCACTGAGCTCAGTGTTTCACGATTTGGTCTTCGAGCTCAGTTTGAAAATTTTCTGTTGATTTCCATGTCTTTCAGGTGAAACGAACCGCGAAATTTCTTTTCTTGTGGTGAAGCCTCCACACCTGTGTCGCTCAACACACGTGTACTCAGACCCGACAGACTCACCTCGTATTTCGCAAAATTTAATTCATTGCGTTGCAAATGCACTTGGATAGAAAAATTGATTGGTGATGTTTCACGCACGCATTCGAGTGCTGTGCGTTCGTTCTTTCAAGCTGCCAGTATGAGCATGCTATTTTCAGAAATTTTTTCACCACAACGGTTCAGAAGCACAAAAAGTGTACCTTGGCATTCTCTGGGTTGGAGTTCAAATTGCGCCCTTTCTTTTTGCAGACCAGTCTAAATGAATGAAGAAGTTGGAAGTTGACGGAACGCGCATGCCTGAAATGTTCGTGTCGACTCTCGCGCCCCCTGGTGCTGGGGCGGGCGGCGCGAGCGACTCGGAGGCGATGACGGACACGAGCTCGGTGCAGAGCTCCGACATGGACCGCAGCAGCATCCGCAGCGTCGACGAGCGAGTCGAGGTCAGTGCGCCGAGCGCAGGACGATGGCGAGAACGCCACGGGCGCCACTCCCCAGTCGCGAGTGGGTTCAATTTCGGTCGGGCTATTGTGGCTTGTGGCACACACACATGCAGGCAGCTCTGGATCTTAGCTTCACGAGCATTGTCGCAGAAACTCACGATTCAAATGTGGTTGACAGAGAACATTGCATGGCCTTGTGTGAACTCCACCCATTGAGAGCACTTCTGCTGTGTTGCACAACTTGTCCCATTCCGTCTGTTCGGGACCCAATGGATTGTTTTTCAGGGCCTGTAGGGCTAAAGTTTGTATTTTCTCGACTTGTGCGAAAAAACGCAAAAGTGCAACAAACAACATTCGACCTCACATTTGTTCCTGCATCACATGAATGCTTGAACGTTGTGTAGGAATATTTGTGGAAAAACGAGAGATCTGAGATCAACGAGCCCGCGGCCAAAAACAGGCAGCGAGATTTAAAACGAAACGAGAAGTTGAAATTTTTCATCGCCTTGAGTTGGTTTCCTCAGGGGAGGGGGTAAAGCAACTTATTTTGAAGCTAGTTTTTGCTTCTGGTATTTGTAGTCAGGTGTAAACCAACTTGTTTTGGGTGCCCCCTCCCCCCAGAAAACCAACCAAAGTTTGTTTGCTCCTGGTCTTTCTGCTGAGGGGGGGGGGGTGAACCAACTTAGTTGTGGGGAGACCCCCCTCCCCCCTGGCGCAAACCAACTTGGTTTCCACAGACATGGGATGAGTGCACCAAACCCGCGGCATCGGGAGACCGCGGGCTCAACAAAAAGCTAAAATCAATTGATTTTGAATCGCAGCCAACACAATCGACAACAGGTGTCAAAATTTACCATAAAGAACCTCATGAACTGCACAAACATTTGTCGGATCTTTTCCATTCAATTGCTTTTGTTTGTTTGTTGTGTGTTACAGCTCCATAAATTGTTGTTGACTATGCACATATGTGAGTCGCACCCTCATCCTCCTGAAGACACGCTCAACTCGCGTTCGAGGACAAAAGTCAAAGGCACACGTTTCTGTGTTCAATGAAAAATTCAGAAGAAAAGAGGAAATGGGTCAGGTCTTCGATGACCTAGAATTTTACGTTGTGTGCTGGCTAGACTTGCAATCTTGACTGTGTCTGCACTCCCAATTCTTGAGCTCCAGAAATTGTTGGGTTGTGTGTCTCTCGGTACATGATGGGGACCACTGCTGTCATCCAACCCGACGTCTTCACCGTAAGTTCAGAGATTTGACTCGTATGCGCGATGGTCGACTTTGGTGGTCACCATCGGCTTGCAGTGTTTAGTAGCAAATTGTGTGCGGTTGAATAGTTTGCTTTTGACTAAAAAAGCGAAAATTGTCATTTTCACAGATCTTTGTGCGAATGGTCTGCGAGGTACGAGGGGGTCACCAAAATATTCCTTTTTTTTGCGATGGGGGCGCGTGTGTGCGATGGAAAAGAACCATTTTTTTGTAGTTCAAGAAGGTCAATTGGTCTTTATTTACAAGTCACACATGAGTGGATCCAGGTGTTCAGAGACAGTGGAAATGCAGTCCAAAAATGGAAGTCAGTCAAGTTTGGCGATCCAGATTTTTCACAGTCCTTCAAAGTAAGCTCCACCAGCTTGAATGCAGTGGTTGTACCGGATTCCCATCATGTTGCAGACTTCTTGGAAGGTGTCTGGTGTCATCTCACGGAAATGTCTCCTGACAATGTCTTTGAGGTCATCCAGATGTTCAAAGCGGATATCCTGGATTTGCTGTTTGAGGACAGGGAAGGCCCAAAAATTGCACAGAGCCAAGTCAGGACTGTAGGGGGGGTGAGGCCACAGCTCCTGGTTGATGTTGTGGAAGTACTCAAGCAGTTGAGTACTCACATGGCAGGGCACGTTATCCTGATGGAGCAGGAAATTTCTGGCCCTCCACATTTGGGGGCGTTTCCAGCACACAGCTTCTCTCATGCGTCTCAGGATTGCAATGTAGAGCTCAGAATCCATCCGTTCATCACGGTCAAGAAACTCCATGAAAATCACACCCTGCGCATCAAAGAACAGACAGAGCATGCACTTCTGCTGTGATTTGGACCGGATTGCCTTGGTTGGTCGATGATCTTGACAGTCCACCCAATGCATGTCAGCTTGTTTGGTGTTTGGATCAAACTTGAATACCCAGCTTTCATCTGTGGTGATGATTCTGTCCAGGATACGTGCATCCGCCCAGATTCTTCTGAGGTTGTCTTGGCAAATCTGCATTCTCATTGCCTTTTGTTGGTTGGTCAGAATCCTGGGGATGAACTTTGGGGGGATGTGATGCATGTTCAAGTCCTTCTTGAGGATCCTTTGGGTAGAGGAGGGCGTGGTCCCTGCTGCTTCAGCAATGGATTTGATGGATCTCCTTCTGTCAGTCTGCACAGCTTGCCTCACTTTTTGGACATTGACTGCAGTTCTTGCAGAACGTGGCCTGCCTGTGTGTCTTTCATCCTGGCATGACCTGTTTGGATCCTGCTGGAAATGGTGGAACCACATCCGGACTTGAGGCTGAGAGAGAGCAGCTTGCCCATAACCATGCACCAAATTCCTCCGGATCTGCACCTGGCTTAAACCCATCCGTACTCCAAGTTTGACATTCGCACGCTGTTCAATTCTGGCCTGCATGGTGACAAAAATCCAACCAGAGAAACACTTCGCTGGATTGCCTCCCGAACAGGACACAAGTGGGTCGCTCGCGATCGACACACACATGCAGGAGATCGGAATTTTGACTGATCTGCACTGACAAAAGGCAAACATGATCGGTCTCAAAGGGCAAACTCGAGCTCACAAAAACAAAGCATAAATCGCAAAAAAAAGGAATATTTTGGGGACCCCCTCGTACTTGGTGTATCTGATTCGCAAAGCCTTGAAAGATTGCGAGTCCATCGTGATCTGTGCATCTGCCGGCAAAACCTGCAGTCGCGTGCATTGTCGGACCCACGTACGAGTGAGGTGCAGTCCAAGAAAAATTTGCGCAAGCTTTGTTTTTGCCAAAGAAGGAATTCTTATCGTAAACAAGCCTTATCTGCGCATGTAGGCCACCTTTATCATTGCACCACAGGAACACGAGTAATTCATTCTCTGCCCAAAAGCAGCACGCGTCTCTGCTGATGTGGCTTTACTTTTCTGTTTGGAGTTGAACGCATGCACTCATCAATCAAGCTGTGCGAGTTGAAATTCCATGTGGACTGCACATGTTGATGAAAGTGATCAAATACAATCAATGAGAGTGGCAGAATATAATATGTCTGAGTTTGAGGTAAGCTGAAATTGTGAACGTGTCGCTCAAAGGAGTGCCTTTTTGTGCCATTGGTGCAGACCGTCACAGTCACATCTTCTTTATGGTCAACCTGGAGGATTCTAGGAACTTTGAAGACAGGGCTCACCAAGTGGGACCAAAGCCCCCGATATTCCCACAAACTTCCTGTTGCGATCCTGGTTGACCACACATCGGCTGGATCGTTCCTGAAAGAGATACGCAGGAGATGAGAACACACAACCACCAACTTTTTCGACTTTTCCAGGTGGAGCTGGAGCGGCTAAATGGTGCTATCACAGACATCCACACCATTGACGGGCAGCTCTTCGTAAGTGTCTTTGATCTCGTCAGAACTTGTGAAACTCGCTTGGTGTTGTGCCTTTACAACAGACTAATGCTCATTGGTTGTCTGTAGGATCTGAAGCAGCAGTTCAAGCTCGCCATGGTGGCCGCTAGGGACCAGTTGAGGCGGCTGTATAACCGCCGGAAGAGATCCATAGAGAAAACCAGACCCTACTTCCAGAACAGAACCAAGGCCAAGAAGGTCAGTGCCGGAGCCACAAACTACATACTCAGATTAGTACTTTTGCAGCAGTATTCAGCAACAAAGAAGATTTTTGTCTGTTTGTTCATGTCAAACGTGCATGTCCAAATGCGTTCGTGCTCCATGGAATCGCAATCATGACGTTTTCTGAATGGTCCAACCTCGATGCAGTCACATGCGCCAGTCACACTCCATTTGTTTCCACCAGGCGGAGGAGGACATGTTGGCAGCGGCCGAGAGGCACCAGAGGGCGGTGGTTGAGTTCGACGACGCCAAGGATAATGAGCTGACGGCGGAGCACGCGTTCACCGCCAACATGGCGCCTGAGCAGGGCGGCGCCGAGGGCCTGCTCGGCGCGCACGGCGAAACCGTGCTGGAGAACTGGAACAGAGCCACTCAACGGGTACGTTCGTTCAACGAAATCGTTCAGCACACAAAGAACAGGAGGGGATCCAAGATTTGGGGGTTCTCGTGGCATGGGCAATGTGGTGACGCAAAGATGAGAGATTCTAATTTTATGTTTTGCTGGGCAGTGAAGGGTTTTGCCAATTGGACCCATCTTTGAATGGACAGGAAGTCATGGAACTCACGTCCCCTAACATTGAGAGCTCTTGGGGTGTGAGTCTGCTGTGTCAGGCGTCGACGCGTGCTTGCGTGCTTTTTTTCTTGAATGTGTGCATGAACAGAACCCCAAGGGTTGAAAGTTCAAGGGTCCCTCTTGGATTGATCGTTGAAAGCCCCTCAGTTTAAAAATGTGTGTATTGCACCCAAAACACAACCAGACACAGAGTTTGCACTCAAGGTGCCTTGAGATATCCTTCCATCGAAAAAATTCTTCCTGAGAATTTGATGCAAAATCAAAGTGTGCAAAAAATTTCCCGCAGCATTCTGCGCCAGGTGCCATCAGCACCACACCTCAAATTCTCAGAATTTGGTGAAACATCGAAATCTACAAAGGAAACAACAAGAAAGAGGAATGTCCCTTCATTGAAAAGGCGCGAAGTGGGTGCGTGCCTTCACCGGACGATGTTCTTGTTCGCGTGCAACTGTTAATTTTTCTCCCTGCAGGTTCTGCGAAGCAGCAAATTGAAAGTGGAGACTGAGGAGAAATACAAAGACTGCAAATCTGCCTTCATGATGTACCAAGAGTCGTGCGAAAAGCATCTAGTCACCATGAGCAAAGACATCAAATTCGCCGAGTAAGACAAACATGGAAACCACACGTTTTGCACTGACGTTTCAGGAGCTATTGAGACAGTGTCTTTCAATTACTTTACTGTTGCAAGACTGTACGCGGTAAGAGCCACTGAAAGAGTTCCCGCTGGTTCCTGCCATTTTCCGTGTTTCCATCGCAGTCGGTTGTGAGCTTTCCTTGCGTCCGAAAATGAGAACGTATAAAGACGAAGTACGCCACAAACGCATGGGCACTAGCACACTGGCTGTGGCTGAGACATTTCTCAGCCCACAAACAGAAGGCTTCAGTGGTCCACCCTGTCCGTAAGGAATGTTGGTTGCTGGGCCCTGAACTTCTGGTGCATGCCCCTTGTCTCTTTCGTGTTCTCTGGACGGCCCCAAGGTTTGCGAGCTAGCATGGAATAAAAAGATAACATGCCTCAGGTAAGGAGTTAATCTGTTTTTATGTCCTGCCGAGCAGCAAAA
>JAAUXT010072640.1_pt1 | contig 12016 bp, 10 predicted proteins | sample 7278171 | NCBI WGS metagenome assembly JAAUXT01 (sample SAMN14350112, study PRJNA611818) | marine sediment metagenome | isolation source: surface marine sediment (1.8m) | place: French Polynesia: Moorea | collected 2018-08
ACCTCCCACGTATGGATACCGGCGCAACTTAAAAGTGGCTTCGGGGCAGGGAGATTGTGGGATCGGCTCTGTCTTAGTTGAGATTCAGCGGAAAAAGGTATAAAAAAATGAAATGGAGACGAAACCAGCGCCACTGAAAATCGGTTTCAGCGATGGAACGTAAAGCAACGTTTCCGCCCACATTACTTTTAAGTAGCAGCTTTTAATCGAAAGAATCGCTGCTGATAATCGAACCTAACCTTGAAGCTGATCTCCATCAGGATGGGGGCGGCCAACCTGGGGACGAGGGAGTTGCGGCAGGTTGCGACGCTTGGCATGATGGGCAGACGTAGGTACTTTTTTGGTTGAATTGTAAGAACTTCTTTGTTCGTCTTCCCTTGTCGGCGTCACTGTGACAGAGAGAGTGAGAAAGGGGGGCCTCTCCTTTCCGTGTGTGGGAGGAGACTCTTTGTTCCACAACGTCTAGTCTAGTTTCTTCCCGGTCAAGGCAAATAGATAACAACAGGGTGGTTAATGTTTCGCAGTGCATATTTCTACATGCATTAAACTGGTGTAATCGAATAGGTCTAAAAAATCTATTTTTTGCATCCCTTTACCGTACCATGCAACACACTGTAGCTCGTTGTTCCAATCTCTGGCTGCGAAATAAGACACCTACAAACAGTGTTGGCCACTTCCCCCCCCCCTGAAACAAAATGTCCAGGAAGTCTGGCCGTGTTTGGGATCAGGGGGTCAAAGGAAAGGGTTGCCAAATGGCACTGGAAAATGTGGCGCGGTTTTTGACGTACGTACGAGCTTCCAAGCGTATCAGCAAAATCGTTGGTGCCCTGCGTACTTGGCGAAAGTAATTAGTAGGGTTTTCAAAGTAATCCCCCTTTTTAATAGACCTCAAACACATGACTCCTCGAACTTACAGTGCGCACGAACCCAACGTATTTGCAGCGTTAAAGTCTCTTTATGAAGTAGGTTTTATCTCTGGAAATTTATGTGCTCCTCAGACATCAGTTGCATTGCATGATACAATTAATTATCGCCAATTTCATTGGAAGACGACTCTGATTTGGAAGAAGCATCTTCTGACGGCGACGATTCCTCCTCCTCCTGTCTTTCCTTCCCCCTCCTGTGATATCGCCAGGCCTTTCGTTCGTGGCCGGGGCCCCGTCTTATTCCTGGTGAAACAACAAGTCTGCCAGGACCTCTTGCCCTTTTAGAGGGTGTATTCCTTCCGGGCGAAACTGGGACAGTTGGCTGACGTCTGCCCTTTTCCTTAGGAGTTGATTGGACGGGCGGCGAAAATCTTTGAGGCGTCCTAGTCTTCCTTCCAGACATGGTTTTCCCTCGGAAGTGAGATGTTTGGGTTGGACTCTTCTGCCCTCTCCGTCTTGGGGATGCGCAGCGCTGGGCGGAACCGCGTGGACGGCCCTTCCTCTTGCCTGGTGTGGTCTGAGCCGTTGTCATCTTCGCAGCAGCACGGGATTTCTCCGCTCTCTTTCCAGCCTCCCAGGAAGCATGGTCGGCACTCCCAGGCGTGTCGACTTCCGAGGGAATACTTTTTTTTCCCGGACCCTTTCTCATGCGGGCCCTAGAAACCGCCCCTCTCCCCCTGGACGGACAAGTACTGGCCCCTTCTTCGGCCGACCGGATCGGTCCTGCAATTAAACGGGCGAGAACCAAGTAAGTTGTTTTCTTTGGTTACTGCATTCTTGTATACCTTGGGTGTTGAGGGAAGAAGAATAGTGTTGGGAACCTGTTGTGGTGTCTGGTCAGTGGATAACAAAAGTAATTAATATTTTTTGCTCGTAAAGTCCCCGTTTTTCCCCACCTGCTTCCAGTTCCGACCCAGCTGTTGATGAGAAATGTGAGTCTGCTGTGGTGTCTGCGTCAAGAAATGTAAGTTGCAAAAGAAAAAAGGAATGTGTTAGTTAATTCCGCACTTGACATTTCAATTGGCTATTACAAACACCCACCTACTTCCCTCCCCGCCACGGGCCTGTAAGTGCGACCGCGCGCGCCCCTTGTCCCTGCAAAAAAGAATAAAAGTGGCGTTTTCGATATGGCTTCCACCGTAATTCACACGTCTTTCCCCTCCATGAGCTCACCGCCTCTCCCACGGTTAGTGACTTGCTCCTGAGGAAGTGCAAGCTCCGCCAGTGCCTCGAACTGCTCCTCTTCCTCGTCCAAGGCATCTTACAAATGGTTAGGGAGATGAGTAGTGGGAAAAGATGATTCCTCATAATTCGGAAGCTTTACCTTCGGTCTCCCAACCCGGACCAAAGTGTCTCCGCCTTCTCTTCCTGTGTGCGCCGCTTCCAGGGGGCTTGTCTCCAAAGCGAAATTTCGTGCCCCCTCTCGCAGTCGTCCTCTCTGTCCTTGCCCCCTTCCTTTGGCCTGGTTTCCTAAAGACGACATGGGTGATTGCCTTGCAAGACGACAATAATCACATGCAGACTTACTTTCTGGTCCCAGGCATGTGTGGTACTCTGAAATGTGTGCTTGGATCTTCAGATATTTCCGTGACGCCAGGGGGTCGGGTCCTTTGGGTCATGGTCCAAGTAATGTGTTGCCGTTTGGCTGCTAATGTTTTCCTCTTCCATTGCGAGATGGGAAGCTGGTGTTTTTTTTGGAGGCGGGGGATGAGTACCCAGGGGCCTCTGCCCATCATGGAACTGTAATTATTTGCAGCGTTACAGGGGCCTAACGTTATGGGAAGAGCTATTAAATATGGTGCCGGTAAAAAGGTTTACAGATGCCCAACCCGCATAGCCGAAACAAGGAGGAGCGGCATTCTATCATGGGCAATGACAATTTTCCACGGGTAAATAACCAACAGCAAACTTACTCATGGACGTTGTTACGCTGCCTTTCCATAATCCTGATGGTTGCGCCGATTATCTCATCTATTGTGCTTAGCTTGTAGCCGAGCTCCTGCTTCACCGTGTTGTTGGACGACTCTCCAATGTTATTTGTAGAGTCTACAGGAAAGCCCCTGGAGATGTGTGGGATGCGCGAGTATTCGTCCAAGACAGCCATGACCTGCAACAGGTAAGGTGAGGAGAAAAAGAAGCAGCGGGGGAAAACCAATTTTTTGGTAACCTTCAAGGCGTAGCTCTCAAAATCTTTCTTTCTCCTGGTAGGCTTGGACCGGATGTGAAATTTCATGCGCTCCATCTCCTTTCGGTAACCAGCGTCGGTTTTCTTGTTTTTTGCCTTGACCATGCGCTGCAACCATTTAGGTAGGGAGGGGCCATTACGCAACATGGTAAGAGGGCGAAATGGCACTTTTGTTATCGTTAAACTCACCCGCCACATCTTGGTAGCCTCTCTCCCCGAATACGAGTGTTTGTCGGCCATGTCGAAGAAGTTGTCTGCAAAAAACAAGGACATACTAACAGGCGAAGAAGGTAGGACCGGCGCAGTTTACAAGTTAAATCGGCGCAGTTTAGAAATGATATCGGCGCAGTTTCCACGCTCAGCTACAGAGACGCAGTTTACAAGTTAAATCGGCGCAGTTTAGGCTTAACCGGCGTAGTTTAGAAATGAAATCGGCGCAGTTTGCACTTGAAACCGACGCAGTTTCCAAGCTGAGCTACAGAGACGCAGTTTGGAAGTTAAATCGGCGCAGTTTAAGTTTAACCGGCGTGGTTTAGAAATGAAATCGGCGCAGTTTGCACTTGAAACCGACGCAGTTTCCAAGTTGAGTTACGGAGACGCAGTTTACAAGTTAAATCGGCGCAGTTTAGGCTTAACCGGCGTAGTTTAGAAATGAAATCGGCGCAGTTTGCACTTGAAACCGACGCAGTTCGTAAGATTAATCGGCGCTGTTTGTTCTAGCTAACTGAAATCTTACTTCGGAGGTGAGAATTGCATTGTAGGATGGGATTGTTGGGCAGCACGTTGTCCATGGCTGCGAGGAAGCCTCCTTGCTGAAAAGGTAACGCTTGCTTAAGTTCAATCTTCGCATGCTTTTGTGCGTTAAACTCACCTGGTCTGCGGAGAAAGCAATAGCATCCATAGTAAACCGGCCCCTCCTTCCCCCAATCGTCTGAGCTTCTTGCTTCATCATGAGTCGGTGCATTTCGTGGTTTTCCATGGAAACGTGCACCTGCAGGCTGTCCCAGTCATTAAACCACTCCTTTACCTTGCTCAACATCCAAGAATAGGACTCCGCGTTGCACGCGGCGTGGCCCATAAGGCCAACCTAAGAAAGGCACAACAGTAGGGACTAGTTTAACACGCGCCAAATGTTGTTTACGAAAAAATAAGGTTGTTTGCGCTTACCATAACTGTAGGGTGCACAGGTTGGCCGTTTCGGCTACGACGCGTCATCAGGCCCGGAATAGATATGGATATTGGAGTGACAAAAACGTCGCCCGCGTTGAATGTCTGTGAAGATACAATGGGAGAACAATGATTCAGGGACAAATAGTACGTACATGAACGCTGTCAGTTGCTTACCGCGTCGACGTATATAATCGGCTTCACCCCATAGGCTTTGCAAAGAGCAAAGAGCCAGTTAAGTTGTTCAGCCCCCCTTACCATGAAGTGAACCTGCAGTGCGCGTTGGGTAAAAGAAATTAACAACAAAATTGTCAAAGTTTAGGTGACTTACCTGTGTCCGCCAGTTGGAGTATTCTGTGTTTAAGAAATAGTTGTTGTGCGGGACATCCATCTCGACGTAATATTTTGACTGCACGGTCATCATTTGTATTGCCATGTTGTGCCTGTAGTGATGTGGTGGCCTGATGTTGCCCAGTTCTTCCCGCACCTTCTTAATGATAGCCTCAGCCGCAGATTTCTCAAATGCCGTGGCTTCGGGACCCACAACTAGCCGTACTTGTTCCACCAGCCGTTGAGCATTTTGTTCCGTGGCGGCCCTAGTGGTTGCCTCCCGTCGCACTTTACCCGGTACGCGCAAGTACGGTCGGTTTTTGTGCCTTGCATTGCCGTGAGACTTCACTATCCTCTCCCGCTTGGCGCCGATACATTGGAACGCAATGATGTCCGACATCTCCCCTTCGTCCTCTACCCTAGATTGTTAAATTTAGTTTTGCTTATGAAAAAACAGTACTGGTTTCCGTAAAGGTATTGTTTTCGGGGTTAAAAGATTAGCTTCTCTCCTTTTGTCTATCTAAATCCACCGGCGGAATGGTTAGTGAGCGGTGGTTCTCTTTGTCGGTCTTTTGGGGGGCAGAGGCTGACGCAATGTATGGGTGGGGAGGGATACAACAAGGTAAAAACTTACACGTATCCCATTACGCGGAGCGCCTGCCCTTTGCTGTTGGTGTGGTATGCTGTGATTTTCTTCACCTTGTAGAACTGCTCTTTGGCCTCTTCTTCTGTGAAGGCGCTTTCTGTTCCGATCCTGTAGTCTCGGCAGGTGGGTACCGGGAGGTGAGGGGCGCTTTTGGCCCGCCAGTAGACCCTGTTACCGCCTGTTCTGTCGACAAAGTTGTGGTAGGTCTGCCTGGTTCCCTTGCCTTTCGCTGTTGTCATTGCACCTAAGTTTTCGGGAAGTTCGTCTACGCCACCCATGCTCTTAGTTCTGCGGCAAAAATAGACAGCCCCCGGCTGGGGGTTCATGGGCTTTTCCTCCATTACTTGAGTGTCTTCCTCCGACATGAAGCCTTTGAAAATATCCATCATTTCGTGGTGACCCAAAAATTGGTCCTTGCTCCAGGCAGGGTCGTAAAGGTATGGTGGATCGAATGGTTCTTCTTCACTGCCGCCTCCTCTTTCTTCCGTGTCTGTATCGGTGGCTTGCTCGCCGACCTCCTCCGCAACTGCTTCCGAGTCTACACGAGAGGCACCAAGACTACCGCCTCCTTCAATGTCTCGCTCCGGCGACACATCGGCTGCAGCCCCCCCCCCTGAAGCACGGCCCTGTTGTTGGTAAGAGCCAGCGACGGCGGCCCCGAGCGGAGGACGGCTTTGATTTCCCCCCCGAACAGCAGGGATGTTTGAAAACATTCGTTTCTCTTCCTCAAGCTGTTCTCCAAGCACTCGGTCAGGGAAGCGCGCCCTGTGTTCTCTGAGGAATGCCCTTTGGCTCAATAAGTTCCTGTTCACAAGATCCGTAAAGGCAGTGGGGACGAGGCCGTAGCAAGTGAAGGGGAGGGGGACCAATCGGCCAACAAAATCGTCGTCGTCCTCACGTTCGGGCTTTTCGTGGTTGTAATAAGCCAGCACGGCCAACTCTGAAGGCCTAACATCCTCTTGCGCCTGTGGGATGGCCATGTTGGTCTTGAATTCCTGTCTGAGTATTTGGCAGTGGGGGTCGGTTTGGGCTGCGGTGGGGGCCCCCGCTAGGCAGCTGATATTGCAACCAAGGACGTCGGCCAACGCCTGCAAGGTTACAGGTGACAGGTACTTTGTTTCTGCTGGTACCAAGGCGTCCCTGATTGCGTGGAGGGTCTCACCGACGTTTCGGGGACCATATCTCTCTCTGCACCAGTCCGCGTAGTGGTCGATGTTCTGCAGCATGTGGCTTGTTGCATGCACAACTAGGGTCTTGGTGAGGGAAGCATCTCCAACCAGCAGGACTGAGACAGCGGCGTACACGTCTGTCCGTGCTTCCACGCCTGTCGAGACTGCCATAAGGTCGTCAACCTGCTGCCTCACGTACGCTTCCACCATCTCCGAGGGCTCCAATGCCTTCTTGTGGTACCCGACCAAGGATAATACCTCACAGCCCTTGTCCACGAGTAAATGGGGAAGTTCGGCGTACATCTCTCGAATTGCGTTGAGGTTGTTGTCGCTGTAAATATCGCCATCCTCTATCCGTTGTGTCAATAAGTCGTATGTTATGTCGTATACTTCCTCACGTGCCTTTGAATAGCCATAAAATGTTTGCAGGATGTTGCTATCTTCTTTGTCGTTGGGATGGGAACTTGCATCGTCTTGCCTAAACATTATGTTGGCCTGCCTCCACCGAGGCGAGGTGTCGGGCGCATCCAGGGTTCCGTCATATAATTGCCTAGCCGCCTCGACCACTGCCTCGTTTTCCTCATCTTGGAGGGCGTCTTCCTCTCTCTGCAGCCGCTGCGAACGCTGTCTTGGGGTTTCATCTTCGCCTTCATCCATGCTCGAATCGCTGTCGCTTCTAATTGTCAGGTTCTGTATTTCTTCCTCATTCCTGGAAAAGTAGGAGAAGGAAGGCAAACGTAGGTAGTTGCGGGCGAGAAAAACTTTAGCAGTGAGCAAAGGTGCAAATGCGTAGGGGGCAAGTACTTCAACGGGAATGGAGGAAGGGCGGCGTTAGTAGAATCGGCTTAGTTCTAGTTGGGATTCGTCGCAGGTTTAAGGGGTTTCGCTGTAGTTTAAGTGAGGATGTGGCGGCAGAAAATATAAAAAAGAGGATAGTGGGAGGGCGGCCGAAGTAGAACCGGCGGAACACTAGTAATGATTCGGCGTAAATCAAAAGGGGTTTCTGCGAAGTTCAAAGAAAGGAATCTCCGCTCTTCAGAGGGAGAGAAGAGGAGGAGGGTGGGAGGAGGAGTCGACGAAGTTTAATTTAAAGACAGGCCTAGTTTGCAATGCCATTGGATGGTGTAAACATTGGTAAAATCTCGGCATTGACGGAGTTTCAAACAATTGTTCCTACCAGTCGTCGGGACGGGAAGCAATGACGGCATCGCCTAAAGTGCCCGCCAGTCCCATAAATGCGTCTCTCTCGCGTTCAGTAGACGTCCGCGGGTCTGCCGCCCGGGCCCTTGCCGCCCGCTGGTCTTCTATTCGGTACTCGTCGTCCTCCATCTCCTCTTCCAATTCCATGTCCAGGCGATCTATTTCACTTGTACCCGCCGACCCTCGCCGAGCGGCTCGCTGTAGGGCCTTTTTTCGCCTTCCCTCCTTGCGACTTGTTTCCACCTCCGACTCATCAGCCGCCTCCCTCGCCCTGCGTTCAAGTTCCGCCTCTTCTTCATCCTGTCTTCGCCGCTGCTCCTCGCGTGCTTCTTGCCTGCGCCGGTCCTGGGTTAGCTCTTCAGAAACGCGTAACCCAAGTCGCAACAAAGACTCCTCCCTTGAACCCGTGTCAGACGCGGAGACGCTGCTCTGGGCGGAAGATGATTCTCTCATCTCTGGCACGCTTCTCCCCTCTGCCCGCTCTGGTTCCAATGGCAAGGACGGAGAATTGTATCTCTTTCTTTTGCCACTGTCATGGCGAGACCTTGAGCTTTTCTTGGGTGTCTCTGGCCCCCCTCCTCCAAGGGGAGGAAGATGCTCCAGCGAAAGTTTTTTTTTGGCAGGCTCCTTAATTAGCGTGCCCCTCGTTACTTTTCTACCCCTCTGAGGGGCCTTGATTGGAGTGGGGAGCTCCTCCCGTTCGTATTCTTCCATTGTGCTCGCTTGTTGCCGTGTTGGCGAGAACTGAAATTTCTCGCGGTTTTAATGGTCGTACTGCCTACAAGCGCTGCGGCTGTGTTGGGGTGCGTGAGGGGTGCAGCCAGCGGCGCAGTACTGCACAAAGAGCCAGCCCGCGAAAATCCAGGTTCCCCTTGTTCCAGTCCTTCATGCTGGAGGTAAAAGCTTGGCTGCTGGGCGCTGGCCGTGAAGGAGTAGGTAGTCGAGGAGAAGGGGTCGGGCAGGGAAAAGTAACGGTTATGTCGCTGGGGGGAAGCAAGCTTTTCCCTCAGGGGGAGGGAGGGAATTCGGCAAAGTTTAATTTAATCTTGTGGCAAAATTAATTTTACATTCGGCGTAATTAATTAAACAGTCGGCGCAGTTCTATCGAGGATCGGCCTGACTCAAGTATGGTTTCGGCGTAGTTTGCAGGCGGGGGAGTGGTTTTTTTGATGCATGGGAAAACTCGTCTCCATGGAAAGTAGTTAAGAAATCTTTGGTTTCGTTCTAAGGCTGGGCGGTATTGGATTGCAAGAAGACGAATCTTCGAAAACGCGGAAAATCTAGTATCGGCGCAGATAATCAAGCAGTCGGCGCAGTTCTATTGAGGTTCGGCCTGACTCAAGTATGGTTTCGGCGTAGTTTGCAGGCGGGGAAGTGGTTTTTTTGGATGCATGGGAAAGCTGGGCTTTACGGAAAGCAGCAAAGAATGTGCAAGCTTTTGTTGTTTAGTATCGTCTCTATTTGAATTCTCAATGAACGAATGTTTGGGGCCAAAAGTTTTATTTGGAGAAAGGACGTAAAATGCCCCAGCGCACAAAAGGAAAATTCCGTCAAAAAACGACAAGTTGTATTCGTTCTATTTCCAAGCGTTGAAGTCTCCAGTAAGGGAAGGTCAGAGCTGAAGCGGTCTCAAAAGTAGGGTCAAAGCAATCTGACGGAATACAGGCCAACTGAAACTGTGGTGATGTACCAACTGCACGGCGGGCTGCCAATGAGAGGAAGAGAAGAAAAGGAGAGGTAGTCTGCATGGCTGAACAAAAGAAGTCGCAAAGGTAAAAGTAGTTTAACGTTTGTGCATAAGTGGAGAAAGAAAGGGATTTTTTGGAAAAAAAGAAAAATTATTTGGTAAACCTTGACATATGTAGTTTCTGGATTCCCCGAAAGAATTCCCTTGTTGGAACCGCCCCCCCAGCGTTTCAAAATTCAACCCCCTCCCCCTCCGTTCCTCTCTACCCCTTCTCTTTCTTCTCTGTCCTTTCTGCACTGATGCTAAAAATAGGGGGAGTTTTCCTCCTGTTGGCGGGCTGTTTTTCCGTTAAAAGCGCTTGTTCCCCCCCGAGGTTTGCGATGGGATGACCGGCTGCTGCTGCTGTCGCTGCTACTGTTGCTAAGCAGGCTGCCGTGAAGGGGCGGCCGAGAGGAAGGGAGGGTGGGAAGACGGAAAGTGGGGAGGGGATTAAAGCTGGGTGTTGCCCGACTTAAAGAAAGAAGTAATAATGTATACTGTATTATGGGTTTTCAGGAAGCATAGAGAGTGGCTAAATGCAAGCGCAATGTAAAGTTGAAAAACACGTGGTCAAACAGTGAGAGTTGCAGGGAAAGGGGAATGGTCTGAAAGATAAGTGGGAAGACAAAGGAAATGGGAAGGAGAAGGAAGGGGTTGTCCTGGAAGAGGAAGGGAAGAGGGGGGGCAGTTGTTTTTGGGTGTTGTTTGGCGACACAGTAATTTCGAAAGAAGAAGCGCGTTGTGGCGACGCCGACTAAGGAGGAGTCTACTGCAAGTGTTGAGACGAAACAATTCAAAAAACTACAATTAAACGGCCGGTTTGTGCCTACCAGTTATGGTGAGGGAGCGGGTGCACTAATGGCGAAAAAAGGACAAAGTTTGAAGGCCTAAAGGGGGGGGAGTATTTTGGCCGTGCAGGAAGAAAAATGAAAGTGCGCTTTCGAATCATGTGACTGGAACGGAAGACGTAGATAAGAAACAGCCCCGGCGTTGGCGTCAAGAAGGCCAAGTAAGAAAGCAGACTATTTCGAGACCCTGAAAGTGGAGTGCTACGAGGGCCGCACGGTAAAGGCAACATGGACGTGCTCCAGAATTTGAAGGGGCTCAGCACCGGCCCTATTGGGTATTTTTTCAAGAACGGCGCAAAGCTCCTTCAGGGGGTTCTCGCACTCGTCCTCTGCGCCACCATCACCCAGCTCGTCTTCTTGGGGTACGCGGGAGAGGTGAAGTGCTCGGGATTTGATGAGGCACAGACGCAGCGGTGTACTGAGGCAAGAAGGCTCGTGAGTTCCGGCTGTGGGACAGCACACAGCGTTGCCAACAATGCTGACGATCCTCACTATAATGTGGGCCGCGGAACCTTCGCCAAGAACAACCAAGGGACTACCGCAGTCATACAATTTCTGTCCAAGGCGCTCTGGTACCTGGTGGATGAGCGGGAGAGTTTGCGGCCCCGGGACTGCAGCACGTTCCTGTCCAAGCCAATTGTCCTGGCAGACTCTGCAGCCTTCATCGTCGCTTCTTCTTTGCCTTGTTTCATCATCACTGGCTGCCTATGTGTTTACGCAGGACAGAACGCAGTGTTTAGGAGCATCACAAGAATCAGGCAGATTACTTCACCAGACTCGAACGCGTATGACGATTTCCTAGAGGAAGCCTACGCCGAAGTATTGGGATCGGGTCGCGTTCGGCACCTCTTGCTGGCCCTGATATACCAGACAGCCCCTCTCATCATAATAGCGGGAATGGTCCTCAACCAGGTGGTGTTTGACAAGGCCTCCGAGAACAACAGCTTCTTGAGCCTCATTCCAAGGACGGTGGAATTTTGGGGCATTTTCACAGGAACCCCCCTGTTGCCGCTCAACGGATGGTACAAGGAAGGATACTTTAGTCACACAGACTACGGAAGGCCATTCAGTTACGGGCCCGAGGTGAAGAAGGATCCTTTAATGTCGTGGGATGCGGTGTACCAACCACCCTCATTCGGCAGTGGCCTTGTCGGAACCAACAGTTCCTGGGATTACTTCAGAGCCATGACAAGCCTCCCCAACATGCCGACTCCAGTCAACGTCCTCTTCCCCAGCCAGGTCACGTGCTTGCTGAACAACTATGGAAGTGGGGGAACCATCGAAGGCAGCACGGCCTTGTGTACAGTCAAGGGTAATGCAGGAATCAAAATCTTCCTTCCCTGGCATCACTTCATCTACCTGACGTGTATGACGTTGTGTGGTGTGTCCTTCTTCTGGAGGTCGAAGAACCTGGTGTCCCGCCCTTCCAGGCGAAGCTCGCTGCGCCAGCTGGTCCCCACAGTGGCGTTGCAGTCCGCAGACATGCTTACCAACCATCTCTACTTTCCTCAGTGGCTGGTGCTGCACAACTATTTGTCGTAAGTATGACATTGAATTATTACAGAAACATTTTCAGCGCAGTACACTTGTGTTCTTTGCCCTAAAGAGTTTGAAGCCAGAGCCCACTTAATCCCTCGCCAAACTGGATTTTTTAAGCTGAGAAATTTAAAAAAAGATTTACGCCGGGCCCCACTTTGTTTCACGCCGATCCGCCTTTTTTGATTAAGAGCTTTAAAAAAAGTTAACACGTCAGAAAAAATGTAACAAACAGAAAACTCTTATTATTACTAAGGCATGAAAAAAAAGAATTACGGCGGGG
>JAAUXT010039503.1_pt1 | contig 12014 bp, 12 predicted proteins | sample 7278171 | NCBI WGS metagenome assembly JAAUXT01 (sample SAMN14350112, study PRJNA611818) | marine sediment metagenome | isolation source: surface marine sediment (1.8m) | place: French Polynesia: Moorea | collected 2018-08
CCACCCCTCCTCACCCAACCCCTCCTCGCCCCACCCTCCTCGCCCCGCCCCTCGTGCCCCTCTCCGCCTGCACGGCGTCGCTGAGGGCCTGGCGTCGCTCGTTGATGTCGGTTATCTCGGGCCCAGGCGCGTTTCCCCAACAACCTTTGATGTAAGTGGGCGAGGAAATTGCGGAGCTTTGCAACGCAGTGTCAGCGCTGGCGCTGGTCATACACGAGACTGCCTGGACACACCGGGAGGTGCGGATAGAGCCTGTGCGTGCGGCGCGTGTGAGTGTGTGTGAGTTGAAGCAGGGGGACAGAGAGGGACAGAGACAGAGAGGCAGGGACATGAGAGAAGGAGAGGGTAAGGAATGGTGAGTGGATGCTGTTTCAGTGTGAGAAAGCACAACTGAGAGAGAGCGAGAGCAAGAGAGGGAGACCCTGCATGTATGTTTGTGTGTTTGCTTGCTGACAAATGGAGAACACAAAAATGTTTGGAAACACAGAGCTGGAGGAACAACTTTTCAGTCTGGCGTTGGTGTGTGTGTAAGTGTGCGCGCATGTGCGTGTGTGTGCCAAGTGCCGTCTGTGCGCGCTTAGCGCCTAAATTTTACCCGCCCCTGTAGCGCACCCGCCGGTGGAGTGCAGAGTTTAGCCGGCCCCGCCCTGGGGCCCGCACAGCTGTGGACTGTTTGTGTCAGGCGTCTCCGTGTGTATGGACTCGCCTTGTGTGGACTCTCTGCGGAAGGAACGCGCTCGCAAACACTCGCGCTCCCATTTAGGAGACCCGTGTTTGTGAGCCACGTGCAGGGGCGGAGCCACAAGGGCTCCGTCATGTGACCTTAAACATGAGGATGTGAAGCCGAAAAACAGCTGCAAGGTGTCTGACGTCGTGCGTTTTCTTGTAACGCGGGAATCTTGCAAATGATGTGTGGTCCTGTGAGTTTTGCGCAAGCTTGAAAACGTGTCTGATTGGTCTCTGATCCAGAAGGGGTTTCCATGTGACCTCAAACATGAAAAATTGCAACCAAATTCGCACCCTTTGTTGTCTTTGCGCGTGCGGGAATCTTGCAATGAAGTAAGGTCCTGTGGGCCTGATCGAAAACTTAACTGATTGGTCACTGGTCTCGGCTCTGACACCACTCTCTCCCTGCCCCTCCCTCTCTCATGCTCTCATTCTATTTCAGCCCCACCTTTTCTATCTCACTCTCTCGGTCTCTTTCTGTCTCTCTGCCTCTCTCATTCACTTTCTCTCTCTCCCTCTCACGCACTCGCTCTCTCACTGTTTCTCTCTCACTCTGCTGCTCACATATCTCTCCACCTTTCTCTCTGTCCCTCTCTCACTCATTCTCTCTCCTCTCTCCCCCTTGTCTCTGGTCTGGTCGCGTCTGCTCGTCTGTGCGGGTTTGTTCGTCCCTTGTCTCTGATTTCGCGAATCTCCCTCCATGATCCACGTCTCTGTCCTTGTACTCTGACCCCGAACAGAGCCGTCACCGCCCCTGATCACTGGCCTCGCCCCTCGTAAACCATCTCCAGTCGTCTGGTCCCTGGCCCCTGCACTGTCCAGGTCAAAGTTTCCAAGCCGTCGACCCAAACAAGTTCCGAAGTCAGAAAAACACAAAGGAACGACACGATCAGTCATCGTGACAGGTGCTTCGCCTGGATCACACTGGATGCGTCAGGCAATGCGTCCGCCATATACGTCCACGAGTGCCACACAGCATTCACTTGCGCAGTGAGAGAGTGAACGAGATCGACCAACCACCGGTCGACAGACAGACAGACAGACAGACAGACAGACACACACACACACACACACACACACACACACACACACACACAGGTGGGGCAAGAGAAAGAGGAGGAAGAGAGAAAGAGATTGGACATGTCGATGAATCGTGGTGACCCCAACGCCTGACAACACGACGCTCCACATGACGCACCACGTGACGCTCTCCGCGCGTCCCCGCCCTGAGCCCGCCCCGTTAGTGTCCGCGGCTGCTGATTGGTCGTTATTGTCGGCTAACGAAGACGGAGCGCCGCAAAACAAAGCGATAAATCCGCCTAACGAGACGAGGTGTGCGGGAACGTCCGCCGAGCAGCGTCATCCGCGGGGACGGAACGCGTCGCGCTGAGGGCGCCGAGTCACACGTGACGCGTCGGAGTAGGGACGCCAATGAGGACCAGAGGGAGATGAGACTCACACTGGATATGTAGCCGTGTCCACCCAATTTGAGTTCATCCCCCCCAAATACAGGTACAACCCATAAGAAGGGTGGGCCATGTGCCTGAACGTGGTTCTAACCGTTACTCCAATGGGACTTTGAGATCGAAAAATTCAGCTGAGCGAGAACACGCAGGATGCATCCAGCGTGAATTGCCGCACCAAAAATAAAACTGACACAGCGAAATTGCCCCAGAAAAGTCGTGTGTCGCGTCTCTGTGTAAATTTGCACGTCTGCAAACGTGTGACGTGACTGGTGTGAAACACGTGACGTCTGCGTCCAGATCGATGGTATCGGGTCACCGCGCTGTTCTTTCCTTCTGTCATCCCTCTTCCCTCTAATTTCTTCAATATTTCCAGGTCACTTATCACAGCGAAGCAAGGCTGATCTTCAAAACAACAAGATTTCAACAACACTCGGAAGAGTCTGCAGCTGAGTGAAGCAAGGATTCTGACGGTAAGTTTGCACCACACCAATTTGTTTGGAAGTCCAGCGAATTCGAAGAGATTTTGTGTGATTGGATCGGACATGTTGCGCTCTGCAGACCGGAAGCTCAGCCCCGCACAAATCACTCGAGGCCAACAGCTGACAGCCTGGGAAGCTTCCCACGTTCCGCGCGCTGTTCTCTGCGCACTCCAGAGCCTCAAGAGCTCTCCAGATGTAAACTCACACACGTGCACGTCACGGTCAATTTCCGGACGTTGAGGTCCTGAGCGAGACCTGCATGGGGCGTAGCGTCTGGACTGAGGAATGTGGCGTGAATGGGGCAGGATGAGAGCCACGTTCCGCCGCACAAAGACGTGCCACGTAGTCACGTAGGGTTGACGCTGCTGAACACAAGACTCAGGAGTAGAATTTGACTCAAGCTGACGAGTTGCATGAGAACACCAACAGAACAGGGCTCTGAGTTTTTGTCAGCAAATCAAAATGAAAGAATCGTTTTTGCACAAAAACACTCCACGTTCGTGGTGTACTGGGACCCACACCATGAGCCCAACGTGCTACATGTGACGTTCTTCTACCACGGACCGTCGTCCTAAACTCCACAAGCTAGAAGCACAACGTACGCGCAGCTCAAGAAGGACCCAAAACTAGAGCACCACAACGCTTGAAGCAGCCATTGTTTGCCAGCTCTCTTGCCATGACTACAATCGTTGGGAGAAACCCTTTTCTGCAATCACTGTTCGAGACCCCCTTTTCTGCCTTTGTGTTGAATACCACAGTCCCCACACACAATAGCTTTGTTGTGCCAGACAATGCACAATAGGCAGTTTTAGCTACGGTGCGTTGCGTCCCACAAGCCACGTCCAAACAGCAAGTTGCAGAGCTCTGCAGTGACTTTAACTATGCGAGACGTGCGTCAAAGCCGTCCTTGAGCTTTCAACGTTTCCGACGTCACACGTGTTTCGCGAGACGTGCCACGCATGAAACTCCACCACGGCTAAAACTCTCTGTCCTCACAATTGCAACTCCACGCGCCACCGCGCCGCGGAGCAACGCAAAATCCACATTTTCACGTGTTGTTCCGCCACGTTCCACCGAGGAAACGTGGACGCGGGCCTGAGCTCCCTATTATCGCCCCCGCGCTCGTTAACTGGCTCCATTGACGCCTAATTGCCCACGGAGAAGGTAAACAGTCGGCGCTGATTGCAGCCATTCCGCTTTATAGCGCCGTATGTTTCTGCCAATCAGCTGTTTGCAAATTCGCGGATCCAGGGACCAACCGCGGATGCAGGATCGGGTCATGGGTTCAAGGATTGTGGTTCCATTCAATGTGGATGCAGGGATGGTGGTTCAATCCAGGGGCCATGAATTCAGGGGTCCAGCCCTGGGTCGTTGGATGTTGACAAGGTGATGTGAGCAAGGTAGACTAACCAATGATACATGTGTCAGGGTCACCGATCCTTCACTGAAGATTTTGCACCACACACACTGGTTTAATCGGCGAGTCCATATTACAAGTGTCCTGCGTCCAACAATGAGCACTGCGTCACCATTTTAAACTGCAAACCGTCCTCTCCTTGCAGAATCTCTAACGCATGTGACTTGCGGGGGAACCTGGCTCCCACCCCTGGACCCATAACCCTCACTGCAACGCCATGGGGAAAGTCTCCCAGGGTGGTTCCCGGCCCCCCTGACCCACGTGCAATCTCTGACTCCAACTCACTGGATTCCCGCCCCTGGATCCCCCAGCCCTTCTTCAGATGGGCTCGTATCCCTGCAGCCCCTCCTGCCGCCCCGCACCGTGGGAGACGAGTCCCCGGCGAGCACTGCGCCCTGATTTGTGAGCGCGCCTCCCTATCTCCTGAGCGCTTTACTGCGGACACACTTCCATCCGCCCTGTTCCCCACAGGAGCCCGTGATGCGTGGCCTCATCCCTGCGCAGGTTTATTGCGCCTATTCTTCTGAGGATCCAGGGGCCTTGGGGTACAGGCCTTCACTGACGACGATCTGACTCCCAAATTTTGAGCCCAGAGTCTGAGGTACAAAGAATTGGCTTTTCTTGACAAATGTGTCGAGTTGAAATTGGGTCAACCTTACTCCCTGTTCCCCCCCCCCCCCAAATGAGCCCCGCCCTTGAGCCCAGCCCCAAAAGTGTGTATCCCCCTCAAAAGTTTGCCCCCCATGACCCATAGCCCTTCCAAATATAATGTGTCCCCCTGAGAATTGTTGTGTCCTCTGACTCTGAATTGAGAACCTACCCCGCTTGAAGGAGGGCCCCCAGACCTCTTGCGTCCCCCCATCTTTGCCCGACCCTCTAATTCTCAGTTTCTGCTGGCCATGCAAGGGTAGAGACGGGGGTCGCACCTCCCCGACCACTACCCTGGATCCACTGATGCTGTTGGTGCGTGCAGAGACAAAACGCTTAGCGCTGATTAAACGCTTAGCGCTTCTGGTGTGAAGCACCCGGGAAAAGTTAATGGCAGATAGCTCAATCCTGTGGGTCCCAGGTGGACACTCGGCATTGTCAGGAATTGCTGACTCATCATTCTCAAATGGGTGTGAAAGTTTGTGGCGTGGAAGGGTCGCGGTTGGGGTCGGAGGTGTTCACACTCCATGCGTGCTGGTTTCCGTTACTGCTCCGTGGCCAACCATCTCGGATCAAGGCTCCGAGTGACCTTGGTCTGGGAAAAGCAGGGGTCGTGTCATTTTATTCCTCCCGCAACTTGCAGCAAGGCCCACCTCACGAAGAATCTGTTGTGAACCTTTTTGTCCTGGAAATGCATTTTTGTGCACACACACATACACACACACACACACACACACACACACACACACACACACACACACAAACGTGGACACGCAAGCGTTTTGTGTTCACAGAATTCTTACCTCTGGCTTGCTTTCTCTGTTCGGATGTCTGATGACTGTTCTGCGAGGCACCTGGAAAGAGACAAAATCATCTCGATGTGAGTTGGTGTTGTTAGACTCAACATCGTGTTGAAACAACTTATCACAAACGCAAATATTTGGATCTACATATTGAGTGTCAAGGTACGGATCCACCAATCCAGAACAGCGCACCCCTGTCCCCCAAAATTCACTCCTGGGACAATACTCTGCCATGTGGGTAAAAGCTTTCCTTCGCTCACCCCAAAAATGTCGTTCATCTTATGTGTCAGTCATGCCGATATTTGTGTGTGCTTGCACGTGTGTAAGTATGTGCGCGCCAGTGCGTGTCTGTATCGGTGTACATGTGTGCGTGTGTGTCGGTGTGCGTGTGTGTCGGTGTGTGGTGGAACGAGGAACGCACTGCAGGATCCGCGTTTGATAGTTTCTCGCTCAGGCGACACGCGTTTTCCGATTATGCGCATTTTGTTCACAGAAACACCCGATCACCTGCGTCAGAATCCACCGAATCGTTGACTCTTCGACGCCTGTTGTGTGCGCAAGGCTCAATAGATTGCATCTGACTTCGTTTTGGTGTGTGTTTTTGGAGACAATCAGGTGAATTGAAAAGCACAACTGAATACGCATGACAAACTCCTGACTCTCGGACCCGTCAACTTGTCGCGAATGAGGAAACTCCTGCCGCCCGGCCCCGCTACTGGATGTGTGTGCGTGTGTGCGTGTGCGTGCGTGTGTGTGCGTGCGTGTGTGCATGTGTGTGGAGGGGGAGTTTGGGCACAACGTTCCAAATGACCCGCGACGCGAACGTTGCGACGCCTGTGCAACGACCAGACGTCACGATCCCATTCTTGACGTGACGTTATCGTCAGCCATGATGCTGTGCTTTCAAACGTCATGATCTGCGCCACTCACGTTGCGTGAAGGGGTGGCCACACAGGTGCGTTTATTCTTGCCGCGCGTCAAAAACATCTCCTATTTTCAATGAAACTGGCCACACAGGAGGCGTCAATGTTGATGCGCGACTCTCAAACATATCCACAGACATTTTTGATGCGCGTCAAAATGGTCGCGCGTCAAAAAAATAAACGCGCCTGTGTGACCGCCACTAAAATGGTCCAACGTGAGTGGATCCGTTCAAATGCTGCAAATGGGCAAAACACACACTTTTTGAAAAACACACACGTTTTTTTTTTGCAATCACACACGAGATTAAATTTTCGCTCACGGTGAACGGGTTTTAATTTGTCTGCATATTCACAACTCTCGAGCCCCTGGGCGGATTCTGCATGGACGGCGCACACGCAGCAGCTGGAGCTCGTTTTCCGTGGAGTCTCCACTCGCCATGCAAGGTCAGGTTCTCCCCTTCACATGCTCTTCCTTCCCCTCTCAACATCGATCTCTGATTTCAGAGGGAAAACACGGAGGTGGATTCTGCATCTGGGGGGTGATGGCGGATCCAGGGTTGGGTCAAGCAGGGACCTCAGACCCCTGCAGCCACCAGGGGCCTGATGCAAAGATTGCTGGAATTTGTTTCAATGTGCTGGGGCAACTTGAGCTCTGGGCGACCGTGTGCTGCATTTGATATGAGTTGGAGTGAAATCCTATCTGTGGTTCTCTAAATTTTGGGCCACAGTGATGATGGACTTGCGGCGCGTTGTGTACCGGGGCGGGCTGCAAGGGAACAAGAACTTTGTGCTTGTTCAGTTGGTTCAGTGACACAGTGCGCAACGCAACCGGTGTGAACCCGGCTTCAGACCGACCCCGCCAGGCTTCGGTGTTCAAATATTCAAACAGATCCCATGTCCCTCGCCGACATCCAGGTGGAATGATTCAGAATTTGTTGACGACCAAGAGTTCACATCCGAACGAACGGATGCAATCGAGCATGACTCCACACACTACACAGTGCATCAGAAACAAGAACGTCTAGCTCAGCATCACACCCTGGATCCGTCTCTGCAAGAAAGATGCGGGTCCCAGGCATCCAGAGCAAAACACGCGTCACCTTCGCACCGTTTCCGTCTGCCCTCGATCTGCGCTTCAGCTGCAGTCGAGGCCTGAGGAGGTGGAGGATCACGGAGCTATTCCAGGCACCGATTTTTCTATTCAGTCGCTCACGTTCCCTTGCACGTGTTTCTCTTGGCCATAGCGATGTCAGTCTGCACTTCACACACACACACACACACACGCACACGCGTTCAAGTTGCACCAATGCTGACCCTTCGGGACGCCTTCCTGCGCCAAGGGGCAGGCCGATGCATTCCAAACCTGCAGAGCAGAGCAAGTCACACAACTGTTGGCCCAAGCTACATATTTTGTCAACCCTTGGCAGAGTCCTTGCTTTCCCCAATAGAGAATGTGTTCGTCACCAAGTGCCCTTCTCTGACTTTACATGGGGTTGAGAAACCCTCATCACCAACAGCGCGATCGTAGTCTGTGAGTGTGAAAACTGAGAGCCACACAATCTGTCCACGCACACACAGATTCACAGGCACGGACTCTCTTTTGCAGCCAATCCAGCAGTTTTTACCCATTTGGCTGAGAAGCTGGACTCAGATTTCTTGTCGCCGATGTTGATGCCAACACAGTGAGAGCGAAGGACACACATGAACCTGGACCTCCCCACGCTCCTTGGACCCAAGACACCGGGTACACAGTCGAAACACGTGTTGAGAGGCCTGTGTGTGTGTGTGTGTGTGTGTGTGTGTGTGTGTGTGTGTGTGTGTGAAGCCCCATTCACATAACATGCGTCACGTCCTTGGTCCCTGTGTTCGTGAGACCTCATTCACACTAAAATGTGTGATCAAGGGTTTTTACGTTGGTGACGCACACGTCAAAAAATTGACGCCCGCATCAAAAATGTGTGATCGGTCTGGACCAATAATTTGATGCTCTCCATTGGGCGTCATGTTGAATTTTGACACGTGCCTCAAAAATTCTGACGCCACCCAACCGCGTGTCACCAACGTGAAAACCCCTACTGGGTGCATCATTCACACTGCATGTGCCATGCGTTCAGTCGTAATACAACTGAGTTCGGGTCGTTCGACGACAGTAAGGGTTTTCACATTGGTGATGCGCGCGTCAAAAACTTGACGCCCGTGTCAAAATTTTGTGATCGGTCTGGACTGATAATTTGATGCTCTCCATTGGGCGTCATGTTGACTGGCGTCAAAAATTCTGACGCCGCCCAGCCAATGTGAAAACCCTAATTCACATCATCCAAAATACCCCCAAGAAGATCCCGCTTTGCAACCACTTTATTGACGCAAAGCAAAATTGTGAATTGACGCTAAGAAACGAACACATCCGAGCCTGAATAAGCCAAACAGGATGTGTTGAAGGGCACAACGCATGGTGGATCCAGTGCACCCCTGCTCCTCTGTGTATGGGATGTTCACCTGCTCCACGCTCCTCAGCCGAGACGGGGTGTAGTGTGTACAGAAGACGGATTGCGGGAGCACGCGTCCACACACACGTTCTCTGGTCCTCACACAGCCGTCAGGCCCAGGTTCACACCTCATGCATCATCACGCGTGGCGCAAGCCAAAGGGCATCTCAATATGTCCAGGGGGTAGATCCAGGGGCCGGGTCGTGGGGTCCGCCCCCTATGACCCACGGGAAAATATGTTCGCGTTTTGTTGTTAAATTTCTCAAGAGTTAAAAATGAGGCATTTTTCAAGTCTCGGTTTGGTCAGCCATTTGCCACGAATGACGGCGCAAGATTCGTCGTGCAGCTAAACGTCTCTACTTGGCCCTGTGTCTGCATCTCTGCCTCAGGCCTCTGGTTATACATGCAGGTCTGATTCGTGTGGTCTGGTGTCCCTCAGTTTTGGCTCACACTCCCCATTTCTTCATCTCACGTCGCACACCCCGCTCACTTCGCGGAAATGAAGCTGATTATCCAGGGACATATCACGAAAATTGCCCCATCTGTGGATGTTTGTTTCAAGCTTGACGCGTCATTCTTTGCGTTCGCAAGTCAACGGTTTCATTGGGGGTGGTCCGCGCATATCTCCCGACCATTGGACAAAAGAAAACCCATTATGGTACTGCAATGTGTGTTCTGTGTTTCATTTGGCATGTTAGATTTGCGAAGTTGGCATTGGTTCCCATTGAACGTGGACCACCCACAACCCGATCCCAGATCCACACCAACCTGCCTCCCTGCCTCCCTGCCTCCCTGCCTCCCTGCCTCCCTGCCTCCCTGCCTCCCTGCCTTCCTGCCTCCCTCGCTCCCTGCCTCCCTGCCTCCCTGCCTCCCTGCCTCCCTCGCTCCCTGCCTGCCTGCCTGCCTGCCTGCCTGCCTGCCTGCCTGCCTGCCTGCCTGCCTGCCTGCCTGCCTGCCTCCCTCCCTCCCTCCCTCCCTCCCTCCCTCCCTGTAATTGGGCTTTGCAAGGACACGCCTTCACATCTGCTCCAGCCTTACTGCGCATCAGAAACGGTGCCACAGCCAAACATAAGGCTTTGAAGAGCGACGCAGGGGCGGATCCAGGATTTGGTCAGACGAAGCGTATTTCTCGAATGCAACTGATGTCAGTCTGAAAGCGACAGAACAAAGACCAGGCTTTTGTGGTCAGGTGGACAAAGCTTCTAAAGGGGGTTTACTTCAAACTGGAAAATGGATACGACGTAAAACGTTTTGGCATTGGTGGGGGGGGGGAGAAATATTTGAAATCAGGAGGGAGGGATGGCCTCTCTCTGCCCCGATCCGCCTCTTTCAAAATCATGGCTCTGCATGCGTTGAACAGCGACATCAAGGCTTTTCGCCTTTGTCCTTCCAACCCATTGAGTCTGGTCTCTGCAGAGTCACTCGCTCTGCAGCGTCAGAAAACACGCGCAGAGACGCAACACACGATCGTATAGTGTGAAATCATCAAAGGATTCGATTAATACTTTTGAAAGTGAGGGGAGAATTGATTGGAAAAGGTTGAGTCCTTTGCTTTCTGCCTCAGATTGTAGATTACAGAGACCAGACCGCCTGTGACAGGATGGAACCTCGGAATACAACAAGGCTGACCTTAAAAAGTTCGTCCCGTTAGATTTGTCTGTTCCGACCGCGGTTTTGGATAGCCAGTTGTCCGCCTGGTGATCTTTCTCATTCGTGGATCTGCCTTCGCACTCGTCCGTGTGTGAATAGGAGGGAGACTCATCCGTCGTCCGTCCCTGAGACCCGAGTCTTGCACGTGTCACCGATGGTCACGGCAGATGAGTGATCGCGGACCCAGGATGAGGGTTTTCACATTGGTGACGCTGCGGCAAAAATCCATGCGTCAAGCGAAAAATTTGTGTTGTGTTTCTTACCGCAGTGGCAAAATTATCGGTACAGACAGCTCATTGCATCAAGCGGCAAAACCAAAACCTTGATTATGTTTGATTGATGCTTGCATCAAATTTTTTGATACATGCATCAAAATTTCTTGATGCAAGCATCAAAATCCTTGAAACGAGCCCAATGTGAAAAGGACTTGATGCTGGCATCAAGAAATTTTGACGCACGCATCCATTTTTTGCCGCAGCGTCACCAATGTGAAACCCTTAATGCTTCAGTTCGTGCAGCGCCGCCTTGCGGGGAATAAACACGCGAGCAGAAGAGGTTCAATCGAGCAAAGCGTCGAGGTGAAGCGGAAATGTGACACAGTCAAAGGTCAAAGTTCCAAATTGGGTGACTGCACTGTCGATTGCACCAATTTGGCAGTTTCTTGCCCTGCACGATGTGCTTCGTTTGGGCGACACAGAGATATGAAGAGGCGCAAAGTTTCATCAACCTGCAACCGAGGGGTGTGGCCCCTGGACCCTGGAACTCTCTCGGCTTCTCAAAGATCCAGCGTCCCCTCACCCCCCCCCCTTGCCCACACCGCTGACCCCCCGTCTCCTGACCCCTCACTACATGCTTCCCTCCCTCCCCAGCCCAGTGTGATACAGTCTGTGGACACGGGGCGGTAGATATTCTCGGCTCCGTGTTGACACGAGACAAACAATCACTTCCAAAAAATAGCTGCCGCTTGGGTGGCTGACGCGGCGGCGGCTTCTGCTCCGGCGGCGGCGCGGCAGTGACAGAGAGCCTGCCTCCTCACAGACCGCGATAGCGAGGTTCAGCGAGTGACGTGCTGTTGGAGGGACGTGGCACGGGTCATGCCTGTCTCATGCCCCTCGTATTTGTGCGAAGTCCCTTTTGGGAAGAGCACTAAGTGGTAGTGCCAAAAAATTTTTTGGTATATATGCCAAATCGGTGAAGATGTCCTGCTTTGTCCCATGTCCCTTGTCCCGTCCCATCCCGTATGTCACCCCCCCTGTAGGGGTTAATTGGTGGCTATTGGTGCTGGGCTGGGACAATTGGTCCACATGGTCCATCAATGTATATATGCATATATATGGCATCTCAGGCAAGATGTCCCACTTATCCCGTCCTGTCCCATCCCGTCCCATCCCATCCCGTCCCATCCTGTATGGGCCA
>JAAUXT010014205.1_pt1 | contig 12013 bp, 11 predicted proteins | sample 7278171 | NCBI WGS metagenome assembly JAAUXT01 (sample SAMN14350112, study PRJNA611818) | marine sediment metagenome | isolation source: surface marine sediment (1.8m) | place: French Polynesia: Moorea | collected 2018-08
GGAGGTTGCCATGGAGATTCCATTTTTCAAAATTTGAAATGTGGATTCAAAGACCTTTCCAATGAGCCCTGGATCAAGTCTGTACCTTCAGCGGTTGCTGAGATAGGCCATCAATAGCCCTCCATGGGGGGGGGGGGATGTGATGTGATGTGACATCTTCCCCAAAGTGGCATGTATACAAAAAAATTTTTTGGCACACCGCTAAGTGCTCTTCCCTAAAGGGACATCGCACAACAATGGCTTTCGAAACCTTCTCGCGTGCATTGGATCAACTCTTGTCCTCTCATACAAAAACAAAATTCCTGAAAAAATAAGAACATTGAAATATTGAGAGAGATGAACACGACACGCGTGTGCAACGGTGGTGCAAAACAAGATGCATGCACAACACGTTCATCTGCACAAATCTGTGAAATGTGCACAACACAACAATGCAAACACTCATTTTTACTGAGTCCCCCCTTTTTATCCAAATCTGCTGACACGCAACGTGAAGCCTCACAAACGCCATGTTTCACTGTGAAACCAGTCACTATTCCGCAACCGCAGTCTTTGCACACTTTAGTTCACTTTCGCTCCTGTTTCGTTTCCGGAAAAAGTACGAAACTAAAAACAGTTGCCACAATTTCTGGCAGTTGGGAACGACAAGTGAACTTCACACAACTTTCTCGCAAACAGGCTTCTCGGAACGAAACAAACTTTCCAACAAACGGGTGGGTTGTGGGACACGAGTACAAACATACCCTCGATCCACAGCACATGACCTGCAACCACAAAATGTTCCGCTTCATAACATTCATTCCATCTCTTGGGTTTTATTGACCGAATACTTCGGCAATCTCACTGCATACCCAACGAGTAGACGCATGTGTGTCGCTCACAAGCTCAACCATTTTCCTTCGGCCCACTCCCCACGTATCTGCCGTTTCGTCACACTGTTGCAACATGTTCAGCTGAACATAAGCGACATTTTATTCCTTATTCAGTATTTTTTCGATTTTTAAAATTTTCTAAATTTACGTTCTACAGAATCAAGGCGGATTCGAAGAGAACATAGAACAAGACATCGGTTGAGTCAGAAGTTTTAACATATGGGCTCGACTCACCTTATTTCATTTGTCACTTCCCCCAATTCCCCTCCCATTCACAAGCTTCTCAGCGTAGACAATTCGTGAACAAAATCATTGTGAATTTTACGCATGTTTGCAGTACAAAAATAACTTAATTTAAAACTACGCAATGTACACGCCGTACTAGAGAATTTCGACAGTCTCCTTTGGGAAAGCAAACTTTCCTCAAAAACAAGCTACTCCTCTGCCACAAGCTACACGGATACGTGACGCAAGAGTGCGCACCCAGCAACTACACTTTGGCAATCGTCTCTGGTGAGCGTACACCTCCACATGTACCGTAACCACCCGTGTAAAAGACGCACCCTTTTGCCCCAAAATAAAGCATCAAAATCAAGGGTGCGTCTCTCCTTGGTGGTGGGATTTTTGTACTTATGGAGCGCACACAACGACCCTTGGCCCTGCCAGTTGGTGTGGTAGATCTGGCCTCACCAGTTGGTACGGTGGTTGAGAAAATCGAGGCAAAAGTAAGGGTAGGTTGTTGCTTGGGTGCGACTTCATGGGTGGATACGGTATTCATGCTGCTTTCGTGTACCCTTCAAATTTCAGAGCGACGACCAGTTTCCACGATTCATGTGTTGAACCGCACAGGACGCGACGAGCACCGCACGACAAGGTCGACCTCAGTCACTGAATACGTGCCAGAGCTCCGATCTGTCAGAGATGCTCTATGACTGACAGTGGCAGTACAAGTATTCAGTGACGCACATAGAGAGTGTCAGTAGTTGCCATCGAATAGATGGAACCCACATCTCATGAAATACGTTTGACGCTCAAGCTGTAGAAAAACATTTTAAACCGTACGATTGCACGCCTGCCGTCTCACAAGATTGGTGTCGACCGACAACAGTTCGCCGGATAATACAGTGTATAAATTTTCAAAATCTTTTTTTTTCTCTCTGCAATAGCAACATCACACCAACGTGACGCCGACATCACTTTGCAGATTTTTTTGCTCTGTTGAAAAATGTGCAAATCGCGGTCAGTGTTGCGACGGTGTGATGTCCGCTGCAGTTTTGTACCCAGACCTAATCGGCTGCAGGAAGCACTTTCAGTCGTGGGTACAAATCCTCAACCAAACATCAAGATGTCGACGTGCCTGCAGCTGGCACGTTCGTAATCCGATACTTCAGCAAGCATACGCACTATCATCTGGTCGTTTCCTCTTCTTATTTTCTCAACGGGATCGAGAAACTTGAACTTCGCAGCAAGGCACAAGAGAGAGCAAGAGTCTATATTCATATGACTTTCTCGTTGCTGTCCTGATTCACGTGCTGCGCGGACGCTGCGGCGGCGGCGGCGGGTCCCGGCGCCGGGTCGGGCGCCTCTTTGCGGCGGTAGGCGAGGAACGAGACGCGGTGCTTCTCGTCCGTGTCGCGCCGTTTCTCCGCAGCGCGCTGAGCAGGATGCGGCTCCGGCTGCGAGGCGTCGCCCTGCAAAACACCTCGTCGTTTAGACACGCAGTGCAATCATCGAAAACGTACTTTTGTCTGCCGTCCTCAGAAGGAAAAGCTGACACGGAAACTTGCAACAATCCAGCATTCTCAACCGAACAATTGTTCTGCCAAGTCTACACCAGTGATGTGTTTCCACTCATGACACATGATTTTATCAATGTTTCGAACCACACCGATTCGTGCAACGTTGGGAACTCTTCGTCTTCCAAGAGAAAATCGGCGTCGAAGCTGGAATCGTCCTCCGCATACCCAGCTGACACCACACTGAGCAAAACACCAAAATCAAGAATTAGCAACCACAAGAAACAATGCTGAAAGGAAGTGTCACGCTTCTGACACGTACTGACGTTCACTTTTCACGGTGTTTTCCTGCTGTGCAAATGCAGAAAGTATCTCACAAAGTTTTATGACAAACAGAGACAATCCAGGTTACCTTGGATATCCGTGAAGGAAAGGGCAGGTAACTCCCTTGAAGCAAGAGTTTTCTTCCCAGAAGCGACATGTGATACTCGACGTGTCGTGGGAGAACTTGCAGTCGGCGCGCCGACACAGCCCTTCCATGAAGTAACTGCACGCTTTTTGCGAAGGTCCTGTCAGAGAAATCAAATCTGTATCCATGTGTTTGACCACAAGAACCCGTGACAGCACTGACAAACAGAGCAGACACGTTCTTACCAAGTTTGGGTCGGTATTGCTTGCGCGGGACCTGAACCTGGAAGCATGACTCGTTCATCCACGACTGCTCGAGCTGGTCCGAGTACACAGCGCGCTCTTTAGGAGGTGGACCTTCTCCGCAGGTGAAAACCTGACGGAAAAGAAACAAAGACGGTGTTCAATGTCCAAACACGACAGGAAATCACAGCAAAGTTCCTCACAACGCGCAAAACAGTGTCAACGTACCTCTGGAGACGGATCATCGGAGGCGTCTTCAGTGCGAAACACGTCGTCCATGTCCGGCAGCATGCAACCGAGGCTGCTCAAATCCACAGACGTCGGTGTCAACACGTGACTGTCGGGCGCGTCGCATGTCGATCGCTCTCCGGAAAACACATCACTGAAGGCCAGACCACCAGAGTTCATCCACGTGGCTCCGAGACCATCACAGCCGTCGTTCGGATCCTGAGCACGACGTTTCAACAAGTCAGTGTCTTGTAAGGACCGCAGGCGCTTCACCTGACCGAGAAGAGACTCTTCCGTGTCCTGGTCTCCCAAAGACCAATGTTTTGTCAATGGACAATAAGGTTTGACGTCAGTGTTGTTGTTCGTCGCTAGTTCATTGCCGATTTCACAAGGCAACAACGAGTGACACGAAGCGTCGCCCGAATCACCTGCTATCCAGTCGTTGGGACACGTGATAACTTCTTCAGGCCTTGACAACCACGGCTTGTTGCCATGGACGCCCATGAAACTGTGGTGACGCGGCCAGCTCTGCGCGTGCTCTTCCAGATTCACTGGATTCTCATTGTCATCCAACGCAAAAATGCCTTCCGTGTCTGCAGTCCACAGTGCAGAGAGGTCGCGGTCCACCGACATGCTGTGAGGTATGCTGTGCGACGCGTGCTGTTCTTCGGGTACAGCCCCAATTTTGTTGCCTTCGTCATCAATACCCGACCACCAAGACTTGAGGCTTCCAGGCAATGTGCTCTGGAAACGCTGCCACTGAATGAGTTGTTGCTCCTGGGACGAACTCCAGGGAAGAGCGTTTCGGGTTGAAGGGCCCGGCGTCTCGACGGAGCCTCCGTCCTCTGCACCGAGCAGGCCTTCAGTGGGCGTTGTGTAGTGCTTGCGGATATCGATTAGACACAGAACGTCGTCGTCATCATCGTCGCTCAAAGGATTTTCAATCCAGTCGTTGCTGCCACTTTGTGGAGCTGGCACACACACTTCCGGCACGTACTCGTCAAGGAACGCCTGAAGTTGAGGCTCCAGTTGGACGGGGTTGACAAAAGGAAGAGCTTCCCCAGTCGCCCCCGACGCGAAGCTGTCCTCGTCCTCTTCGCTGCTGCACGTCACAACAACCGCCTCCAGAGGCACTGCAACAGGTTACATGTCACTGAGACGCAATCGTTCCGAAAAATGTGCACAAGTTCTGTTGCAGATTCTGAGCATTTGAGCATCCAGAATGATGTGTCCAAGACCTACCTTGTTCGACGTTGTAGATTTGGATTTGATCCTCCAGCATCGGATTCAGTGGAGCTGGGTCTTCACCAAACGTCCAGATTGACTGGTACGCAGCTTTGGTTTCTGCTGCAAGCTGCGGAGAGAAAACGCGTTTCAATGCAACCGAATTCTTCCCAAATTGCATCCTTTGTTACCGAGCACGTCGTTCACCAGTGCATCGCAACCAACCTTCGGATCTGCTTCGTCGTCCAAAACCTGATGGTCCCAGAGTTCGGCGATGTTTTCGTACTCGAGCTGGGTCGGAGACAGCCCGCCCGCCTCGCACTCCTCCATCGTTTCCAGCACCAGACGCTGCGTGTCCTCGTCACTCTCCAGCGACAGCAAGTCTTGCATGTCTGTTCACGAACAAAACAAGACAACCTTTCAAAGGTGAGTCAATTTCACACACCTCTGTTGGGCCACGAAGACCCGGCACGCTTCTCACAAGCAGCGCCTACACACCCGACAGCAGCCGTCCGATGGGATTGTTGTGCTCAACAGTTCCAGCTTCTTCATCAGAAGACAACTCCTCTTCCTCCACTTCCTCTATCGATTCACCCGTCTGCAAAATATTGTTGTTTCGTTGTTTCACTCCGACTGACCATTTCCTCTGTACAGAAAATGAAAACTTTTGGATTTCTAAAGTTTTTCCTCACCTGTATTTTCTTCTCTGTTCCCTTGTTGACCTTGAACCTGGGAACAAACGAATCTCCGCCGCCAGCGGAGCTCGTTTCCACGTCGCGATACCACTGGTAGCCAGAGGTGCGTCCGACGTACAGGGCGGATTGAGGAGACGCCGACTTCTCCTTCGTCTGCAAGTTGACAAATTCAAGTCGTACATTTCTCAGCAGGTCCCAGTTGCCGATTCACTCTTCCAAAGCCGAGTTCCACTTTGCCGTTCGCCACTGCACACTTACCGTCGTGGCGACAGGCGTCACTTTGATGGGTATGAAGGTGTATTTCTCCGGACTCCGGAATTCTTCGCACTGCAGCGGCACAATGGTCTTCGTAGTTAAACCCAACTGAGATAACACACTGTTATCCGATTTGTATACTGACTTCACCTGCAACAGCCAAACGGTTCAATGAACAACACGATCCTGGATGCACCTCAGTGTGTCCACCTCAGACTCGATCAAAAGTTACCTGTACAAGTTTCCTGCCGTTGCAGTCTAATTGTTGAAATTGCTGATGCCTGAGAGAGTAGTTGAGAGACAGCGCGGGGTCGCTGCGCACATGCGGTAAGTGAGGTAGGCGCGGAGGAATCACGTCCCTGCAAAACCACCAAATTCTGTCGTCAGCACCTCAGTCGCTGGGTGGAGTGCGCGGATTTTCCAGTTCACAGGGGGGCGGGGGGGGGGCAACGCACCTGAAGGCACTGTTTTCTGAAGGTTGTAGACGATTTCCTGCAAGTGGACTGCGAAGACGCATCTCCCGCTCCTGTCCCATTTGCACCAAGTTCTCCAGGGAGGTGCTGTGCTGACGTATTGTCCTGTGTTGGCGAGATAGATCGTCACGGTTCTTCACCGCAAAGGCCCAAACGCGAATCAAAGCATCCTCTGAGAAAGCATTTATCACTGGAGCTCACCTGGACTTCGAAGAGAAATTTTGCCACACATTGGTGTCCGCATCTTTCAACGTTGGTGGTGACAGACGCATCACAGTGGGCGAATCCTGAGTGGCCAGAGGAAGATCGAGGACACTGTGTCGGTCCCAGTCAAGAGCGCTGTGTCTGCACCTGTCCGCTGCAGACTCCTTCTCCCACAGAGTTGAAGAGTCCAGCTCCCAAATGCTGCTCATCCAGTCCAGTTTGATGCTGTTGACAACAATGAGACGAGAAATAATTGTTGAATGAGAACAGTGACGTTTCAGTCCAAGCAAGATACCCTGAACGATGTGAAATGAGTGTTGCTAATCCAGTGCACAACCTGTAGATTCCTCCGCGGATGAAGGCGGCGGGTGATTTGCACAGCAATGAAGTCACAGGTTCGCCCACTGCAGCACTCGACGTGTGAAACGGACTGCTTCCAGAAAACCTGAAAAGCACGTGAGCAAATCTTGCACGTTCTGAAAACTTTGTGGACATGCAAACACAACTGTCATCAGAGCTTGTCGTTTCTTCAAATCAAACTCTGCAACAACGGTACCTGAGGTTCCTCAAGTAGTGCTGAATATTTTCAATGGTGGCGCAGCCTTCTCTTGGGCTTTGCAAATTCACGTCCCACAGGCGTGACGTCGGTCTGCTGTATTCTTCTTCCTCTCGCCTCGGCGAGATGGGCAGCCAAACTGAACCCCAGGGATTTCCTGGGCTGAGCAACAAACTGCCTGCATGAAACGCCCCGTTGTGACTGTTCTCAAACGGGAAACATGCAAACGATCCACCAGTCTCGTACTCTTGATGAGGACTGTGCTGGCCAGTGACGCTTTCCAGCACTGATGACCATACTCCAGAAGAAATCCCAAAATCGCCTTGAAGAAAGCACAGAAGACTTCCATTCGAAGCCAAGGAGTCAAGAAGTTCCCTGCTGGTGTCCCAGTCACTTTCGCTACTATCTACACAATTGGCTAATGTATCACAGACACTGCTTTGAACAGAGTTAGCTCCAAGACCCTGACAAACTAGTTCAGTGGCCACTGTGGACTCTGCACTTGCGACGCTGTCCTTCACTGCATCAGATGGGTTGAAAAGGTCCTCAACGCTCGTGACACTCAGATGGTCTTCTTCCTCGTTGATGAAGTCAAGATTCAACTGCAGATCCTCTGCCAGATCTTCGAACACATCAACGTCCTGTTCGAGATCGCTGCTCGTCGCCTCGTTCAGGAAGGTCGGGTTCGCCTCGTGCGAAGCGTCGCTCGACTCCACGTCAGGCTCCTCCTCGTCCGTCGAGTTGTCCAGAATGAAGTCGAGGTTGAAGCGCAGCTCGGCCGAGTCGATGTGCGGATCTGCAGCGACGAGCGGCTGCTCGCCCGCGTCGCCGTCGTCCGAGGAGAGACTCGGGCCCCTCACGTGGTCCTCTCCTCCCAGACAAAGACGCAGCATAAGAGGACTGACCAGACTATCAACACTGTCGTCTGCTCCGCTTCTGCCTGCCAACAACGGGCTGCTCGAGGCCTGCACTTCCTCTGCGGCCTCCTCACTAAAAACTAACTTTTTGCGAGCTCGAGAATGCACACGCTGGTCATCTTCATGTTCTGTTGCACTCCCCCCACATTCTCTGTCGGGAGGGCTCACCAGAGCTTCTCCAGCGTCCTCCTGACAACTGGAATCATCCAGAGTCCAGTGAAACGTCGCTTTTGCCAGTGAACTGTCGTCGTCTGGTTCTGTTGTTCCAGAGTGAAGGTCCAGGTCCCGACCTGAAGCCACGACCACCACTGGTAACGTTTGTGTACTGAACACGCTATAGTCTGAATTGATGGAGTTTAGACAGCTCCCTGTCGAGTTGCTATGCACTGATGAAGTCACATTGTTGGGTAATGAGTATGGATTGCTGTGACTGTGAAACAGATGATATGCAGAAGATGTGGATGAAGATGACGAAACGATGGAAGACTGTTCTAATGAGAAATTGCCTAATTCAGAGGCCTCGGGCTCTTGCGCGGTCGCACAACCACCAGCCGTCGGGAGTGGTCCTGTGTGAAACAGCTGATCCACACTGAGATCACAGCTTCTTGGCCGGTCATCCAACACCTGGTTTTCTGTGTTGGCGGGGATGCACGGGGCATTCGTTTCGTCCGCACCGCCGTCCCCGATGCGCCCGCTCGAGCGGCGCCGGTACAGCGGGTGTCTTCCCGGCGGCTCCGGCGCTTTCCACGCCGCCCCAACCGGGTCCCGAGGCCGCGCCACCAAGCCAGAGTTCACTGATTGACTAGCACCAAATTTCACGTCAGCTCGCTTTTGAAGCTGACTGCAATTCTTGCACCCTGTGAGCAGCTCGTACAGCTGTTCTCTCGAGCTATCGTCGGTGGAAATACTGAATGTCCGCAGCTGTTCTTCTTTCTCGTTGTTGTTGTCCACCACTTCACGCTGCACAACTGGATCGGGGCTTTTGGATTGTTCTGTGTCTTCCTCTTCGTATGTAATTTTCGGGAGCGACCACTCTTCCTTGGCGTCGGTTCCGAACAGCATGGCGATCACGTTGAGCGCGGCGCTCTGGTGTTCCTCACCGACTCCGTAGAAGCCCTCGTCGTGTTCCGACTCCGATTCCTCGAAGATCTTGCTCAGATTCATACAGCTGACGTCTGGCAGTGAGCTCTGCCGCTTGTACAGACGCTGAGAGAGGGACGGTGAGCGAGGCCACAGGAAATCGATCGGGTCTGTGTACCAGGCCTGGTTCTCGAGGTCGACGCTGCGCCACTTGCGCCCGCTGTGCAGCAGACGCCGGATGACGCTCCCGATGCTCGTGCTCTCGCTGATCACCTGTGGAGTGTTCAAAAGTGATGCCACAACGTTTTCTTTGACAGTAGTTTCAGAAAATGGTTGTATGGACGGAGACGTGTGTGCGACACAGTGTGCAGCCCGAACACTGCTTTGATTCGAAAAATCCACTCATGAGTTCTGGGGATCGAACAAACGAAACAAAATTGAAAACAGGAAACTGCGTGGCATGGACGTGACCCAGAGGTTCCATCTCCTGCGACAACGCCTCGCGCTTGTTCGAGCTACACAATTCAATTGTTTTGCCACGTTATTCGCTCACAAAACCTGTGTGCGACCGGTCACATTTCCCAAGAAACGTGACATTTTCTTGTCACGACGCATCTCTCCATCAAACATCACCAGGTTGGAAATGACACGACAGAAACGAGAGTATGTTCGGAAAAGTTACCTTGTCGAACTCGTCGTCGCACGAAAAGACCAGGTCTCTCCAGATGGGCGACGCCAAGTTCTCGCTTCTCATCTTCATCTTGGTCGCGGACGGCGACATGATGTGCGACTTGAGTCTCGGCACGACGAACTTGGGTTCAAGCGCCGCAGACCACGCAGCGCTGCCGCCGTGGGGCGACTTCATCACGTCCCACGCATCTCGCTGCTGTTGCTGGGTGCGCTTGCTCCTCTGCTGCGAGTTCTCCTTGTCGGAATCGGCGTCTTCAGTGGACTGACCGCCGCCCACTTGACTCAACACACCCCTGCGCTTCTTTCCTCCAACAGGTTGTATCGCGAACTTTGCCTGGAAACAAATGTTGACAATTGCAATATATGCGTGTTCCGTGCCGAAACTGTCACAAGCAGAGCGCCAGAAGTTCTCCAAAACACACACCTTGTCACTCGGAGCCTTCCGGACGTCCTCACCACACAGTCCGGTCAGAGACTGCTGCCTCGTGCTCTCCCTCGAACGTTTTCTGGCGCCGTTTCCTGGATTCTGATCACCCGTTGGTCCCACTGCCTCCTTCCGCTCGCCGCTGCTGTCGCGACTGCTCGAGCCGCTGTCCTGCTCGTCCGACCAGTTGCCTGGCGGTCGCGCCCACACACCGGTCGCCGGTGTCGCTTTGGCGGTGAGTTGGTTCACTTTCTCTGACTGCGCGCTCAGTGCTGGGAAAGCGGCGTAGTATCTACAAGCACCCGGTTGCACTGGTTCAAAACAACAGTTCAACAAACGGCATCCGGTTTTGACGAATACTTGGCTGTTCAGGTACAAAGCCCCGAGCTCGAGTGAATTTCTCTATATACAATGTGAACTGAGCTCATCAAGCCTATGCAAGACATTTTCAAAGCTGTGGATAAAATTGCAAACAGCCTGGTAACACCTCTGGTTTGGATTGGCGATAATCAGGAACTACACCTGGTCGAGGGTGGTCCACCTTGGGATACAACAGGGACACTGTCCATTACATTACCGTAAAACTCCGCGTATAAGTCGCTCCCGCGTATAAGTTGCACCCCAAGTTTGACTCCCAAAATCTGGCACAAAATTTGTTGCCCACATTTTTTATTTCTTTGATGAAGTCACAAGTTTTTCACAATAAATCAACAAAACAAATTATTTTGAACTGAATTTCCTTTTCCTATAGAAAGGGATCCTAAAAAGTCAGCATTTAGGTCCAATACATATACAATATCCTCTATTTCTGGGCAAAAAAGCACCTTATTTGGACCAATTTCTGAAAGCAACTTATTTTTCTTGAGTGAAAAATACTTCCCAATGATGATGGGTGCTTGAAGTGAAAAAAACCCTTGTATAAGTCGCACCCCTACTTTTGATGTCAAAAACTGGCATAAAAAAGTGCGAATTATACGCGGGGTTTTACGGTACTTTTCCAATCTCTACTGGCACAAAACCACATCTAAGAAAACGTCTCACACGTGCACCGGACAGTTTTTCCACCTTCACATTGTGAAGAGCCGAGTGCCCATCCGACAACCAAGACGAACTTCTCGTCAGCATGAAACACTAAATTGTGCCCGGCAAGTTGCAGTGCAACTGAATGAGCACTGGCTCAGTGTGCCAGCTCAAAGCCTCAGCAACAGAAACTGCTGCTCGATCCATCAATATCTTCCTGCCGACGCAGAGACGAATGTGCCACATTTGGCACAACAAATTGTGTGCGTCAACCACCACCGCAGACGTTTCGATGAAGCTTTTCCATGGTCACGTCTTGCAGTCTTTCGTGCCTTCTCTTTGAACACAAGAAGTGACCACTGCTTCGTTTCAATCGACCTTCAGTTTTTGTGCCCTGCAAGATGAATTCGTTTCATCCCTTGAAATGCTGCAGTTGCAGTTGGTCCCGTGTTCAGAAACGAAACACGCGAAGGTGATTATTATTTCCGAGGTAAACTTGATCTGACCTCGCCTCAAAGTCAAAAACTATTCATGATGATCATACGACCGCAAAAGCCACGATTTGCACCAGTGACTTCCCACAAAGTACGAGCCATGGGCGAAAAAAAAGATAACTGAATTCTTTCCCAGTCTCGAAAGATCCCTCATTGCGGTCAAGTGGTTGCACTGTTGTACTGTATTGGGAGAGAATTTGTTCTTGATCGGCCACATTCCATTGAAATGAGTGCAATTCATTTTGTCGTTGATGCCTGTCTCAGTTACGTTTCAGCAAACCCGATTCGCAGCGATTACAAAAGCAACTTGTACGAGGGAAGTCCCAATGAAAGCGGCTTGTGTCCACGTTTTACTGGCTAAATGTTGATCCTGTCAGACAGGACTTTGTCAGGGCATGAAGCACATATCAAGGAAGGCTGACAATTATTTTGTTGTTCCTCACAAACTAAATATGTTGAGTACAGGCTTTAGAACTTTTACTGTGACAGTCAGA
>JAAUXT010000288.1_pt1 | contig 12011 bp, 11 predicted proteins | sample 7278171 | NCBI WGS metagenome assembly JAAUXT01 (sample SAMN14350112, study PRJNA611818) | marine sediment metagenome | isolation source: surface marine sediment (1.8m) | place: French Polynesia: Moorea | collected 2018-08
AAGAAGAAAGATCTATACAGTTCTGAAGAGTTTCCAAAAATCTACTTTTGATTGAAACATCCACTGTCATTAAACCTGAATGGTGTGTTGTTTGGAGTACCTCATATTGACCTTTTAACCCTGGTCTTTGGTAATTTTCACTCAGATGATCGTCCGAGTCAGAAGTGCACTGTGCACTGTGCACTTTTGACAACCAGGGCATTCTGACACTCCGACAGCGTTGTCAGGTGGAATGATGTCGTGCTACGAGTGCGTTTCTGTCCGTTTGCCGGATGCGAAATGCGATTCACATTCACTCCATCGGTTGTGAATTGTTACCTCTGAATTGCACGCCGCATCGACGTTTGGAGAGGTGCACACAACTGGCCACGCACCATTTCAGTGCGAACTGAACCCAACGGATGTCGCTGCAGATTCAGATTTTTCTCAACCTGTGGCTGGTCAAATCCTTTCGCATCCAGATCCAAAATCTACCCACCCCATCAGATCCATGATCCACGCCCGGATTCTCACCTTGCCCTGCGCAGTGATCTGGATCCAGCTGTAGTTCCGGTCGCGCCGGGTCTCCCCGCTGAACGTGACGCAGTCTCCGCGACGCAGCAGCGTCCCCACGGGGCTCCGCACAGACGCTGTGGACAGAGATGCGTGCGTGTGTGTGTGTGTGCGTGCTACGACCAGTCTCCAACCACTTCACGTGTGGGAGGTATATTCACGGGAGGTGGAGGAGACAGTCAGTCGATTGTTTTGGAAGGGGCGGTGCCTCGACCAACTCAAGATCTTTTTTTTCGGGTCAGGTGATACGAGTGTAATGTCTGGACAAAAACGATTCTTGCCTGTTGATTGGAAGTTGAGTGTTTGTTACCTCAGCAAATTGATATGTTGTGAGAAAGGTCGAGAGCAAGAGATAAGGACAAAGCAAATGAAAAAGAAGAGATAATGTGAAAGTGGAGCTCAAGCAGACTTGTGCTTGTAAGAATGCGCTTACATGTGCATTTTACAATCGTCAAAGGGTCAGTGAATTCTCGAGGCACATTCCGCGGCTTCTGTGTGTGCTTCTGTGCGCGCGTGTGTGCGTGCGTGTGACAGTGTCTTGGTGTGCGTATATGGTGTGTGTATGCGCGCCTCAGAGCTCGCGTGTCTCCCCAGTGAACATTATTTTCATCGCTCGTTCAGACGTGTGTGTGTGTATGAGTGAGTGAGTGTGTGTGTGTGTGTGTGTGATAACGCACGTCTGCACCTGGCGTTGAGCCACCACGGCCCCTGCACGCACACGCACGCTCCTGCGGTCAGTGTCTCGATCTGCAGACCTCGTACCTTCGGGATATGCCGCACAGCAGGCACCGCTGGAAAAAATTTTTTGCACGTGAATCCTGTGATGTTCTTTATGTGTGTGTGTTACGCATGCGTATGTGCATGTTGAAGTGTGTGTGCGTGTGTGTGTGTTGTGTGTGTGTGTGTGTTTTTGTGTGTGCTTGGGTGGGTGGGTAGCGAGTCCTTTATCGTTTTGCTCCCTCAAAAAACTGCAACAGCATGCAGACATCAGGCCGATTCAGACCCTGTCCATACATGGCACACGGCGATGGCGCATCGTGCGAGCGTTGCGACCTCACACACATCGCATATCTGAATCTCGCCGACGTGCAGCAAGGTGGATTGCTCTCTCACCTCCACACGGGTGTCAGTGTTGCCTGTTCACTTGCAATGCTCCAATACACTGTGCCCTAATTTGGAAAGGGGACCAAAATCTTGGACGATGCGGTCCCAATACTCGCTCAATTGTGACTTGTGGCATGCTTCCGTATAGATGTTTGAGTTGAATTCATCACAAAAACAGTTTGGATCATTAGTTCAGGCAACACAACAAACATCGTTGCACGTGTGGTCGTAGGTTGCGACACGCGTCGGGTGAGACCGAGAATTGCAATGCTCCTGCTGACAAACAAAATCTAGGACTGGACGCAGACTGCAGACAGAATTGCTTCGAACCATGCGCTGCAGCTACACGCAAGAAATGAGTGCTCACCTAACTGCAGGCCCAATAGGATGCAACTTGTCTGTTCAGGTGTGTGTGTGAGCTCTGCTGTTCAGGCAGATCTGATCTGGAGTGTTCTAGAAAACTACCACTCACCTGAATGCAGTGACGCCACGCAGAAAATGAGCACAATTGCTGTGGTGGTGAGATACTGAGTACCGCTCCCCATACTGACGAGTCTGTCCAGGTGTTGGCAGGTGTTGGTAGTTCTGTCGTTCGAGGTGTGACAGTCGCTCCCGATCTGTGTTGTTTTATAGAACGAGATTCGATCCCTGATCTGCCAATAAAGCACTCGTGCGTGATTTAGAGTCTGCTGAGCGTGAATCTACTTGATTTCGCGAGAAACTGTCGACTCGGACGTTCAGTGCGGTTTCTCTGGAATATGGAGAAATGCGCGTTGAGGCTGCCACGCCGTCCTCAGAGTCGAGTTGGAACTGCAGCGCCGTCCTTGCAATGTGTAACTGAGGCTGCAGCGCCGTCCACATCATTTTACTCTGCAGACAACGCTGGAACCTCAGCACCCACACGTGTGGTGAAGGATGACGCTCTGCAACCTCAGTCCCACACAAGGAGGAAAACACTGCGATCCCAGTCCCACACACGCTGCGAGGACGGAAGTGCTATTTCCTTATGTGACGAAAGAGAGAGAGTTGACACAGAGGGAGAAGTGAACAAAACCAAACACGACACTGAGAGTACGAAATGCGAACAGGGAATCCCCTTCCGTGTGAGGTCGTATCGCACTGGAGGCGTCGCGTGTCGTGTTTTCGGTGTTCCATTCCTGACGCATGTGTGCGTGTGTGCGTGTGTGTGGTTTGTGCGTGTGTGTGTGTGTGTGTGTACTGCTTGTACTGATTGGAATGTGCGCTGAGCTCGGCTCACGTCATTGAGCATGGAACGTGGCTTGCGTTCCGAACAAAAATGGACACAACACGGCACATCCAATCAGGGCCGAAGTGCATGCACAAGTTTGCGTGGGCGCTGTCCCAGACTCTACCGCTACGAGACAAGTACCTGTGCACTCCGCAAACACCTTCAAAACACTGCCAGGAGGAGGAGATGAAATCAATGAAAGGGTGCCTGGTTCCTGATCCCAAATGTTCTCTTTGCTCCCTCAATTTGGTGCGAATCAAAAACTGTTTTGTGAGTGTTTTAGCCGTTTGAAATCGGTTGAGCAAAGGAAGGTGTGGACCAGAAGGCACGAGGAACCAGGGGCCCTGCCCCCTCCCTTCGATATGCATCAGGCTCACCCTCCACTTGTGGAAAATAACGGTCAGGCCTCGTGCGGAATTGGCGTCCAAACAGGACCCGATGAGCGATAGAGTGTTGATCCTCATGTCACGTGGAGATTTTGTCCCACACCCCACACGAGGACTCTCAATGGATCATGTGACTCTCAAGTATGCGAGTGGGCATCTCATTTTGCTGATTTCAGAAAACGAAAACAATAGTTCCACCTGAGTGCGAAATAGCAATCGTGATGCAAGTACTCCTGAAGCACTCATGACTGTGGATCACAAGCCTGATCAAGATTTCGCTGAGGTCACAGTTTCACAATCGGTTGTGCCTGGCAGTGAACAATTTGAGTGTCATTTGCGAGCAAACAAGTCGATGCACGTCACAGCTTGTCCAGGGGAAAAAACAGTGACGTGCGGCATCTGTACACTCGTATTCGCCACAAGCTTCAGTTCAGGGAACTTCCCTGGTGAACCGGCAGCTAAGGACCCCCTCAGCAGTACCACCATGCAGCGAACAAACTGCAGTTCAAAATGTGCTCCAAAATGAAAACAAATTTCGCAAATTTCTTTTTGTCGCTATCACGGGAAGCTTGGAATCACAGGACGTCTTCATCATCCTCGTGATTCTTGTGCCAGGTCAGATTCCAACGTGGTCCTGGAGATCGACTTGTAGACCCTACAGGTGTTTCCTGGTCCCTGGGCTGGTTGCGGGTAAATGCAGAATGAACGAGAGGACTGCAGTGAACGGGTTAACTGGATCCTCAGCTCGCTGAAAGGTCTCAAGATCGTCCAATCAGAGGCCGCGGAACCGCGCAAAATCCCCGCGTACCGGACGCAGCGACCTGATTGGTGCAAACTCTGTGACATGTGATGTGCTCAATAAACAAGGCTTTATTTATGGACTCTCATAGCGACAAAAAGAGCTGAAACGCACCAGAGCAGGCTGTATTCAGGGGCGGATCTTAGAGTGTTGGACTTCTGATTGACCTTTGGTCAACAAAGAGCCGTTTCTGGCTGCCCCTGCGCTTTAGCCTCCGCCCCCCCCCCTCTGCAGAACCCTTGAGGTCAGGCCAAATAAATTTGCATGACCTCATGCAAAGTGAGAGTTTTTGACTGTCAGGCAACATTTTCTCTTCGCATGCAATGTTCTTTGACAGTTTCAGTCGTATCCCTCCCAGGAGGGGTTGTCCCTTGACCAGGCCCTGGTTCCGCCCCCTGCTGCCATACAACCGACGACGAATGAACTGCACTTGATTTGTCCTTCCCTTGTTGGCTGTTTCAGCAAAGCAAAACTTTTTGCTCCCGACTCAGTTGTGAGGGACGGAAGTTCATGCCATGACTCCTTTCTTCCAGCTGCCAGCATTCGTGAGATCCGTCAGTCTATGCTGCTCATGACCTCCCGCTGTCTCCTCGTCTGGACATTCCTGATCACAAGCTCCCCACTCTCAGCTTCTCGATCTCTGGTCTCTCTACATGTCACACACACACACACACACACACACACACACACACACACACACATAAGGACACTCACTCACTCACTCACTCACTCACTCACTCACTCACTCAATCCACACACATAGATTCTACTCTCGCGCTCTTGGTCTCTCTCAGGCTCTCCAGGTCTTTGTCTGTGTCGGCCCTCTCTGTATTCTCTCTAAGCCACCACGCAGCACCCCTGCTGCCTCTTCCCCGGAGGTGCGACCGGGCGGGGCAGTTTCCTCCGGTGCCAGCCCGTCCAGGTTCCCAGCTGCTGGTACAGCAGTTCTCCCGGGCTGTCCGCGAACAGGGGAGACCCGTCGCGATGTCCGTGCAGCGAGTAGGCGTTGTGAATGTAGCCCTGGGAAAAGAACAAGAGCAGCCCTGTGACAAGGAAAAAACAGTGGACTGAGATGGAGAGAGAAATGAAGCTCTGTGGAGAGCAAAATTAATGTGGCTTTTGTGGTTCAGACATGTCTTTCGGTGGCACTGGCTTCTTTGTGTTCTATTCTTGCTTTTCTTCGGTGAAAAGTACATTTGCGCTTACTTTCTCGACGCCGTACCGGATGAGGCTCTGGGCGGAAGCGAGGCTGGCGGAAGTGGGTTCCCGGATGTTGTAGTTTCCTATGAAGGCGATGGAGATGGACTTGGAGTTGTAGCCGCGGGTGTGGGCGCCCACCCGAGTCCACCCTCGCCCAACGTACACCCGCCCGTCCCCGCCCACCAGGAAGTTGTAGCCGATGTCATCCCAGCCTGGGAAGAGAAGCGAAAGTGAGAACGGGAGGAACAGCTGAAGTATTTGTTCCAATGCTCGTTTACTTCCAACTGTGGACCTTCAATTGATCCGCCCCAGAAGAAATCAAAAACCTCAGCTGCTGTCAGCCGAACAGAACTCCCATGCATGGTGTGTGAACCCTGCCTGACTCCTCTTGCGTCTTGACGTGGAACCACCACACCCTCCCACCCCACCCTGCCTGACCCACCCCCACCCCACCCCACCCTGCCCTGCCCTGCCCTGCCTGACCCACCCCGCGCCCTCACCTCGGGTCTCCATGTGGAAGCGCTGCACGTTGCGCACGGTCGCCTCGTCTCCGGCCTCGCTGTCTGTCACCGTGTGGTGCACGAACACGATGCGCACCGGACTCGGGAGGGACGCGGCCGTCACCTGCGCGTGGAAACACACACAGTTTGCGTCGAAATCAGTATTGTTCTTTCATTCTGACGACTGCCTTTGCACGTTGACTGTTGTCGTTGTCGTGGGCCGTGATGCCTTGTTGTTCGCACTCCTTTCCTTTCTCAGCTCGCTCCACCCAACGCCCGCCTTTGCCCGCCCCACCTTGACCCTCCCCGCCCCGTCCCGCCCTGCTCACCCTGGGCGGCTGCGCGCCCCACTGCCCCCGCGTCACTATAGGGACGCCGTAGCTCCCGCACTCCTCCGTGCCCACGTCGCAGCCGTCCGGCTCAACGTCGCTCATCGTGATCACGACCTCCTGTGTGGGAAATGTGGTGACATTTCACCACAGACGTGTCGTGTGGGAGAGTTGGCTCTTCCCACGCGCGCAATCCAGCTTTCGGGCGAGGTGCTGAGTACCGGCGAAGCGGCTTCAGCAGAGCTGCGCGAAGCTGAAGCTGTGCACCAAGCTCGCAGCTCACGCTGCCTATTTAAAGCTGCGCCCACGACACCCTGCGTCTGTCGAGAGCAACAGCTTGAGACAGGGCTGAGTAATAAACGTTTGAAGCGTACGCTTGAGTTTTACTCCACTGCGGCAGTCCGGCCGAGCCAAGGCTGCTCCATACCACGGTGCCGCACACGGCGGCGGTTGTGTGGACGGGAACCACCGGGACCCGACCCGCACACAACAGACGAATGCAAAAAGACTGTTGAAAATCGGATTGAGAAATCAACCTTCCGCCCCTGTAAATGACACGAACTCCGAAAGGAAAGGGATCAATGGTTGAAGAAAACGTAAAGGTATCGCCGAAGAGTGAGATTCTGCGCCAAACGCGATGTCCGTCGACGTCGACGTACGCTCACGTACACGAAGCACTTCACGCACAACGCTCACGTCAATTTGAGCGCTTGACACTTTGCAAAACAGCCTTACAGGCAAAACTCACCCGAAACCAAAGACGAAACTCGTTTCTCGTTCTTGAAGTCCAAAGCTTCTCACAACAAGGAAACTGTGTTGATCAAACAAACATGGCTTCTGCTGAGCAATTTGGCACACACGGAAGCTATTCCTAATGACGGCTGTTGGTAAGCCAGGTATGGGCTGATACGCACTGGTGCGTCACGCATAAAATAAACCGACATTGCTCCAAACAACGTCCAACCATCAAGACCCTCCAACTTGTGGTGAAAGGGTCGAGGGGCCCTGACTTCAACTTTCTTTTTCAACAACAACAAAAAGAAAATGCCTGCATGCTGACCAGCTGGTTGCTGCACGCCCAACGCACAAGTTCACCTTGGACGCAGACTCAACTCACGACGCGTCCAGCGTGAACCGGGGCTGAGGTTTGCGAATGCGTCAGTTACCTTATGCGGAATAACCATGAATTTTCCTGCTCGCGTCCCGTATCTAATCACTCCAGATCTATGCCGATCGATAAACTATTCAAAATGACCGGTTGGATTTTCCTCAGGCACTTCAATTGCACGGTTTTGTTAGTGCAACCATCAACACAGAAAGTTCACACTGAGCCAATGAAAGGTTTTGCCAGCCCCTTTTGGCTCATTGAATGTTTGTCTGTGGACACCGCGGGTGTTATTCCGTCACCATGCAACAAGAACTTTGCCGGATTCTAATCGGTTTCATTGCTAGAGGTCGGACCAAAGGGCGTGCCGTGGCACAAGTCACCAGTTGTCGCGAACTGACTTTGTGAAATATCTGCAAACTTCCAGAACACCACGAATTTTCCGCTGGACCGTGGTGATTCCTCAGACTGAGACAGGGGTCTGTAAACCATAGGTTGGAACCCTCGTCGACAGTTTGTAACCATTGGCGGTTTTGGCAGTTTAGGTTTTGCATGAGAAATGGTGCCTTTGTGGTTGCGTGCCCCAAAGTGCATTTGGGGGACGTACAGAACTCGGCAAGAGAAGGAAGAGGAGAAGAACCACCAAACGCACCAAAATTTTAAACTCTGTTGGCGCAATCTTATCCCTCGCCCAGACCCGACTCAAATTCGCACGCCCAATTGCTATGCGACCCCCACCCACTGGATCTCTCTGAACTGCAGTTGTCTAAAGTGCTCTTGTATTCTGTGGGTCTTTGATATCAACGCACGTCGTTCTCTCCAGCACGAACGTGCGTGATCGAGTATCTCTCACTGAGACAGCTGGATGCAACAACACATCTTCAGAGGGGAACAAATCATAGGGGACAAAAGCTACTTTGAGATTCAAACAAGGTGCACGAACATTGTGTGTATGTGAGTGTGTGTGTGTCTGTCGCTCACACACGCTCCACACAGGCTTGTCTCTCTCAGCACACCCGATAACCCTGAGGGATCAGTTTCTCTGTCCCTGGGGCCCTTGTGTATTGAGGAGAATAGAACCTCGGGACGGGGCCCACAGTTCAAATATTGTCTCACTTCATGTAGCTGGATTCACAGTGCATGATTTGTCATGCGCTGCAACTGCTCAGAAAGTTGATGGTGTACCGACCGCGTTGCTGTGTGTCAAAGCCCATTGACTTGTTGTGGGGACGCCGCGCGTGACGTCTCCAGCGGGACCAGTGCCTTCTCCTCTTCTGCAGTAATGGGACATGTGAGATCCACGTGCAAACAGAGCGATAATTGAGGCGGGGACTCAAGCGGAATATCATCTTTGCGCGCAACAGGCGGACCCAGGGGGAGACCTCGGATCGGGAGTGGTGGCGAATTAGGGTGCCGGATGCGAGGGCCTGAGGTGCCCAAAGTTCCGCTCTGCTAAGAACCATGGACCCTCGGGGACCAGAGCCCCCACGACCCAGAAACTTGAAGGCAGGATTCAAGTACCTGGTAATCGAAGCGACCCTCGACCTGTCTATCTGAAGCTGCCCTGGATCTCCCATTTACGTTGTTGCTGTGTCCACTCATGTTGGGCCTCGATCGACTCTTGTTGCGTTGTCGTCCAGCAGATCCTCCGTCGGAAGGAATCAAGGGACGTCTGGGCCTCTGAGATCTCCTCGTTCTGCTCATGCAATGACGGAGAAATCTGTAGCAGTAGTTTTCCCCCAAAAAAGAGACACTCTTTCCCTACGAGGGGTGAGATTAAGAATTTGTTCAAGGTTTCGATATTCGTGCATGGAGGACCCAGCTTGCTCAGCGGGGAAGGGAGGACACAATTATTTTTTGCCAAGCACATGTACTCGTGACAGGGCCAAGGCTGTAGCATCCAAACATTTCCAAACTAAAACGCCTTGCCCAACGCGAACGTGAAGGGTCACTGAACGCACAAGTGTCTGGCAAAACGCTCAAAATTTCAAGGCGCCGTTCTTCGACGCAAAGTCCTCTTCCTCACAAACGTTCCTCTGACCATTCAGAATGTGCTCTGTGTGGTGACCACCGGCTCTGTTGTTTGTGCTTTGTACGCAAACAACATCATGTGACAACAAATGGACGAACAACCCCAATTCCTTCTCTGACACGTTTTGCTCTCATTGCCTGTGATCCAGGAGGATCCAGAATCTGATGAGAGGGCACCAAATTCTTCAGGGTTTGAACGATTCGAACTTTAAACAATGACACCAGGTACTCGTACGTAAACTAACATGTTGCACCCGACAGTGCACATTTTACGACAGTTGACCAAACTAAGAAATTTGGGGTGACGGCGGTCCTTCGGAGGTGCGCCTGAGCCCCCCCCCCCCCACCTGTCGGATCTGCCTTCGGGTGGGTCCAAGAAGTCTCCAGTTGTGCCTTTGTATTGTGTCAAGAAAAATTTTGGCATTGCCCCCCAATCACGAAGATGCAAACAGTTTCAATTCCAGTGCAAAATTATCAAAGTCGCAATCGCTCCGATGTTCCAGCCCCTCTGACCGAATGCTACTTCTGGACGACTGTTTTTCTGTGGGTTTGTCCGTTTTGTGATGATACACATTGTTGCTCTGTGAAGTTTGGGAACAACACCGGCATCTGTGGACCAGCCGTTGTCGCATCGGAAACGGCGCAAAACCTCGTGAATTTCTGTGACATGTTGCAGGATCGAGTACGAAAGAGTTTTTCTGGCTGTTTTGTGGACAATTCAAACACTTCTGAATTGAGCAGCAGGTTCGTCCCGAAAGTGGTCAAAGTTGTCCAGACGACGAAGCAAAGACTGTGTTCAAATCAGAAGAGATTTGGAATCAAGCCAGCTCATTTCCGAAGCGGGCAAAGCACCAGGACGAAACAGTGAAAATTGGACTCGGAACAGCTGGACTTCGTGTTCAAAACAAAAGGTGTCCGCTAATTTCAACATGTTCTTCTCTTGCATCTTTCTGACCTCATGTCTTCTCCATTTGGGAAGCATTGTGCTTCACCCAACAGGATCTGATCAATCGGACTCCAATGGAAGTTTTCGTGATGTGAGAAAAGAGGAAATCAAAGAGTGGAACAATGGCCAATTTGTTGACAAGCTCACGACAGAGACACGAGATCAAGGCAAACAAGGTCAGGAAAAGACAGGTTCCAAATTTCAGGACAGATTTTCAACCACAAAATCTGAAACAGACGGAAGAAGGAACAAAGACGCAAAGGATCTGGTTGTGAAGTTGGAGAGTAAAAGCGCAGGCCCAGTAAAACTCCCAAACAAGGAAACTGCAAGTTTTGAGTCTTCAGCTTCACTGAGGAGAAATCGCAGGGAAGTGGTTGGGCCTGGTGAGAAAGCTGGGACAAGGCGCACTGACACAAGTACAGTAGGAAACACTGAAAAGAAAAAGGAAGTCCCTTCGTCAGATTCAGGTACGAAGTATGCCAAACACAACTGCAGTCTTTGGCTCGGCCAGCAATAATGGTTCAAAATTCAGTTGGAATGAATTTGTGCAAAAATCGTCGTGGATTCTCACGCGTCCTGGATATATTTCATGGGCCATCAAAAGGACTGTGTCCCTCCACAAAATTGTTTTGGTGGCACGAATTTGGATTGCTGTACGTCACTGTAGACTGTGCCTTCCCGGACAAAGTGAATGGTTCTTTCATCATTGTTTACTTTGATCATGTTTTTGGTGCAACAGCAGCTCAACCTGGTGGAGAATCCATCTCACCACGTCCTGTGTCTCTCAGTGGGCAAACTAACACAACAGCAACAACAGTTATGGCGACAACATTAACAAAGGCAGAAGCAACGACAGCCATACTGTCCAGTGAGTTGACACAACATAAATGAAGTGTCAAGGTTCAAACAAGGCCAGAACATGAATGCTCACCAAGTTGTCAGATTTGTTCGACAATAACACCCTTGATGGTTCAGAAAAGCAAAGCTCCGCAAGGTCATTCCAATAATTCAGGCATCATTTCTTTTTGCGTGTCGAGTGTGTATTGTTCCTGAACAACCCACTGTCTTATGAAGAGACCAGCTTTTCTCCCACAGATGTTTGGTATGTCTCAGACCAAGGTTCAGATGACAATGACTGTCATACAGAATCTGCACCATGTTGGAACCTGCAGACTGTCCTGGACAGAGCCACAGATGGTGCCGATATCTATGTGGTGTCGGATACCCTCTCTGTGGACGCTGTCTACGGTGTAGATCGTCGTGGAGACCTGTGTTGTGAAGTAACAAGCAGTAAATCCTACAGACTGAGCAGTCTGCACGACAAAACGTTTTCTTTGACATGTTTGGGTGAGTTACAGCATTGTTTTCAGCCACCTGTTTCTTGATAATCCCAAGCACAATTTCTTTTCTGCAGCTCTTGGAAGCAATGAATTTGTGAGTTTTGAATTTGTTGGCAGATCTGCTTGGTGTTTGTTGTTGTTGTCAATATTCACCTCACACACAAGCAGGTAAATACAAATTGCACAAAGTTTGTGAAACTTGTGCCACTTGACCACCAACTGTTTTTTTCCAGAGTGGAACATCAAGTGGACAATTTCAGACAATCATCCAGCAACACAAGACAGACCAGCAGTGGTCATCACTCACTGTGAATATGAGGATTACTTGGTACGTAGTAGAATCAGTATTCTGACAGTTAACATGATCTCTGTGGTGTGTGACCGATCAACCAAATTAGTCAGGTCCTTTGTTTGTCATTATTCATGTGCGCTCAACTGTGACCAAACGGTATCGCTGAAACCATGTTGAC
>JAAUXT010013300.1_pt1 | contig 12011 bp, 17 predicted proteins | sample 7278171 | NCBI WGS metagenome assembly JAAUXT01 (sample SAMN14350112, study PRJNA611818) | marine sediment metagenome | isolation source: surface marine sediment (1.8m) | place: French Polynesia: Moorea | collected 2018-08
CAATTGTACACTGAGAGCCAATGACCAGTGACCAAATGGTATCTGTGTCACCGATCTGGCAATTGGGGCACGTCGGAAAAGGACCGGACGTATTTGCTAAACCTCCGTATTTACTATCCAAACTCCCTTTTCCCATTTGGTGCGTCATGCATTTTTCATGATCAACTGTGAAAACACACGGCGCACAGTCTTTATAGCCTGGGTGGTGGTGTTCGCTGCCGAATGGACCCAGGCAAGCCGGATTGCTGTGAAGCACGGCAACTACAGCTTGCAGACAAAAACGACCCCTTGTGAGCCCTCAAGGGCAGGTCGAGAAACCAGAAGAGCCAGGGGCCTCATCATCTCGTAAACCGGGCTGAGGTGGTTCATGGTTCAACTGGAGGATGAAGCCCTCCTGGCCGTCAGTAAGGAGTCAGCAGAGGTTGGTGAGGAAATCCTGCCGCGATCAGGACATCTGAGAACAACAACGGTAGCAATCAAGATCCACGAGCCCCTGGATCGTGATCGTGGCTTCTTTGAAATGCGCCAACAACAATTTGGGGGAAAATCTAAATCCAGAGCGTAGACAGCCAAAGAACACTCTTATATTGTCCGAACTCATCTCAGTGCTGTGAATAAGCAGAACGGTTTCTTTGGATCGTCCTCGTAAAGTGACTGCCACAGAGAAAAGTTTTGTCTCAAGGGCGAGAAATCGTTGTCACGGGGCCAAAAACGACGATCCAGAGCAAATCATTCACATTGCACCACACACACACACACACACACACACACAGAGACACAGGCACACACACAGACACACACACACACACACACACACACACACACTCATTCTCCAGATAACAACACTGCGCTATGATGATCAGTTCCCATGAAAACCAAAACCCCCATCAGAACCCAGGAATCTGTTCAAATTTCCTTTCCCTTTTGCTTGTCATTTCATCGGTTTTGCATGTGGTAATACTCTGAACACAGCAGAACATCTCAGACACCACCAGAACATAGAATTTCTCCCTGTACAAACAATTAGAAACTGCCCAACTTGAAAACCAAGCAAACAAAAGGATATTCTGCTGTCTTTGGAACACTGTTGTTTGCGAGACAGCCAGAAAAAATTTCGAGTGAAGAAGAAAAGGACCTTTCTTCGAAAAAACATCATTCTGAGCAAAGGAATTTTGTGTGTATGCATCATCTCAGAAACACATTCTGGTTTTCCAGATTCCAACCAGTTTGCCACGATGTTTCACCCACGCGTTCTGCAGGTACTGGCTTTACAAACTTGCACGAGTGAAGAGTTCTATCCGGTGTTCGCCCCCTTTAGTCTGGTGATGTGTGAGAGAGGAACCATGTTTGACTCACAGTGTTTGAAAATCAAATATTTCCTCACGGGTAAATCAGGCATAAATGATGCATTGTCCCACTGCGCAGGAAGCTGCTCAGAGAAGAGTGCGCTGATTTTGAAGTTGCCGTCCCTGTGAGGAGAAAACATCGCGAAAGAGCAAGCCAAATAAGGACAACAAAAGTTCATTCCTGACGGGCGAGTGCTGAGCCCAAAACAAAACCCACCACTGTTTCCATCAATCATTCATTCGTCGCATTGCACGATTGTCGGAAGCCTCTCCCATGGCAGCCAAGCAACGGAGACGGTAATGCGCTCGGTTGTCAGGCGTAAAACTAAATATCTAGTTCAGTGACAGAAAACTGAAACTGCACCTTGCTGTTGAAATGAAAAGAAAGCAACCTTCTCCACAGACATGGTTCTCAGTGACGGATCGTGGAGGGACTCAAGAAGCCATTCAGTGGATCAGACCTGATTTGGTCAGCTCATCAAGGACTGTCAGCAATCACCGACTCTTTCCATCGGTGCGTTGGTTCCAACACATTCATCTTCGACTGCCAGGTGAAACACACGGCCAGAAACATCTGGAGGTGGCGCGAAGAACACAAAGAGCGGTTGGGAGAATCTGTGACCAATCTGACGGTGATCTCGAGCACCACCTGGATACCGGCCGGATCTGCCGACTCGTAAATGCCGCACAGACCTGTAACAGAAGACAGTGGCCAACAGCTATTCATCCAGGTCTTTAAACCAAAGTGCAAACACCGCACAGATGTTGAGGCAGTTTAGAGATCTGTCCGCCTTTTCCGAGAGCAACAAAAGCCTCTAATGAATTCGCTTTCTCCACGGCAAGGTTTGGGGCTCCTGATATGCAAGTCCGTGGGTCGGCGAGTTGACCACCCGACGTTTCAGATACAAACGGTGCATCGATTTCTGTGGAGGTCCAGCACAAACGAAGGGAACAAGAGGAAGCTTCTTCCAACTTGCTGTGCTCGTCCTGCGTTATTTCCAAAGTAAGCGTGGTTTTGTCAAAGAGAACAACGTTTCTCTGGGGTCTGTGGCATTTTGTCAATTTTCTCACTGGTTCATTGGCAGAACGCATCTGTTGGAATTCAGGAGAAACTTGAAGCTGCCCGCCTCAGGTTCTCCTTGACAACGACAAATGGCAGGATGTGAAAGCAACAGAAGTTTCAGCAGGGATGACCATCAACTGCTGGTTATGAACCTTTATGGCTTGCGTCGTCATTAGTAGGGAATAAATGTCACGAATCACTGTTGCACAATCAGTTTTTATTGCTCCTTAGTCGTTTGAGTAAATTCCTGTGGAAGCCCTGACCTCCATTTGAAGCGCGTCCTGGTTGGGACATAAATCTAGGCGTTTGATTTGTGTTTCGTGATGGTTCCTAAAACTGCCTGTGCTGTGATGTTGCAAGATTGAAATGTTCACGAACGAATGCAATCGATAAAATACGAGTACTGGGCTCTGAAGTGTTTCTCTCAGAGTGGTCTCTCCAGTTTGGCATATTTTTCTGCAGATGGACGCAATGGTTCTGGAATCTCGTACTTCATTTCCAGTGCGGTGTATTGTGTTGTGGTGCACGAGCCGGTGGATGAGGACTGACGGGGATGAATTATGAATGCGCGCTCCCTGTCATGATGCCGTTCCCGCGCGTCCCAGACGTGCGAAGCCGACATTGCAAAGTCTTCTTTGCTCTGCTCCGCCGGGAGTTCGCTTTGTCCTGTCGTCACGCAGTGCGTGCAATGATGATCCTGAGGTCCCCCTTCCAAACCCACACAGGACTCGGGTTCCACCAAGTTTTGAAAAACAGTAACAATGCACGTACTCATCCTTCTTGAAGACACGATTGGAAAGTTGGTTTTGTCTCTTTTTTTGTGCGGTCAGCGTGGACGGCAGATTCAGGAAACACAATTCCAGCTCAGCTTTTCCCGAGACCATCTCCTCATGGCGGACTGACTCGACAGTCTTCTATTCATGAGCGTCAACCGTGTTCTCCCGTGTCACATTCGTGTGTCCGGTTTCATTCCAGGAACACGGCCTCGATGAGCAAAGAGAAGTCTGCAAATTGGATAAAGACTGCCAAATGTATGCTCGTTCGGGACAAGGTCTACACTTTCTGAATGAGCTGTGTCGTAAACCTTTTGCGTAACGAACTGAAAGGCGTACTCCGAAGCAGTAATTGGGATGGAAGTCTTGGACAGGGTCAAGAACTTTCTGAAACTTCGGCTTGAAAGCGCACCTCGTCTTTGGCCAGCTGAGGCAACAGATTCTGGAGGGGCCCATTGCGGGCAAACACAAAGAGCAGACTGATCCTGTACGTGTAACGTTTTGATGACGTGTGCGCGACCAACTGATCTCTTGTGAGAAGATCTGTACAGGATTGAAGAAAGCTTCACGTTCCAGGTTTCAAGCAGAGACCTGTCTTTGTGCAATGATTGTGTACTTCTTGTGCTCACAATTTGGCTGGCTTGGTGTTTATGTTTTGTTTTTTGTTTTTTTCTTTTTGCTGTAACAACATAGAGCAACCTCCTCAAATCACCTGAAAAAAACACCACATTCTTGCACCAGCTCGTAGAAATCAACATTGATGTTCTTGACAGATTTCCACCTTGTCAATGAACTTTTTGTCACACACGCTGGAATCTTGTTCGTCTTTCTTGCATGTGACTTCATCGCAACAAAAAACTCTCAACATATCGACCTTTCCCGTCTTTGCTAACAAGCTCGCAAACAAAGGAATAGATCCACCTTTGTGATGTTGCAAAGTTCAACCTTTGTTTTTGACAGCACGAGTAATCAAAGGACTCGTGATCTTTTGTGAAAGAAGACGAGGCTTGTGTACGTGCCAACATGTGAAGTTTTATGTTGCATGGTTGTTTGTGTGTTTCTTCTCTCCACCCCGTGTCTCTTCGAATATGGTTGAAAAGGCACACCTTCAGCATAGATTCTAACGTGCAGTGACACGTAACAGCAGCTGGTTTCCTGCAAGAAGGTTCACATTTGCATTCTTGTGCTGTCGGCCCCAAACACAACAACGCATTGAAACCGTTCTTTTGCTGGCCAAGTTCAACAAAGAGCCAGAGGCGAATGGTATCGTGCATTGGTTCTGCGTTTTGTCCTGAGGCAATCAGAGTAAATGCCTTTCTTGGTGATTACATTGGCCCGATGTTTCCAGCGAAACTACCAAGCGATTGGTATTTCCGTCCATTACAATCTCTTCGGCCGTTTATCCGAACCTTGAAACTGTGTCGTAGTCTGTCCCTCTTTCACCTGAAGCAGCACCAAATGTGTTCTTCTCAGGCATTCCGGTACATGGGGACCTGACAAACTGAAGTGCAAAACAAATGACAGCTCGACTAAATTGTGCTCGTGGAAGAGTTTGTTCAGCTCGCAGCTTCTGCGTGCGTACACGCGCGTATTGGCTTTGAAGAGCGCTCTGACGGGCTTCAAGATGGGGTGGAGTGACCATTGTCTGACCCCTGGGAACTTCAACAAAAAACGTCAAAAGAATTCATTTGCACAACGTGAAGATTTCACAGCTGATTTGTAAATTCCTGCACAACCAGGGCTACATACAACAAAATTCGCAGCAACCAGACAAAAAGAGTTCACAGATCACAGAGCACGCGATTACTGGTTGATTTTCCTTGGTCTCCAAAAGTTGAAGAGTGGGACCAGACCAAAACTCCAAACATTGTTTGACTGGCAAGGAGCTTCACAATGATCAGCAATAACTTCTAATTGGCATCAGACCTTTCGTGGTCCCAAAAGTTTTGGACCAGGCACTAACCCTATCCCAAAAGGACAGGTCAGGCATAGATTCTCACTTGTCCCAGAATATTGGGATCAGACTCCCTCTCCCCAGGTGCAGTGCCAATGTTCACAGAGAGAGACGGAGAGACACAGAGACAGAGAAACAGAGAGCCAGAGCCCAACAACACAGTGACATGACATGACCAAGGTGGAGATTTGTTTTGTGTTGGGGTGCGGAGGCTTGCCAAGAAAGACAATAAAAGGTGGAGATTTGTTTTGTGTTGGGGTGCGGAGGCTTGCCAAGAAAGACAATGTACACTTCTCACCTGAAAAACGAGCTTTGCTGTGGCAGTGATGACGACTGCTTTTGGGCAACTGTTTTACACCAGGGAAAAGGCATACCCAAGCAAAACCGGTAAAGACACAGACCAAAACCGCACGGAACTCTTCAAATGCCAGATAACAAATTAGTTCAGCCAGAGAACCGGTCCAAACGTTCCACCCTGAAAAGTAGGAACAACACGCATCTCTTCCTGGAACCAAAAGCAATGTTTTTTTCGTAGACAGAAGTTGACTTGTTGATGAAACGAGCCGATTTTGTCTCTTCAAGGTGCTGAAGAGACAATTGCCACGTTCAACAGATCTTCAAGAAAATTCTGCGCTGTTTGCGACAGGAACACAAATTCTTTTACGTACAAGCCTCCAAATCGTCTCACGCAGATGTGACACACAAGTTGGATTCAACGTTCACGAATGCTGATGGAGAAGCCTGTCGTGATGCCAGTAAGTTGTAATCGTGACTTGGACATGGAAAACAGACTTACGCATCTGAATGTGTTAATTTTTAGCCTCTTACAGAAACGTCACAGACGTGACATTCAGCTCCAAAATAGTTTTGTGTATTGACAAAGAAAACAATTGAGCTCCAGCTGCGAAAATCCCCTCGTTGCACAGATGTTCTTGATGAGCGAAGAGGAATGCTGCAATCAGAAGAGGGCGGAGGAATGGATGGTGTTGCTCCGGCTCTGGCGCTCCCGCAGAGCTCTTTGCCTGCTAAGCGGGAGATTCACCAGCAAATCCGCCTTCTGGCCTTTTATAAATCATAAATATAAATCATACGACAGGTGTGGCCGAACGGAAAGGTCTGTTTGGACAGAAAATGCCGGGAACTCATAGAGCTCGCTGTGATGCCAGCAACAGGAACATCAAACTCCTGAACACGGACGCAAAAATCGAGTCAAGAATCGAGGCAGGCATGAAACCCAGGGAGAAGAGATTCTCGTCCACTTTCAAACCCACAAACCAACATCGAGTACGACATGAAGTCGTTCGACACAACTGTAGTTGATGTGGGAGCAGCTTTCTGCCAATTACTCAGGACGCCACACGAATAAGGTGTTGCATGCTTGTCATGTTCCAAGAGAGCAATGTGATGTTCACCAAGGTCAGGGGAAGATTTAGAGGGTGGCGGTCCCACAACTCTCCCAGGTCGGCCTTCGTACGCGTATAAACAGAAGCAAAACAACTTTCAAACAGACTTTTTACACAGGAGCTACGTTTGAAGTTTGTGCTTTGCTGTGGTCGGTTATGAGTCAAACAGATATGTATCAGGTTGGTTTCAGACAGCTGGACAGGTTTTGAAAACATGTCAATGTTTTGTGCTGTGTCGCAGGTCTGACTTATGTCCGCGCGTACATGGTTCTGGATTGGATGTTTAGTTTCTGCCTGCTGCACAGAAAACCTGCAATGTGAGAACGTCGGTACCATACAAGGTTCAGCGGAGAAGCAGTCGGTGGCAGAAGCCCTGTTCCAACGGTTTCTCAACAAAGACTTTTGGTTCGAAAAAAAGGTCAGCCTCAAGACAGGACCAACCACCACACGGTCCCAAAGTTCAAGGAGTGGGTTTTTAAGTTCCGCGTTTGATTAAACTTCTAATTAAACTGCAATATGTGCTGCTTTCTTTGACTCTTTTGCTGTTTTTGTCACGTCAGACGTATTCTTGTTGAGTACAGAGAGTTCCACGAGACGCATCGAACTCACGGCAAACCCAACGGCAACGTGGAAAGAAAAGACTCAGGAAGAAGAATGTTTGAAACACTCGCACACGGCGAAACCCCCTGATTATGATCGTATCTGGCACTTCAATGCGGTTTGGTGCTTGTGTCTTTTGCAGCACTGAAGTGAAATGAAGACATTCAAGGACAGTGTGAAGCGAGGACAACTTTCAACTTGTCCCAAGCTGATTGTTACCGACAGCTGAATATCAATTAGTTCCTCCTCGAGTTGTGTGAAAAGACCCGGAGAGTGACGGGGTAATGAATTCTTTTCTTCGTTCCAGCGGAGAACTTTCCATCTCCAGATTCCCTGATCGACACTTCTTTTTTGTCAAGCTCAACGCTTCATTCAATATCATTTCGCAACGGGACACAGAAATTTGTACTGAATTTTCCGTCACGTGGCGGCGCGACGTCAGGTGCTCCAAGGTTTTCTGGCAAAGAGACATGACGCTGCAATTTGGGAAGAACATCAAGTGTGCGTGAATCAGAACCTGAATTGCAAGAACCAAAAGTCGTTTGCCAAAATTACAGTGATTTTGTTTCAAAAATAATTGTGTTTTCCTTGTTATCGCACCGACGCATCTGCACAGCCTCACAATTTTTAAGAATCAAAGCAAAATAAACTTCATTATGAGAATTATAAACTCATTTTCTCGGATCCAATCAGTTTCTTTGCAAATCACGAGCGCTGATGAGTTTTCGCACTTTTCCAAATTCCACTGAGAAATTATTTCTTTTGCAGCTTTTTTCTCGATCTTTGCTGCAATGAAAGAAAGACGCATTCATCATGAGTGAGGAAAGCTCCATGCAGGCGGGTATATATATCCGCCCAAGATTTGCGATACCTCCTTTCCACGGACTGACAACCACCAACATATCAAATACAACTTTTTTTTTTACAACTTTGAACTTTGTATGTCTTAGCCATTTTGAATGGTTCAGCTTGATTCCAAACATGGCAGGTTGTAGCGTGCAGCCGAAATTACTCAAAGCTCACAAAGCTGAAAAGCTGCGTGCATGGTGGTGTGACTGAATTCAGCAAATCGAACAAGTGGAGAAAGGTTGTAAACGTGCGACCATCCAGTGTTTTTCCAGCAGATCTGTCACACGCTGACACTGTTATGCTTTGCTCAGGAAATTGAAGATTGGCAGCACAATGCCCACGTGTAATAAATTATGCTTGAATTTGTTTCTCAGGAGTCACTCCCCCGTCAAATCTTCATAAACATTCATGAACGAAGAATGAAAAGAAGCCTCAGTGAATCTGGACTCAGGAGAATTTCACGCTGAACGGCAGTGACGACCTCACGCGCTGTAGACGGTCCAATAGCCGAGCATTAGGAGGGAGAAGATGCCCGGGAAGAGCAGACGCGACGCGCGGTCGATGACGCTGACGCTGTTGACGCCGCGACTCATTCTCCGCCGGCGCCGCCTGCAGCACCGGCGGCGAAAACAAATGGCTTGGAAACTCTCGAATTAAGCACAAGGGAAAACGTGCACCGGTAACAGGAAATTACATTTTCAGCAATGAATTGAACTGCTGGACGCTGCTCCACCGGGACTCTTGTTTGACGTTTGGCAGGAACGTCTGATGGTTTCGTGACTCTTGGAATCGTACATGGAAGCAGCGCGTGACGTATCACCTGTAGCCGACGTCTCCTCGCAGGCAGTAGACGCACTTGAGGAGGCGCGGATGTCGCTGCTTGTCTTCACCAATGAAGGGAATCATCACTCCATGAAATCCTGACGCACGCTGCTTCTTGCTCCCGGGAATATCGTCGCTCGCGTCGCTGTCATTGTCGCTGTCAGACAGATTGTCTTCTCCACTGTTGAGCTGAATTTTAAAAAGGCACATGCATCACAGACTGCAACGAAAGTTCCCTTTTGGGTTTCTCCGCCGTGCTTTTCTCTCAGACTTGGAACGAAATCAAAGAAGGGTGTTTTCTGCGTCGTGAGGGGATTTTCCGCTCACCGGGTCCACTCCGTCTGCGCACCTTGGTGAAGTAGTGGACGGCGGCGAACTGCAGCATGGCGCCGATGACGAAGAGGAAGCAGAGCAGCAGGAAGTGGTCGAGCGCCGTCGCGTAGCGCACGCGCGCCAGCGCCCCGCGCGAGTCCATCGACATGGTGGCCAGCGTCAGGAAGCACGTCACACCTGCTCGTGCAAATCGCTCAGTAACCTGGGGACTCCGGGATTGTTCAAGTTTGTCGGGGTTCTGAGTTGCCATTGAGTCTGTTTGATCGTCTGGGACATTTGGCTCATAACATTTGAAGTTGGAGTACGAGGCTGTTTTCCAAAGTTTTGATTCCTGCGGCGAAATGAGAAGTTCGACGACGATTTTTTGTGCTAAAACTTTATGTCAACAAAATAAACTTCCATGCCAACTGAATAACATGCAAATGCCAACAATGCCAAAGGGGAACACCCCTAGAAAACTACTCAAAAATGGAACTTCCGAAGATGTTGGCGATCTGACAAACATGTTTGCGCAACCAAAGTATGCCAATGATTCCGGAGTCAATCACTGTCAGTGTCCTCGTCATTTTCATTGTGGTCTGGCCCCAAATCAAAATATGGATCAAAGGGCACCTCAAGGCCACACCCCTCAAAATACTCGCCGTTTGCCTGCACACATTTACGCCAACGGAGTGGCAATTTGACCAGGGCTTCTTGGCAAGCCTCCTCAGTGATTCCCCGCAGGACCCTGCTCACCGCCACTTTCAGGTCTCTCAAATTTTGATGCCTGTGTCTGCGCAGCTGTTTTTTGAGGTAGGGGAATAAAAAAAAATCACAGGGGGCCAAGTCAGGACTATAGGGAGGATGTGCCAAAAGGTCCTGGTCAAATAAAAAAGCCAAGATGCGGTTTGAAGTGTGGCAACTTGCGTTATCCTGCTGGATGATGAACTCCCTGTCCGACATGCCATCCACCCCCCCTTCCACATGAAGGGTCTCTTCCTCCGGATATTTTCTCTGAGGTTTCTGAGAGTCTCAATGTAGCTGTCTGTGTCAACAATTTCGTCATTAAATTCCTTGAGCACTACCCCTCTCGCATCAAAAAACACTGTCAACATTGTTTTGCGCCTGGCTCGTCCCCGGAGCGCTTTAGTTGGGTGTTGGCTGCCTTTGGGGAGCTACTGCTTTGACTCCTGCCTTGTCTCAGGGTCGAGCAGATAAACAGGAGACTCATCCCCACAGACCAGTTTATCCAGAAGATTGCTGTCATTGTGCAGGCGCTCGAGGTTTTGTGTGCAAATCCGGACGCGCATCCGCTTTTGTTCGTCTGTCAATAATCTGGGCACGAATTTGGCAACCTTGTGTTTGAGCTCCAACTTCCTTTTCACCAGCCTGTGTGCTGTGGTCACAGAGACACCAACCTTGCCTGCAATTGTCTTGAGACTTGCCCGGCGATCTTCTTGCACAGCTGCAAGGGCAGCTTCGACCTTCTCAGGTGTTGTCTGTAGGTTTGGCCGACCGGAACGCAGCTGGTCAGTGACAGGTGTGAGGCCATCTCCTTCCTTGAAGCAGATGTGCCAGCGACGCACTGTTGGCTTGCTCATTGTCTCCTCGCCATAAACAGCTGCAAGGCGTGTCCAGCACTGCACAGGGGTGAGGCCTTCTGCCACCAGAAACTTCAAATTCTGTCATTGGTCCAGCAGGCGTTGCATTATGATCCAGGAAAGGCAAAAGATAAAAGGAAACCTCCACCACATTGCTTCACAACTGGCTTTGCGCTCTCGCGTTCGCAGACTGAACGCAGTGACCTGTCTGGTGATGTATTTCTGGGTCACATCTTCGATCTTTGAACAGCGCCTGAGACCAACAAGTGGAGGCCACGAACCCTTCTCCAAGTCTGGGTGGTTTGTATTTTTCCAAAAGTTCCGATTTCTCGATGGCAGAACAGGAATCAAAACTTTGGAAAACAGCCTCGTACCCAGCCCAATCCTATCAGCTGTCGCCTCGCGGTTCAGCCAGAAGGAGACCCAGGAGAGCAAAGTGACGAGACTGCAGGGCAGGTAGAGGTGCAGCAGAAAGTATCCGCGGTGACGCCTCAGATGGAAGTCCACGCGCACCGCGCTGTGGACTCCTGCAACAATAAGCTTCATCGCCAATGTCATGTCAACAACCCTACTATGTCCTCAATCGAACGGAGACCAAACTTGAAATCTGAATCGACAGTATATACCAAACTTGCTGGTGACGTTGGCGGTGGAGGTCGGGAAGGCGACGAGTTGGTACTGGGAGAGCTGGAGGTCACGCGCCGTCGCGATCGGGCGCCCGTCGTTTTCGCGCCACGTGTACACCAGCTGCTCGCGCGTGTACGCATCTGTCGTGAAAATATCCATCTTAATTTGGGCTGCTCCGAATCACCTTGTTCTCTTCTTGAAACTCTTGATTTTGTCTCTTTTGATCAACTGTCATCACAACAAAAAAACAACAACAAGAAAGCGGAGTTTTGAACACAGGTGCATCCCAATCCATTTGGTCCTGGAGGGGTGGGCATTGGATCTACCCAAAGTGTGTCAGGGGAGGGGTTTGAACCTCCCTGGTCTTGGGAAGGCTTCACCTCCCTGTCATAGCTCCGCTACCCGAATCGTGAATTCGTATACGGATCTCTCACCTTTACCTCGAGCAATTGCACCAAAAAAACTTGTTCTTTATGGCCTGAGACTGGGGGTTGAATTGCTCCATATAATGTAATTGAGTCCTGCCCCTCAATTTGCCTTTGTGGGGCTATACACAATTGTCACAGAAAGAATCTCTTAAAGGAGATGCACTTCGTTTTTGAAGGCAGATAACTTTTAGCTTTTGTACAGCACTAACCTGGGAAATAAAGCAAGTGTCTAC
>JAAUXT010007614.1_pt1 | contig 12009 bp, 13 predicted proteins | sample 7278171 | NCBI WGS metagenome assembly JAAUXT01 (sample SAMN14350112, study PRJNA611818) | marine sediment metagenome | isolation source: surface marine sediment (1.8m) | place: French Polynesia: Moorea | collected 2018-08
GTTCTTCTTGTTCCTGAGGATCAGAGGTTGGTGTGTGTGTGTGTGTGTGTGTGTGTGTGTGTGTGTGTGTGTGTGTGTGTGTGTGTTTCATGTGCCTGTGTGTGCATGACGTATGTTTGTGTGTGTGTGTGTGTGTGCGCGAGTGTGTGTGTGTTTGTACGTGTGTGCGTGTGTGTACGTGTGTGCGTGTGTACCTGTGTACCTTTTACACCAAGAGGAAAGGTGTGTGTGAGAGGTAAGAATTCACACACGCTGCAAAATGGTTCCTGTGAAATCATACAATGACTTTTCGAGACCTTTGGTCGAGAAAAGAGTTGCATGAGTGAACAGGAACCATTCTTGCAGTGTGTGAACTCACTTCTACCACAATAAGGTCACGTACGAGAGGCTTTGTGACCGTAGCGTGGCAGAAAATATCTTCCAGCACGAGGCGAGACTCACTTGAAGTGGCTGACGAAGACGCTCGGTTTCTTCTTCCAGTTCTGCGAGGAGCTCGACTCGCCTCCCTCACTCTGCAAAACGGACACGTGAGCGTCAACTGAGGCGCTCACTCACGCGCCAGATTCTCTCACCCTCATCACCCTCCACCCAGTGCGTCACGTCAAAATCTGACCAGACAAAATTTGCGTAGCTCGGGGCCAACCGATCGTCCGCACCGACTGACCCCTCCACCTGACCCCTCCAGAAGACAGTCGGCAACGCAAAACGCCAACCCAACATTTTTAAACGTTCACGCAAGGAATGACGGAAGATGCTTACCGCGGCAGGTGAATCCATGGTGACTGTCACCAGCTGCATCTGAAAGCAGAAATTTGTCCGTGTTCTGAATGCTAGCAACAGGCAAGCGATCAGCAACACTCAATAGTAAAACGAGTCAGCAATCAAAACTGCCCATGAGAAGCAGGGTCACGTGGTTTTCAATCTATCATATGCGCACGACAATTCTGTGCGTAGAAAGCAAAGCTGACGGCCCTCTGTGTGTGTGTGTGTGTGTGTGTGTGTGTGTGTGTGTGTGTGTGTGTGTGTGTGTGTTGGTGTGTGGTTGGCAAGAACCACGCCCGAATCTCACCCCGTCGACGTCAGAGGGCGCGGCCGTCGTCTCGACGCCGGGCAGCGACACGGCGGGGCTCCCGACCTTCGGCTCCGACTTCGGCACGCTGCGTCTGAAAACCACGAACACCTGATCGGGTCAACTTCCGGTCAGCGAGAACTGCGCGAGACTTTTCGAGAGTTCATATGCACTACACAATGTCAAAACTGGATTGCCCAGTGGACGTGAAAAGGAAAGCGACCCTGCGAACACATCAGACTGGGAGATTTTGCTTCAGCCGACGGAACCAAGATCATCATTGTCTCCAAAACAAGGTGCGTTCCCCCTCCCCCCCCCCCCCACACACACACGAAGGGAAACGGAAAGGCCAATCACACGTGACACTCACTTGACCTTGTCGCCCTTGCCGGCCTTGCCCTTCCCGAACTCGACGCTGACGTCATCGTCGGAGTTGTCGACGTCATCATCGCGCGTCACGTCGTGCACGGCGAGGTGTTTTTGCAGCAGCGCTGACGTGCGGAACCGCTTACTGCACTCGTAGCACGGGAACCGGTTCAGACTCTCCTCCAGCTCTAGAAAAGGGACGGGAACCCGTTCAAACTTTCATCTTGTTCAGGGAAACGAGGCAGTAGTATTGAAAGTGAGGCTCCGTTTCCAGCTTTGCTGTTGTTCGACACGCAAAGCATTGCTTCGGAACGTGGCGTCCAAACAATAGAGCAACGCGCTGTTCTGTCAAATGCGTGTGGAGTTCACTGACTGCAGGGCAGGACAGCCACATCAGGCAGCCCCACCACAGGCCCCTGTCGTTTATGTTGGGTCACGTCTGCGCGCCCGGACGCGCCCGTGCTGTGCGCGACTCGTACCTTCGCGGTCCTTGACGCTGGGCTGCAGCGTGTCGAAGCCGAGGCTGTGCGCGTAGGGCGCCGCGTACCACACCTGGTCACAGAACAAGAACACGGATCAGTGCAGACACGCGCCTGGCGTTGAAACAGAACGACCCCATATTTCTGATCAAATGCAACTGACAGAACAAGGTCATCTTTGGGAAATAAATCCTTCAGCTGAGGAAGGAAAATGACCAAAACACTCAAATCACACGTGACTTCGCGTGACTGACGAATTCGCACGTGACCTTGGGACACTGACCTTGAGTTCCTGCTTGGCGTCCACAGGTTTGACTGTGGTGAAGTAGACGTCCCCACGGAACTGGTAGGCGACGAGGTTCTGCTCGGCCCAACTCGGCGCCGGCCGCACGAACATCATCCAATTGCAGCGGTTCTCGTCACGTGAGTCGAAGTAGCGCGTCCCGTCGTCCCGCTCCACCTGGTGGGAAACGGCAACACTGAGGAGGTCGCTCAGAATCACACCACGTGCCGTGGGTGGACAATTGTTCAGAGCAACAATGCACAGCACACACACCAAACATTCACGCACACCACACACACATCGAGCACGCACGCACGCACGCACGCACACCACACATACACACACACACACACACACTGACCTGCAAGACGAACTGGTCTGGGCCGAGTTCGTTTCTGCTCGCCACGAGGTCTGCGACGAACGGTCCGAACTGCGTCCGCTTCGCGATCGGCTTCTTCGCGAACACGCCCAACTCTGCAAAGCGAACACGTCCACAGATGACCACAAAGCCACCCATTTTACCTTCACATTTTCGGCAGCTTCAGTGACTTCGTTGTCTGAGGCTGCGCCGGTGCGAACATTTCTGACACGTGCAGGTCCTCCACACAAGACGCAACGGGCCTCGTTCTTGCACGGTTTCCCCATGACAACACGTGACGTCGCAGCTAACGTGACGTGTCCCCGTGACGCAGCTCACATGACGTCCCACGACGCACCCTCACGTGACGTAGCTCACGTGACACAGCTCACGTGACGTTTCCCTCGTGACGCAGCTCACGTGACGGGTCCCCCGTGACGCAGCTCACGTGACGGGTCCCCCATGACGCAGCCCACGTGACGTAGCCCACGTGACGCAGCTCACCCGAGGAGGCCCCGAGGCGGAAGATCTGCAGCTGCGGCGGGAGCGACGCCCACGCGCGCGACAGCACCACCTTGTCGAAGATGACCTGCAGCCGGTGCGCCGGGCACTCGGTCGAGTACGTCGTGCAGCAGTCCTCGCACCCTGCAATCGTGCGTCAAGTCAATCTTTAGGTCAGAAGGGTCTGACATTGCGTCACTGGATCGCCTCACTTGCGCCTCCTCACACCCTGTCATCAAGCGACATATCAGGTCAGCTTCACCACCGCATGCGTCCAAAATCACACACTGTACAAGGCTGCGTGCACTGGGCAAGCCACAGCGCATAACACACCCTGTCAGAAACAGCCCAAAGTCTGAGCATTCTTGCTCTTTTGCAGGACCAGAACAGAGAATCACACACAAAGTTGTAATTTCTAAACAACTCCACAGAGGGAGCAGTGACCACGTTGAAACGCTCTCGGGGCAACGCTGATTGGCTGTCACGTGACAGCTGCGCGCGCATCGGTCGGTACGTACAGAGCTCGTTGGCGTCGTACGGCTTGTCGGGACGGCGCTGCGCCGCGGGCGGACTCGGCGCCCGGTCCAGCTGCGCCAGGCGCGTCGACTTCCGGACCTGCGCAAAGAGACGAGACGCCACTGAGTGAAACAGACGAGCGACGTGGAAACGGACGCGACGTCGCCGAGACAAATTGACGCAATGTCACAACGGGACACTCTGCCATACAACTGACAAAACGTGTTCGAGCAACGACAGCCATTGAAATGTTTTCCTGTCCGTGGTGTGAAGCAGAACTCACCACGTGTGTGTGTGTATGTGTGTGTGTGTGCGTGTCAGTGTGTGGTGTGGGTGTGTTTTCGTGTGTGGTGTGTTTTCGTGTGTGTGTGTGTGTGTGTGTGTGTGTGTGTGTGTGCGTGTGTGTGCAACATCCCCCAAGATCTACACGTGCACGCCCACTCACTCACCTCTTTGGTTTTGATTGGCAGTAGCGGCAGCTCCTTGTCGCCGGGCGGGTAGATAGACGCTGACGTCTGAACGCCTCCTCCACTGCTGCTCGGTACCGGGTCGGCGGCGCCGGAGTAGACCGAGCGCGGCGGCGCAGGCGCAGGCGCAGGGACGCCGCTCGGCCCAGGCTCGCTCGACTGGTAGACCGGCGTGATAGTGACGAGCATCTGTTGCAGTCCGTCTTCGTCCGGACCTGAAAACGGACAACGCCAGCGTTGCGAATCGGACTGGGCGTTAACGTCAATTTCAGAGTCAACCCGACTTTTGAAGGTTCTGCGAGGCGAGCTTCGCACTGAACTGATTCAACACACACAGCGACACGATGACACAACACATGTGACGTCACACAAAAACAAGATGACGTCACACGTACCTTGTGGCGTCGCGGGGATACCCGTGGTGTCAATTTGCGGATCCATGGTCGGGTCCATGTCGTGGTTGTGCGGCGGGGACGGCAGGTTGTCGTTGTCGTCGATGGACGAGCCTATGGCTGCGGGGCCGGTGGACGAGTCCAGCTCCATGTGGGGGTGCGAGCTGTCGGCGCGACCGTACGAGTCCGGGTCATCTACAAGCGTTTTCAGAAAGACATGACAATTGTAAAAGCGTTGCTATGTTGATGGGTGCTGTGTCCTGGTTTGCGGACGGTGTGCTGTTTCGAAGGACTGAGACATGTTCTGAATTGCTGTGTTGTGAGTCGCTGTGTCATCCAGGGTTGCTGTGTCCTGATCCTGATCGCTGTGTCCTAAAATGCTGCAGTGTCCCAAGATCCTGCGTCCTGACACACCGTGCCTGGAGTGCCTGCATCTTGGGTCGCCGGGTCCAGGATCGCTGTGTCGAAGTTTTGTTTTCTGGTGGGTTGTGTCCTGATCCAGAGAGTTCGAGTCCAGAAATGCTGTTCTTTGGGTGCTCGGTGAATGCCATTTGAAAGACGCTGTGCCTGGGGATGATGCAGTCTGTCATTTTTGAACATTTTTGTGGTACGGTATCTTGGGATTTCCCAGTACGTTGTTCCCGCTGTGACTGTGTCCGAGGATGCGATCCCACTGTTGGGGCATTGTGGGATATCATCCTGGGACGCTGCGTCCTTTGACGTCACGTCACACGACGTCAAATCTCAAGACGCTGTTTTTGACGCTGCGTCTGGGGACGCCGAATGAGAAGCTGGGTCTTTTGATCAGAAGTCAGGGTGAAAATTTTCATCGAATAAAACCAAGCGTGTGAATTCGATTCCAACTCCGCGTCAACACGTGTTTCGGAAACGCTTCGTGCACGTCACGACGCCCTCGCACCGCCAGTCCACGTCGTCGTGCGGCTGCTGACGTGAGTACGTGAGCGAACGCGATGTGGACGCGGACACACAAATTTGACAGTCTAAAACCACGTGACTCCAAGCATAAACGATAAAACTCTTATTCCGGTGTTTTCAGGGTGGGTGTTTGAATATCTTCTGCCCAGCCAACACCCCCCCCCCCGTCGTGCTGTGAAGTTTTGAATAGCAATAAAAGTCAAAACTGGAGCAACAGCTCAAAGCCACATCCCAACAGATCGCAAGACGCCTTTTCTTGGGGGGGGGGGGGAGACACGAGTTACTTTTCGTCGTCTGACGACTCAGATGATGAAGCTGGCGGCGGCTTCACGGAATTCGACGTGGACAACGCAGAAGACTTGGACGGAGAGGAGGAGGCAGGAGGTGCGGCTGACGTGGGTGGGTTGGGCTGGTCCTGCCACAGGTTACACAAAGCCTGCGCGGCCTCCAATTCCGCGCGGTAAGACCCCTGGGACACTGCTGCACTTTGCGACCCTGCTGCACTCTGAGACGGTGCACTCTGGGACATTGTTGCACTCTGAGAACTTGTACTCGGAGATGGTGCGCTTTGGGACCCTGCCGCACTTTGGGACCCTGCTGCACTTCTGGATCCTGCTGCACTTTTGGACTTTGCTGCACTTTTGGATCTTGCTGCACTTTTGGACCCTGCTGCACTTTTGGTCTTTGCTGCACTTTTGGACTTTGATGCACTCTGAGATGCTGCACGTTTGGACCCTGCTGCACTTTGCGACCCTGCTGAACTCTGTGACCCTGCTGCACTTTGTGACCCTGCTGCACTTTGCGACCCTGCTGCACTTTGCGACGCTGCTGCACTCTGAGATCCTGCACTCCCTGATGGAACGACAGGATTCTGTGGAAGTGGCGCAAGCAGCAACTCCTTCAGCCGCTCCGCAGTCGGTATTGCAAAGTATTTTGCGAGACCATAAACCAGTGACGTCCCTGAAGCGCCTTCCTCCAACGAGTCGGAACCACCAGTGGCATCACTCGACGAAACCTGAGACGGCGGAAGCGCGGTGGCCGGTCCGGGAGGGGGCTGTCGTTGCGGCTGTTGTTGCGGCTGCTGCACCTGCTGTTGTGGCTGTTGATGCTGTTGCTGCACTTGCTGTTGCAGCTGAGGTTGCGGCTGTTGCAGATGTTGTGGTTGGTGCACCTGCTGTTGTGGCTGTTGCACCTGTTGTTGCCTTTGCTGTTGCAGCTGATGTTGCAGTTGTTGCACTTGCAGCTGAGGTTGTGGCTGTTGCACTTGCTGTTGCAGTTGATGTTGAGGCTGTTGCAGCTTTTGTTGTGGTTGGTGCACCTGCTGTTGTGGCTGTTGTTGCTGTTGCTGCACTTGCTGTTGTGCCTGTTGTTGCCCTTGCTGTTGCAGCTGATGTTGCGGTTGCTGCAGCTGATGTTGTTGCAGCTGATGTTGTAGCTGGTGGATCTGCTGACGCAGCAGTTGTTGCACTTGCTGTTGCAGTTGATGTTGAGGCTGTAGTAGCTTTTGTTGTGGTTGGTGCAACTGCTGTTGTGGCTGCTGTTGCTGCTGAGGTAGTGGTTGTTGCAGCTGTTGTGGTTGGTGCACCTGCTGTTGCGGCTGCTGTTTCTGCTGAGGTTGTGGTTGTTGCAGCTGTTGTGGTTGGTGCACCTGCTGTTGTGGCTGTTGTACTTGCTGTTGCTGCACTTGCTGTTCCAGCTGCTGCTCCTGCAGTAGTAACTGGCGTATTACCTGCTCCACGTGTTCTTGAAGTGGCAGTTGTTGTTGCTGCTGCTGTTGCTGCTGCTGTTGCTGAGACTCATGCAGACGCTGTGGTTGTTGCTGCTGTGGCTGTTGCAGCTGTTGTGACCGTTGTGGTGGCTGCTGATGTACTTGCTGCTTCTGTTCCTGCTGTTGCAGTTCCTGAGGGACTGACTGGTCCCACTCCTGTTGAAGCTGCTGATGTTGCTGCTGCTGTCGGGTTTGCTGTTGAGACTGCTGGTGCTGATGCAGATGCTGTGGCTGTCGCTGCTGTTGTAGCTGCTGCTGTGGCTGAGACTGCTGGTGCTGATGCAGATGCTGTGGCTGTCGATGCTGTTGTTGCTGCTGTTGTGACCGTTGTGGCGGCTGCTGATGCACTTGCTGCTTCTGTTCCTGCTTGGGCAATTCTTTCGGTTCCTGCTGTTGCTGCTGCTGTTGCTGCTGCTGGCGCAGTTCCTGGAGTATTCTCTGGTCCCACTCCTGTTGAAGCTGCTGATGTTGCTGCTGCTGTCGGGTTTGCTGTTGAGACTGCTGGTGCTGATGCAGATGTTGTGGTTGTTGTTGCTGTGGCTGTTGCTGCTGTTGTGACTGTTGTTGCGGCTGCTGATGCACTTGCTGCTTCTGCTTGGGCAATTCTTTCGGTTGCTGCTGTTGCTGCCGCTGCCGTTTTTGCCATCCAGTCTCGCCGAAGAAAGACGCAAAGCTGTACTGGGGCAGGAACGACCCACCGTGATTCCACATCGCGCTCGGTCCAGGCAGTCTCGAGGCAAGGACTCCGCCCATGGCGCCGCCCCCGTTCTGAAGCCCGTTGTGAACCCCGTTCGTCGCCGGCCCCGCGGGCGAACCCGGCCCCGCCACGCCCTCACCGTGCGGAGGACCCTGCACGCTCGTGCGGCCCCTTTTCGACACCGCGAGACGGCAGGGGGCGGCGGCGTTGTTGTTGTTCTCATTGTTTGACTCGGCTGTTTTTGGCCGTTTTCGTCCCTCGTCGCCGCTGCTCCCTGACCCCGAGTCCCTCTTCTTCCGCTTCTCATCCATGTCCGTCGTTTGTCGCGGAGATCCAACTCAAATTTTCAAACTGTCGCTTCCGAGTAAAATTCCGTGGCGTCGATGCAGTGTGCAATTCTGAACTGGCAACGTCGCCGCGCAAACCGGGTCGATGTGTGGGCCAAGGAACTGTGTCATCCAAGTGGGTCATCGGCCAGAAAGCTCGTGCACGCAGGGAACCAATCACCTCGACTTCCGTACCAGGTCAGTGCAGTCAGAGCGATACACATGAACATGTGAGCTGTCGACAGTACGAGTGAAGCCGCAAATAGGTCACTCACGGTAATCGTCAACGGCCGATCATATCGCGCGGACGGAAGCGAATACGAGACACATCAGTGCGCATGGAGTGACTCGCTGAACAGTGTCATCGCGTGTACGAGTAAACGTACACGCACTCTCCCATCACGGCTCACGCACGCACGCACACTCCAAAGCAGCACTCATCGCGTGGCAGTCCATCTGCAGACGGTCGTTTTCGCGTACGCACACACAATCTGCAGACCCACTCGCCAAACCACCCACCCACACGCACACGTACTTACACGAGACCACACACACACACACACACACACACACACACACACCACTCACCGTGCGGCAGGTTCATCTGCAGCTGACTGTCCTCCTGTGTCGTGTCCGGCTCCGTCGCGTAAACCTCCGGCATCTGTCAATCAGAGCCATTTCACGTCTCTCGGTCAGTTTGTCCTCATCCCATCACACACACACACACACACACACACACACACACACACACACACACACACACACACTTTTCAACGAGAAAGAGTCACCCCGTACCCTCCTCCCTCCTTTCTCACACCTCCCCAGTCAGCGCCTCCCTCCACCCAAGCCAAACCCCTCCAAATCCATGTGTAACCCGCATGTTCTGTAGTCCCTCTCTCTCTCCCCATTCACACAATCGTACCATCAATCAACTTCGTGTCACCCCCCCCCCCCCCTTCGCACACCACACTATCCATTTTACCACCACGTGCACCTCTCCCACCCAGCTCCTCATCTTCATCACCATTGCCTCCACCACCATCTCCCCACCCTCCACCAACACTACCACCTCACCTCCCCACCACCACCCACACGCTCCACCTCCGTGTCACCTCCACCTCCCAGGTGCCTGATTCGTCCTCACCTTGGCCTGCTGCATGGAGTGCTGCAGCGCGAGGCTGAGCGGGTTGACGCCCCTCGCCTCCCGCCCCGCGCCGACGCCGCCGCCGCCCGGCTCCAGCGGCGTCGCCTCCGAGGACGACGCCTCCGCCTGCTGCAGGTGCGGTAGTCCGTTCAGCTGCAACGGTTGCCACGGATACCAAACAACTGGTGGTTTCCCACGTGCAACTGTGTGTGTGTGTGTGTGTGTGTGTGTGTGTATTTGTATGTGTGTGTGTGTGCGCGCGCGCAATGGATCTGCATTTATGTGTGGGCGCGTGTGTGTGTGTGTGTGCAAGTGTGTGTATGTGCAATGGATCTGCATTTGTGTGTGTGTGTGCTGTGTGTGTGTGTGTGCTGTGTGTGTGTGTGTTATTGGTGTGTGTTTGTTGTGTGTTCGTGTGTGTATATGTGTGTGGTGTCAACCTGCAGGTCATGTTCGTGTGTGTGCGGCGTGGTGTGTGTGTGTGCGTGTGTGTGTGTGTGTGCGAGTCCATGATTTTGTGTGTGCACGCACAAACAAACGTGCGCTCATGCAATTGAACAGGTGCAAAGAACGTGCGTAAATTTGACGTGAACACGTGGCCGCGGCACTCACCACGTGGAAGAGGGACTGCGCGCGGGAGGACTGCGCCCCGAGCCCGCCGTTCGTGCTGTCCACCGCGGACGACACGATGCCTGGGGTGCCGCGCCCCGAGCTGACCCCGCTCGACGCTGAAACAAGAATGCGTGACAGCGTTGAGGCGTGCAATGTCTGAGATGTGCCGAGGCGAAAACACTGCCTGTCCATGCTGATCGTCACGTTTCTGGTCAATGTTTTTCACTGGACTATTGGTTTCTTCATCTTTTACACGCGCGCCAATGAAACGGTGAAGGAGACACAACATCACGCAGTGGACGTGACATTTCACAAGTGTCCACTCAGTACCCAGTGTCCACTCAGTACCCAGTGTCCACTCAGTACACAGTGTTTACCCCATCAGTACCCAGTGTCCACTCAGTACCCAGCATCCACTCAGTACCCAATGTCCCATCAGTACCCAGTGTCCACCCCCTCAGTACCCAGCATCCACTCAGTACCCAGTGTCCATTCAGTACCCAGTGTCCACCCCCTCAGTACCCAGTGTCCCCTCAGTACCCAGTGTCCACCCCCTCAGTACCCAGTGTTCACTCACTGCCCAGTGTCCACTCAGTACCCAGGGTCCACCCCCTCAGTACCCACCCCCTCAGTACCCAGTGTCCACTCACTGCCCAGTGTCCCCTCAGTACCCAGTGTCCACCCCCTCAGTACCCAGTGTCCACTCACTGCCCAGTGTCCACTCAGTACCCAGGGTCCACCCCCTCAGTACCCACCCCCTCAGTACCCAGTGTCCGGTTACTGCCCAGTGTCCACTCACCGGCGACGAGTGGCGCCTGCTGCGCGTTGCTGCTGCTGACCACTACCGGCAGCGTCAGCGTCACCGAGCTCGACGGCAGCGCCTGCTGCACAGCCTGCTGCTGCTGCTGTTGCTGCTGCTGGGCAAGTTGCTGCTGCTGCTGCTGCTGCTGCGCCAGTTGCTGTTGTTGCTGTAGGGCTCCTACTGCATCGTGTCTGACGGGCAGCATGCCCAAACCCTGAAACCACAGCACGTGGCTCTGTACCTCCACTGCAGGGTTGTCATGACTCTCCTCTCCCTCCATTTCTCCTCACACTGCCCTGACAAATCCTGGATGTGACGGTGCCTTGAACACACACAGTACCCAGAAGCTCACTGACTCACAAACAAGTCCCACTGGTGTCGAAGTGAGAATTTCACCGGCTGACCTGTTACAAACGCTCTGAAAGATTCGTGCACTTCACCCAGCTGATGTTGAGGAAAATGTAATGCGAGTGTGAACAGAACTCGGCGTCTCTGTGAACTGACCTGACCAACTCGGCAAACGGAACCAGACTCCTCTCCAAATTGAACCCCGACTGTTTTGCGAAAAAAGAGTGCTTCGCGTGGTTTCTCCCTGACCTCACCTGGCTCACATGTTGTTGCTGCTGTTGCTGTCCCTGGAGCTGCTGCAGCTGCGCCCTCAGGTTGTGCAGTGCTGCCACCTGCGCCGCCGAGCTCGTCGTCGCCTCGCCCGAGTTACCGGCGCTGCTCGACGTCACCACCGACTGGCCGCCTAGCAACACCTGACAACAGCACAACAGGGTGTTACCAACACAATATGACAACGCCGCGTCGACCAGCGCCTCACAACAAAACAACGTCGCGTTGGCGACCACTCCACAACGCAGCCGCACTGTCACCAAAAATTCCAGGGAAGGAGGAGGCCCTTGGCCCTTTGTTTCTCCTTTGAGACGCAGTCCCCGGAAGTTCTTCTGGCTGCGCGTGCGTCCTCACCGTGACTAGAGGCTGAGGGATGCGGATGATCTGCGCGGCGCCGCCGGCGTCACCGGTCCCGGACAGCTCATGCGCGTGCAGCGCTGCCGCGTCGTCCCCGCCGCCGCCGGTCGAGCTGGACGCGAAGTTATCGGACGCCGATCCGCTGCTCGTCGAAGGCTGCGCCGGGTAGACTGTGGGGGGGGGGGGGGATGCAAATTCAGAATATGAAGGGACATTTGCGCAAAAAGGAGGTGTGGGGGGGGGGGGGCACGCAATGTGGGGAAGGTTGAATAACCCAGATTAAATTAGACGTGGGCCAGGACGTATCAGGCCCACTGA
>JAAUXT010025985.1_pt1 | contig 12008 bp, 10 predicted proteins | sample 7278171 | NCBI WGS metagenome assembly JAAUXT01 (sample SAMN14350112, study PRJNA611818) | marine sediment metagenome | isolation source: surface marine sediment (1.8m) | place: French Polynesia: Moorea | collected 2018-08
GGGCGAGCAGGTCCAGGAAAAAGAAGGCCACGGGTTGTTCACCACGTATTTCATAGAGGCCATTGCGGGGGCAGCCGATCTCAACAAGGACAACGTGGTTACGGGCACCGAACTGGGGGCCTACCTGCGACCCACGGTGTCAAATGCATCCCGGCAAACGCAAACACCGCTGTTCGGACGCCTGGAGGGTGAAGGCGAGTTTCTTTTCTTTGTGGATCCCAACCGCTAACCAAAATGAAATTTTAAACATCAGGCTAAAGCCATCTTCGCCAGCACGGCAACGGTTAAATCCGAGGTGCTGGCATTACCGCCAAGATCCGGTGTCAGAACCTGCCCTTCTGCGGTAACCGCTTCAATGGCTTTCATCAAATCAGCGGCAGCAGCGCTCTGATTAAAAAAGTCCAGCATCATCACCACCGACCAAAGCAGGGCGATGGGGTTGGCAATTCCCTTGCCGGCGATGTCCGGCGCCGAACCGTGCACCGGCTCAAACATGGACGGATGGTTGCGCTCCGGATTGAGGTTGGCCGAGGGCGCAATGCCGATACCGCCGGCCACTGCCGGCCCCAGATCTGACAGGATATCACCAAACAGATTGCTGGCCACCACCACATCAAACCAGTCTGGATTCTGAACGAAATGGGCCGTTAAAATATCAATATGGTACTGATCGGCGCTGACATCTTTAAATTCTTTGGCGATGGTTTTAAAGCGCTGGTCCCAAAACGGCATGGTGTGGATAATGCCGTTTGATTTGGTGGCTGAAGTCAGATGTTTTTTCGGCCGGCTTTGCGCCAGTTTGAAAGCATAGCGCAAAATCTTATCGACGCCCTGACGCGTAAAGATCGACTGCTGGACAACGATCTCGCGCTCGGTGCCCTCATACAGCCGCCCACCGATTTGAGAGTACTCGCCTTCATTGTTTTCGCGAACGATATAAAAATCGATGTCCTGGGGTTTTCGTCCGGCCAGCGGCGATCGAATGCCGGGCAGCAGGCGCACCGGGCGCAAATTAACATACTGCTCAAAATGACGGCGAATGGGAATCAACAGGCCCCACAGGGAGACGTGATCCGGCACATCGGGGTCGCCCACCGCCCCCAGCAAAATGGCGTCAAAAGCGCTCAACTGCTCAAGGCCGTCTGCGGGCATCATCACCCCGTGCTCCAGATGATGCTCACAGCCAAACGGAAAGCTGTCGAATTTGATGTCAAAACCATACCGGGTGGCAAGGGCCTCGAGCACCCGCACTCCCTCGGGTACGACTTCTTTGCCAATCCCATCCCCCGGAATCAGCGCAATCTTAAAATTCTTCTTATTCTTCTTTTGATTCATTTTATCGTATAGTGGCGCAGTAATAATTTATTACACTTCAGGAGATGCAAATAGTCGTTGCTCAATTGCTTTTGGATGAAAAAGGTAAACAGGATTAAGCGATTTGTTATGAATCTTATGTTTTTATGTATATGGGGTTCAGAGGTTTACCTTCAATCGTCATCACCCTTAGAAGGAGGCATGTTTTTTTTATTTATTGCCTCCACAATAAAGGAAGGAACTGCAATAGCAAAGCCGATCCAACCGTATATTAAAGGTATAATCTTAAACCAGGTGAGTGCTATCAAAGCCAAACCAACCCACAGGCCAATCGATGTAATATTGTCGAATTTCAATTTATTATTCCCCTGTTCATAGCATTGTGTTAGATAGCAAATTTTCCATCTGTTGTAATATCTTTATAGAAAAGTGGACAATACTGATCTTGTGATCTTTTGCCAGTATCACAAAATGACACAAATTTCATATACGTAAATGAAATCCCAATAATTTTAATTCTCTAAAAACCTAAATTACCGTGCCGCAGCACAGCTTCGTCAAGTTTACATGTATATTAAGATAATCCAAATATTTCTGATATTCCATTGAATCACTTATCGCCGGTGTTTTTCACAGCATGGAATACAGGTTGGCTTCCCACCCAGTTGATTTGTGCGTGATTCCATAACATTTTCACCGCAGATCGAACATGGAATTGAATCTCGAATCTTGGCCGGTTCAGGTTCCGGGATAGATATTGGCTCTATAGAGAGAAGACTATCTCTGGGGGCTGACATGATCCATTTGGCAAGGGCGCTTTTGTCCTCGTGCAACTCCTCTGGAATTTCCTTGCCGTGGAAATATACACGAACGCCTGATCTTGACGATCGGCAGTATATCGTAAAGACGTGTTTACCATAATCGCGAAATATCAAATTTCCCTTACCAAATGTGCAGCCAGTAACACACTGCAAAGCATCAACACCGCATGCGTCATTCTCTACGATAGCCACAATTTCTTCGTCTTCAGCACGAATCGAGTCAAGTTTGTTCATTGCAGCGGTGGCCATTCTATACCCCGTAGCTAGCCCAGGGCATACATGTCCGTGAAACTGAATAATCTCCTCATATGTCATTTAAAATTTACCTCTTTTTTCTAGAAGCCATCTCAAAAATGCACCTAACGCTCAAGGGCTGTGTTCAAAACCGATTCAAAATGCTCGAATACTATCGTGTATGCTCCACTTTTGAATCGGTTTTCGCCTTGCCCTTGAGCGTGATCTACTATTTTTGAGACGGCTTCAAATCATTTTTTTATGGTTTATTATTTACCGATTTCAAGAATTTCTCTGGCTTCATCACAGGTCGCCACTTCAAATCCCATCTGATGAATCAGCGACACGATTCTTTCGACCAGCTCGGCGTTTGTTTCAGCAGCTTTGCCCGACGCAAAATAGGGACTGTCTTCAAAACCCACGCGCACCACCGCAGCCCCCATGCCGATGGCGGTAGCCAGCAGGGAAAAATCCTTCATCCCAGCATGGATCACTCCCCAGGGCACATCTTTTTCGGGCAGCAGGGTTTTCATAAATAACAGTGTTTCAGCATTGGCCGGCAGCGCCCAGCGCACCCCCAGGACAAACCCAATCGAATAGGGCGCTTTGAGCACCCCTTCTTCCAGCAGCTTGATGTAGGCGGGCAGCATACCGGCAGCAAAAATCTCAAGCTCCGGGACGACGTGGGACTCTTCAATGCGCCGGGCCCAGTAGCGAATATCCGGCATTCGGTTGACATAGACATCTTCACCGAAATTGATGGAGCCCATATTTAATGATGCCACCTCGACCCGGGCATCATCTAAAGCCACGCAGCGTTGCTCGAGGGTCAAATCAGTCAGACCGCCGGTGGAGCCCTGAATGACAATGTCCGAATCTTTGCGAATGAGATCTAAAGTTGCTGAGAAATCCGTGATATCTTCGGTCTGCTCCCCTTGCTGATCGCGCACATGCATATGCACCATGCTGGCACCGGCCTTTTCACAGGCGATTACCTGCTGCGCCACATCTTGCGGGGTCAAGGGATTGGTTGACGGCGGTTTAATTTTTTTGCCGGTCGGGGCAACGGCCACAATAATTTTGCGGGCTTTTTGATGTTTCATTGCATCTATTCCTGGTAAGAAGTGTTGGGTTGGAAGTTTTGAAATGGTGTAGATTGGAACGCGACTACCTGTCAATACATAATCGGTAATTGGCATCGAAGATATCCAATTGGGGTTGCCACACAGTCAATTTGCTAGGTATAAGGCATCACGTTAAAGCGCACGCCGGATTCTGCAAAAGAAAGCCATTGGGCATGTCTAAATTTATCTATTCCTTCAGTATCATTTTATTCGGTTTGTCACTGGGATACATCATTCAGATCCTGGTCAAACAACAGCGGATCAAGTTGCCCCTTCATATCGATGACCTCAGAAAGCTGCTGCAGCGCATTGCGCTTCTTTTTCTCAATCCGATTGCTATTGTCGGCGCGATCTGGGTGGTGAGCTTAAAAAGTGTTGCCCTGGTGGCGCTGCCCTTTATCGGGCTTTTTGCGCTTCTGGCCGGCGGCGTGATGGCGCTGAGCGTCGCCCATATGTTGAAGCTGGAACCGCAAAAAACCGGCGCACTTTATGGATGCGGAGCGTTTACCAATATAGGTTCCATCGGTGCCATGGTGTGTTTTGTGTTTTTGGGCGAGAAGGGATTTGCCCTGGTGCCGATCTATAAACTGTTTGAAGAGCTGTCCTATTATTCGATTGGATTTCCAATTGCCAAATACTACAGCAGCAGTTCGAGCAAAGAGCACATCAGTGATCGGATTAAAAGCTTTACCCGGGATCCGTTCATTCTGGTGGCGGTTTCCAGTATTGTCATCGGTGGTTTACTCAATTTTAGCGGTGTTCAACGGCCAGATTTTTATAAAAACGTTATTTCGGTTTTTGTTCCGCTGGGTACCATCTTGCTGTTGACTTCCATCGGGCTTGCCCTGAAATTCAGAAAAGTGCGTGATTATCTCAAAGAGTGCATGTCGATTTCAGTTATCAAATTTATCCTGGTGCCCATTTTGGCAACCTCACTGGCCTACCTATTTGGTTTCAGCCAAATCGACAACGGCCTGCCGCTAAAGGTCGTTATGATTCTGGCCTCTATGCCGGTGGCATTCAATGCCCTGATCCCACCCTCGATTTATGATCTGGATCTGGATCTGGCCAATTCATGCTGGTTTTTTACTACGGCGCTGCTCATTGTCGTTTTGCCGGTTTTATTGATCCTCATTACCTGGATATAAGTTTTATATCTATAATCCGGGATGTTACCAGCCGACCTGCCATCTTCTATTGGGTGTAATCCGTATCTTCATCAAAGCCATCGAGCATATTGACGCTTACAATGACAGATTATCTGCAAAAAATCTTTTATCTTACTAAAATTATTAGCTATACGTTATATAAAATATTTCTTGACAATAAGGCCCCAAAACGGTATTAAATTTTGCATACAAAATGCAAAATACAAAATTATCCTGCATGCGGCACTCTACACCTCTGAATCCATGAACCAATTTCAACCTTCCCAGCCGCTGAACATGCAATCCGACCAGACGTGTGAAAGGATAAGGCGATGAAAAATCTAGGCGCAGAGCATGAAAATTTAGATCAAAAGGCCTATGAAATCGTCAAGCACATGATCACCGAACGCCAGATTCTGCCCGGCGAAAAAATCCCCCAGGAAAAACTGGCCCAGGAGCTGGGTATCAGCCGCACTCCCCTGGTCAGTGCCCTTAAATTTTTGGAACATGAAAAATTGGTGGAGTCCAAGCCCCGCCGCGGGTATTTCGTGCGCCTGTTTTCCAAAGAGGAGATGGTCAGCATATTTGAGCTGCGCGAAGTATTGGAGGGTCTGGCAGCCAAACGGGCAGCGGCCAACATCACCGATGAACAAATCGACATCCTAAGGGGTTTTTTCAAATCCTTTGCCGAATATAGCGACATTACCGATTTTAGAGCTTATGCCAAAGAAGACCGTCGGTTTCATAATTATATTACCGAAATCGGCGCCAAGGAATTTTTAAAGAGCATCCTGCAAACCTACAACTTTATCACCGCCAGTTATCAATACCTGTCGACTGAAGGGTTGGTCAGGCCGCCCAATGAAACCATCGAAGAGCATCTGGCCGTGATAAAGGCCATCAGCGAAAGGAATCCGGAGGCGGCCGAAATTTTAATGCGGCGGCATTTAAGAAAGACCATTGCACACCTCAGACAGGATATTAACGATGAACAACAGGAATCTGACAGTGATAACATTATCCGGCCGTCATTTTGATCTGACACCCGGGCTTTGAAGGAAAGTGATATGGAATACCGTCGGCTGGGACGATCCGGCCTAAACATTTCCAAACTGGCGCTGGGCACAATGAATTTCGGCAATCCAACCGATAAGACCGAAGCATTTAGCATTATCCATGCGGCCTTGGATGCCGGGGTTAATATCCTGGACTGCGCAGATGTTTATGCAGACGGAGAAAGTGAACGCATCCTCGGCAAAGCCCTGGCTGACAATGGCAAAAGAAACGAGGTGTTCCTGACGTCGAAAGTATTTTTACCCACCGGCAGCGGGCCCAATGATGCCGGAAATTCAAAGCATCATATTATCAGCGGCTGCGAAAACAGTTTAAGACGACTCAAAACCGACTGGATCGATATTTATTTTCTGCACCGCACTGATTTTAACGTGCCCCAGGAAGAATCGCTGGCAGCCCTGGATTTGCTGATGCAGCAAGGCAAGGTGCGCTACATCGGCTGCTCAACCCATCCGCCCTGGCGGACAGTGGAGGCCTGGTGGATCGCCGACAAGCACCATTATCCCAAATTCATTTGCGAGCAACCCCCCTATAACCTGCTCGATCGCCGGGTTGAACAGGAGATCGTGCCCATGTGCAAAGCCTATGATATGGGCATCATCTCCTGGTCGCCGCTGGCCCAGGGTGTTTTAGCCGGCCGCTACCAGGATGCGGCTGATATACCAGCGGGCAGCCGGGGGGCTTTTAAGTCGATTTATGCCGAACGCATCACCCAGGCGGGCATTGAAGTCGCTCGGCAGCTGGCCCGACACGCTGCAGACAAAGGCTGCAGCCTGCCCCAGCTGGCGGTGGCCTGGGTGCTGCATCAACCGGGGATAACCGCCTCGATTATCGGCCCGCGCACCCTGAATCATTTAAATGAATTACTTCTGGCAGCTGATCTTGATCTCGATGATGCCGATTTGGCACTTTGCGATCAGCTGGTAGAACCCGGTGGATTTGTATCGAATCATTTTAATACAGCCGGCTGGCGCACCTAAACCAAGGTGACCGCCGGAGCGAACAGAAAGTGGTCTTAGCTAAAATTGATGTACACTGAAACCCGTTAAGGCCGGTTGGTCGTGAGTAGCCGGCATCATGCAGAAAGGAGGTATAAAAAAAGCGTATCCTAAAGGCGTTTGGTTTTGCCTGAAATTTAATTCCTGGTGAAATCGGCAGCGGAGCGTATCGATCACCCGATATCGTGCAGCAGGCTGCCAAACATTAGATGGGCCTAAACGGTCCAGGAAAACCAACACATCAAAAAAGGAGGGTTAGGCAATGAAAAAGGTATTGTTTATTGGTCTAGTAATACTGCTGGCCATGGCAACCGGCGTTCACGCCGCTGATAATTTTCCAAAACGCAACATCACCAATGTGGTCGTCTGGGGCGCAGGCGGCGGAACCGATACCTGCAACCGCATCATCTCCGCTGAGATGCAGAAATTTTTAGGGGTCAACATCAATGTGATCAACAAAACGGGTGGAGTGGCCGGTTCGGTGGGTATGATGTACGGTTTTTCCAGACCCCACGACGGATACACCTTAACCGGTCTGTCTGAATCCAACGTCACCGCCGGTGTGCAGGGTGGCTGGGACAAAAATTTTAACGTTTGGGACGTTTTTATCGTTGGCGGTTCACCGGATATCATTTCGGTCACCCCGGACACGCCCTATAAGACGCTTAAAGACCTGATCGAAGCCGCCAAAGCCAAACCCGGCAGCATTAAAGCAGCGGCCAGCGGTGCCGGCTCCATCCATCATCTGAATCTGCTGGCAGTGGAAAACGGCTCCGGCGCTGACTTTAACTTCATTCCTTACAAAGGTTCGGCACCCAGCCAGAATGCGGCCATGGCCGGTGAAGTATCGGTGGTGGTCACCTCTTTGGCCGAGCAACAGCAACTGCTGCGCGGCGGCAAATTAAGAGCTCTGGCCATGCTGATTCCGCAGCCGTTTGAAGTCGAAGGACTGGGCACGATCCCTTCATCGTTTGATTCATATCCGAACCTGTCCAAGTACCTGCCCATCTCCCAGGCCATCGGATTTGCGGTTCCGGCCGATGTTCCCGAAGACCGTAAAGCTGTTCTGGTGAAAGCGTTCAAACAAGCCATGGCCACAGATAAGGTCAAAAACTGGGCCAAGGAAAATTACTACCTGCTGTCGGGCAAAACCGGCGCAGAGTCAAGAAAAGTATTTGACGCCCTGCAATCCAATTTTGCCTGGACCCTGTGGGAGCTGAAAGCGGCTAAAGTAGACCCGGCAAGCCTCAACATACCCAAACCATAAACATTGAATGTGTCAGAGGCAGGTATTGGAAAATACCTGCCTCTGACAATTCTTAATTTGGAACAGCCGAGCGCCTAGCGCTCATTCGGTATAATATAGAAGGTCGTTCATCATGCTGGAAAAAGAAAAACTTCGTAAGGCAGATGCCTACTCGGGCATCATCATTGTTTTGTTCGGCGCCTGGGTGGTCTGGCAGGCGTCTAAAATGCCCATGAAAGACAGCTGGGGCGGTGTGCAGAATGTCTGGTTCGTTTCGCCGGCCCTGTTTCCGCTGTTTGTCGGCGGAATGATCATGTTGCTGGGTCTGCTGCTCGTTCGAACGGCGCTGAAAACCATTGGTCTGAAAGCCTTCGGCAACACCCTGCAATGGCTGTTCAGCAAAGAATTGCTTCAGTTTTTAAACACCATGTCCAATTTGCGGTTTTATGCGATTGCCGCGCTTTTTTTGGCACTGGTTTACCTGTATATCCCGCGAATCGATTTTTTTCTGAGTGCGTTTCTGTTTTTAAGCGTTTTTATTACAATGTTCTACTTTGATGAGCCTGAGCTTCTCAAAAAACTCTTCTTTTTCTACCTGGCCGGAACGGTCTTTTTTATCATTTACTTTGCGGCGCGAATAGACGGGTTGCTCAGCCAGGCAGTGCCCTTCGCAAAAGACATTCTGGCTCTGTTGTTTATCCTTGGATACTGTTTTTATGCCTGGCGGCTGACTCGAAGCAGTCCGGTATTGCGCAGGAAATATCGAATTGGTCTGATTGTTGCCATTGTGGCGCCCCTGCTCGTTGGTGCGATTTTCAAATATTTTCTGCTGGTGCCCATGCCCGCCGAGGGTATGGTGGTCGCCCTGTTGGATGCGATTTGGTACTTTGAATTTTAATATAAGGGAAGCGTTTTTTCATGGTGATTTTCGAAAGAATCGGGACCTATTTCCAGATGGTATTTCATCTGGCATCAGACCCGTTAAATATATTGATTCTGCTCAGTTCTGTGATGATGGGCATTATGTTTGGCGCCATGCCGGGACTAACGTCCACTTTAGGAGTTGCGCTGTTAACGGCCTTGACCTACGGCATGGACACCCCCACCGCCATGCTCTGCCTATTGGCGATCTATGTCGGTGGGACCTACGGCGGATCGTATGCCTCCATTTTGATCAATATCCCCGGCACAGCAGCTTCGGCCGCCACCGCTCTGGACGGCTACCCGCTGGCCTGCAAAGGTGAGGGCGGTCGCGCCATTGGCCTGACCACCACCGCATCGGCCATCGGTACGATTATCAGCATGCTGTTTCTGGTCAGTATATCGCCACTCATTTCGTTTTTTGCGCTTCAGTTCACGTCATTTGAGTTTTTCCTGCTGGCATTTTTCGGCATTCTGATCAGCGGCACTCTGACCAGCCCGGATCTGGTTATTAAAGGATGGATCGCGGGCTTTTTGGGACTTTTTATGGCCTGTGTCGGCCGCGACCTGCTGCAGTTTTATCCGCGGTTTACTTTTGGCATACCAGAACTGGACAGTGGCATTGAAGTGGTGCCGGTGCTGATTGGTGCTTTTGGCATACCGCAAATCATTCAGGTTCTAAAGGACCGCTTCCAGATCGGTGAGACCCAGAAGTTTCAGCGCATCCTGCCTGAGTTTGGAACTATTGTGCGCAATATTCCCCGAATTATTCGCTCCGCCCTTATCGGTGTGGGAATTGGATCGGTGCCCGGCATCGGCGAAGACATTGCCGCCTGGGTATCCTACGGCACGGCCAAAAATACATCCAAGCACCCGGAGCGCTTTGGCAAAGGTGAAATTACCGCTGTTCTGTCCACCGAGGTGGCCAACAATGCCTGTGTGGGCGGCGCTATGATCCCGCTGCTTAATCTTGGCATTCCAGGCAGCCCGCCGGCGGCCATGCTGCTTGGCGCTTTAATGCTGCACGGCGTCACACCCGGTCCGATGATTACTTTTGAGCACCCCACTTTTATTATGGAGGTGGCGGCCATCCTGCTGCTGGCGTCATTGAGCATGTGGGTGGTGGGCATGCTGCTGGCCAAACAAGTGGTTAAGGTACTGCGCATCCCGGTTCAGCTGTTTATGCCCATCATCGGCATTTTGTGTATCATCGGCTCCTATGCGCTGGGTATCAATATCTGGAATCTGTACTTGATGCTGCCGGTGGGCATTATCAGCTATTTTCTAATCGAAATGGGCTATCCGATTGCCCCGCTGGTCATCGGCGTCATCCTGGGGCCTATGGCCGACGAGAATCTCAGACGGGCGCTGATGGTATCTCAGGGCAGCTTTCTGCCGGTTTTTACCCGACCGGTTTCGCTGATTCTTTTTCTGGTGATTGTCTGGACCGTGGTCAGCCAGTTTCCGGCCTACCGTAATTTTAAAAATAAGTTGATGGACAAAATTTTCCGCCGCAAATCTTGCGAGGCTGACTTCGAGGTCGATGTACCCGATGAAGGCTAATGCAATCAAGGAGGATGAAATGTTAAAGATGGGTATTATCACTGGGTTTTTGTCCCAGACAAAAGACCGCTTTCATGAATACAACAAGCCGTTAGATCTGGATCAAAAATTTAAGCTAATGACCCAGATCGAGGGCTATGACGGTGTGGAGATCGTTTATCCCTACGAGGTCAGCGACCCCAAGACCACCAAAGAGATTTTAGACAAATACAATCTGAATATCGCCGCCGTGAATGTGAATGTCAAAGCCGAGCCCGAGTTTCGCAACGGTGGCTTGACCTCCCATGACAAGGCCGTGCGCGATAAGGCCGTGCGCTTTATCAAAGAAGCCAAGGATTTTGCAGAAGCCGTCGGGGCCGATAAGGTCACCTGCTGCCCGCTGGGGGATGGCTATGAGTTTTCGTTTCAGTATGACTACGCCACCACCTGGAAATATTTGATTGAAACCTTTGGCGAAGCCGGTAGCTATAAAACCACCGTACCACTGTGCATCGAATATAAACCCAGTGAAACCCGCGGTCGCTGTTTTGTGGACAATGCGGCCAAAACCCTGTGCCTGCTCAACGATATTCAGTGCAAAGACATGGGGGTCACGTTGGATTTCGGGCATTCCATGTACGGCAACGAAAATCCGGCCGAAGCCGTATCGTTGCTGGCCAATAGCCCCTACCGCTACTACATTCACGTCAATGACAACGATGGTCGCTGGGATTGGGACTATTTTTGTGGGACCAAGCATTTTTTAGAGTATGTCGAGTTTCTGTATTACCTCAAAAAATACAACTACAACGATTACCTGACCTCAGACACCTCGCCAACCCGCTGGGAAATCAAAGGCACCTTTGAAGCCAACAGCCGGTTGTCCAACCGAATCTGGAAGCTATTCGAGCAAATTGACATGGATGAGTTTGAGGGATTAATTGCCGGAAGCGATTATCTGCAAACATGGCAATTCATTGAGGCCAACATTTTCTCGTTAAAATAAAAGCAAAGGAGTTTAAATTACAATGTCTTCAGAACCTATGAGCATAGAAGAACTCGAAAAAATGGCGGTGGCCGTCCGCTGTGACATCATCGATATGATCTGCACCGCGTCGGCCGGTCATCCGGGCGGCTCGCTTTCAGCCACTGATGTGGTCACAGCGCTTTACTTCCGCGTAATGCGCATCGATCCCGAAAATCCGGACTGGCCCGACCGCGATCGCTTTATTTTATCCAAAGGCCATGCCTGTCCGGTCTGGTATGCGGCTCTGGCCGGGCGCGGCTATTTTGACAAATCGCATCTGAAGACCCTGCGCCAGATGGGCAGCATCCTGCAAGGCCATCCGGACATGAACAAAACCCCCGGGATCGATATGACCGCCGGCTCTCTGGGTCATGGGCTGTCAGCCGGGCTGGGCATGGCGCTGAGCGCAAAGCTGCAGAAAAAAGATTATCATGTCTTTGTGGTCATTGGTGACGGTGAATCCCAGGAAGGATCCATCTGGGAGGCCGCCATGGCGGCACCGCGCTTCAAGCTGGATAATCTGACCGCCATTTTAGATTACAACCACCTGCAAAATGAC
>JAAUXT010032329.1_pt1 | contig 12008 bp, 11 predicted proteins | sample 7278171 | NCBI WGS metagenome assembly JAAUXT01 (sample SAMN14350112, study PRJNA611818) | marine sediment metagenome | isolation source: surface marine sediment (1.8m) | place: French Polynesia: Moorea | collected 2018-08
GCTGAGGCTGAGATCCACGTAGGACATGACGCAGTGGGTCGTTCCCAGATCGATACCGACGGCAAAGCGGGGTTCACTCATAGCTCCACCTCCGAGGGTGCCAGTACGCTGACGTCATGGTGCGGGGCGACCTTGGGCAGCTTGACCTCGGTGGCCCGCCATCCCCGGTGGGCCAGGGTACCGGTAAAGGGGGGTTTGCCGACGACATTGCCGGTCAGGCGAACTGCGGAGGCATCGAAGCCCTCCGGCAGGGTCACACGGGCACCCTCCGCCTCGTCACGCACGGACTCGATGCGTAGATGCTGGCGCAGGGTCTTGCTGCAGCCCTCGTGGACCACCCGGGCGGCGCCACCGATCTCGGCATCGGAGAACGCGGATACGTCTTCTTGCAGAAAATCCACGAAGCGTCCCTCTTGCTGTAACAGGCCGAGTATCTGCAAGGCCGCATCGGGCTCGGCTTCCTTGAGAGGGGCGGGTTCAACCGCGGCGGGGGGGTTGACGGGAGCGGGCAGTCCGGGGGCGCCGAGCTGCGCCACGTCGGTGGCGAAGCGCGCATTGGTGAGAATACGCCAGGCTAGGGCAAGGCGGGCAAGAAACGATGGTCTTGGGTCGGTCATGGACATTCCTAAAAATTCGGGTAAATGGTGTCAGGGTAATCTTTTCCATTCGCTAGCGCAGATTTTACTGCGTCCCGGGCGTGTTGTAATGCCGCATGATGTCATTCAGCGTTGATGGGAGCCGTTTTTTATTTCCAGGAACGTTTGCGGGGTGGATTGCCAGGCAATCCACCCCGTGGTTTAAAGCTTACCGATGTGGCCGTAACCCTGAGTGATACGGCTGCTACCATTTAGGGCTGGCACTTGGCGAAGAGATGCTCGCTCATTGTGCCGGGGCACCTAAAAATCGAAGGTATAGACCGCACCTGCCGCAGGGTTTGTACCAACGGTGACCCCTATCGCAGCTGTAACCGCCGTATCGCCATCGAAGCTTACCCAGCTACCTAAGTTATCATATGCGACACCATCACTGGCAAGGAGCTTGTCTTGCTCCGTCCAGTCACTGCCACTGCGTGTGAACACATAAGCTTGGCCCTGGTCGTTTTTCGAGTCCACATCCTTCGCATGAGCACCAATGATCACGGTCTTGCCCGCCATTGCCACACTGCATCCAAACCTGTCATATGCCCCTCCATCACTGGGAGTAAGTATATCTTTTTCGACCCAATCACCATTATTTTTGCGCTTGAATGCGTAGGCCGCTCCGGACGTTCCATCCTGCGTGTAAGTACCAGCAATTGCCCACCGACCATCTAATGTAGCGCTGCGCCCAAAGCGATCATCGGCAGCGCCATCGCTGGCAAGGAGCTTTTCTACCTCCGACCAGTTGCCGGAGCTATCGCGCTCGAATACGTAGAGCGAGCCTGCGTTAGTTCCATTACTATTATCATCGTATGCAGCACTAACTATTAACGTATCTCCATCTAATGCAGCGAGGAGCCCAAAGAGATCGCCGGCAGCGCCATCGCTGGCGGTGAGCTTGTCTACCTCCGACCAGTTGCCGGAGCTATCGCGCTCGAATATGTAGAGCGAGCCTGAGTTAGCTCCACCGTCATCATCACCTGTAGCACCAACGACTAGCGTATCTCCCTCTAGTGCAAGGCCGTACCCAAAGAGATCCCCAGCAGCGCCATCGCTGGTGAGGAGCCTTTGCGTCTCCGACCAGTCGCCGGAACTATCGGGCTCAAACACGTAGACCGCGCCTGTGTCAATATTGGAGCTATTTTCCTCACCGTAGGCGCCAATCGCCAATGTATCTCCATCCACCGCGTTCAGTGTTCCAAAATTACCTAAAAAAACAGGATTACTCGTGACGAGAGTTTGATCTTCATATAACGTGGCCGCCCAAGCGGACGAGGCCGATACACTTAGAGCAAGCCCGGCCATGCCGAGCTTTTTACAATATGAATTATTAAACATTTTTTAACCCTTCTTTGTTTGGCTAACATTTTTACGTTGAGCATCCGGCTACAGCTAGCGAGGCTTGATTACCCGGATGCTTGTTGCGGTTGGAGGTTAACTTGAGCGGTGTATTGACCGGTGCTTCAAGCAACTCCACAATCAAGAACGTCCACAACAGGAAACTCAGAAGATTCGAGTTTCAGTAGCAATATGAAGGGGAAATGAATGGTGCGCTATCCGAATAGTCCTAGATTGCATACAAATAGTACATAAACGACAAAAAGTACCTTGAGGCTATATCGGCGTGGTTGAGTGATGACGGAATTCAGCGCTGACGGGAGCCGTTCTTTATTTCCAGAAACGTTTGCGGGGTGGATTGCCGGGCAATCCACCCCGCAGTAAAGTTTACCAGCGTGGCCGCAACCCGGGGGAGCGGCCACCATCATTTCAGATCTAGCGTTTGGCGAAACGGCGCTCGCCGACGTGCAGATCGTGCCAACCATCGTTGCTGATGGGATAGGTATTGCGGTCGTTGAAACCGCCGCTGACGGTAGCGATCACGGGCTGGCGTGGACCGGGGGAGCCCAGGGGGACGGTGTTGGGAAAATGAACACCGCGGTCATTGTAGCGGCTTACTACTGCCGGGGCTGTCACCGGTACCGAGGGCGCGGAGAAGGTGCTCGGGGTTGGGCTGAACACCGGGCCGCGATCGTTGAACCGCTCGGCCACCGCTGTGCCGCTGAGGGCGAAACCCAATACAAGGGTAGCTAAGGATCGTTGGGTGAGCTGGATTTTCATAGCTAAATCTCCTCAAAGTGACGGATTCATAGGCTTGTTCATGGATACTCGTACGTGTCCAGGACTCTGGCGGATGCAGATGCGTTCGGGGTGCGTTCAATAATTGATGATTCCTCCGGTCTTGGCGACTTAGCTGGGTCTTTATCATGAGACCTGGGCATTTCCCGGGTATTCTTTCCCGCCACCTTATTTTGTACCAATTGTTTCGTCATCCCAGCGTCAACGCGAAGGCGCTGAAACAGGCTATATTTCCTGGAGTGGGGCGTAAGCCCCGGCTAACGCACAGGAGAACAGCCATGACCAAAGCGATTCGTATCTATGAGTATGGTGGCCCCGAGCGCTTGCGCTGGGAGGATGTGGTGGTCAGTGAACCCGGTCCCGGGCAGGTGAAGCTGAGCCAGCGGGCCGTGGGGCTCAATTTCATCGATGTTTACCACCGCACCGGCTTGTATCCGCTGCCGTCATTACCCAGTGGCCTCGGACTGGAGGCGGCGGCCGTGGTGGATGCGGTAGGATCAGGTGTGAGCGACCTCAACCCGGGTGACCGGGTCGCTTACGCATCGCCGCCAGCGGGGGCCTATGCCGAGGCCCGGTTGATGCCGGCGGACCGGTTGGTTAAATTACCCAACGACCTCGACGATCGCACGGCCGCGGCGATGATGCTGCAGGGCATGACCGCCCATTATCTGCTGCGGCGCAGCTACCGGGTGGAAGTCGGCGATACCGTTTTGATTCACGCCGCCGCCGGGGGCGTGGGCTTGATCGCGTGTCAATGGGCCCGGCACCTGGGTGCCACGGTCATCGGCACCGTGGGTAACGAGGAAAAAGCGGAACTCGCCCGTACCCACGGCTGCCACCACACGATTCTCTACTCCCGGGAGAACTTCGTGGAACGGGTGCGGGACATCACCGGCGGTGAGGGCGTCGCGGTGGTCTACGACGGGGTCGGTAAGGATACCTTCATGGGGTCCCTGGATTGCCTGCGTCCCCTGGGGATGATGGTCTCCTACGGCAATGCCTCGGGGCCGGTTCCGGCTTTCGAGCCGGCGCTGCTGTCGGCCAAGGGTTCACTGTTCCTGACCCGGCCGACGTTGATGCACTACACCGCCAAGCGTAAGGATCTGGTGGCCGCGGCCAATGAACTATTCGAAGTCGTGCTCAGCGGTGCGGTCAAGATCGAGGTGTGCCAGAGCTATCCCCTGGCCGAGGCGGCGCGGGCTCATCAGGATCTGGAGGCTCGCAAGACCACGGGTTCGACGCTGTTGCTGCCGTGATCTGAGCATCCCGGGAGAATAACAGGAGGTAGCGATCCGATGGTAGGGGCCCGTTCGATCAACCGGCGCTATCAAAACTTGAAAAACACGCCGGCGGTGGCGAGGATTCCCTGCTGGTCGTAGAAGGAGATGTTGGAATCGGATTTGGCCAAGGCCCCCGACAGGACGACCGACCAGCCCTGCCAGCCCAGGGGGTTATGGAGGAAACCGGTAACGGTGAAGCCGTAATTGTCGTCCTCCCGGGTCTTGCCGTAGATGGGATTGGTTTTGTCGTAGTCGGCTTGGCCCACATAGGCATTGGAGACCAGGGAGAACCACTTACTATTGAAGGTGTAGGTGAGCTGGAAGGACAATTCATCGTTCTTCATGGCTTTGCCGTCCAGGTCTAAAAACCGGTAGCGGAGACTGGGCGTGAGGATATGGCTGCCTGCGAGGCTGAAGGTGTAAAATCCCTCGAGCTCGTGTTGGTCGCCCTCCCGGTCCAGTCGACGCGCCTCGGCGCCGCTCAGACCCAGGAATTGTTCCCCACTGCGCTCGTCGTCCAGCTCGATATCACGGTAGCTGTATTCGATCCGCAGAGGTTGCTGGAAAACGTTCTCCCAGTTGAGGCGAACGCCGGTGGAGCGCCGGTCGGTCTCCTGGCGCCGTTGTCCCTCCACATAGGGGTCTTCCCAGACCTCCGTGGGAATGCTCGGAAGCAGCACACTCACGCTGAGGATACCGGGATTTCCCAACTGCTGGCGCACGCCCAATTGAAAGGAGAGGTCGTAACGCAGCAGATCCTCGAGACGGTTACCCAGGAATAGCTGGGTGCCGGTACTGGCAAAGGTGTAACGCAAATCGATATTTATCGCGGGGGTGACGTCACTGCGGGCGCTGGGGCTGCCGAATATGGAGCTGATTCTGTCGTTGCCGACGTCGCCGAAATCGTTGCCGGCAACCATGTTGCTCTTGAGGCGGTTGTAGGTGCCCCCCAGAATAATGGAGCCACTGAAACCCGATTGCTGCGGCATGGCCACCAGCGCCCGGGGAGCGTCGGTCAACTGCTCGGCGGCATCCTGTGCTGCTTTGCTGTCACTCTCATCGGCCCAGGCGGACCCGACCAGGCCTGCCCAAAGACCAATCAGGAGCGCGGATTTCATAGGGGGCATTGTCGGCAGCGGCATTTTTATCTCCATTCGAGCTGAGGTTTAAGGCGCCCGCATCCTGGGGCGGAAGCTACGGGAAGCACATTATCCGGGGGAGATGTTGGTTTGTACACCACTTGCGTCTATTCATCGGCGTTGTGGTTACCGAGATGCTTGAGCAAGAGTTTCAGATTATCCTCATCCAGTTGCCTACGCGGAAATTGATCATCCTACCATCCGAAACAAATCGCTCGATCTACCCTGCGTATATTTTTTCGATAATGGGCATAAGGAGGAATGTTCTTGAATTCTTCCCAGGAATTGACTGTAGTCATTGATAATTATCAATGACTTTTATTGTGGAACCTTCTATATAGACAGTATTAGTAATCTCTAATTTTCGGACAGGAGTATTTAAGGTGGAATTTCAAAAGCCCTACAGGTTTTCAGTGTGCCTTCCGCACTTGCCATATCAGGGCCGGGCCCTTCGGGTATAAGCTTCGCTTACAGCCCTTATGTGGTGAGCACTTCAGGTCCATGGTCTCCATGTCGAGCTGCGGGAATGAGCATGCTGGCGAATGATCTCCGCGCTATCCTATTTTGCAGGAATTTCTGTCCAGCCAATGGGATCCACCTTAAATTTTTTTAGATAGATTCTGTCCAGCACAGTGTTTTAGGATTCTGACTAATACTACTTTCGGGTTCTGTCTATTTGACTGTTAGGCGATAGTTTTATGGTTATCAGGAGCAAATTGCGATGGGAATTGGAGAGCTGTTTGCGATATCTGCAGCCGTAGTAACGATTATTGGCGCAATTGTGAGTATCACTTATAAATTTATCACAATTGCCATCAACTTGGAGAACTTAAAGCTTGATCAAGCACGAATCGAAGGTGATCTAAAAGAATTGAAGGAGGAATGTAGAAGTACACTGGGAGTTGCAGATCATGGCACAGTTGTAGTACGACGAAGACCTTCTCCTAATGTCTTAGTGCATTATTATAAGCTTATTGCTCCAGGTTATCTTAGAACGTTCAGGATCTTTATTGATGATAAAGAGCGAAAGGAAAAACTACGTCCTAGCGAAGAACAGCATTTACAGGTGCCTCTTGGGCAGCACACCATATACTTAGAGGTGCGCAATATAAAAAGTAACCATGAGACTTTTTCTTTAACTTCTGAACAACCGAAATGTCATCTGGACTGTTGGATAACTCGTCGAGGCATACATCTCCACAAGCCTCTGCAGTAGATGGGTGATTCAATAGCGCTAGCCTTATAAGACAGAAAACGGTAACAGATTTGTTTTCGGACTTACATCAACATGCCTAACAATGCCGCTCAAGCCGACAGTTTACCCTTCCGCTGCGCTCCAAGGCAAGCTGCTGCTTAACGGCAACGTTAGGCTCCGTATACGAGAGGTATGGACTAATGGGTTTCTTTTCGATATTGTTCAAGATCGTGGCATCCCTCATAGGACTGCCACTGACGTTAGGTGGCTTTTTTGGATTCTGGTATGGACTCTTTGTGATATTTGCAGAGCAAAATATCGCGGGAGGTATCGCAATCGCATTTGGTTCCATTATCGCTTTAACGATTGGAACTATTCTTGGCAAATTCGCTAGAGGTGATTACGACTAAGCTTTACCAGTCAAGAATAGGGGTCAAGAATAGGGGAATAGGGGTCAAGTATCATATCGGTGCTCGGCGACTGGTTTAACTGGGGCTGCGTATTGCTCTCGGCCGGTTTACTGGGGTCTAGCTTGTGGCGGCGCTACATTGCCCCTCGTTCTACTCCCCCGCTGCGATTCCAGGGTCCAGCGGACGTTCCCTCCAATGCTATTGACTTAAGCCAAGTGCTAATCCAACAAAGCTTGCAACAGTTCCCCCAGTGCATCGAAGTCGCGACCAAAATCCAAGCGGTATGCGGTGCTTTGCTTTACCAGGGCTGTCAAGGCATCCAGATGGGCCTGGGACGATCGGCTTTCCGTAAGCAGTATATTGGGTGCGAGTTCGAATAAAGCTTCATCACGACTCATGGGCCTCAGAGTACTGTTATGGGTTTTGGTCACTTGAGGAAAGATGAGGACCGCTGGTTTGCATTGATTGACCATCTCCGCTTCATAAACATGCTCAGCTAATACCTGTCGTTTCTGCCACCCGGGGAGGCGGGGCCGCCGTAACAGGAATTGTAACTCCGGAAAAAGCGTAACTGTTTGATCGGTCACGTCAATCTCATCGGGAAAAGCATGCACCCGTAAGCCATCTTCCTCCCGGGAAAGAAATAACATATCGTCGCTCAGGAAACCAAACCGCGCCCGCAGCAGGGCAAGCGCCAGAGTCGATTTGCCAACACCGCTGGAACCCGGGAAGAGCAACCCTTGACCGTTCAGAGCAAAACCTGCTGCATGGACGTTATACCGCCCTCGACGTTTCAGCATCTCGATGAAAGGCAGGGTGAACAGGGGGTGCGAGGGCAGCCATGTGTCAGCGGTTTGCCCTCCCAGGATGGAAATCCGAACGATGCCTTCCTGCGGCGAGCACAGCGCGCGGAACTGTTCACCAAGCTCCATGAAAAGCAAGTCCTCACCATCACTGTAAGCAACCTCGCCTAACTCCGGCTGATAAACCGGTCGCATGGGGATATTGGGCTTTGCAAAGGGATGTTGCCTCGATCCAGGAACATCCCGGTATTCGAAGACGATATCCGTTGCACCCAAGGGGGCATCTGCTGCAAAGTGCCTGAGCCGGGAATGCAGCGCCTCCATTAGCTGCTGATTGTCAGCGCTCACTTGGATGTTCAGACCGTGGAAACGGAAGTATCGGGTCATGCCGGCATGGGTTTGTCGTTCTGTTATAGCGCTCATGACCTATCGTACCTTACAGTATCCTCAGTACTTCCAGGAAAGCTGTAAACTATCTTGAATAGCGGTCGCGGGTCCCGTTTCTCCAGGAACGGCTCGCCGTTATTCACCAACCAACAGTGTCCCGCGAAATTTTCATCGACTTGGCCCATACCGAAACAGAGGCTAACGCTCAATCCAGCTCGATTCATGAAATAGTAACGGGTCACACCACGCGTAAGGCAGCTTTCACGGATAAAAGGGCGTCCCAGTTGAATCGCCGCCTCTACGTATTCGGCGATTTGCTGTAGCTTATGGGGATCGGCGGGGGTAGATGCGGGTCTCGGTGAGAGTAGAGATCGCAATCTGGGTAACTCAAGCCGCATAAGCATGGGAATCAGGACGGCAAACAAAAAGATATGGATAAAAAGCGACACATCCCCGGCACCATCAAATGACGGCAGTTTCTGCCAGCGGCTAATGAGCCTCGACCACCAGCTTTTCATTGGCCAGATCTTGTAGTAATTCAATGATGTCCGTCTCAATGGTATCGGCGGGGGCATCGTATTCCTGGTGTATAATGGCAACGATGTCACCCACGCTATGGGTGCCATCGCAAAGCTCCCAGACCCGGTTGCCTACCTCGTCCAATGCGTAATACTCCCCGCTACCGAGTTTCAACAGGATCTGATTATCTTCAACTTGTTGATTTAGGATTTGCTCTTGGCGCCGCGGCCGGCTGTCGCGTCCGATCATCAGAACGGATCTCCCCGTAAAAAATAGTCGACAGGAAAGCCCGAGGGCTTTCCTGTGAATCAACATACTTGGTTAAGATGGGTTAAAAGGTGATTAAAACGACAGGCGGGTAAGCTTTCTCAGTAAGCCGAGTTTCTTCAGGTGCGGCTTCTTGTAAGTTCGTTTCATTTTTTGTACCTCTATATACCAGTTGCTGATTTGCTTTTTGCCTTTGGCAGAAAGGCCATGCCCAAAGGGATATATTGTAACCATCCTTGGTTAAAATTTCCATCATAGTTATAAGATTAATTACGGCACAACATTGGAAATGATTACCGTAACTTTGCCCCCTGGTTTACCGCGTGCTGTTAACTCAACGATGTTGTCACCGTCTTCGAACAACGCTGAACCCACATCGAGGGTCCTCTCCTCGCCGTCACTTAGTCCATTAAACTTAAACTTCTGACCATTGACGACAACGTCCAGCTTACTTACACCAGGATCACCATTCTGCACTGTGACATAACGCTCTTCAAAGGGTATTTCCACTGTTTCAGTCACAGGTTTGCCTTTCTCCCGAACTATCAATTGAAGTATTGGGTCACAAAAGGCAACGTTACCGGCTCGGTCCTCAATCCGCCATTCTATTCGGGCACTTTGATTGTCGTCTATCTTTTGGGCAAACAGGTTTATCGGCTGCGTCTCTCCTTCGGTGAACGAATCTCCGCCGGTAGTTACGTTTTCCGCCACGTTCTCGGTGATGGATTTGATACCACTGCCGGTATCCTGCACTGTCGTTGCTACGGTAGTATTGGGCGGCCCCGTGATGATGATCTCTCCGCAGACAGGTGGAGTACCATCCCACAATTTGACTACGGTATCACACTGCTGTACGTTATTCTGATCATTGAAACAGGCTTCAATGGTGTCCTCGCCGTCACCGCCACTACCAGTATAGGTGAAAGTAGCTTCGCCGTTACTATCGGTGGCACCAGTACCCGTTTCTCCATTGTTGGGTCCTGAAATCACCGTAAACGTTACCTGGGCGCCAACAACCGGCTGCGCTAAGTTATCCTTTACGATCGCTGTAACCGTATGATTAGTATTTAAGGGGTTGACATCTTCCTTTGGAAGTAAGTTTATGCCTTGAAGGATTGCCACAATGCACTGGTTGAGGAGGGCATCCAAAACCGGTTGTGGATCGTTTCGGAATGCCGAAATATTGAATAAAGCCCCCCCTGTTTGGCTGGCAAGAACTCCGTAAGTAGCATTGGTATTCCCTACACCGGGCACGCCGATACCAAACCACACGGCGTTACGGTTGTTCAGCGCCGTAAGCGCTGTGTTTAGATCGCCACCATCGGAGTCTTCATCGGTGATCAAGACCACACAGACGCCGGCTCCTTGCCGATAACCGGTGAGCTGAGTCATTGCGTATGTGGTTGCTCGAACACCTGGCTCGAATCCCCCGCTAGCGACGAGTTGATTGAGCGCCGCCTGAAAAGTCGCCAGATTCGAAATGTCCGCATGAGTATGGGGCTCACCATCACTTGGGCCACCAAAAGATATTGTATGAGAGGAGTTGGCACCAAAACCTACAAGCCCATAAAGGGGATCAAGTGAAGCTGAAAGCGCATTGGCTATAAAGTCAACATTGTTTATGACGTCCTGAATGTCATCCCCCATACTACCCGATTCATCAATAATAAACACGACATCAGCTGGGGGTTTTTGAAGTTGAGCAGCCGCGAACTGTGGAGTAACAACCCAAAGGGTTGCAAAAATAAAAGTAGAGAACATTACCCTTAACTTAGGGATTTTAGTTTTCATTTGGAATTTCTCCAATTTTGGTTAATTCAAACTAAGAATTTGCGGTTTGCCCATTTATTATTTAATAAAAATCAACGAGCTATATTTTATTGCTTCATCCGTTTTTTAAGAGCAAATTCCAGATTTAGTTGGCATTGCCTGAAATAACCGTTCTAGAGATCCCTTCCTCTTGAAAAAACAATCACGTACTTACCCCTGATCTTGGTTCAGACAGTAGAGGGTATCTGAACGGCTACTGTCAGAAAAATAACTAATTGATTTTTTTTTAGATTAATTTCGTGCTATCCGAAAATAAATAGGCGAACAGCGGGGATATTTCCCTTTTCCTAAAAAACAACCTTTATCCAAGCGTAGCTTTTCCATGTTGCAAATCCCTCATAAGCAAATATCATACCCAAAAATTAAATATTGTTTTTATTGAATATTTATTCGAAAAACCCACCTATCTTAAGGAAGCCAATGTGTCATGAATGTCGCGGCATATGATCAATTATCGCAAAAAAATATTATCTATCATGCGTTTACCGCATGAGGGTTTTATGTGTCAAAGATGCCCATTCATAATACTAGGAAATTAGTATTCGCCGCCACTCGAATCTGCCGGTCGAGGTATGGCCTTAATTTGGTGTTTACTCTGTGAGATGGCAGGATGTGCGGTTCGACCATGAAATGGAAAGAGAAAGAGGCCGTGACCGTGTTACGCTTGCGAAGCATGAATTACAGCTGCAGGCGGTGGTCTCAATTCTGGGATAAAGTGAATCAATATGGCCTCCCAATGGCCGCATAGTTTCAAGAAAAATAACATCATATTAAGGTCATGCCCTTTTCAGATTTACCACGTGCATGATGCCGTACTTCTCCAGCAACCGATAGAGCTGACGGCGCGAGATGTTGAGCGCCTGTGCCGTGCTTGACACATTGTAGCTACATTCATGTAATGCTCTTCGCAGTAGGTTCCGCTCGGTATCTGCGCGGGCTTCTCCCAATGTCGGCAACGATGGGACGGTTTGGTAGTCTTGCAGTCCCAGGTCGGCGAGTGTGAGGTAACGTCCCTCGCACATGATCACCGCTCGGTGAATGCGATTCATCAACTCTCGGACGTTTCCTGGCCAAGGGTACTGATTAATGACTTCCCAGGCGGCTTTACTGAAGCCAATGATTCGCGTTGGAATCTGTGCTCTGAATCTTTGCAGAAAGGTGTGGGCAAGTAGCTGAATGTCCTCGCGACGCTCACAGAGGGGAGCAATAGAGAGTTGTAAGACGTTCAGCCGATAGTACAAATCCTGCCGAAATCGACCCTCAGCCATCGCTTTCTCGAGGTCGACGTGGGTCGCAGCGATAATTCTCGTGTCAACGGCGTGCTTTCGAGTACTACCAATGCGTTCAACCGTTCTTTCTTGCAGGAAACGCAATAGATTGATCTGAAGCTCGTGGGGAAGATCA
>JAAUXT010053588.1_pt1 | contig 12008 bp, 14 predicted proteins | sample 7278171 | NCBI WGS metagenome assembly JAAUXT01 (sample SAMN14350112, study PRJNA611818) | marine sediment metagenome | isolation source: surface marine sediment (1.8m) | place: French Polynesia: Moorea | collected 2018-08
AAGAACCCCAAAATTCAAAGTTCCTGAAATCCTTCCTGGCGCATTATCCCCAACCCAAATTGAACCAAAAGAGCCCAAAAGATCCAAACTTGATATTCATTCTGACCATGAAACAGGTGTAGACATACTTTTGGAAGACCCTGCCTATAGGTGATTTGATTTCACTTGCTTTGATTTTGCTCACTTTTTCCAAAAGCTCACAAATTGGACCAAGCTTCTCAAATCACCTAAAAACCACGCAAAACTGACAGTTCAACGCGGTTGGGGATGATGTCGGAACCTTTCAACCTGGCTTTCTTGTTCGTTTGGCACTGTTTGTTCCTTCCTTCCACCAGTGTCATTTTTGCAAGTCACATGAAGTTGCGGTTGAAAGTGCCCAGAAATACTGTGAACGCCAGTTGTGCGTTCATGGTTTTCGTGTCACCTGGGCCTCTGTGTCCACAGCAAGTATTTAAATCTCTGAATGTTTTCCATTTCCTGCAGTGGACCTGCGACGAGGCCCAACGGCACGGAGCGCGCCTGCTATAAATGCGGGAGGACAGGGCACTTCCAAAAGGACTGCCACCGAAACAAGTAAGTCACGGTTCGTTTTGTTCCCAAAGTCGTCTGACCAATGCGGCGACCTGCATTTCCTGTCAAATCAAACTCGATCTTGGATCATCATCGCGATAGATTCGGTGTCTTTGCTGTCCGTGCCTGTCGGTCGTTCGCGCAAGGATGGAGCGCAGGCCAGCCGCGCACTGGGTTTTCTGAACAAGACCCACCGTTCCTCACCTCATTAGTGTCCGAATGGAAAATGCACTCCACACATTTCAGCTTTGATCAGTGCTTTAGTTGTAAGGAAGAAGGGCACATCTTCAGAGATTGCCCACGGAGAAGGTAAGGGTCAGCAGCTCAGGTTCTGTTGTGTTCAGGGGAGACCAACGAGTTAGTTTGGTGGCACGAGCATGCGTGGCTTGCACGAAAACAAGACGCACGGATCAAGACGAAAACGTAAGCAAGTCCGGGGTGAAAACTCATGAAACGTCGCACTTCTTTCAGCCAAAGATCAAAATCAAACTTGCAAATGTGACTTTTCCCGAAATGCACGAGCAACTTTTCATCTCGGTGGCGACGGTTTTTCGCAAACTGTGTGGAGTTGCGTTGCATTTTGCACACCGAAGCCCGCACTTGGAAGAGATGTTTAGCCTTGTTGCTTCACAGTACTTCGTAAAGAAGCATCAGTCCTGCCCTGGCTCAGCCTGAAAATGACACCACCTGCTTCGTAACCCTCTCCTCCAACAATGCTCACGGTCCACAGGATCCTGAACATTTCGTGTCTGGCAGTCAAATTTTGCATCGACATTGCAACTTCTCGACAACTTTACAACGGGAAATTTCTGGCTCGCACAACCCGGTGCTGCGCCACATTCTAGATTTGATAAGTTGGGTCAGACGACGATTTTGGGCGGAGGCTGACCCCGGATTGCCAAGCTGGATTCTGACGATGAGGGTTGGGTGTGGTCGGGGAGATCGTTTTGAGCTTGAATGTGCGCGTAAAGTACCACTCTTCGCAGAAGTTGCTCAGAATGTTCTTCCAAAAATAGGTCTTGAAAACACGTGTCACAGGGCTCTCTCACTTTGTTGCAGGAGTGCGCTGTGCCCAGGATCGACGTCAGGCGGTGCCACGCAGTTTTGAATCGTTTCATTTGTTTCAACTGTTTTGCTTCCTGTCAGTGATACCAACAAGAAGCGAAAGAAGCCGCTCTGTTGCTGTTGTAATCGTAGTCAAGTGTCACACGATAATATCAGTGCTGTGTACTCAGATCTGATCTGTTCAGTATTTTTGTTATGAGGCGTCGTTGGACCCACCCTGTCATTAAATGAAACTCAGCTCTGGTAAAGAATTTTGCTTTTGAAAACTTTTCTCCAACCAAATCAGGTTGGCTGACTTATCGAAGCGTTCTGAATCCGGTGAACAAATTTGGCACCAAATTGAGGAATTTTCTGGGGGGAGGGGGCGTTTTCATGAAAAACCCATCTTGTTGACCACTGCCAAGGCAGTTTGGGGGTGGCGCGTCTGTTTGTCGGCAGGTGTTCTGGTGATGCATCTCGTTGTGCTATGAGACACCGCTTCATCTTGTTCAAACGTTCCCACCACATTCGATGTGATTTGCAGTTTTATGTGAACATGAAGAAATTTGTGCGCATTGGCTGGGTTCGAATCACGCCACATGACATCGACGGGTGCGAATGAATCATTTTTTGCAGTTCAGTTTGCATTCACTAAAAAAATAAATTTTTTGGAAAGAAACATTTGGAAGGAAATTTTGTCGTGATTTTACTCGTCCTCTATTGTGCGTTATGAGGTGGTTCTACTCCGTTGTCCCCTTTTGAAAAACTGAACTAGTGTTTTATTCCGCTTTCGGTTTGTCTTGAATTTGTGATTTGTTGTTGCCACAAAGTCGGGCTTATCTGCGTGTGAACTGACCCAAACTGCACTCCCACGGACCCCACACCGTGCAGTGCTCTGGTCAAGCAGTGTGGAGACCAGATTCCACTCGCCAAGTTCTTTGGTCCGGGTGTCCTTCTTGACCTGGTGGCAGAACTATCTCCGTATTGCTGATAAAAAACATTTGCAACTCGGGTTGGGGGGGGGAGAAAGCCAAATGTGTGTTCATAAATAAGAACTGCGCAATTCGCGACGGGCACTTGACGATCTTGCCGAAATTTGGTTGACGTGAACTTGCAACAAGTTCTACCGTTGAGCCACGTTGTGTTATGTTAGTGTCGTTGGCTCGACTCCAGAAAACTGGTCAGGCATGCCAAATATAGGATGGGAAAAGCCCATTGAAACGAGGACGTTTTGGCGCACAAACAAGGCGAGAGTCTCGGTCTCAAGGACGGGTTTGCCAAACAAAGCTCTTGTTTGGTTGACGATCACAGCGTCCATCGAACATTCCTTTACTTCTTGCGTTGTTTGAGGAGCGGTTCGGGCCCATGGAGCGTTGCGCGGTGTCGTCCATGCCCTTGTTGTGCAGCTCTCGTGGACCAACCAATTTCTATCGAGCTCAATCGTTTTTGCTTTCAACTGCTCAAGCTTTTCTGATTTGTTCGGTGCCGGCGATGTGTCAGAGCGAAGCTGGTTTTCACGTTTTCCGTACGCGCACATCTTTGATGGTTCCAAGCAGAGCCCAGGTCACGTTTCAATTCGTTTATTTTGTATATTCTGTTCATTTAATACTGAATCACCAACTGTACATGATTCTTGCTGGATTTTCGCGTCAAGGTTGCGTCTGCTTCGGCAGTTTGTTCGTCGGTTTCAACCCTTGCAGAATTGTGTGCGCACAAAAGATCTGGCACAAGGAGCCAGTTTTTGGCAAGAGCACAGCATGAACCCAGCAGGGAAGCACAGTCAAGCACATGAAAGATTTTACAAGTCAGTTCTCGTGTGCAACCGCAGCTTTGGGTACTCGGGATGATTTGGTTCGAGCGGTTAAGACAGGATAATTTTTCACCGAAGAGTCTGAAGGAAGACGTTTTCCGTTTGTCTTTGAGGCACACTCCGTTAGGCAACAGTGTTTTGCAACGAAGGTGTTTGAACAGGCGTGAAATGTGTAAATGAAGTACGCCCGACGCAACTTAAGTGGTTCGTAAACACTCGGCTGCATGGTTGTGTGTGTGTGTGTGTGTGTGTGTGTGTGTGTGTGTGTGTGTGTGTGTGTGCGCTTCAATCTGTGCTTTGCACTTAAAACTGGCTAGAGATTTGCACCAAATGTTTTGGCAATGGCAAGAGCGCATTTGTGTTGGTCTGCCGCCACTTTTGTACATAGGAAGCATTCCAGATTTGATTGCCATTGTAAGAACCAGAACGAGCGTGAAATTCCAAGAACATAACACTTCCGTGCAACGTTCGAACTGTCTTGCAGAACTTGAGTTGCGATTCATTTGGAAGAGTTGTCGTTGATCCAGAGAGTGTCAAGTAGACAAGATGTGTACCCGTATACAAACAACTTTTTTGTGAATTCCTTGGGAAGGACCCGCCTGTTGAGATTGCAATTTCTCTTGTGGTGCGGTGCTTCTCTTGAGTGTTTCGTTTGCCGTACTCTCCCCTCATCTTGCGCCGCGTACGCCAATGCATGGTCGGCTGGCGACGGAAGGTCCGGCATGCATGGTCCCTCGTCGAAAGTCGGACATCATCGTTCGTGTATGCGATGTCCCTGCGCGGTCCTTGTATACCATCGCATTGCATTAGAAAATGTTGCAACGTGGGGACTTTTCCTGGCTGAGCGATGAAACCACGGGTTTTCAAAGGGCAAGTTCATGAACTGTTCAAGAGCATCAATCACGCACCGTGCTTTCCACGCGGGTTCACTGGTGCTCCACTTGTGTCAATATTCACTTGTGTTCCACCATTGAAATCTCGGGTTCACCTCTCCACTGACTCCTGCTGCCTCAAGTCTTGATTGTCCAGTCGCAAAAATTTGTCGGTGTCAACGGTAAATATCACTAGAACCCGAGATACAAGCACTTTGTACACATGTACAGGGTTTGGACGAAAGTGCCTCCCAAGTCCTGTATGGGTCTGGCCTCGTGTCCTGCTGCGGGTCTCGTGGTCGTCGTCACAGATGCGTCACTGCCCTCCCGTCGTCCACATCCACGATCTGAATGACTGGGATCGCTGTGGGCACGGGGTCCACGTCCACCTCCTCCACCGGCTGAATAACCGGTCGCACGAGAGTCAGGAACCCGGTGGGTCTGGGTGGCAGGGAGGGCACGTGCATCGTGGCGCGTTTGGGCGGCAGCGGCGGTGGTGGTGTGTCGTTTCTCACGGGCAGCGGATCGGACAGGGCGTTGCTTCCTGGCGGGCAGAACATCCCGACTGGTCTTCCAGAGGGACGCGCCGCGTAGATCGCCGGCGGACGGTCACTGCCGACGGCGGGGACGCCGCGCTGGGTCGGGGCGGGCTTGGGCTCGTTGCCGAGAGGCAGCCGGATCCGCTGCTTCATGTAGAGCTGCAGAAGCGTCGAGAGGGAGGAGGCCCGCGGCCCGTTTTTGAGGATCAGCCATGTCTTGGAGTCCGGGTCGTAACAGACCGCGAAGTTCTTAATGTCCTGCAGGAACCTGTGAATGAAATAATTGTGGTCGTGAGGTATATACGGAAAAGGAAACTGTTCGGGTGGGACGCGCTTGATCTGAATCTTTTTGGAAACAAGGGAACGCAAACGTCGCTTTCCTGAATTGATTTCACAGAGGATGTGTTGTGGCAATGTACTCAATGCATCTGCCAGTCAAGATGTACCCGTCAAAACTTCTGTTCAGAAGTTTGGGTCAGACAGGGGAAAAGGCCAAAGTCACTGAGGTCTGACCGCAGACCTGGATGCTTGTTCTGACACTTGTTCGCTGGTGAGCAAACTGTATTCGACTAAACGTTGAAACCATAAGATCACTCCGGCATGTTTAGTGGTTCTTGAACACTCGAAATATTTTATTTTTGGTGTCTGTTCAAGATCCACAAAACATACCGGAAATTGGTTCCTGAACTGCAGTTCTGGTCTCGAGTATCCACAGAGTGCAGTGTCTCAACAGCCTTCAAAACGTGGATTCTCTTGACCACTTCTTCCGTTCAGGAACCAGTACCGTAAACATAAAACCAAGATTGTGCTGATGTCAACCACCATGCACGCATGTTGGCTGTTCTGAAATTTGAGTTATGAAAGGCACGAGACAAAGGGCCAAGAAGAACCACCAAAACACGAAGATTCCAGGGGTGTTGAAAGGCTCAAGACACAAAGCTCTCTTGCACGGGAAGAAAGATTCTTGGGAAAACCCACCAGATTCCTTTGCCCAAAAAAGCCATCCATTCTCAAAGTGTCACTCGGTAATGTGGATGTTTTGCGAAACTGTGTCGCTTTTTACGGTTGGATCTCTTGCATGCAAGTCCGTATCAATGTCCTTGAAGAGTGAGGAAACTATACTGTGCAACGCGGCAATTTTGTTGTTGTGCACAGCGGTACAAAACTTGGGTGCTTGTTTTACGGTTCGGCGCTGAATGTGAAAGGCTTGTTGGGGAAAAGTTGCACCAGGCTGCTCCTTTTCATTTGGTGAAGTGCCATCGTTTTTCATCTGTGTACCCAAGTGAATTAAATATGACACGCCTTGAATTTTCCAGAGAGGTTTTTCTTTGGAGAAGCCGATACCGTGTGGCCTGAAGTCTATTTTTATCGCACAAACAAAACTGGAATGGGTCTTCAACAGCGGAAATCCCAACCTGAACTTTTTGTTCTGTCACTTTGCGAAGTAAAAGGACGCCCTTTTGCGACAGCCGGTGTTTTTGCAACAGAATCCTCCCTTACAAGCGGTGTTTCCGTTTGAGGCAAAGCGCTCCTCATGATCCTGCTGATGTCCATCTGATCCCACTCAACGCGGAGGAAGCCTCTGGCTGCTTTATGTTGGAACCCCAAGGCAGATGTGTTCTATACGTATACTTCAGGAAGTTCGGTCAGTGGCGACCGCGCGCCGCTCACATGCGAGTGCGCAACAGCTGAAGCTGTGCATGTCCGACGTTGCGTGTGTGTGTGTGTGTGTGTGTGTGTGTGTGTGTGTGTGCATGAAAAATGGAACACCAATACTCACGTTACACTGAGCGAGATGACCGAATCGCTGAATCGCCACAGAATGTAGTGTCCGTCCTTTGACTTGTACGGCTTCAGGATTTTTCGCACCTGAAAACAAAGGAACTGACGATCAACATGCGAACAGGTCTTCTCTTATCCATGCAAACTGACTGTGAAAACAAAGGCAAAGTGCAGGTTCAAAGTCTTCTCCTTTTCACCATTCCTGGCATGAAGAATTTGCAGAATTCCAATGAAGTCGTTTTTCCAAAAACTGCCTACATGGACAGGTGTTTTTTTTCTGTTGAGTTTCTGTGGCAGCAACAGTTGACATTCTGTTCATCCTGACCACTTTCACGATTGTTGAAATTCAGATTCAAAGATTAATTCAATGCCAGCAAGATTGTGTTGCTGTTCTTTACCTGTTCCAAAACTTTGACATGCATGACCACCATTGCATTGGCCCCTCTAGAGGTTGACATTTTTTGAGGTGGACATTTTTTCTGATCAGTGATGAAGGTACGTGGAGGGAATGTGTGTGTGTGTGTGTGTGTGTGTGTGTGTGTGTGTGTGTTTGGGGGGCTTGCACTTTCTACGTCTGAGGTTTCAAAAAATCTGTGTTGCAGAGCTTGGGACTGGTTGTTCCAGATTTGTTGAACTGGTGCGAATCCTGAACATCTTTTCCTTGGCAACAAAGTGGAGAAGGGTGGGGAAATTTGCATGAACCTGTGATCTCTTTGTTCTCGTGAATGATCACCACCCTCGCCCGGCAATTGCAAAAATTGGGAGCTGATGTTGGCGGTACGGTGAAGGGGTTTTGTTCTTTCAGAGCCACAGACGATTGCTTCATGCAGCAAAGGAACCTTTTCCAGGCAAAACGAACCAGCACGTCGCATTGAGAAAACTTTCTGTTGCAGGCAACCAATACTCTTGGCCACACAATCCGATCACTTGGATCGTTGTTTGCTTCATTCTGAATTCAACCCACAGGCTGCAGAACAAAACAGAGTGATGCACTCTCATTGGCAACACACCATGATGTACCCTCACAGGGAGAAGACCTGTGCACCGAAAGAAAGACATGGATGCACCCGAGCTCACTGATAAACAGTGTTCACTCCAACGAACAATACAATGCACCCTCACGGTTGAAAGAATCGCCGAGTTCAACGTGATAGAAGCCGGCGGAAGCGACTCCGTGGAAGATCGGCCCTTGCAGTCAACCTCTTCTCAGACCGAACACCAACTAGTGGATCCTGCTGAGGATGCTGTGGTGTTGACTCACTTGAATATGCTTTTCAGTTGGAACAAGGTGTTTGTGAGAGTTGGTGTCTCCTCCCAACAAGTGTTGACTTTTGAATAAAACGTGTCGAATTGAGAAGCTGTCCATCTCAGGGAAATGGGCATCAAGAAGGGTTCTTTTACAGATGAGCGCTGTAGCGACTCATTGCTTCAACAGAGCAACAGAAGCAAAGACACTTTTTGGATGACGTGTCTACGAGCTTGTGCAGATGTGTACACCAAGGTTTGTGCAAGAAATATTTTGGATGGTGAAAGTTTAGTATGATGAAACATGGGTCTTGCGATAGAACAGAAAGTGGAAGTTCCCATTGCTTGGTTGAAAGCACATTTTCTTTTGGTCCCTGTGGAGCCACTGTATGGCAACAGCAGACGGCCACCCAACCGTAAGGTGTGCGAGTTCCTGCTGTCTTCGTGGTGAGTCGCTGATCGTGGAACATTGCGACACGCATTGAGGCTTCGTGATTAACGTCCTGTTTGTGGTGAAAGGCACCTTTCCCAACGTCAATGCCACTGAGAACACTGAGCGTGAAGCGAAGCGAGGACAGTAAATCTTACCCGCTTGAACTCGCCCTTGACGTCCTGTCTGAAGCCGAGCGTCGTTTGCACTTCGTCCAGCAGGTGGCGCGGGATGGAACCGGAGGCGCCGCACGGCACGCTGCTCGCCGACAGGTTCTGGTCTCGGATTCCGCCCATGCACATGTACGTCCCTTCGCCGTCCTCGCTCCCAGGGGGCATCTCAGGCTTGAGGAACTTGCGAGGAGGCTTCTTCGGGACTGGAGGTTTCCTGTTCTGCCTGGGAGGCTGATACGGTAAACTTTCGCCAGACGCTTCCGAAGCGTCACTGAGCGACGAAAACGAAGAGTGGGGGTCTCCCATCGAACTGGTGCTCACGTTACGCTCAACACTCTCCTGTTCCTGGAGGTTCCGAGTTGGCCATTGTTCGGAGTTGCCAGGCATGATCGTCGGAGATCCGACAGAAAAGTCGGGTTCCCAGTCGTCTGCGCTGTTGGCAGTGTCCGGTGGACTCAGATCCGTCCTGCTCCTTTGCTGATTTCTCAGATCGTCCAACTTTGGTACGTACAGATCCAAAGCGTTGACCGAAATGCGATGTCTCCCGTAAATCGGTTCCTCACCGTCCTCTTCGGTGTCGCGCACAAGAAGTCTGAGAGGTTCATCCACGTGTTGATCAAACAGGTGTGAAAGGGACTGACTCCGTCGGCGTCCAGGGGGACTTGCTTGAGGTACTGGACTTCTCGAACCTTCTTCTTCTTCGTTCAAAACTTCAATGGATGTGGAAGGAACGTACTGTTTGTTGTTTCTCCCAACAGTCATGAACAAATTTGATCCGCTTTGTACGACCACATTGACGTGGATCGTAGGAGACGCACCTCCAGTGTCCTTCGAGAGGTCCCAGTCGCTGTGACAAATGTCCAAGGTTTGATTCTGCATGGTTCTGTTCCAGGTGGTTCCGAAACCCAATCAAATTTAACTTGTTGATGACTCTGCCAAGCTTCCCAGTTGTTGTCACAGGTCACTGGACCTTCTTCCTACATTCCTGTGTGTTGTGGTTGACGTTGTTATTCAATCCAGTCCCACGCAGTTCAAGGAAAACGTGTCAATGTCTTTGTGTACAAGTAGCACTTGTCCTGTACGTGTCTCCTGCACCGAACGAAGAGTCTGAACTGTATCCGGTTTGCTCTGATTTGCGAAAGAGAATCGTCTCCCAGCCTAAAACGCGGAAATTTCCTTCTATTTCCTTCTGTCCAACCAAAGAACTGTTGCGCCACAGTTGAAATCGCACGAACAACTCGCTTAAGACTTGTGTATCTCTTTTGGCACGTACGCATATCGAGCAGCAACGGCCGTCTTGCTCCACTTGGTGCTGACAATGCAGACCCAAGCAACGTCACAAAAGCCTCCACTGGCAGCCTCTGAACGTGTATACACCTGTAGGCATTCGCTTTGGCTGTGTCACCACTTTTGGTGCTGTGGTTTGCTTGAATATGATCTGGTACATATCGAACAAACAAGTCGAGGGGAGAGCACCTGAATGGTGAAGAAATGAGGCCTCTTTCCCAAATACGGAGACACCTGAAACGCTTGATCTGGTCATGACGATGAAAAGTTACACTTGCAGCCTGAAAAACACGTTTGGATCTGTGGTGCGCGTATCTCCAAGGGTGAATGAATGGGAATGAGAATGACAACAAAGTCGAAAAACCATTCCCAAAATATTTGGTCAGAGAACCATCAGCTGATATACGAGGAACACCATGTTGTTTGATCGTGAGCAAACAATCGTGTCTCACCCTCAGGTCGCCTCATCCAGGTTCCACTTTACTCGACGTAGACGTCTGTACCCCGTGATCTTCAGCGCAAAATGGGATCAAAGGGGCTCAATCCCAACTTCATGAAACTTGGGGTCAGTTGGTGAGGTCAGAGTCAGGGGCCCTGGGACCCAGGCCCTGGATCAGCTCCTTGCCGTACACGCTGTCCGACGCTTGATGTGGGTTTGGTGTTGTTTCGTTTACGTTGAGTATGGCAGGATTAAGACGAACTCCACGAAGACCTTGGGTGCAGCTCTGGAAGCCACACCCTCGATCGGGTTGCAGTGTCGATTCCCTCGAGCCGCTTCACAATCGAGATCGTTGGGGGATTAACTGACGAAGCCGACAACATGGCACACAGAAACCCTGACAGCCCATGATTGTACCGAGGCAAGGTTGGCACGATTGATCCAGAGAACCTTCTTCGTGTGTAGCGCTCAGTACGTTATCAAGCAGAGAAAAATGGGCAAAAGAAGGAAGAAGTGCCTCGTTTCGTGAAGTCAGCGCCGCTTGTTCTCAAATTGCTGTGGTTTCGAGGGAATTGTAGTGGCATGAGTTTGTTCATTACTCACTGCGTTTGGCTTGTTCTTGTTGGTACATGTGGCACCTGGGGTTTGAGTGCGCTCTGGTATTTTGACTCTTCCTGGAATTGAATGTGGGGCAAAATATGTTAATTTTCCTTTGAACTTGTGCCTCGGAGGAAAACCCCGGAGTCTGTGCTTTTGTGTGGCACCACAACACGGGCCGACGAAAATTTTACGCACGAATAATCTTCTGATCCCGATTTCATGAGAACTTTGAGCCCCGCAAAGTCATTGACAGGTCGGTGTGATGAATCACGCTCACAGTTTGATGATGTTTTCGTGCAGCCAGTGCATGCATGCTCATCTTGACTTGGTCACAGACCAAGAATTGGAAGCTTGCTCCAATCTCTGTCTTGATCAAGTCAATCGACTGTGTGACATGGTGTCAGCATTTTTCATGCCCAAAGAGATTGATGTTGTGTTCGGGTGATCTGACGACGTCAAATGTGGGGAATTCCACCGTCCAACACAATCCGAACATTTGTCCGCGAATGATGTGGTGGGTGACAGCAAGCCAGAGAGCCAAGACTCCAATTCCAAATAATTTTCATTCTGGGTTCTTTCCTTTCCTTCTGTTTTTGTATCACTTTTCTTATTTGGTTGTCCTTTGTTCTTGTCAGGTTCCCTGATCGTCTCTCCCAAGGCCATTGGAGTCCTCGTTGAAGGAATCTCCAGAAATTTAAGTGCTTTTTGGGGATTTTGTTTGCTCAGACATTTTGTGATGTGCCGGTGAGACTCATAAAATCCCTTTTGTGATGTTTTATTCAGTTTCATGAAATTCTGAAACTTGTGTAAGTTTCAGAATTTCATAAAAAAAATAGCACACACTTCGATGTGAAAAGGTTGCAAACAAGAGGGGGGTGGTACACGCGTGAAACCAAAGTTCTTTTCATGTTTTGAAAGACGAAGGACGCAGAACGTTCTGGTAGCCACAAGACGGTTCACGCTGAAAGCCCCCACAAAAATTTGCTGTGTGTACAAAAAAAATAGCTCTATGGAGCTCACGGTGATTTGAGGAAATTCTGATTTCGCTCACTCTGATTTCGCTCCCTCTGATTTCGCTCACTCTGATTTCGCTCACTCTGATTTTGCTCACTCTGATTTCGCTCACTCTGATTTCGCTCACTCTGATTTTGCTCACTTTGTTTTGTCAAAAATTCTTACTTTTTCACTCAATATTCACAATTTGGGAACTCATTTAG
>JAAUXT010013149.1_pt1 | contig 12007 bp, 9 predicted proteins | sample 7278171 | NCBI WGS metagenome assembly JAAUXT01 (sample SAMN14350112, study PRJNA611818) | marine sediment metagenome | isolation source: surface marine sediment (1.8m) | place: French Polynesia: Moorea | collected 2018-08
ACACACACACACACACACACACACACACACACACACACACACACACACACACACAAAATGTTAGGTTGTCTTGGAATGTTTCTGAGGGACGCACTCTCGAGCACACAAAAGAGAAAAGCAAAGAAGACAAATGTTTTTCGCAACACATGCACCATTACACTGGTAGAATATGACGAACAAGCATTTTGTGTGTGTGTGTGTGTGTGTGTGTGTGTGTGTGTGTAAGTGGAAGAAAGATGGCCGTGTGGAAGACACAAGCCCAGGCACCGACATGCACCATCAGGATGACGTCACGTACATATGTCATACCACGTGGACGGAGCTGTGAGGAGGTCGAGAGTTTTTGCACGGAGCGGCCGACCTCGAATTGGAGGGTCCAAACGTGGAATTTAGATTTGCACGTTTGGACAAACTTGCTCAAATCTGACAGCCAAAAATCGAAAAAATAGTCCCATTTGTTTGTTTTGCTACAAAGGAGAACCTGAAACTACACTTGGTGCTTTTTCAACATCTTTGGTCAAAAATATAAACATTGTGAACCATCAAAAATGCGGTTGGCCGGAGGCGAGTGGCACTTCGCCCGTGGTTTGAAGGTGGGGCGGAATTCGGTGAAGTCGGCCATTTGACCTCACTCGGCCAGCCGGCACACGTGAATTGAATGCGCCTGCTGCTAATGTAAGGACACACGCCTGTAGAAAGGCCAGCAATGAACCGTGTACGTAAATGACGAAGCAGAGCATTTGTACCTCCTGCCAAAGTCATGGTGATAGGTAAAGCTGGACTGTGAAGCATAAGTACCTGGATGTAAGGAAGCTACTTTGAGTCTGACTGAGTACCCATGGTGCAGAGTAGGATCTCCTCTGCTTGCACCAGGAGTTGAAGACACTACTCTCGTCTCAGAATGGTTTACGCACCACACACCATGAATTTGGACTCTTTCACATCACTGAGTGACAGATAGACTCATGTGCTAACAAAGCAGTGATAAGTACGCATGCACCCGCACACCGTGACAACTGAACGGACTTCTCGTCCTTTGCACTCGGACACAACTAAGGACAGAACACTAAATACTTGATCAAGCTGAGCCCCACCCCAGAGGAACGGAACTACGTGCACTGAACCCAGCCATGAAAATGTTGCTCACAATTTGATATTGGATTGGATGAACGTTGGTTTGGTGAGTAGATTTCTGAGAAATCTCCCAGGGAAAATGTCACAACGAAAGCAAACTCACGTACGCCGGCAAAATGTCACACAAAAGGTGGTTTTCATTTGGTGTTTCTCTCAACCTTTGGCAACAACAATGTGCTTGTGTGCTTGTAGTGAATGGTTCGTAGAATTAAATTTCATGAGCAGACGGTTTGTTTTCCTTTCCAGTGACCACAACTGAATGCTGTCTTCAAACCCATTTCCGTTCCATCATGCTTTTGTGACAGGTCACCTGGCAAAAACAGAAACAAACACCAAAGAAAAGGTTCTCAGAGTTGATCTGCTTTTCTAAGATGAGGTTTTGAGTGTAAGAAACAATGAAGAGATGCAGATGTACATAGCATTTGTCACTCTACTGGCGCAGAAATGTTCTTTGCGTGAAGTGTGAACATTCAAATGTGTTTTTGGTGTGAAGTGAGAAACAAAGATGCTTTTGAAATCAGTGTGTATCTTGCTGGTTGCTGGTGTCTACAGTGATGGTCCATTGGATGATTTCCAATGGACGCAAAACACATCTGTTTCACCCAAGACATGGTCAGTTCATGTGAATGCCTTGCTTGCCTCCAGATACAAAATTACTGAAAATATAAATGTCCACACAAACATGTTCACATTTTTACTGGACTATTCTTGCAGAAAATCAAAACCAGAAATTTATTTCAAACACCACAAAAGCAAGATAAACAAAGACAACTCAAACTCTTACACCATTGTGTCTCGCTACGAGTGTAGGCCAGAGCATGTGGAGAATCTCACTAGCCTCCTCTTTGATTTGAGACCTGAATTTACAACCAACTTGCCCCTGATGCCATACACAGAAACTGTCTTCTATGAGCCATATCACACTTTATTGACATGGCAGATTTTCTTGCATCCAAGCTTGAGGGTAAAAATGACACTCACAGAACTGGTGCTCTTTCTTGCATTCTCAGTAACAACTTGCAGGGATCAACTGATCATTGCTCCAATGCCACCAGACTGTGATCTGAGATGGGGAATGTAAGTATTCCCTTTCTCCTGACGTCAGAGTGCTGACTTACATGACACAGAACACATTGTTTTGTTGCCAGAAGGCAGTGCAACTTGACCGGAATGTAGAAAATATGCGTCTGTTGACATCCTTCGACAATCAAAGTAACCTTTCTTTATATTCCTTTCAGACGTTTTGGCAGGTACACTGTAAGATACAGAAACCCTTTAAAGTTTTGTGGATTTCTCAACAACTATGATGTATTTGTGAGGACACACAAAGTGTACCTTGCGTTGATGTTTATGCACCATGCCAACTTCAGGTTTCATGCAGAATTCAATATTATTTCTGCAAACGTCATTTTTCATCAACTGATCCACAGACAGAAGACCCAAGATACTCAGATTGTTGGGTCTTTCATCAGGCTCAACCTACTCAACATGACTCTCAATGTGATTCACATAGTTGCAAACAAAACCCACATGATATCAATCTTTTCTCCTGACCACACAACATATGAAATTTATGATGGCCCAGGGTTCCTGAGTGAAAGAAAGAAACTGAGGAAATCAACATGGAAAAGTTCTTCCTTCCAGTGTATTGTAACATTTTTCAAATTTGGAAAACCACCTGCAGAGGAAGCATTTAATTTCAAGTATTCAAAGAGAAATTTTGATGTTCAGATCTTGCCAGATATCCCTGTCAGTTTTCTCTGGAAGAAAGAAAATGAAACATTGACCAATTTGATTGTGTTTGTTTCTGAAACTAACAAGAGCACAAACCTCACATTCACTCAGTTTGTCTTTGTTGGCCATGATCCATTTGACTGTTTGTTTGGAGGACTGAGTATCTTTGCAGCATCAGGTAAAACATTGTGGAAGCAAGTGGCATGCCACTGTGAACAAGATCGCATCAGGTCCAGAAACTTGCAGAATGTGTATTCCGCCAATGAAAAGCTCCTTGTTGTCTTGTATCAATACAGTCAATACAGCCGTGTAAATGTGGCTTTGACTTTCTCCCCCTTAAACTGCTGGCCAGTCCAAGTAGATATGTGCAGAATATTGGAGGCAGTGGGCAAAGGGCAACAGTTTGAACTGGGGGAAGGCAATTGCCTAGTGGTTCAGCTGTCAACCCATTTTTGGAGAAATGAACCTTTTGCTGATTTGCCTGAACACCGTAACTATGATTATTATGCTGATTCGATAGAAACCACTCAAATGTGTTATACTGAGATGTTAAAATTCGTAAAGAAAAATATTTCTTTGTCAAGGTACAAATTTAGTGTTGAAGGGTTTCTGTTCTTCTCTGGCATGATTGACAAAGAGAACACACTGTCATCCTTCATTGTAAAAGGGCATGATTTTGTGCATGAGAAAAAGAAAGACTTATCTGTCTATGAATGGAGAACATCAAAGAAATTCCTGATGACTTCAGCACAGTTGGCTCATATGTATGAAACAAACAAATGCAAATCAAAATCGAACGGAATATTTTTCAATGAATGCGAGATATATGTGCACAGCAAAAACAACTTTTCAAAAAGATTTCATGTTGTTTTTTACACACATGTACCAACACATGAGGACACACCCTGGTTCCAATATTTTGACCTCAGGTCAACAGGTTGGGTTGATATTGAGTTCAAAGAGCATGACAAGGTTGTGGTGGACAAGGGAATGAGAATAATTCATGTCCAGAACATTTCAATCAATCTGGGCTCATTGAAAAAGGCTGAAATTCTTTCACTTGAAGTTAGTGAGTCTTCTTGGGCGAAAAACAAACAGCAGAATGTTGAGATCGAAATAGCTGCAAAAACAAAGGTAAAACCCCCTGTGCATTATGTTGCTCTTGCAAGTGGTCGGTTTGTGTTTGTTCTCTGGCCTCTCTGCGTGCAAGAGAAGCAGAAAAAATTATCATAATTTTTGTCCTGTTTAGGTTGTGAAGTATCATTTTGAGAGCACACACAGAAAGCCATATTGTCGCAATGATGATTTCAAATACTACACTCAACCACAATTTATCGAGTACAGATCAAGATTCTTGACAGAAAGGAAGTCCAAGTATCTTTTGGCCTTACAAAGAACAATAGACAGTGTCACTTTGAACTCGAACAGTGGTACGTCCACAGAAGTTTTGTACAAGTGGTTCAAAACAAAGTCAAGTTTAGTTGCTTTGTAGAAAAAACAATCAGAGATTAACGCGACAGACCCTGTCCCGGTTACAGTTTTTTGGTACACGACCACATACAGCAAGTGCTTGAAAATTATCCAGAACGAAAAAAACTTTCCAGAGTTTGCTGGATTTAACAAACATGTTTTTGTGAAAGAAATGACCCAACAGAAGGAAAAATATTACTTTGTAAAATATTTTGACAACACAAACAATTCCTTGTACTACATGCTGAATATAACTTACAGATGTCTGAAAGCTGAGACAAGTAAGGTTTTTTCATTTGTATATATACTTTTCCAATTGTTGTTGTTGTGCGAAGTCCCTTTAGGGCGAAGCACTATAGATGTGATTGTGCAGTGTATGGCAAGGTGGATGCAATGTCCTCTGCCCCTTCCCCCCTCAACCCCCTCCCCCTTCCCCCGCCCCAGACCACCCACCCCGGAGCCCCCCTGGACCCCCCCTGCAGACAGCATGACTTGTGGAAGACAAGGAAGACAAGGAAGAATTGACGCATTACCAGCAAAGGACTTCGCACTGCAGTTGCCTTGAGCACTGCTTCTTGTTGTTTGTTGTTGTCAATTTTCAAGACTTTCTCTGACACGCAGAAAGCCTTTTTGCACCTGCTTGAGGAAACTTTTGTCTTGTTTCCTATTTGTGAGGTAATCGTGAAAAATGTAGTCCTTTGCACACCTGTAAACATATTCGCAAAAGTCAGCAGCCAATTTGCTGTTTTTTCTTTCTTTTCAGGAAACTATCTCCCTTGCAACAAACACATTTACAGCCCAAAACTCTTTTCGTGGAATTCAGCTCGGAAACTATGCACAGATCAGAGAACAGACCTTCCTGAGTTCATCACTAGAAAACATCAGGAGGACTTTATCTCGATGGTCAAATTTTCCTTTGATATTTTCCCCTTCCACTCAGTATTCATTGGTTTGAGGTGGAGAAAGAGCCAGGTAAAGATCAATGCCTGTGTGTGTGTGTGTGTGTGTGTGTGTGTGTGTGTGTGTGTGCAAGTGTCGATCACAGTCAAATCTCCAAAGCATTTGCAAGAGAAATTCCAAGAAATGAAAACAGGTTTTTTCAGGGGTTTAAATGGTTGAGATCTCCAGTCACATTTCAAAATTGGAAATATCAAGGTGAAGCAAATCATCAAATAATTTTCAATACAAGATTCAAAAGACACATATTTTACAAAACATACCTTTCTCAAAATAAATACACATTCCCATGTCGGCCACAATTTGGCTCTTGTGGAAATATGTTTCCTTGCTTCATGTCAGAAGAAAATAACTTCAATCACATCTCAGAATTATTTTTCGAAGACTCTATGAACTACGGTGAGGACGACTGTGCTCTCTTGGTTCTGGCAAACTTGGCAACACCAAGTTGGGTCCCTGTTTTGTGCAACAAAACCACAATTCCTTCTGTGGTGTGTGTTGGGAACGAAGTTGACATGGGCAACAAAACCTCCTCCATCCAGTCAAAAAAGATAGCTTGCAACAAAGATGCATTGTATTTCAGTGGGACTTGCTGTGTTTTTGTTTGGAAAAAGAATAAAGTGAGAAAGGCCAGTCAATGTTGCGAGAAGAAGATTGAAAAAGAAATGGCTCGTTTGAAAGAAAGACAGAGTCTTTTATATTTACTGAGAACAATAGTTCATGCAATATCATTGAAACACATGACATTCACATTGGAAGATAAAAGTACACAAAAGACCAAGAACCCAATTAAGTTTTACAAAACATGGAATTCAGAAATTTATCACAAAGTGAGGACAATCAGTGACGGCAATTCATGGCACACGTTTGTGTCCCTTCCAAAACCTCATCAGCAGCTTCAAATGGCCTTCAGTTGCCACAACGAGCAGTATGTTTCAGCAAACTTTCTGTGTGATGGCATTGATGATTGTCAAAATGAACAAAAAAGTGATGAAGAAATTTGTACCTGTAGGAAACCAAAACCAAGAGATCTATGCAAACTGATATGTACAAAAGGGTTTTGCCAATGCACACCACTATTTTTCAAAGACAGGAAAGGAAAATGTTCCAGTTTCACAAGTCAAGATGACAGTGAGAGATGCAATCACCCAAAAACCAGAAATCAGAAAGAAAACAAAAACACAATCTTTGATATCTTGTCAAAAGGTGGTACCCATTGTTTTGCCAGAAACCAGCTCCCTTGTGCTTTCAATTCAAAAAACTGCTACCAAATATCCCAAATATGTGTGTATGAATTGGACCACAGCAAAACTTTGGTTCCATGTCCTGCAGGTGAAAATTTGCAAAGTTGTGAAGACTTTGAGTGCAATGTACACTTTCAATGTAAACATTATTATTGCATACCTTGGAATTATACCTGTGATGGAAAGTGGGACTGCCCAGAAGGTCTGGATGAAGAGTACCAAATTTTGTGTCCAAACAACAGAACTTGTTTCAATTTGTTCAAATGTAGAATGGCAGTGATATGTGTGCATTTGAACAGTGTGTGTGATTCTAAACTTGATTGTCCTTCAGCAGATGATGAACTTATGTGCTCATTATGGAGATATTCTTGCATTCATGAGTGTGTGTGCTTGAACTTTGCAATCATATGCCACAATTTGTCAGTCTCAGACAGTACCATATTTCTGAGTTCCCCTTATGTTGCATATAGTTTGCCACATTCCAGTTTGGGAAGTCCCTTCTATTTCTTGAAAAATCCAGTGACACAGATTTTGAGTGCTCCTCACAGCCAAATCATTCATATTTGTATCTCTGACCCTCAGGCAAGCAGCATCTACATGCTTGATTTTTCGCACAACTTGGTGCAGAAACTTGACAAAAATTGTTTTCATCGACTTGCAAAATTTCAATTCTTGAACTTACAAAACAATCAAATTTCATTTGTTCACACCAAAGCTTTCCATGTAATCAAAGGAAAATTGAGAGTGAACCTTGCAAACAATTTTCTGTCACGTTTTGACAAGGGTGTTTTCTTCGATTGTTTCCCGGTTTATCTGAACGTAAAAAATAACTCATTGACCAAATTAGAACTGGACTCTTTCAAATCTCTAGTTGGTGTTCACATCCTTACTGAACACTATGCAGTTTGTTGCATAAAGCCAGAAAACAGTAGGTGTGAGGTGGACCAGCCACAGTATGCTTCATGAGAAGCCTTGTTTCCCAACAAGGCCATAAGAGTTGTGTTTGTTGTTGTCTCAAAGAGCGTGATACTTCTGAACTGTTTTTCAATTGTTTTGTGTGTTCTCAAACAACTGCAGCACTGCCATGTGTCCAAAATAAGAACAGCAAAAGCAAAAACAAAACGATCATTCAATGTTCTAATCATCTCTGTGAATTTGTGTGACTTGTCTTGTGGGTGTTACTTAGTTATAATTTGGGCTGCTGACTTACATTATGGATTGGTTTTTGTACTGAGACAGCAGCTGTGGCTTTCCAGCAGCATTTGCTCATTTGCATTTGGTTTGGCTCTGGAATATTCTCTTCTGTCAGCATGTCTACTGTGTTTTGTGTCCTTGGCAAGGACAATGGTTATTCTCTTCCCATTCAAGGCTGCTGTCATAAAGAGTACACAATTTATCCTGAAGTTTTTACTGGCCTTATTCATAATTTCATGCACTCCATCAGCATGTCTTACTGGCTACCTGTTTTCTACCAGTGGCAGCACAAACTGTCTCTGTCTTCCTTTCATTGACAGAACAAGATCAGTGTTGGAAGTAAAAGTTCTTGTACTTTTTTTGATGATCTTGCAAACATTGTCTTCTGTTTTTGTAGGGTTAATGTATTTCTTTTTAATGAGAGCAATAAGAAAGTCCAGCAAAAAGGTGAACAGAAAATTTTCTACTGGAGGAACATCAGTTCAATTGACACTGCTGATAGCAAACAACTTCATTTGTTGGATACCTTCCAATGGGATATTTCTCACCTCTCTGTTTGCCACCACAGTTTCCACTGAAATACTTTTCTGGACAGTTGCTGTCATTGTGCCAATCAACCCTGTGTCAAACCCTGTTGTATTTTCGGCTTATCAAAGGTGAAAGTCATTTGTAATTCTGTCCCCTGAAAAGAACCTTTGGAATTGAAGTTTTGTTCTCTCAAACAACACAAATGCTCAAGGCAGATCAATGTAAATCTGCCGCAATGTGGGAACAAAGTGGAAAAGATACAGTAAGTGGATGAGGTGAGTCACAAAGTAAGGCTCACCTGTGTCCACAAGTGCGAGAGCATAATTTATATGTCAGATCCAATACGCATGCTGTTGTCAACTGGGCGGAGCGAAGAGTAAAATTACAACACAGAACTTACATGTCTGAACCGTGTTGTTCTGCAATTCACTTTGGAATCACCAGACGCCATAATCGATTGGCTCTGGCATCGAAGCCGCGGAAAGTGCACGTGCATGTGCAACACGAATGTCATCGAGCATTGTTTGGCTCTCGGTGATGGGTGCGGCAACCACAAGTCAGGAGTTGGCTCAAGCTCCAAGGCATGAACCCAAGCGGAGGAGATGCTACTCCACACCCTGAGCAGCTGCTTCTCCTTGCCACCATCCGGGCACTTTGGCTTTGTTCCCGCTGCACTTCCTTTTGGTGTCACATTCAGTGCAGACCTGCGGGTACAAGTACCTGACCGAATCTTTGCGATGGGGAGTTTTAGCAGCGCGCTCCGTAGCCGCAAAACGTACGCATAGCACGTAGCTTGCAGATGCAACTCCCCTATTTTGGAAGGGTCCACAAACAATATATAACTTATTTTTAAAGTCCAGAAATCACTTGATATTTTCAAGGCATTGAGTATCCAAACAGCTCACAAACCCAACAGTGAGGTCTTGGAACTAATGTGAATTTGATCAGTTTTGACACTTGTGGACTCTTCCAGAACAGGGGAGTTGCGTCTGTGAGCTTCACGGTACGTCTACGTTTTGCGGCATCCTGCATCCTGCTAAAACAGCCCAATGCCGTTCTCATCACGACCCGTGGATGCATTTGAATTGTTACCCTCTTCACCTGGGGTCCAGACAGAAAGCACGTGTCCGCGGGAGAGAGATTTGACAGACGAAAAGGTTGACGAGCCCCTCCCAGATCTGTGAAAGCCACAAGCGTATGGAAAAGCCAAGAATTCCGACAACCTGTGTGGTGTGTCAAATCATGTATGCCAGGGAACCAATAGCTAGTCAATTGACGTAACTGCAATGCGCCGTAACCTGCCTGACCGACACAAATTTTTATTTCACACTCCAGTGGATCTCGAAGTGGAAGTTTTCGGGGCCTGCCCCCAATTCAGTTAACTGCCTGACATGGAGCAGATGCAGTGGTAGGTTCTGAGGGCGCACCCGCCTGAGTTTTCCCTTTTTACGTATCACGTAAAATTCTCACCGTTGAAAAGAGGCTATTGTCCGCAAGTGGGGAACCCTTTGACAAGATGTTACATCTGTTCGCGATCAAATCGATTCGTGCAAACTCAAAAGTAATTATAAAAACAAAGCAAAAACAGAAATACCTGCCCAACTTTGCTCGCAATCTTCCATTTTGAATTGACTTTCCAAGCAATGAGTGCACCTCTACAAATGGACAGACCGTCTGGCAGATGAAATCCAGACATAAGTTCGAATTCTTTGAATTGATCTTGCTTGAATAGATCTTCACTGGCTGTGTTGGACACAAGTTTTCAGAAATTGAAAGAATTCAGCCATCTTTTTGAACACGATTGTGATCATAATGCATCAAAATATTTTTGGCCATGTCACATTTGTCAAAACGTTTCGTCACTCAGAACGAGAAAGAGAAAATGAAGTCTTGATCTTGTCAAAATGAATTTGTCAACAAACAAAGTGGAAAGCATTGCTTTTGTGCAATTTTGGTGCAATTGAGAGCACGAGCAACAATGCAATAACAGAACAACATAATTATTTGAAATTTCACCACAGTGAAGAGAAAAAGGTTGTAGAAAATTGAAATTCCAAAAGTTGAAAAAATAAAAAATGTACGGGTGATCTATTTGGGTGTGAATTGGTTGGGTGTGGCCTGGTTGGGTGTCAGTTGGTTGTATGTGACCTGGTTGGGGCAAAGTGAATGCATGTGATGCCTTCGAGTGTGATTTGGTTGTGTGTGTGTGACATACCAAAGTGCACATGGAATGGGTGTGATGTCTTTGAGTGTGAATTGGTTCAGTAAGACCCAGTTTGGTGGGTGCCAATTGAATGTGCGTGATCTGTTTGGGTGTGAATTGGTTTGCCATGACCTGCTTGGGTGGGAATGGAATGTGTATGGGTATGACCTGGTTGGATGTCATCTGGTTGGGTATGAATTCATTGGGTGTGATCTGTCAGGGTGTGAAATGGTTGAGTGTCACCTTCCTAGATGCAAATGGCGTGTGTGTGATGTGTTTGTACGTGTACTGATCGAGTGTGGTTGGTTTACCGTGCAACCCGGCAAACCGGGCCCCTCTCACAGAGGGGATTGCCTCCTGACAAAACCCGCGATCCCCACTGCCACACGCACACATTGACACGTACACACACGCACTCCCAGATACACAGTGCCATTTTCCCATTTGCGATGTCTTTCTTGTGGGTATGGGAAGGTACGATGAACCACCCACTGCACGGAGAGACTGGAAACAGTCAATGGAAGACGCAAGGAAATACCGCGATATTTTATCAGATGTCAAGGTGACCTTTCACCCAGTTTTCGTGAAGCGAGGTGCACAGTTGGATCACAGCAACACGTTACCTCACATGTCACGTGATGCTGATGCCGTCTCTTCTGTTGATGGGAACTGACTCACCTTGGTGGACTCCAGCGTGTTGGGAAAGCCAAGCGGTTGAGAACTCGCACGCACGCGTGCAATCACACACACACACACACACACACACACGCACACACACGCGCACACACACGCGCACACACACCAAGCGTTTGTTCATTATTGCCTTTCGTGAAGGCAACACGGTGTGTGACATTCAGGGACAAAGGTGGAGGAGTCATTGTTTTTGGGGACAGCCGACTATTGTAGGGTGTCAGGCGACCCTCAATCGTATCACTCAATTCGTTTTGCGAAGTCAAGTAACAAGTTGCCTTACGTGTTACCTCATGTGGCCCGCAAATAGACACGCTCTGGTGCATCCTTTTGTGTTGAGCAACACAGAGTTTTGCGAGGCTTCGTTGTGGCCAAATAACGTCGAGTGATACCTCAGCATCAGGATTTTCACGTTGGTAACGACTTTGACGCCGACGGCAACTTTTTTGACGTCAACGTCAACTTTGTTTTCAAGTTGAAAGTGACGTCAACATCAACTTCACGAACTGCAATTGTGCAGTCGACGTCAAAAGTGAAGTTGACGTCGAGAAAAATGACGCCGTCAGCGCCCAACGTGAAAGACGCTTTACTTGCGCAATCTGTTTGTTGTTGGGATCGAGATGCGTTGGAGATCCAAACTTGAGGCAATTGAAGATGTTGCGAGGCAAGGACACAAACTGCCCTGCAGTGGTCTTCGAAGCTGCGCTGATCTGAGCTCGTGCTAGTGTGTGGACCCCAAGTAGACAAAAATAGCTCCATGGAGCTCGCGGTGATTTGAGGAAATTTCAGTTGCTCTGATTTGGCTTGCTCTGATTTGGCTTGCTCTGATTTGGCTTGCTCTGATTTGGGTCAC
>JAAUXT010114794.1_pt1 | contig 12007 bp, 14 predicted proteins | sample 7278171 | NCBI WGS metagenome assembly JAAUXT01 (sample SAMN14350112, study PRJNA611818) | marine sediment metagenome | isolation source: surface marine sediment (1.8m) | place: French Polynesia: Moorea | collected 2018-08
CCCTTCGGGACCACACGCTTAAAAATAGACCCCCACCTCAGAAAAACCCTCGTACACCGTTATGTCTCCTCAATGGCAAGGTCTTCATGTGTGTGTGTGTGTGTGTGTGTGTGTGTGTGTGTGTATGTGTGTGTGTGTGTGTTTGTGAGTGTGTGTGTGTGTGTGTGTGTGTGTGTGCCGAAAAACCAGACCAGGGAAAATTGAAGAGAATGATCTCACTGGATTTTTTTTTCGAAATTTGTCGTTCATTACGAAAAAACGAAGATCGGACACGCACGCACGAATTGATCAAGTGAACGATTTGTCCATCAAAACATTTTATTTCAATGTAAGGAAATCATATCTTGGCGAACTCACAATGCAATCGTATCAATTTCGTTTGCTTTCTCGAATTTGCGTTTCTTCTTTCGTTGCCGCTTTGTCTTTTGGATCAGTGTTGGCTGAAGTTTTCTGCACGCAAGACTTTGCCGAACTGCAATGTTCAGACAAGTCGCAAAACCAACAGTGGACAAGAAATTGAAAATTATCGCATCGCTTTTTTTTCGTCAAACCAGTTGTTTTTCTTTGTGTCAAATTCACGAATTCGTACGTGCAGAGCATTTTGCCATTTCTCAAAACAAATCGCACTTCCTCATACAATTGAAAAGCTTTCTTTGAACCTGAAAAAATCAAATCCCGTTGAAAATGACGTCTGCTTTGCCTTGTCCGTCAAACCTGTAACGGCGAAAAGTTCAGAACGAATCATGAATGTCCAAAATACCCAGTGCAAAAGTATTCAATGGATTATTCACCCCAAAACAACCTTCCAACAACAAATCAGAGAGCAAACTCGGGTGATGCAAAAACTTGTTCCGTAAACTTTGCTCCTTTTTCGTTGCTTGTTGTGGGACAAGGTATCAAACTTGCAAAATTCAAAAAGAATGACAAGAATCATCCACAACCATTTCATGCGAGATCTAAAGAAAAACCAGCAAATTCAAAAATGCTCAGAAATGATTCCTGATTATTACTTTCGATTGTCTGTGAATTTTGCTGGCAAACAAAAAGCACAGGAACGCGCAAACACAGAACAACACTGCAATGACAACATGGAGCATATTTTGAAAGAAAAAAAAGAAAACATCTTCGTACATCGTGACATTTCAATGAGTAAATCTGTTGTGGAAAGTTTCAAACCAATTCTCGACCATTCTGTGTTTCCTCCCGAGACGTAAACGGTTCTGAGCGGGTCTTTGGAGCAGTCAAAACCTGCGAAAGGGCTGTAGATATTTCCAACGAACAGCTGCATGTGCTGTGTTTCTGATCAAATGTTTGTTTCCTTTCTGTAAAATGCGCTTGAAGTGTTTTAAATTGGTTATGGGGCTGACCTCCTCGCAGTTTTGCTCCCTCCCGATGTCCTTTTGTTCTTCGGCGCTTCTTGCTTCTGCATGTCACAAATTTTCTGAACACTCGATGATGTTTGCGAACACATTTAGGATTTCGAAGGGCATTGTCATGTCGTTCATTACAGAATACCCTTAGAAATCCCAGATGTACAAGCTGGTTCCATGAAGTCAGTCTGTTGTGGGTCTGCACGCATGCTACGCGTACTCGTTTCTTCCGTCATTTCCTCCTTGAGTGTGGATTCAGCGATTTTATCCTGTTTCAGCCATTGAGAACTTTCTGTTGAGAATCATGGTTTCCTTCATCGCCCTTCATCCAGTCTTGTGTAACGAACAAAATCCAGAATGTGCCCCACACCTCTCGTTTTGGCGGTCATGCACGTGTGAATTCACCGGGCCGCAGTGCACGGTGCTGATTGTTCAGTTGCAGATTCCCGACCAGCCTCCCTTCCCGTTGGCGCGAAACTCGCGTAATTTATGCGGGATGCGAGACGAAAGTGAGGCGCCGTCCACGCACGCGCTGAAAAAGTGCGCGACAAGGGCTCCAGATCCACTCATTGTCTCTTCATCAGTGCCTCACCTGCATCTCACTCGCTTTGTCCAGTCTCCATTATCTACGCTCTCTTTTTTCGCTCTTCTTCCACAAAAGCACGCGGCCAACTGAGTTTTCAAACGGAAATTCGAAAATATTTTGGAAACCACAAGTTTGAGTTGTCACCCTTTGTCCGGGCCGTGGGGTGACATTTTTGCGGCAGTAGAAGCACATGTCCACTAAAAAGTGAGCCGAACAGGACAAAGGTTTCATTTCAAGAGGATCTTGCACCAGAATACAGCATGACGAAGCTCACAGTAACACGACATGAACGTTGCTTTGCCCGCATCACAGGAAGAACAAAAAAGTGAACTCAGTGAAAAAATAAACTGTCATGAATGATTTTCTTCCTGGAGAAATCGAACTGCGACTGAATTCTGCTCCAGGAACCATTTCGCTGAAAGGTTCATAATCTCAAGCAACGATCTGCGACGGATCCAGGAGCGGGAAGCAGACTGACACCTATCAAAGTGGGGTGATTATTTTCCTGGGACCTCACGAATCCGCCAAAGTCGGTGACCAGTGGCTTCTCGTGTCTGAGTAAAAACTTTTGATCAAAATGTTCAAAATCAAATCAAACAGCGGCTCGTCACTCCGGTGTCGGCAAGTAAGAGGCAAACAAAAAACACCGAACGCTGTTGCCGCATGTGTCGAGTTGTTGCCAAACTATTGTTTGTTTTGCCTGTGCCAGAAAGAGTTGCATCGAAGCAAACAAAAAAGCAACAATTCTTCAGCCGACGATTTGGGACAATTCCTATAGATAATAGATACTGGATTAAATTCAAACTCGGACGCATAATTTTTTCGTGTGCAGAGCATTTGTGCCTTTTTAGGGAAAACAAGAATGTCGCCAAAAAGTTCATTCCCAATGTCGCACGAACAAACCGTGGTGCACTCACAAGGATTCCGACAGTTTGAAGTGCAACAAAGTGCAGGTGACACAATAAACAGTCAACGGAAGATGCAAAAAGAACACAATTGTTGTGCACTTAAATGAACGTCACTGCAATCAAATCAGAAACAAAGTGTCAAATAATTGGAAGAAAATTGCTTACTTTTTGTCACAGTTGTGCAGTGCGGTGAGCCCAGGAGCGACAGTTGAAACCGTCCGTACTTTTGTGCCACAATTTCCAGGTTGGGCAACGAAGTGTCCTTGCGCTGTTTTCCTTGAGGGACATTTGGTCAACTGACGGAACAGCCTTGGTGTGTAGACCACATGACCCAAACTCTGTACTTACCATTATGCATGTACTGCTTGTACTCACATTATGGGGTCACAGGATGTGGTGTCGGGGGAATCTTACCATCTTGCGCCACGGGTGGTTGGCTCAAATTTAGTTTCTGAGAGATACACAGAACAAGGAGATGCTGGCTTGCGGCATCCTTCTGGGGTGGTCAGTCTTGTCGTATTCGTTCCAAAGAAATCACACTTGAAACTCAAAAAGCAACAAAACAATGTTTACGAGTGCAAAACAAATCCGCATTGCCAAAGTTCCCAGGTTTGTGACCAAATGGTATAGTTTTTGTCGAGCGAGACTGGCGACCATACAGAAACAAAATTGACGTGACGATCCGTACACCTTTGTGGATAATATTTCTTCAGCTGCTATGTTTCCACAATTGTGGAGAACACCTCTGAATTTCAGGAAACTAACTCTATCTTGAGGAGAAACTTTGTCGCTTGAAACGTGCTATTTGTTCACCGGGCAAAACTTGGCGATAATTAATCGAAATGTACTTGTTCACGTTTCGCCCGGAGCAAGTTGCGCACGTTTCTGCGTCACAGAATTTTTGTTTATGGTGTACATTCTGCTTTTAGAGCAACAGCTATTGTTCTAATTATTCCTTCTCGCTGTGTGGAAACCACCGAGAAACTGCAACGGGAGATAACATTGGACGAGACAGCAGCATTCCCTGGCTTTTTCCCTGCATGTCATTCCTGCATGAACTTTTTGTCTGCTGAAGCCAAAACGCGTTCGGCGAAGTCACAAGAAAAGGTTCTTTCTTTTCTGACATATCCTTTCATCGAACTTCACTGTGCTGTGTGAAAAAAAAAACGCAAAAAACATTTTTGAGTTTGCCAAGAGAAAAACATTCCTCCGGCACTGTCACACCAAGCGAAAACAAAAGTGAAGTCAGTTTTCTTTGCGTGCGGTGAAAGTTTGATTCTTTTTCATTGGGTGAATCGTATCCTGTTGTTTAGCTCACCAAAAAGCGCCAGTCTTCGTCTCGCTGGAGCTGAGGAAAACATTCAGATCAAAAAACACAAATCACTCACCTTGCTCATGAATCTACGTCGGCGATGTGACGCCTGATTGCTGTGAATGAAAGTGACGTAACTTTCATTCATCTGCAGAAGCGCCCTCCACAGCGCGCGCCGACGCCGACTGGGCGCCGAGGGCCCAGACACCTCATTATGCGCAGACATCAGAAGCGCCTTGGTCCCCAGCAGACTGAGCAGTCTGTCTCTGCACAGTTCTCAGTGAGAACACTTCCAAAACCCACTTCACTTGACGGAACAGATGAAGAAAATCACTTTCTGGCGTAATGCTCCGTTCAATATGTCACTTGTCATCATTAAAAACTTTTTCATTCATAATAATAGCTGAGGACAAATCCACAGCATTTGAGAAAAGAGACAGAAAAAGGTGAATGACAAATTTTCGTGCAGAGCGCGCGTGCACGTTTTTGTGAGTCATGCCGCCTTTTTGCGTTGCGCGGCGAACTAGTTGCTGCAATTTCATTGATAAAATCCAATAGATCTAGGGCCCATCGTCGCCTATTACGTAACACTGGACCTGCATGTCCCTCTTCATCCACTTTCTCCGTCACTTACAGCTCGGGTTTCCTCAGCCGCGGCTCCACCACCCTCTGCGTGGCGCGGCTGGTGCTGTACAGGGTCGTGACAAAGCAGAACTTGGGAAGACAGACAGACAAGCCAGACACAAAAACCTGGTGTTCACCTCGCCGAGTGAGAATCAATCTGGTTGCAGGTTCAAACAAAAGAAAACCAAACCCGCGGTTCTACCACGCTGCATGACTTGACCGACAAGAAACTTTCAGATTTTAATGTTGTTCGGGTGACTCGGACTGGAAGGAGTGACTCAGGGGGGGGGGGGTAAAGTCTGACATATTCAGCTCAGAATTTGATTGCCATTTTGAGTGACTTTGGGCCAAGTGACTCAGTGGGGAAGAAGGAAGCGTGGGTAAGTCACTCACTTTTCAGCAGGGAATTGGTTATTGTCATTTTCCAGCAAACAAATGTTTTGAGTGACTTGGCTTTATTCTTCCTGGGTGTAAGGTCATCAGACCCAAGGGGCAGGGGGAGCCAACCCAACACGAGAGGCTTGTTTTCTTGGTACCCCCTGCCCCATGGGTCTGACTTGAACTCACCCAAGGGAGAGCTTCATTGTTCCATATTTAATTTGATGGGTGGTTTCTGTCGTCGATATTCCTGCAAATTGCAAAAAAAAACCATTAAATATTTGCTTTTTTTTCCAAAAGTTTTGTTCAAGAAAGTATTCCAGATTGTGCTCCAACTCCAACCCCCCCCCCCTTTAACTTCCTCTTTGGTGTGAGGTGGTGAATCAATGAAATACTCCTTTGAGTGTTTGGTGAGATGTTCCAAATAGTGCTCCCTCAAACACGTCACACATTGAAAACTGAGGGGCAGTGTTGGGTTGAATTTTGGTAAGTCATGCCATGTAGCGCTGTCACAAAGTATGGAAGGACACCATTTCTGCACGACAAAGGAAAAATTGCTGCATTTCGACCCCCGTCAGGTGTGGTACCAACACAAGAACAAACGAAGTGGCCAATCTGATCCAGAAAATGCAGTGTTCTTGCCTGTTTTTTGTTGAATTTTTTAGACAAAATCATTGCAACGAACACCCAAAAGGAATAGTTCAGGTCCAGTTCTGAGTCCCGAATGCACGTCACCTGAGAAACAGCGCGTCAATTTGGGGATCATAGACCACTGCTTGCACGGTGGATAGGTGAAACAAGCCGTGCACCAGCTCCACCAACTTTGAGACCTGAACTGTCATCCCGTTTGCTCCAAGAAGAACCAGACCTGATATCAGACATGTCTTTCTTCTCCATCACAGGTTTCTTGGGAGAGGAAAGAGCACACAAACACACACACCCCCACGCAGAGGGGGGTACTTGGATTGAGCAATCCCCCCCCTTGACTTCAAAATGCAATCAAAAGCACGTGAAAGTTTACGTGCGCTGTCTGGCTGTCATATAACCCAGTCTGATCAACGTCACATGCATGCCAGAACTAAGAATACCGTATCTGTTCGTGTTGAGAAGACTTTTCCAGAATCAGCACTGCTTGAGCTCGTTCCTTTTCTTCGTGCAGGGTGTGGTCAGAAAATTCAGACTGCAGCACGAAAACAGACTGCCAAAGTTTGGGAACAACTTATGAAGTTGGATGGAGGGCATCACTGGCTCTTTTGACGACAGAAGCGTTGCATGCAAGTGCAAGAATGATGAAACAGCAGAAACTTGTGACTGCACGAAATGATCCAAAAGTTCAATTGTTGAAAGCACATGCACTTTACAGCCACACATACTTGACATAGCTCCCACCCTTCCCATTAGGTGACTCATTTTGATGCGTGCACGTTTCATTTTGTGCATGGGATGACCTGGTCAAATCTGCAAATCTACGAAAATTTGTCTTGACCCAAAACAAAACGAAAAGTGAAGCGTACTCGTCATTCTCAACACACCCCCATTGTTTCAAACCCGATCCCCAGCTGCAGTGATTCATGTTTGGGAGGGAACAGGACATTGTATCTTTGTTCCGACTGAGAATCGAATCAAGTTCAGGAATTGATTCATCAGTCAACAGGAGGTGATTTCGTCATCTATGAGATCAAAAAATCGACCGTCGTTCAAACGTGTCACAACTTGTGAGACAAAATCAAGACCCAATCGCCAACTCATTATCACGATTTCACGATTTGATCAGGAACTGTGCCTTTTCGGATTGTCTCAATCCTGAAAGTAAATCAGGGGTTCCTACCTTGGTCTGTGACAGGTCGTATTCTCACCCATTGGCTTTTGACGTCCGATTGAATGAGCATTTTGTACATAAAATTTGACCAGAACTTGCATCACAGAACTTACTACTGCAGAAAAAAATTGGGCGACTCCATTGCCTGAATTGGATACACGCGCGTCGGCAGCAGTTCCAAGAAAACCACGCTACACGTGCATGGGGTGGCTTCCATAAATCTTGCACAATGCGTGCATGCTCAGTGGCAATAGAGAACACATTTCAACTGTAAAAAGTTGAATGAAAACTTACTTGCACAGCACAAGTTTCACCTTCATGCACCAAAGCCACACTCGAATCACGTTTTCTGATAAGAATAGCTGTCCTCAGTTGCGTTGTATCTTCGAAGGAGTCGGACCTTTCCACAGCCACGTCTGGGCAACGTGTAAATGGATGAATCACCCACCTTTGACTGGTTTTGACTGCCACACTTCAAGCGATGTTTGTCTGGGGCAGTAACCCACGTGGATAATTGACCCTCGCTGAACCGAGGAGGCTGGACCACAGCAATCCTCACGTGGTCACCAGTCAGTCTCATCCTGAAACAAAAGATGCAGGTACAGCACAATACTACTTCTGAAATTTTGAACTGCAAACTGCGCGGTTAGATGTAGGTAATTGGACTGGAAGTACGCTGAAGTCTTTTCATTTCGCTGACCGGATTTACCGCGCAAACCCAAACAATTGATGCTGACATCATGCATCCGCGTAATTTGAAGTGGAAGGTTGAAAAGGCAAAGCCGATGTGGTTGCAGGCATGCCGGGTGAGGAGAAAGTGAATGAAAACACAGTCAATACCAGGATATTGCACTGACATTTCTGCCTTTTTCTTCAGTTTTGCGTGTGTGTGTGTGCATTGGGGCGCAGATGAAGGCAGTTCACAGCACACACACATTTGTAGAATCGGAAATACCACAGTTATTTATACGGTAACGGGTACATGCCTGGTACATGTACTACACAACAAACAAGGCAAGATCACCGCTGAAACCCTCATCCTGTTCTGTCAAAAAAATGAAACGTGTATATTTTTTCGCCACTCACGACTGAAAAGTGAATCCGAAATATGCAGGTGCCGAGTCTATCCAAAACAATTGTCGCAGCAAAGCAACAGCCGATGAAACGCTCATCTCTTTCTTGCTCGTTCCGACTGCAGACTGTCTTTGTGCCATTGAGAGAATTTTTTGAGCTAAATGCAGAGTTGGGGTTTCCCCGACTGATTCATTCGCGGCCTGAGGAGGAATCACTGCGCGCGCGGCGCAGCGCAGACTGGGCGGAGCCGCGCGCGGTGAGGCGCCCACAGCCACGGACCTGGCGACACTTCCGCCCGCGAGCGTGACCCACTTTCACCCGGTTCTTTCACCCTCCTCATCCAGTCTCTTCCGTTAAGTTGCTGCTTCTGACTTTTTCTCTTTTTGCTCACTGCAGAATTTTTGTTCTGTGGTTCGGCCGGCTTGTGAGCTAAATTAATTACAACGTTTTTCAATCTCTTTTTGCATCTCGTGACGGTTGCCAAGTGAGCAGATGATTTGGGGGAGAAAATTGAGAGGATGATATTTTTTGCGACAAAAAGTTTTTGAGTTCGCTTTGAGGAGGGGCTTTGAGGAGGATGTAAATTTGAAATTCTGCCTGCCTGGTGCTGTTCTGTTTGCATCTGCGTGCGTGGCGCGAACAGAGGGGAAGCTTTCGTCACAGTAACGGCCGGGCATGCTTGCGGTCAGTCCAGCATACCAATGTCTGCCGATGGCGGCCCCTACCAGGTACCCTCCCCTGCCCCTATCAACCCCTTGCCCCAGAAAACCTGCCCTTGTTTACAATGACCCCTCAGTTTTATTGCCTATTAGGCAACTTTTTGCAAGTAAGAGTCAGCTGTGACGCTTGCAAAAAGTTTCCTTGGTCACTTGAACTTCGCGCGCCCTTGTTGATTGAATACAAAGTTGGGCCATTTGGTCAGACAGTGCAATTTCTCAAGCCTTTGTGTTGGAAAAAAGGGAAAGTCCTTCTTCCATACAAATCGCATGATACTCTTTTGACATCATTGCGGACAAAGCTCGTCAGCGCCTTCCCGCTCTTGTTTCCAAACTCTTTTTGTGACTGACAGCGCACAGCGCTCAAACGCACGGCTCCAAGCGGCGACACTTTCGTATCTTGACACGCGAGTGCAGATACATGTACTCGTATCATGAGCGCTCCATGTTCAATGGTCACCTCATAACCAGGAACACACTGAAAACTGCATTGGTGTTGGTTTGTCCGACGCACAACAGCACACGCGAGTGTAGAAAACGACGGGCGGAGCTGCGTCAGGCTCGGACGAACCATTGCAATGCAAAAGCGACAAAGTTTCTAACTTCGGATGATCCGAAAAAGGAACCCTTCGTGCACCACTCATCAAGTGTAATCTGAACTTAGGGAAAGCAATTTTCGCTTTCCTCAACATACCAAAGCATTCCTGGTCTTCAAAACGAGATACGGTTGCACACATTTGGTCATTCAGACCCGACGGAAGCAGCAATTTTTACGAAAGATTGCGTGCATTCTTCATTCTTTCGCAGTCACTGGCCGTTGCACATGCACGCATGGAATTTTGAATTTTGACAATTCCCTCAACAATTTTGAAGCTTCCAAAAGATTCCAACATGTACTCGACCCCACCATTTGAAATCTTTGGGCCTTTCATCCTGGTCATTTTGTGTTGCTGCAGAAAGTGATGAACAAAAATAAGAGAGCGATGAGCTCAGCTCAGCCCACCAGAATTAGGTAACTTTTGATTTACGGGCCAGGGTTCAAAATGAAGAGCAAAGGTCAAAAGTGGACAGATGCGACAAGTCCACGCTGGCCGGGCGTGACCCAATTTCGCCAAAAGGTCGGTTGATGGGAGGACAGTCAAACGGTCGCCAAGTTGGCGCAAACTGTTCAGTTCCAGAAGATGAGAAATGTGGATGAAACGTCACTTTGCCGGAAATAAACGAGCCCACGGGTCAACGGACAAAGGACAACCGACCACACTGACCACACTGCGCAAAAATTCTTCTGTCCGAAATGCATTTCTTTTCCCCGTGCACCTCAAATTTAACTTGTGCAAGTGACATCAAGAAACCGACGAAAGAAAAGTTTGTGAAACTCACTCAGTGCACAAACCACAGGAAAATTCTGAAAATAAATCCCTGGGTGAAGTTTTGCGTCAAACAAGGACACAAAACTTTTGCAAATATTTTGAAGAATCGTTTTCTGTGTGAGACAATGGATGTCCACACTCAACTGCATGCAGAGCACTGAACTGAAAAACAGGGCATTCGAAAGGCCAACAAGTAAAGTTTCTTGGAAATCCATATGTGGAAGTAACAAAACCGTGTTGAGGGGTGGGCACTTCACCGATAATCGCAGCTGGGAAGCTTGAAAGTTGGAGAGCGAGTGTCTGTCCTCATCGGGGTAACGTTGACGGTTCGGACGGTGCACATGAAGACAAATCTGCCAGTCTCGCGAAACTTTTGATACGCAGACATTTTCCTTTGGAGTTGCTGTCTGTTCAACGAAAGTTTTTTCCCCAAAACAGGCCAAAAGCGCGTGCAAAATAATTTGTTTCACAGGGTTACCACAAAAACATCATCGTCAGAGAATTGTCAGGAAAAAGTCTTGAACTCACCGAAAAAGTTGCCAAATCCTGAGAAGTCTGTTTCAGTGACACCTGCAAAAGAATGGGAAATGAAAAACTGAAGACAAAGCAAGATTTTGCTTTCACACGACAATACAGGGCTGGAATATGTTTTGGCCATCAACCAAGGCGAACAAAGGCGTGTTTTGTGACCGAAAAGCGTCCTCTCTTCACTTTGGCCTGCCGTACTTTTCTTCCAACTTCTGTTGACGAAGTGAGATGTCTGGGGGACCAATAAAAATCGATGATGTTGTGGTACGAGCGTCAGCTACCAACCAAAAACAAAAAAAAAAAAGAAAAATGCTTTTTTTGCTCTATTTCGAACAAATTGAACGCAAATTCTTGGTTAAGGTGTAAATTTTACGTGACACTTGACCTTTTTTTCCATTGGAAATATAATGTACATCGGACTATTTTCTCAGAAGATCTCGGTTCGCGCCAGACAAAAATGGCGACTGCAGAAAGTGAAAAAGAGCGCTTCTCCAGTGTAGCATGTCTTGCAGGAATGAGTTTTTCTGTTTCGTGTGTGTGGTCAGAAAGGGAGAGGCATTTATCGCTTTCAATATGTGCATCAATATGCCTGTTTTTCACATTTCAAGGCAGCATGGACAATCCCTTTACAGAGAGGAACTCGAAGAACTTGCTGAACACTGTGGTTTGGTCCTTCTACACTCGTACAACTCTGCGATCACAAAAGCTGGGGTTTTTTTTCCAAGTGCTCGCTCTGTGGTAGAAATGAGTTCTCACCGTGCAAAAATGGTTCCTGCTCAATCACACAACCCTTTTCTCGACCAAAGGTCTCGAAAAGTCATTGTGTGATTTCACAGGAACCATTTTTGTACAGTGTCAGAACCCTGTCAGACCAATCGACAAGTCCGTTGAATGCAGGGTGCTATTCTATTTACAACGTTCTGCGCCGAATTCCTCACCGACTCGGTGTAGCTCGGTGCTGGTCTGTGTTGACGCAAAAAGAACGCGCTGCGGCGCTGATTGTAAATAAAGTGGTCACGTGACAGTTGAGAAATGGCGGTTCAAGGGGACGCTGGAATTTTGACAAATTTGCAAAAATCATATTTGGGAGTTGTTTTAATGTTGAATGAGGCTCTGTTTGGGACACAAGAAGAAGAAGAAAGTGGTGAGGGAAGATGAGGACTGCTTGGTATTCTGCTTTCATCGTTGTAAGTACCGATTTTCGAGGGTGAAGCAAAACTCGAGTTTTTTGAGTTAGATCTAGAAACATGAGGGTCGTGACATTATCCACTTGGTTGGAGCAAAACTCGAGTTTCCAGTGATTGTACATTGTTGACAGAGGA
>JAAUXT010023033.1_pt1 | contig 12005 bp, 15 predicted proteins | sample 7278171 | NCBI WGS metagenome assembly JAAUXT01 (sample SAMN14350112, study PRJNA611818) | marine sediment metagenome | isolation source: surface marine sediment (1.8m) | place: French Polynesia: Moorea | collected 2018-08
AGGATAGTGGCTCCATCTAGGGAATGATATGATTGGCTGTGGCTGTTGCTGTGGCTATGGAAGGCCATGGCAGTACTTAGGGGGTGGTCATGGTAAATATATATAACAAAAGTTTCTTGTTGCCCTTGCTCATCCTCCAACATGCGACCCCCTTTTCTTGAGTTGGTTTTGGCACGAGTACTACCCCAAGTTATCCTTCAAAATTTACGGTTCGTTTCTCAAAGTATGAGTCAGCAAACCTCACCCGTACCCATGCAGGTCTGCATGATTGTGACCTTGATGGCAATTCATGCAGAGGCTTTGTGCATGTGATCAGGAAGAAAGAAACCTTTCTGGAAAGAGGATGTTGTGAACTTTTAACTTTTATCACAGACGTCGATAGGTGATAGACAAGTGACGAAACAGTTCAAATCTAATTGAGATCAAAATTAAAACTTCCTCCAACGACCGATCCAGTCGTTCCTTAGACCTTGGACTTGGTATGTTTGCCATAACTGTACCTGTTCGAGGTCAGCCAGGATGTCGTAACTCAATGTTGCATTGCTCAGAAATCCACTCAAATGTTTGACTGTGTTTGTTGGAAAAACATCACCCTGAAATGTATGCACCGTGCATGCACGTCCGACGGCGTTTGCAAAGAGCTGGCTTTCGGACTGGACTCAAGTGCATGGAAGACGATTGATAACTTCACAAATTTTCTTGTGATGTTGTCTCCTCGTATCCTCCAAACCTGGTCCTGGGTGCATGGGTCAAACGCTTTCGTGCACTGTGCGCACTCCCTCCCACACCGTCGAAAACCTTCCTGATCTTGTTCAGTCGGCACATTTCTCACCAACACAAAATTGTTGTGTTGTTCAAGATTCGCCCTCAGTGCACGGGTCAGACCCAACTGAAGACCCGGTGGACCCCGCTGCTCTTATATTGGATCTGTTGGAAAAATGAGCAACATGCTTGAGTTGTTCAGTTGTCGGTTTAATTGTCTATATATATATATGTGTGTGTACAGGATCGCGGCTTCGGAAAACGGAAGCTGTGACAGCTGCATGGTCGCAGATTCTTTGTTTCGAGAACATTGCAAACAAACGTGCTCGAGTGACGAGCACAATGGTCAAGCAAATTCTGTGCATCAACATTCTGACTTGCAATCATTCAGCACCTGCACGTGAGCAACATTCATTTGGAGAAAGATGTGTTTCTTTCGTGCTTTCTTTCTTCTTTCATTCTTTCTGTCTTTACTATCTTCTTTGCTTCTTTGCATGCCTTTGTGGTGACTTCTCTACGTTCCAGGGAGCCAGCTCTGCATGCCCGACTCGACTCCCGTCGGAACTTCGCGCGCGGACGATGAGAAACTCCCAAACGCAGTTCCAAGCGTTTTAATTTTTCAGTTCGTTTGAAAATTGCAAGTAAATTATATGAATAACATTGGTCAGTATAGCATACTATAGTTGCAGGAGTTGTTGCAGAACCCTTGGAAAAGATATTTTTCGAGTAAATACTTTTCAAAATGAACGAGACGCGTTCTTGTCTGTGAACAGAAATATCGATTTGCAATACAAAATCTCCTTGAAACAAGATTGTCGTGTCACTCAGCTCAGTTTGCGCAATTTGACTTTTTCTTGTGCTGATTATGAATGGAACGTGCGTCGTTGTTTCACCCAAAACAAAGACAAACCAAAGCACTTTCGCAGGCGTCCTTGCCTGCATGCGCTGTTTTACCTTCCGTACACCTGTGATAAAAACGTCAAACGTAGTAACATCCCACGTAGAACTGAGAATCATACGTTCAAGTTCAGGTTTTGTCAGCTTTTCCTCGGTCTTCAGAATTTCATCACCAGAAAGTCATCACTGTCGCCTTACTTGTGCCAACTTGCAACGTTCGCACACAAAAGATAAACAGCAAGCAAACGCGCTGTGTGCATGCAGGTCATTGCGTGTGTGATCGAGTTCCTTTTGGTATGTTCTTCACTGAGATTCGCCTGCAGACTTCTAAACGGTGATGACGGATTGCAGCACAGGTTTCAATGAGAGACCTCACGATGCGAAGAATCGAAGGGTGCTCATTCTTAGTTCTTGATACAAGAAGTCTTTCAGTTCATCTCGCTGTTCTTCAAGCTGGATGATGAGTTCTCCAACTTGCGCCGCGTCTTCGTAATCGTACTTCTGCTTGCCCTGTTGGTGCACGACGTCGATCAGCTGGTAGACATCCAAAGGAAGGAGGGCTGCGTTCAGTGCGGCTCCTGCGATGGCGAAACCTTTGGAAGAAACGCTCAGGCCTCGCCACAACGTTTCACCGGCGATTCTGGCACCAGCACCGGCCAGGAGAGGCACAAGGGACTGAAACACGTCTCCAGTCCCGTCTGCCAATCGGTGGAAACCTCCAAGGAATTGTGCGTAGCTTTGGGCCGTCTTGACAAATTCCCATCTGGACTGCCTTCAGGGATTGGTCCGCCACCACCTTGTGACCAATGCGGGCACCAGCCCCTGTATTGGCTTCGGCTCCGAGCACAGCTGGAGCAATGGTGAGCCCAAGACTGGCTGCAAACGTGATGAAACTGAGTCCAAATCCAGCTTGCATCGAGCCTTCTCTGACGGTGGATCCGATTGATTCACTGTGCGTGCTGAAACTCTCCACTATATCGTTTTTGAGCTTCTTCAGATTCTTGATGGTTGCTTCTCGCACAGCCAGAAGGCTGATCACAGCTTGATGAAACTCTTTCGCAACTTTGACGCTGTTCATGAAGTCCGCATCGCCCTTGACCAGCCTATCTAAGTTGCCAGACACTTCCTCGGCCATTTCTGAAACGTGAACAACATTTTACTCCCCAGCTCAGCACGCACGAATGGAACGAAATACCAACTGGCATGTTTGACAAAACGTGCAGAGATTTTGCATTTCGATTCAATTTTTGGATCACGAAGAACGATGTGCAGCCATGTTGTGCCCACTGCAGAAAACATTTTGAATCAATTGGCTTGTCGCTGCGTGGGGTTTGCACTTGTTTCGTGGTCGTAACAATTCCAGGAATTTTGAAGAGATCTTCGTTTGACCCCACAACGGATACTTTTGAGATGGACCTCATACAAAGTTCAACGTATCAAAAATTGGTGTTCAGTTTTGGTGTTGTACAGAAACTCTGCCATAAAGACTCCCTTTTTGGTCAGGTTTGTGCCAAAGTCGATCCTCAACAAGTAAGCATCAGGCTCCAACAATGTTCCTACCTTCTTGTGAGTCGTGCAAGTATATTCTCCAGATACTGATCACTCTGCGTTCCACTGGTCCTGCAGGCCTACATATGACTTCGCGTTGTTCTCTCGCCTCCTCGACCATGACTGTTGTGCTCGCCTGCAAGGGTCTTTTCTCCCTTATATATGAGTTTGGCACACTGCATTCACGCACTGGACGCATATCAGAGAACTTCCGCCTGCAGACGAGTACCAGTACAATGTTCATTGTGTCACTTTGTCATGAAATTCCTGGCTCTTTTTGTCAAGCGGAACACTGGTGCCAATCCGCAAATCATTTGAGATTGTTTGGGTAAACGCGTGCACGGAAAAGAACATTGCATGCAGGAAATGTTACTCGCTCCCGGACCTGAACCCTTGGCACTTGAGAAAAACGCTGCTTGCATGCCTCCGAATATTTTCGCAAATTCGGAAGGACATGTGCACTTTGAAGCTGGGTACAGGTCTCGAGAACAACACTGTGGCACAGTCCTCAGGCATTCAGTTGACATTTCGTCCATCTCTGTTTTAAAGACTTTCCAATCAAGCACAATGGACAGAAAACTTACTCCTTGGACGGACGCATTTTGATCAAAGGTAACTTTTTGTTCGTTTCGATTTGTCCATTTCTCTCCCACGCAAAAAGAACTTTCATGGTGGTATGGCAGTTCTGGAGAATGGGAACTTCTGATGTCTTCCGTGCCATTTTCTGACAACAAATTTTATTTCAATTGTTTTCATTATGCATTTCAATTGCACAGTCTTGATAAAGTATTCTCACACGGTTCACTTTCGAAGTGGAAAGACATCAGTCAATAAGGCGCACCGTTTGCGTTGCGATCTCTCTGAGAGAAAACTGTACTCTCAATTTACTAAGTGCAGTGTTTCTTGAAACCATTTCAAGAAACACTGCACTGAGTGTTTCTTGACTTCTACAGAAACACTATGCTTATCATTGCTCAGCATCAAAAAGTGACTTAGAGCAGTGTTTCGTGTAAGTTACAGGACAAAAATTGTGCACGTGTGAAGTGTTTCTTGCAAGAAACATGTCAGAGACACAAAACCATGGCAATGCAAAAATGGCAATGGAGATGGCAATGATGTGCGTTACACATTCAGTCAACATACGAAGATATCCTCACGCCACGCGGATCACAACAACGATCGACGGCCTTGCACGTTCTGAAAGATGGTTTTGATTCGCACGCATTGCAATTTGTGCACGTGTGTGTGAAACAGTCAGTGTGAGGAAGATGTGTGCTTCTTGGCATTGTGAAGCATGAAATACACCAGCGCTCCCTCTTCTGCATTCCACAGTGCATCGTGCAAGTCCTTCAGTCGTTTATTCCCAGATCGTTTCCAGATGAGCAACATCTCTACGATGCACCTACGAGTGTTTCCCTTCTCGCCTCTGGGGAAGTCAGCCCTCAGCTGCTCCAGGCGGCTGGAAGCGACCCCAAGGTACGCTCCGATCTCTTCCCAATTGGTCCCGACTTCTCGGGCCACGAGCCAGAAGAATGCGTCCCCCACGTCCTTCGCCCGGATTTGAAGAATTTCGGCAATGTCCTGGAAAAAAATGAAAGAGCACGTTTCATTTGCAAATATCTCAAGAGCCAAGGGTCTCCTTGCAGTGTCAAGCTGTTTCTTGGATGCATGAGTGGAGTGGTTTGTGACCCGCCGAAACAGACTGCTGTGTGTCCGTTTCGGGGTCAACGCGTCTGCGCATCACGTGACGTGGGTCACACGTCCAGATTCTGACCTGACCTTCTCCCGGTGTCACTGGCACATGGAGTCTTCTGGTCAACAACAAAGACGCAAAGACCACGTATGTTTTCGGAACGAAATCACTTTTCGTGTACGGGCCTGAATACTCTCATGCCGTTGGTCAACCAGGTGAGATTGAATTGTCAGGTGTTTGACGCCCCTCCCTAGGATTCTGTTTTCAGAATGGCAGAACTTCAAAGAATCCACAAGAACGTTGGGATCGCTTCTCTCACCTGTTCGCTGAGCTCGTCGTCGTCACGGGCGCACACGCACGCTGCAGCGTCGGGCTTCCTTTCCTGCAAGAGAAATTAAAATGCTGTTCACAATCTGGTCTGTGCTTTCACCACATTATACTTCCTTTTGTCTGTGGCTCTGAAAAATGACTGGGGGTCTGAAGTCATGTGGGAAGAGAAAACACCAGCTTCGAACAAGTTGACATTACGGTGAAATCCCTTTTTGTCTAATGGCACACGCACACGAAAAACTGGCGAATCTTGTCGGTTATGAGTCAGAAGAGGGACTTTGGCCCCCGACCTCCCGCCGGCACCCGGCACCTGGCCCCTGGCCCTCAGCTCCAGTTCACGCCCTGTTTGGCTTTACCCACGGTATGTACATTTCTAGATCGTTTTTCAAAGTTTGGCATTCCGCCCCAAGTAGTCTATTCTCCCACACCCTCCTTCCCACATCCGCTGGCGATTCTCAGACGGAGTCAGGTTTTCTTGCGACTGGTGGGTCAGTGCTCAGAGGCTAGGCGCAGGAGCTGTGACATTTTTGGACCAGGGGCTTTGGGAACTTGGGGTTCGGGACCTTGCGGGTCAGAGGCTGGAGGCCTGGGGTTGGAGGAGGCTGAGTTCGAGTTTGACTTGAACTGAGGGTGGGGCTTAGACTGGGGTTGGGGTTGGGACTGTGGCTGAGCCTGAGTCTGTGGAGCCAGGATCAGGGACCAGGGACCAAGGAGCAGTCACTGGGGGCCAGGAGTTGGGCTGTGGGCCATGGCAAAAGGAAAGCAAAGGGCAAACGTCTGTACAAATTTCAAATTGACTCTTGTTGACCTACCGCATCAACGATGGAGTAACGTTTGTTGAGAACAGCTTGCTCTTCATCGAACAGTTTGCTGAGCTGGTCGCGCTGCTCCTCAAACACTGCAATGAGTTTCCCGACGTTTTCAGCGGTGGCTGACAAAGTCTGTCCTGTTGTTCTTCGTCGGTGAATGTGACTGGACGAGTGAACGAGCTGAATAACGTCAGTCACAATGAACACTCCGTTCAATCCGACGCTTATCGCTGACAAACACCGAACTCCAGTGCTGAGGGTTTTCCATGCAACCACGCCGGATTGAGTAGCGTTCGCCAAAGACACAGCGGCGTGCCCAGCGTGAAATCCATTGCTGAAGGTTGCCTTGGCACATCGTGCAGCTTTCAGTAACGCCCACACAGTTTCCACGGAAACAGTTGGGTGTTTGTCCTTCAAGGAAGTCAACATTTTCGCAAGTTTCGTGCCTTGCTTGTCAGCCTGAGCTATCAGTTTCCAGTAACTCTTCACCTTCCACTGAAATTCCTTCAAAGCGTTCTTGGAGGTCACTCCGTACCCGATGACGGCGCCCATTTGGGTTGTGCTGCCCAACGCCGCCACCGTCCCTCCGGCGATCGTGAGTCCGAGACTCGCTCCGAACGTGACGAAGCTGAGTCCAAACCCGGTGATGAGGAGGATTCCTCCCACGATCGACGCTGAGACACCTGCCACCTTGGCCGCGTGGTGCTTGTAGTGACCCTCCTCAATACTCTGTTTCGCCTCGTTCAAAAGGTCCAATATTTCATAAAGGACTTTCAACAAATCCCGCAGAGTTTCAGTGAAGGAGTTGAAAAGTTTCACACTTTCTTCCAAGTCTGGGTCGCCGAACAGTTCTCGGGGATCGTCTTCAGACCGGCTCATCATCCCAACGTCGTCCTGTCCCTACAAATGTGTACGCTCACCACAATCCTGCGACATGCACTCACATACATGTGTGATTGCAGAACTGTTTTTGCAGCATTTCCGCGTGTTGCTTGAAAATTCCAGTGGTTTTGTTGTGGTGCCTCTTGCATGCACTTCAAGCCTTCCCAGCTCGTTTCGTCGCCGACTCTTTTCCACAGCAAATGTGACAACAGCAGAGATATTTTCTCGTTTTCATTTGAATCAAATTGAAAGTCAAAGGATTTCACTGTTTCCTTGCGCGCGCACTTCAGAACAGTGGTGCATTGTGCAGGTTTGAGAGAATCCCAAGAGGATGTGAATCGGAGCTCGAAATTCGCGCAAACAGGATGCTGTGTTGTCATGACACGAAGAGACCAATCAGGTTTGTAGCACAGGGCAACAACACCCACTCACTGGCTGTCCGATATACGTACGCCTGCACTGCGAGCACTCCAAATTCCCTTGAATCAAGTCAGTGGGAATCATCGAAATGCTTTCTTTCATTTCGACGTATGCATGCAGAACGGTCCACTTTTTCAACTCGCATATCACAAGGAACAGTGTTCTTCTGCATGCGTGTTGCTGGTGCAAAACGCAAGAAGTTCTTCAGTGGTGCGCAAAATTTGCAGCGACGTTGGTGAAAAAGACTCGTGTGTTTCCTCGAGATATTTACAATTTCAACCACCCGGGACTGACGCTCCACGATGCAAGGAATTGCCAAAAAAAACAACAACTTTTCTTTGCAGTCGAATTTCGCAACCGGAATTTGTCTTCCTACCGTCCAAACCAGGATCGCACGCCACCAAACTTGTGAAGACTTGTATTGTTCCTGAATTTTGAAGACGCTCGAGGAAAACAGAAAAGAGGCCGATATTTCGCCCAACATGTGAAGAAGTACGAGGAAGGATAACTCACTGAGAGGCACGGTCCCAACTTGGAAGATTTTTCAAAACAAAAACTTTCTTTTTTTTGCGTTTGTGCCGTGGACAGAGGTTGGGGGGTGGGCTCGGACTCTGGTTCTGTCGCAGGCTGGACAAAGACTGGCTTTCGTTTGGACAGTCAGCAATTATATAATTGTGTGCAAATCCTCCTGAAGAAAATTGAACCATTAAACACAAAGTTTTGCTTCGCAAAACGAACGAAATGCAGCCCTGAAAGAAACAAAAACAGCCTGTGTCTCAATGTGAGCGTCGGCTTGCTGCTTCGTGTCGGAATGTGAACAGCTCAGTGAGCATCGACCAGATGGGCTGAGAACCAGGAGCACATGCCCTCAGCACTGCCCCTGCCGTACAGGGAGGAGATCATGTAGGGCTCCACCCAGACCTGCTGCCCTGCCGACAGCGGCAGAGTCACCACTGTGTTGATGGTAGGGTACGGGTTGTCCACCTCATGACTGTATCCGATTAGAACCTGCAAAGTAGCAAGAGACGAACTCACACAATGTGTGTGTTGGGGGGGAAGGGGGATTAAGTGTCAAAGTTCCTGAAGCGACAATGACAAACTTACCCTGGTGCCGTCCACATTCAAGTAGGTGCGAATTTCAGGATCGTTGTTTCCCCAGATGTAGATTATTATCTGGTAGGTACCAGTCACAGGGACAGTGTAGATGCCAGTGGAGTTGTCGTAGTGACCTCCAGGGTTCAGAAGGTTGAAGTCAAACACCAAAGGGTCTGATGGAGTTACCGCGGAATCACTGAATGTGGCCAAGAAGGATGCATCAGAGAAACCTGGAATGTCAAATACGTTGGTCTTACAAATGGCTTCCAGACTTTTGCATTTCACAAAATTCCGACTGTGTGCGTTTTTCTCTGCGTTTCTCACTTTCTCCACAGGTCACCCCAAAGTAACCATCTCTGCAGACACAGATGAACCTGTCCACATTGACGTCCACACAGGTGGCTCCATTCTCACAGGGAGAGCTCACGCACGAATCCCACGGTCCTGTCAACAGAAAGCAGTTCTGAGCAATCCTGCGACGTAAAAAGTCCGTTGAGCTTCTGAAGCCCATTTCTTTCACAACCTTAGGCAACAAAACATCACAATTACCATTGACCGCAGACTCAAGAGCCTGAATTCTGGTTTCCTGCTCCTCACTGGTCACCGTGAGCTCACTCACAGTGCTGGTCAGTTGTGTGGTTTCCACTTCAAGGATCTCCACTCTGTTCTCCAGGTCTGCGCGAACAAGAGGAGAAAGGATCTGTTGTTTTCCCCTGGTTGTAATTTCTGACAACGAAAGCGCTCTCGCTCATTTAGTACTCTCGCCAAAATCTCCCAATAATACCGTCCCTTTTTTGTAGCTTGAAACTTCAGACACAACTTGTGGTGCTCTGCGTGAGTTGTCCATTGTATCAAAGAAGGGAAACAAGCGATACCAGTGGTGTTGCCGCCACCACCTCCATTTCCAGCTTCCAGATCGACCACTCTGTCCTCCAGTCCCAGCACATCTTCCTGCAGTCCGGACATCTGAATCACCAGCCCGGCCGTGGTGTCAGCAACAGTGTCCACAGTCGCGGTCAGGTCTGCAACACAATCAAGGCAAAAAAAGTCAGTGGAGAAGACCACGTACAACATCAAGGAAGAATTTGGTGGAGCGGAGCCCCACCCCGGAACTGTTTGTTTCATGAATGTAAATTTCCTGGGATTTGGATTGTGGTGCTGTGACCATTGATGTGACACTCTCCATGGCTTTGACATGCATGCACTCAAAAAATGTTTTGCATTTCGTTGTCTTCTGCAGTGGACTACCGGTAGACGTCTACGTGCACGACTGAGTTCGTCAAACTGACCCTCGATGTCGTTGGAGTTGTCAGAGATGTCTGCCTGCATCAGGTTGAGCCTGGTGTCCTGGTTGGCGTTGTCCGTCTCGAGATCATCCACCTCTCGGCCGAGCCCCGTCACTGCCGTCTGCAGCACCGCGACGTCCTCCTCCAGCTCGGCGACCCGCGCCTCCAGCTCGGACGTGTCGTTCTGCTGAACACGAAACAGCTGTGTTCAGTTCTGGGGTTTTCCAGCAGGTCCAGTGAGACACGCAAAGTCACGACTTGCGAATTCTGCATCTACGACGGTTCTCCCACAAACAACAGCCAAAAGGCTGTCACTGACAATGTTGAACCGAGTTTCGCGTGTGCTTCTTGACTAAATTGGGGTCATTGATCTCTGCTGAACAAGGTGAGAAAGAAAGAGCGTAAAAAATCCAATCAAACCACATGGAAATGACCGTGCAATGTACCTGAATCCTTTTGAGGACGGTCTCCATTGCTGTCAGTCTCCCGACGAGTTGGTCCACAACGCCGGCGAGCTCCTGCAGCGTGATGTCATCGTCAGGCCGCGACGCCTCCAGCAGGACCTCGTCAGACCGCCACGCGTCTTTTGTGACGTCTTTGCCACGGGACGATGCCAACGTGACAAACACAAGCAAATGAAGTAATGTGCGCATTGCTGTTTGAGGACTGAACTTGGCAGATCTCAAAAATACTCGTAGTGCAGAAAAAAGTCAAAAGCATGAGAGCTCAACAGATGTCAAACACAGGAGTTGTTGTTGGCTTTGAATAAATCTTCTTCCTCTTTGGTCCTGATAAAGCCAGTCGCACTTGTCAGTTTCTCAAGAAACTGTGTCGTGGCGTGAACTCCATTTTGTTGCAGGAGGTACAGCTGACATGCAAAGGAGATCGGAAGCATTTTGATCTTTGGACCCTTCATGCATCCACAACGAAAATTTGTTTTCCCCGCAAAAAGGTTGCAAAACAAGGAAAACATGAAGAAATATTTTTTGCAAAACCTGAACACAACACCAGGAGCCAGGGGTTTGTCCAGCATTTGGTCAGGGTCAACACGCTGGGAGAAGAGTACATTTCCAAGAGAGACACTTTGACCAAACTGACACCTTGGAATTTGATTCTACCAAGCCTTTCTCGACATGATTTCATGATCATGGGGCCTCTTCAGCGGCCTCCGCGTGTTCTGCTTGTTTTGCAAGTTACATTTTCAAGTGTTGAGGCTAAGTCCCAAATCCCTTTGGATGGACCAGAGGCTGTCGTTGATCGGGACAACAGACCCCAGGGACTTCACCCTCGAAAAATTCACTTGCTTCGGATCAATTTGGCACTACATAGTACCACTGAAATTGACCTTCATATGTGCACACGCTGAGGACAGCAAGACAGTGAGTGAATCGTAGCACCTGCGTATTTTCAATGAAAAATTTCTGAAAACGAACTTCTTCCTTTGCTTTCTTTGTTTCAACTTTTGCTTGAACTTCGTGTTTTCATTTCAGTTGAGTTTTAAAATTTGAAAGAATAGGAAGTGACGTTCCCCCCTGCGAGCTTCCTCATCAAGTAGGGCCAAGATTTGTCCCGGCAGCTGCAGGAGCAGAAGCGCTTGTACGAACTGTTTTTGCAGCGAGCAACTTGTTTTCTTCCAGAGCTTGGTTCTATCCATGCTTTTGGTTCTGCATGTTCTCCTCACCAACCACTTTTGGATGGTAGTTCTGTCTGTCCAAACACCCCCCCCCCCCATTTTCCTGAAATGGGTCTGGAAACACCATGCATCCAAAGATGCGCAACCAGGAAAGGAGACACAATGTTTGATAGAAGTTGAGTATTCTTTTCACTCTAAATTGTTTGTGTTTTTTTTTTCGAAAAATATTTGTTCAGAATGAATGGACGTGTAATATGGAGAAGAAATTCAAGTCAAAACTCACAAGAAGTTTTCGACCTTTGCAAATCGTTTTGTGTGGAGAGCGCGCAATGGGGAGTTTCAGCAAAGCAAACCGTAGACGTAACACGTACACGTAGCACGTAGCTTGTGGATGCAACTCCCCTATTTTGGTGGGGTCCACAGACAAGAAAAGGAGCCTTCTTGACAAAAATGTTCAAGACACCTCCAGGATTTGTGAACCTTTGAAAAGTTATCCTATTTCAAGTTTTTTGAGGTATTTTTCAGGTCACAAACAGTAGAATCACAATCATTTTTCATTGTGGACTCTTCCAACACAGGGGAGTTGCATCCACAAGCTACGTGCTACGTGTACGTGTTACGTCTACGGAGCACTTTGCTGAAACTCCCCA
>JAAUXT010011015.1_pt1 | contig 12002 bp, 16 predicted proteins | sample 7278171 | NCBI WGS metagenome assembly JAAUXT01 (sample SAMN14350112, study PRJNA611818) | marine sediment metagenome | isolation source: surface marine sediment (1.8m) | place: French Polynesia: Moorea | collected 2018-08
ATTTATTGTTGTGGGAGGGGAGGCTTTGAGCTTTCGCCTCAGGGAGGGAGGGAGGGAGGGAGGGAGGGAGGGAGGGAGGGAGGGAGGGAGGGAGGGAGGGATGGATAGAGTGAGGTAGGGATGGAGTGCTGGATGTCGGGCGGGTGGGACAGATGGATGGATGGATGGACAAACAGACAGATGGATGGATGGATGGATGGATGGATGGATGGACATTTGGGAAGATAGACAAAAGGATGGTTGGAGGGACAAATGGAGGAAAGGACGGACGGGGGGGCACACACACAGACACACACACACACACACACACACACACACACACACACACACACACACACAGCGCCTCTCTCACGCCTCAGCCGGCGTCACGTGTGTTTACCCACTCACCACCCGTTTCTGAAGACGGACAGCAGTTTATACTGATGAACCGCCCAGTGCTTCGATTTGCATACGAAGTGCCCGAGATGGGAGAACGTCATCTCTCCGGGGCTGATCTTCACCGTGTCCCGTCGCTCCTTCTCGAACAACAACCACTCGCCCTGGTATTCCACAGGAAACCTACATTCCGGCCTCTCGTATGGCACGTAATCTGCAACAGAGAAAATAACCCCATTCACTTGCATTGTTTTCTTGGGCAAAGCATTTAGATTGCATCTTTTGAGACAGGCAGAGGAAATGTTTGCATCCAGACCCCGCCTGTTTGCAAGGGGAAGCAACAGCGTTTTTTCACGTGGGTGCGTTCGTTTGGTCATTTGCGGTGTCCACTCATCCATTAAACATGTGCAAACTTGGTCGTGTGGACTCGGGACACACGGATGGTGCCAGACAATTCATATTGCATGGGGCTGAGAGGACAGCTCCGGGGGAGGCTCAATGGAGACCGTCCCAGGCCCCAGCGGTGATGATTAGCAGGTGGGGTCTTGTGTTGTAAACATAGCGAGGACATCCCCCTGTTTCCGTCACTATCTGCTGCCGGTGTAACAGGCAGAGGACCCGGCCAGTAAAATCTACCCAACGTTGGGTAAAATCCCTAAATATCTAGGAATTCTTCCCAACAACCTGCCTCGTAAGGTCAAATCCCTCCAAATTCTTGGAATTTTAACCCTATGTCAGGTACATGTGGAATCCCTGGATTTAGGGGGGGGGTTGACCCAAGGTTGGGTGTGTGGTTGGGTCGGGTGTAAAACTTGCGACACATGCCTGGTGTGACACAGACATGTGTGAAGGAAAAAAGGGTTTTGAACGGGGCCTTGATCGGTGGAACATGGAGCTGGAACCATTTCTGCGTCTGTTTGAATGTGTCCAGGTTGGTCTCTCTGGTCTTGCAATCGTGTTGGCTGGCTCCTTTTCTTTCATCATCTGATTCTGACTCTGAAAAGCCCAGCTCGCAGAACACTGTACAAGAAGGTTGAGGTCAGTAAGCACACCACACACACATGGCAGCCAGAATCTCTGTTGCGTGCGTGGTAATTGGTTGCAGTGTGTTGACACCGGACGTCCAGGCGGGGTTGGCCCTTCCGTCTGTTCTGCTTACTGCACGCCAAGTGTGTGTTTGATGCATCACGTGTCACGGGGTGAAGCAAAGGGTGAGGCAGCCCGGGCAGATCCAGGGGACCTGAGAACCAGGGCCCTTGACACCCTCAACCCCACAATTTTACCATGTCAAAATTTCCTCCAAAGCTGGACTCACCCGTGGGTCCGCTGACACCCCCGCCCTTCCCGTCAGCTCACTGGCTCCTGGATCCCCCTGCAGGCTCCACCAAAGCCCCTCCCTGCCACACCCCTGGATCCACCAAAACACCTTCCCTTTCACAGCCCTGCACCCACTGTAACTCCTCCCTCCCGCAACCCTGGATCCAAAAAAGCTCCCTCCCTGCCGCATCCCTGGACCCACTAGAGTTCCCTTCCTACCACACCCCTGGACCCACTGGAGCCCCTCCCTCCCCCCTCCCTCCCTCCCTCCCTCCCTACCACACCCCTGGAGCCACCGGAACCACTGTGCACCACGTAACGAGACGGGACGGAAGCTGCGATGCCGCTGCACCAGCGGGGACTCCGGACCCCCCCCCCTTGCGCCGCCCCAACCTGCCCGTCCCCAATTAGACGCAAAACTCCGCTGCTCCAAAGGTTGTGACGCGTGTATCTGCTGCCCAGTCCATTACTCCCTGCGACACAGTCCTCTGCGAAGGCGCCAGTACCTGAAGTTCACCCTTTGTGTGCCTGTTATTTCGCATATTTGGTGTCACTCACCGCAAAGACCGCAGGACTTTTTGCAGTAGTTGGCATATTTGTGCAGGGCGGTGTTGGTGCACTTCCCTTCCCGTGCGAACTGTTTGCACTTCTCGCTTTCATCGTAGCACGAAGACGTGTCTTGAAAGAAATCAAACGAATATTGTCATTTGATGGCCTGTGGCGAAGTGCCATTTGTCTGATGGGCGGATCCAGGGTCGGGGACTGTGGAGCAGAGATCCAGGGTCTGAGGTTGTAAGATCAAAGATCTGGGGTTGGGATCCGAGGTCACGTGGGAATCTTGGATTGGGGGTCCAGAGTTGGGGATCCGGGCTTAAGGATCCTGGGGTCGGATCCAGGGAGAGGGAAACACAGTCAGGGACCCAGGGCTAGGGATCTTGGATCAGGTATCCATATTTAGTGATCCAGGATCAGGGATCCAGGGTCTAGAATCTGAGCTCGGGCACCAAAAATTGAGGGAGGGTATACCTTCACGCTGCATGCAGGGAGGTGAGGGCAGAACCAGGGCTGCAGAAACGCCCCAAAAGTGAGAGTTGCAAAGTTGGGGTCCTTGACCCCGTCCTTAAGTTGCCAAATTTGTTGGACCTGCACCCCCCTGGATCCGCTCAAGCATTTAAACCCCACTTCCTTGGCACGCGTACGAGCCCCTTCGGTCCCTTTACTCACACGCGTTGATTGCATCAACCAATTCATTTTATGTTTGCTGCGGCAACAAAGGCATTTCCAAAACGCATTTGCGCGCACATTATCGCGTGCGCGGGGCATGCGCAGAAAGTAATTCAGGGACGCGAGGGTCAACGCACTGTAGCGGTCATCAAAGGCGCTCTTCGCGTGTTTGGCCAGAAGCGACAGACACATGAATTTGCGTTCGTGCCTCGTGTCTCAGTTCTCAGCACTCAGAAGGAGTAATTAAAAGATGTCACAGTCAGTTTGCGCGGTGCTTTGTCTCGCAGAGGGGGAATGAGAGTAATTGGGGAGCTGCGCGTTCGTTGACATGAGTCGTTGTTCAGTGCCGCGAGCTGTCTGAGCAGCTCTGCTCTTTTGGGTTTTGCAGGCACGTCGAAACACAATGAAATGCAAAACGGGGTTCAGTTTCAATGTCAGCGTGTGTGTGTGTGTGAGTGCACATGTATGTGAGAGAGAAAGAGCGAGAGAGAGGGAGAGAGAGAGGCAGACAGACAAACAGACAGACAGAGACAGATAGAGACAGAAAGAAAGAAAGAAAGAAAGAAAGAAAGAAAGAAAGAAAGAAAGAAGAAAAGAAAGCCAATTGTCCTACCCCAAAAGAGGGCACTTCATTCTTATAGCTTCCACGGAAGTCCCACCGAAAGAACCACGGGACGTCCCAGTCCCAGCGCAAGTCTCAGTCTCACCTAAAGTCCCACCGGAAATTCCACCGGAAGTTGGACCGGAAGTCCCAGTTTCCACCGGAAGTCCCCACCGGAAGAGACTCACCGCTGCGGTGGAGGCTGAGCCGCATGTGGTGCACCTCCCCTGGCGGCTCGCCCTGCCCGCTCAGCGGACACACCGGGCTGAAGTAGAAGTGCGCCCCGAACTCCTCCCCCACGTCCAGCGCTGCGGCCGCCGCAGGGATCCGCTGCAGAGAGAAACAAACGTTACGTCACGTCGCCAAGGCGCGTAGTCAGGGGCAACCCAGTTCTCAGCAGGATGTTGTAAAGATCTGCTGCTGTCACTCAAGCGAGTTTGTCTGTTTGGTTCTGCACATGTCGTCAGAGGGGCAATCTTTTGCCGTTTTCACTTTGGGTGACGTGTGGACGTTTTTGACGTCGGCGTCAAAAATTAACATGAAACCCAATGGTGGAAATTTTGACGTCAGCCCAGAAAACGACCGCGCGTCACCCAATGTGAAAACCTCTATACACGGTCGTCACCAACTGAGGCACGTCGTCAAGGGCAACCTTTGTTGTCAGCAGGAGATTCTTTGACAAAATGCGCTGTTGTCGCTCAAACGGCTTTATCTTTTTGCACTGAACATGAAAGTGACCTGTGCCTCGAGTTTGTCAAAAAACAGGACATCAGAATTGGAGTCAAATTGAATCCTTCGCTTCGCGTAACTTTATCCACTGTCCTCACATGGCATGGATTCACATTCACGACCAGATCCATTTCAAATTACACCTGACAACAGGTGAAAGGACGACAAATGTCAAGGAACCAGTTTATATTGCAAAACCTGTTTCTGAACTTTGAATGAAAGGTGGGCAGCCTGAACCTTTGACATTTGAAACGGAAGGTTTGTCACATCAACCTCCAGACGCAATGAAGAAAAACGGGGCCTTGGAACATTTCAGCTGTTGTCTGGGTGTTTTTTCTGCCGCTTCTGAAGCTGTTGGGGCGAAATCTTCGGCTGTGTTCCTTCCTGTCTCTCGATTGGGTGTGGCATGTTGCCAACCAACAGGTGACGAGAATTTTCTGGTTCTGGTTCCTTCAGGTTCGTAACACGGCCCCAAGAGGTTTTCACATTGAGTGACATGCGGTCCTGGTTTTGATGTTGGCGTCAAAAGTCAACATTGAACCCAATGGAAGAATTTTTGACGTCAACGCAAGAAACCACCACGCGTCACCCAATGTGAAAACCTCTTTATTCTTGACCGTTTTCATTTGAGGCGAGCATACGTACGTACATTGCTGTCCACTTACCTTTCGCCTTCAGCATTCCTCGTATCCATTACATGAACAAAGCTCTGCGTTGCCAGGCACCGACAGTTGCGATTCTCCCGACAGGCTTCAGTGAGCGATATTAGGCAAAACTAACCATAACGTATTGTGCAGGTCGGTTGTCTGCTCCCATCACTATAAATCGGTAGCTGCCCTCAGTCCAGTCTCCCCAGCACTGCAAATGGTAATCTACGTGGAAAGAGAGAGAGAAAACGGAGTCAACATGCAGTGGCTCGTGTTCACATGTTGGGCTGCGAAAGGCAGTGAGGAGGTTCACGAGTGAATGTAGGTCATAGCGTCATAGATCAGGACATCGTGGGTCAGAACACAAGGGAAAACGTCGTATATTCGTCAACACGTAAAGCAGATGTACGTGCCGTATTCACGCGTGTTCTCAACGCACCCTTTTCACACCGCCCCGCAACCCCCCCCCCCCGCCCAAACATGCTGCAGAATCATCAAAAGAAGGAGCGTGTGTTTTTCATGAGCGCTCATGCAATTTTGTTTCATTGTGACCTCAACCAATGTTAGAATGCGCGACTTTTCCGTGGGCAAAAACAACAGACTGTGAGAACTGAGTAAAGCAGCTCTGGGAAGCTTGTTTGATCCTCGGAAGAGTAAATCAGACAAAATAACATTCTTTGGTCGCAGTAGTTCCTGTTTGTCTCCTTCAAATGTCGGAAAACACCAAAATACCACGCCCACCCCTCCGGTTGCGAAAAACAAGCGAGGATGTTGTTGTCCTAGTTTCCAAGTCGATGTGGGTTTCTTCTTCAGGAATATTAATCAAAAGTTGACAAAGTTTAGATCTATTCTCTGTTTCTTGGAAGAAGAATGCAAATGACAGAGTTGAAGGCGACAAAATATCGCTTCTTCTCGCGACATTTAATTAACCTTGGGACGCCACGGGATTGAATAAGAACGCAAGTTTTAATGCGAGCTTACGTGTACTGTGTCTCTTACAGCAAATGATCTATTTGCTGTAATTTAATTTTGCATAATGGCAGTCTCGACGCTGTTTGTTGGGTGGAGAGGGCGTCAAGATTGTGCGCATGCGCGTTGGAGCCGGCGTCTGCAGGGAGCGGTTCTTAATTGAGCCAATCGGGGCGTGTTGTGCGCCACAGGCTCAGAGTCCTGCTGCAGGAGCGAAGTTCTGACTGCGTTAGAGACGCGCAAAAACCTCCAGTGGATCCAGGGAGCCAGAGGGGTTCAAGGGGCCCAGGTCCTCTGGCGGGGGGGGGCAGGAGCCCGGGTCCCCAAAGTCCCAGAGAAAATGCAACCCCACCTCTAATTTTGCGCCTCAGAAGCAATTCTGCCTTTGCTTTGGCATGTTGAATTGAAGTTGAACTTTTGGGGGCCCTGCGACAGAAACAAATTTGCCGCTCTCTCAAACCTCCAACCCCCTGTAAGTTTCAAACAAGAGCTGAGGTCGAAGATCGACCCCTCCCATGCCCCGACCCTGGATCCACTGGAGAACAATCACTCGTCTTGCACTTCTCCAGTGACCCCCGTAAGGGAGAAACCCGACGGCACAAACACCATTGCAAAATGCGAAAAAATAGACATGTTTTTGTGAGCAGTACAGAGGTAAACGACCAGAGACGGAATAATTCTGATCCACACCAAAGCTCGCTATTTTCAAGGCATCTCCTGAGAATCCACGAAGCCCAACACAATCCTCCCGCTTTCCGACTCCAATCCTCTTTCTCCCGACTCAGTCTGTTGAGCAGTGAGCTCCGCGTTTTAATGCTCAAAAAAGCCTATTGGAGTCACTTTTTGTATCCAGGCCCCAAAGGCCGCGCAAAAAGCTGGGTAAATACAGAAGCGTTGAGTCGCAGCGCTTGTCAAGTGACGCATTATCCAGTGAGATCTCTACCCACGCAAATCTCTGTGTGTAGCTCTCAGATCCTGGGCTCCCTCCAGTCCCCGATGTCTATCTCCCGCCGATCCAGTGGAATGTAATCAGGCCTTTGCTGGTGGCTTTTGCTCGAACTTTGAATTGTCAACGTGTGGAACGTTTTGCGCCTCACGTGCAAAATTTTTTTTGGGGGGGGGTGGCCAGGGATGGTTGGGGGTGTGCTTGAAGCCCCCGCCCTGTGAAAATGAATACAGTTTGCGCCTCGGGCGGAACTTTCTTGAAGGGGGGAAGGTTGGGGGCGTGCTCCAACCCCCCCCCCCAAAGGATCCGCCTCTGCCTCCAGTCCCGATGTCTATCTTTTGTCGGTTCATTGTTCAGAACTCCACACCTTGGGTGGGGGACGGGAACTCCAATCTTGAAAAATGTTTCGTCTTGTAAAATTGAAAAATATACGCCTTTGGTGCAAAAGTAGAGGGGCGGGACAAAATGTGAGGTGGGGTAGGTTCCAAGGCCCCCCAGGATCCACCCCTGCCCCTGGTCCTAATCTCTACCTGCAATCCTGTGGTGGACCCCCTACCGCGCATCCTTTTACCGTAATTGTCAGACCACTTGATTTGACCCGCACACGGACTCGACAGAACGATGACATGTTCAATTCCCCGAATGTCAATACTGGCCACACGCTGCCAAATAGTGTGGAAGTCATCAGGGCAAGAGGAGGGAGAATAGGGGGGTCCGATGAGCCATTGACTCTGAGGTGAGAGAAATGGCAGCCCACGCCAGGGGAAAATGCTTCCGCCTTGTCGTGCGAGGTGGCAAATTGTGAATTACGCCCTGATTTTGTTGGCAGAGGCACGCAAATACACTCGCGGAGGAAGCAAAGGGCGAGAAGCAGCCTCATCACTAACTCTGGGTAACACGGTATGGAGAGGGGGCCGCAATCTACTGGCGTCAGGAAAATGATTTGACCGGCCTGTGTGCCTGCAGAGTTCTTCCCTCCACACGTGAAGCACTGAGGCCAAGATAAGTCAGCGGCGTGAAAGGGAATTTAGTTTTGGTGAAGTGGCATCAAACTTATATACAGAGCACCGCATTCACCTGTGTACACGTCACAACCAAGTATATACAAGACGCACCAAACTTTCACCTTGATTTTTTGGCGTAAGTTTCAATATTCTCATGCCCATGCCCCAGTTTTGGTTCTCAATTTTGGGACAAAAAGGTGCGCTTTATACATGGGCAGATACGGTATGCAGATCTAAACCAAAACCTGCGGTTTCTTAATTAGATCGTGTCCACGTGCTAGCATGATGTGGTTCTCTGTCTTCACAGGTAAGTTTCAGAAAACCCTTTTTGCGACGTGCCCAAATTGCCAGAACGGTGACGCAGATACCATTTGGTCACTTGTCATTGACTCTCAGAACAAATTTGGTCACTGTGTCACTGACCTGGCAACTGGGACACCGCACGTCCAGAGAAATTTGTGGATGCTGAAAGTCCTCAACACGACAGTCGCTGGCATTTTGGAAACATATTTTTTGAGAAGAACCATCCTTGACATATTGCGGTTAATTGCGGATGAAAACAAATCAGCAATTGAGTTTCCACAAAAGAGGATGAAGACCCCAGTTTCACCAATGGGCGAATCTCCAATATGGAGGCGGATAGGGAGGAAAGCACAGGACGGATGATGTGGAGGGATGGACTGAGAGAACGGATCCCAGGGGCCGATCCAGAACCCTTGGGATCAGGGTGTCTGACCCCTGGGAAAACAAACAAACTTCCCCCAGTTTTGCATTGCAGGCACAACACATGAACCTGGGGCCCGGGTGGCCTGACTGACCCCCAGAAAAATAATAAATGACACCCCTGTTTTTCCACTGCAGACAGACACATTTTACAGTCAAAATTTTCAGTGTTGAACTTGCCCCCACTCCGCCGTGGTCGCCCCCCCCCCTATTGACCAAATCCTGGCCACGCCCCTGGTTCTCAGGATCATAACTCAACCCACAGTCATCAATGCAGTGACAGCTCTACCTGCAGCTCGCCTGGTCCACCTAATAGCGCGTGAATATAGAGGAACCCGCGGCCACATATTGAGGATAGCCCCACTGTCTATCAAGCGTCCTCAGCATAGGCCACGTGAGCACACACACCTCAAACAGGAAGATTTATGCCCCTGCACCAGTCTTTTCATGTTCTCTTCATACCCTCACAGAAGGCTGTTTGAAGTGCTCACTGATCACAATAAAACTCGCAATCATGTGACAAATATAGTAGAGTTGAGTGTGTCACGTGAGAATAAAAGCGCTCTGCGCCTGCGTGAGGAGAGCGCTGACTCGTGCTTCATTTCCTCCCGCGGTAAGAAAGGATCACACGCCACTAATGACGTGGCTTGTCGCCGGCTCCAGGATCCTGCGGTGGATCCAGAGGAGGTCCATGGGTCCAGGACCCCAGACCCCCAAAACAGCCTGAATCCTGACCTTCTGCAAGCAAACCGAGGTCGAGGTCGCCCTTCCCTCCCAGGTTCTGCGGTGGATCCACAAGGGCTCTGAGGGGCCGGGACTCCAGGACACGGTTTTGTCCCGCTGCTGTTGACCCGGACCTTCCAGCTGTTCCAGGGGCTCTGGGGGAAGGACTCGGGACCCCTTTTTCCAGAACGTGTTTTTGCCCAGCAGAAGGACAGAGACAGGTTAAGACAAAGACCCCCTCAACGCTGGTTTCAGGATCATCTGGTGGAACCAGAGGGGCCTTGGGACCCCAGGACCACAGACCCCAAGACACCATATATATTTGACCCCCTCCGCAAGCTGGATACAAGCCGAGAGCGGTCGCCCCTTCAACCCCAACTTCCAGACCTTCCAGTAGGGGGCTGAACCCCCCTCGCAAGTTCGAGTCTCTGAAAGTCTAGTGCAAGCTGAGACCGAGGTCGGCCCCTTCACCACGACTTCTAGATCTCACAGTGAATTTGCAGGGGCCCGAGGGGCCCGGGCTCCCGACCTCAACACACGAATGTGCAGCCCTGTAACAAGGTCTAACGCAGGTCAAACCAGAGGTCACCCACCCCTGCCCAATCCTGGACCCCCTGACCTGGGCCCCAGGATCCTGGGTCCTGGATCCGCCCTGGACACGAGTCTTGACGTTCGCTCCCTGATCTTTATGTTCCCCCTGATGTTCCCTGATGATCTCTCGCGATCACTGACACCGAGACGCTAAACTCGGGTCCCAAGTACCGATAAAATCTGCCTCTTCCTACACGCCACCGCCAAGTGAAATGGGAACCATGTGGCAGCTGTGTGTCTGTCCTTGACACAGCAACACATACACACACACACACACACACACACACACACACACACACACAACACAGCGACAAAGAAGAGTTGACAATTGGTCAAGGTTCCGTGGATAACCTCCCTCCCCGAATAACTTTCCTGACATGCGAAAAACACAGCTGCAACAAGCATCAGAATACGCGCGTTCATTTCATGTGCCGTCGAACACAGAAACAAACAGAACACTCCTTGTTAACCAACACCCCCACCCACCCCCCACCTCCGAAGAAAAGGAAATTTCCCCTCACCGAGCTCGGGTTGGTCGGGGTCGGAGCGGAACGGGTTACACGCCGCGTCCGGGAAGATGAAGTCGACGCCCTCCCCGTGCACGCACTCGCTCTCGATCCGCGACGGGCGCCACACGTGCGAACACAGCTGCAAATAGAACGGCCCACCTGAGCTGTCGTGCAATCACATTGAGGATAGGAATGGGCGCGTTCGTTTTGTCACGCTCCGCGTGTCTCGGTGTGATCAACGACCACGTTGACAACATTCATTGTTTCAGTGGCCTGTGCCAACACATACCCGCAACAAACACACCCACCCACACAAACACACACACACACACACACACACACACACACAGAGCACGCAGCGCCAACCAGTTGGAAAAGTGTACAGGACACCCACAGCGCGAGGCACAACAAAGGAACGCACCCAAAATTTCAGTGTTTCCTGTTTTTCGCTCTCCGCACGGTTCAGCTTCTTTGCAATTGGTGACTTGTTTTCACATTCGAAACTTTTTTTGTGTTGGAACGCAAGTTTCTGGAGAACAGTCCTGGAGTGCAAGTCAGGTTCTCCGCGTCTGTCTTGAAGCAGGTGAAATTTAGTGAAAATGTTCAAAGGTGCTTGGGTTTCAAACTCGTTGTCAGTGAAACTGGCTCCAGACAGCGCGATTAGTTTGGATGATGAATCCGGATTGTGTTGAGATCTGCGGGTCGGATCGGGTCTGGAGGTCGGGGCCAGGCGAGATTAAACTGACCACGAGGCCCGTGTTTCCCCCGACGGACCACTCAGCCTCTCAAGGGCGCGTTCCCACTCACTCATCTCACCGCTTCCGCCGAGAGCGGATCCAGGGGTCGGACGGGAGCAGGCTACCCCAGGGGATCCAGGGGTTACCCCACCATTTCCAGAGGGCCAAAGGGGTGGTACTCATAAGATACAGGTGTTACCCACAGGATCCAGGGTGGTGCCACCAAATCCAGGAGTTACCCCACTGGATCCAGGGGCTGCCCCAGTGGACCAGTGGCTGCACTGGGCAGGGGATCCAACAGATCTAGGAGCTGCCCCACCACACACGCACACAGGTGGCTCGGTTTGTTTCAGGTTTGGAAGAGAAAATGGTTGACGAAAGTGCCATTCCTGCAGCGGAATGAAATTGTCACCAAATGGGTTGTTCCATTTGATTGAAAAAAAATCCAATTTTTCTCATTGAGAGAATCCCAGACACACAGAGAGAGTTCACTTCTTTGATGAAATTTTCTCATTTCCAGACGAGGTGTGAAACCTTGACGCGAAGGTGGATTCTGAACGTGGCACGTACCGCTTTTCTGTCGGTGACGTAGGCTCTGAAGTCGAAGCCTCCGACAAAGGGGCAGGGAACCCACTCCTGCTGCTGCGGAACTGAAAAGAAAACCACGGAATTAGACGCTCTGTGTCAAGAGTCACGGCAATCACACTCTGGGTGTCTGTGCTGGTTTGACGCGTCCACTCATATGTAGGTGAGTGAGTGAGTGGGCGAGGTGTGTGTGCAACTGTGCTCGTGGAAACCCGCTTCGGTCAGCGTTGAAAGTGAGGGTTCCGGAACTGCACGCATGAAAACCCTCAAACAAATTTTCTCTGTCTGTCTGTCTGTCTGTCTGTCTGTCTGTCTGTCTGTC
>JAAUXT010027604.1_pt1 | contig 12002 bp, 17 predicted proteins | sample 7278171 | NCBI WGS metagenome assembly JAAUXT01 (sample SAMN14350112, study PRJNA611818) | marine sediment metagenome | isolation source: surface marine sediment (1.8m) | place: French Polynesia: Moorea | collected 2018-08
CTTGATTTCAAACCAGAATATATGATAGAAAGCCCCACAAAAAGTGCTTTTTTTTCTTCAAAAAGTGCTTTTTTTTTCTTCAAAAAGTGCTTTTTTTGCTTTTTTTTTTTTGGAAAATTGCTGTGCAAGGACTGTATTGTGGATAAAACCTGTTGAATGAATCGTGGACACAGTCTGGGCTGTCAGTTTTGCGAGCAGATGTGTTCTGACACTTGGCACTTCAAATTGGCGCCGCCAACCGCCAAGTCTTTGCCGTCAATTCAAATGGCGTCAGTTTCCTCATTGCGCTGTTTGTAGGAAGGTGCTGCAGGAGCGCGACCTGGTGGACGCAGAACTCTCGAAATTCCTGCAGCTGCGCAACATCATCACGACCATCAAGGTGAGAGTCGGAACGAGGCGCTGTCTCCATGGAAACGCCGTTTCTTCACCACGTGGTCTCGCTGACGGACGCTGTGCCACGCAGTGCCCTTCAGTTGACGTTCACAGATGCAAGAATGTCTGGTGTAGTATTCCCGATGCTCTTTCTACTGCGCGAGGATCGCACAGATTTAGATTTCTAAAGCTCTGGGAGGGTGTTGTTTCTTTAGGATCATCGGAATAGGTGGGAGTGACGTTCTTCCTTGTCACAAATGCTGTTGCCCTCGCTTTGGAGTCCCCGGTTGTTGCCCGTCTTCAGATTACATTGTGCGTGTGTGTGTTTGTGTGTGTTGAACAACTTTACATTCGAATTCGGTGACTTCGGCGTGGTGAGTGACGCATGATGGGACTTGTGTTTGAACAAGAGCACCTGTCAGTGTTGACACGCGCTTCCCCCGCAGGACGCGCACCTCGACGCCGCGCCGCTCAAGACGCAGGTCGATCTGGGTTGCAACTTCTACGTCCAGGCCAAAGTGTGAGTCCCGCATTCTTTTATTGGACATGAAGGACTTTTCTCTCGCGTTTCGACCTGGAAGGTTGTCTCGTGGTGCAGCTGCACTGAAAACGGATTCTTTCTAGTGCCGAGAGACACAGGCACCTTGTCGCCACCTGCCATTGTGAAAAATGGAGTCAAACCAACGTCCAGCAATCGCGACGTGACGTCTGCTGTGTTACACGCAACTTTCCTTGTGCGATGTCGGGGTTGGGTGTGGGGAGCAGTTGCTTTGTAGTCCGCAACGGTTTTGCCACCGTTCTCAGCACGTTTGCGCTTTGCAAGTGGAAGATCTCTCACCCCGCACCCGACACCCCCAGGGCTCCTACCAGACAAGAAATAAAGAAGCCAGTGTCGGCTCCTGCAGTGACTGGTTGTCATGGTAACTACAGGCCGGACGCGTCGCGGATCTACGTTCGTGTCGGGTTCGGATTCTACGTCGAGTTTACGCTGGACGAGGCGCTGCGCTTCATTGAGAAGAAGGTGAGGCGACCGTGGCGCTGTGGTAGAGCGCGCGACTTCTGATCCAGAGGTCACGGGTTCGATCCCCGTTGCGGGCGTCGATTGGTGAGTAGGTGTGACGCCACGTAAGAGTAGTGGACCGGTGATTCAAGGTCTTGTAGCTGGGTGTGCTGAAGGTGAAACCGCTGAAAAACCGCTGGTTGTTTCACGCTGTAGTTTGCATTTTGGAAGGGTGTTGGTCTCTCCCACCCCTGGATCCTGCCCCGCCCCTGGACCTGACACGACCTCTCGTTTCTCTTGTTGATGCACGTGTTCGCTCCGTTCCAGGAGGGGCTGCTGACGCAGAGCAGTGAGAGGCTGACCGGAGACGCGTCCAGAATCAAGGCCAACATCAAAATCGTCATCGAGGTGCGGGGGAAACGGCTCGTGTTCATCTGGTGTCCGTATGAAGTGGACGCACGCGGGAGACGGCTTCCAACAGGGGTCGGATTGGGTCCCTGCTGAGAGGGGAACGACTTGTTGGACGGGGTTGTGGGTAAATAGCAGTGATTTCTGCTGGAGATGGGGAAATTGCTTCCTCAGTGTTTCACTCGAACCTGCGGAGGTCTGGAGCGGGACAAATAGCGTTTGGGTGAAAAAATACCCCCCCCCCCCCAATACCCACAACAGACTGGCTCCGATCCCGACGTGCTTGACTTCCTGTAAATTTTGTAGATTTTCTGTACATTTTGTCTCCAGGGACTGCGTGAGATTCAGCACATCGAGGCGGAGACGAAGAAACCGCACCGCGACGTGTGGTGACCCGCACGCCGACGTGCTCAAGGCGGTTCAACGTGGGACCTGGGCCTATTATCGCTCAGGCGTGGACAATGCTGACCTCCGCACTGAGACTTGTGATGGGAGAAGCACGTCAGGTCAACGTGAAGACACGTCGACATGCTACGTGGGAATGACGTCGGCGTGGTAGATCTTCAGATGTCGCTGCACGACGCAGTGGACACGTCAGCCACACAGAGATGATGTCGACGTGCAACAGGACGCACACGTCAACGTGCCACGTTGACGACACGTCAAGGTGCTCAGCGTTCTGGTTTTCATGGCAACAACGTGTCTGTCGACAAGAGTGGAGCGTTCCTCGAACTCGGGACGTGAACTGTGCGACGCGTGCTTTTCTCGCTCCTCACAGCCTGCGCACGACGGACTGAAGGCGCGCACACAACAGGATTTTGTACTGATGACCACAGTTGTGAATGGAGTGTGTGAGATCCCTGCGTGAAATACCGCACGCACTCAACGTGAGGCTCGCCTGGAGCGTCAGCCGTATCCAGAACACAGGGAAACCGAACTGACTTGATTGCAGCGCGCTCGGGGACGCAGCGCTGACGGATGCGTGCAGACACGCGGACGCTGGACAAATCTCAGAATCCGGATCGGTGTGACTTCGGTTTGTAACACGCGTTCAGTCGCTTCTACCAACGTCCCTGGGATGAAGGTCCGTGATCTTGACGACCAAGGTCACTTTGAGCCAGTTCAGTGTGGAAGGCAAAACAGGGACAGCAACAGCAGGTCAGTCCAGTTCCGACAGTTGGAGTTTTTGCTGTTCGTTGGGTTTGGTTTTACGAGGCATGGTATGTAAAAGACCGTTTCCACGGCAATTTCTGCAAGCAGTTTTTTTCTTTTTTGTCAAATTTTCTTGGGTATGTTCTTGGGTGCTTGGTCTTCCCTGAGGAGCAATCTGAAGAGTTAGGGAGGACTGTGTGGGTGACAGAGAGCTCACAGAATTTGGTCAAGTTGTCTGGCATCGGTGGAAGGTTGCTCAGTTGTACAGCGACAATTCCGCAATGCATTTCTTGTGGAAATTATCCACTTGTTTGTTCCTGTGGAGGCTTCTGGTTTTCCTGGTCAACCCTTCAGATGCCAAGAGAGGTGAGCAGCATGCAGCTCTCAAGTTCATGGCTTGGTCGGGCCAGAAACACATTGATTGTTGGAGGGCCTTGCAACGTGTCTGGGGCAACCAAACCATGTGTCGGACTCAAGTGCGAGTCTGGCACAAGTGTTTCCTCAGTGGTGAAAAAAGGCTTCGTGATGCAGTCAGAACAGGAAGGCCGAGGTGCAAGAGAACTCCTGAGAATGTTGAGCTCGTGAGGCAATTGATCCAGGAGGACGGACACATGAGTCTGACTGATTTGAGCAACAAAACTGGACTGTCCAGATTCATCATTGTGACCATTCTGAAGAAGGACTTGAAGGTTTCCAAGCATGCAGCGAAGTTTATTCCCCATGAGCTCACGGATGCACAAAAGGCAACAAGGAAGGAGGTGTGTGAAGAGAACATCCAGACTCTTTGTGACTCTGAAGACCCAGAAGATTTCATTCAATCCATTGTGACAGGAGATGAAACATGGCTTTGCACTTTTGAGCCAGATGTCAAGCAGAAGAATTCAGTGTGGTTGGGCAAAGGAGAACCCCACCCAAAAGTGGTCAGACCGGACAGATTTGGCAGGAAAACAATGCTGACACTTTTTTGTGACTGTCGTGGACCAGTTCACATTGAGTTTTTGGCACCAGGAACCACCATTGATGCAGCCTCGTATGTGCAGACACTGAAGAATTTGAAAGAGTCCATCCGTAGAAAATGACCTGATCTTTGGGAAGGGAGAAAGTTTGTCTTGCATCATGACAATGCATCTCCACATGCAGCTGCACAGACCCAGCGAGCTCTTCAGAAATGGGGTGTCCACACCCTTCCCCACCCTCCATACAGCCCGGACTGTGCACCTTGTGACTTCAGTATTTTCCCCAAGATGAAAGCCAAGCTGCATGGATGCAGATTCTGCAATGTCCAGGAGCTCTAGACTGAAGCCCGCAAAGTGCTCATGTCCATGGAGAAGTCTGTCTTCAATGACACCATGCATGAGCTTGTCATGCTCTGGCAGAAGTGTGTCAAGGTGGATGGCAGCTATTTTGAAGGAGACAACATCCAGATTGACCCTCTGTTCGAGAAAACTGGAGAAGACACGGACACTGACTCTGAGTAAATTTGCACAGCTCCAGTGCAGACCTGATTTCGGACACAGACTGTGGTCTCTGAACATGTCTTTTTGTCTTCTGGACATTTGACACTTGTTGACATAACCCTTGACTTCATTCTCACCAAATCTGGTTGTTGAAATAAATTTCCGATCCCGCAAAACCGCACTGCAACGGTCTTTTACATACCATGCCTCGTAAGTTGGCTAGATCGGGGGCAAGTTTTGCAACCCCAGTTATTTTCGCGTCACAGTGCAAAGTTTGGTTGTTTTTGCGTGTTCACCAAAGCGAAATGAAAATTGAGCCGCCGCCCCCCCCCCGAGGGGGGCGGGGTCGGACACATTCGCAGACCAAACTCGAGGACCCGCTCGTGGTTCTGACAGGGTTGGGGTGGGGGCTGGGTTCTGTTTGTCGTCATGGCAACCTGAAGGAACAGTGCAAATGTGAGCCTGTTTCACACCAGACGCGTTACGCGTGCAAAGCAGGAGGCGCTGCGTCGTTTGTGGGGGCAGGACGCACCGCATAACGCCCCCAGTACGAGACAGCCTGAGTGCGTTTCGGGTGAATATTTGCAAACGTCGCCTGCTTGAGCCAGGCCAGAGATGGAGAATTTTGCGACAGGTTCACTCGCGAATCGCACGAGTTTTGTGGCATCGTGACGGTAAACTGGTGGCCATTTTCTGGCTGAAGTGAAGCGACAGGATTCACTCTTGTGTGAATAATAACTTGAACGGGTGCGCGTGGTGTTTTTTACCTCCTGTTGACATAATTCTATCTCTTTTTCCATAAAAATGCGCAAGCGTGTTTTTCTTTCTGGAAAACATGAAAAGTATTTGGTGTCAAGCGACGCGCACTTCTCTTCTCCCGACATTTTGTTGATCTTGAAGACGATTGTTTTGTTTGACATTTTTGTTCAAAAACGAATTTTCTTTGTTCCGAGTCGCACACCTTTCAGTCGGTGACGAGGTACAAAGGAACAAAGATGTTGAACGTTTTCGCAAAATTGTCTGCAGACTTTGACATTTGCGAGAGTGACAATTTTAAGCAAACACAAATAAATTTTGAAACCAAGGAGCGGATCAATTTGTCTTCTGCTCAAATGCAACAAGGAACAAGGAAGCAGAGGATTTTCGCAAAATTGCCGCAGACTTTTTGAAAATCGCGGGAGTGACAAGCAAACAACGCAATAAATTATGAAACCAAAAGAGCGTGTCGTGTGCAAGCGAAAACAGAAATACCGAACACACGACCGAAACCAGCGGAGGCACGAATTTTGACAAAAATATCGAGCGTGGGAAGCGGGAGAAATTTTGCGGTCAAAATTCCGTTTTGCACGTGCGCGCGGCGAGGGTGCGTCGCACGTCACGTCTCTGACGTCAGTCGGCGTTGGCGTTGGTTGGTGCGGAAGCGGCGTTGTTGGCGTGCAGGCTGAGTGCGTGGAAAAATCGCTACATGTGGCGTCAAAATGAAACGTGATGCCATGTGAAAGCTTGGTTTCAAACTTTCTGTCTGTAGACACCAACAGGCTTTTGGTGAACTCATGCCGCAGTGGCAAAACACAAGATGGACACACAACGCCTGCAGAATGCAGCTCTGCAGGAAATGACCCAAAATGTCTGAAACTTTGTTTCTCACTACTGAGTTTGAGTTCGCCAACGTGACAACCCGAACAGAGCGTTGGAGTGCTCGCCAACCAGAGTAAAACAGGGGTTTTCACACCACGCTGCAACCGTGTGAAAAATCCTCCCTGACTTCAGAGTCATTCTGACACTGGCGTCAGTTTTGGTAGGCGCAAGACTCGCACGATTTGTTGGGTGAAGATGAGGCGCCCTGGGGCAACAAGCAAGATGACTGTGGGCAAGATTTTCCACCCATTTGGAGGAGTCATTTTGCATTTCAGTGAGAGAAAGACTTGCAGGCTTTTTAAGCGCGCGGTCCGGCTCTGCCGATAGGACGCATGCTTATTGTAATGACACCTGTCTATATGTGTGTGTGTGTGTGTGTGTGTGTGTGTGGACATATTGAGTTACGGGGGGGTGGGGTAACTCAACATGGTGAAATTCAACCAGGATCATTTTCAAGCCATTGTGAGCATTTTTCACTTTTTGGCCATGTTGAGTTAACCCCCCCCCCCTGCTCCAACTCAACATGGGCTGGGTAGCTAACTCAACATGGGAATGTTTAATTTTTTTGGAAATGGCCAAAAAATGGCGTAAGGCCGCGCACTTTTTAGGCGATGGCCTTCTTGTTCACACAAGGCATTTTTTGCTCGGGCCACAACGCTGTCTTCAGGCAACGTGCCGGTCTGTCGACGAGCGAAGTGATTGTGAGATTCCCAGCGAATCCCAAGTTTGAAACAATGAAAGATCGCCAATGTTTCTATTTCTAGACAAAGAAAGCCTCGAACAGAATGATGCAGAACTGAGGTCAAGAAAAAATGTTGCTGCAAAATACCATAACTCTGCAGCTCACTATGAATTTGCGCGATTTTATCGGTGGTGTGTGTGTGTGTGCGTGTGTGCATGTGTGCGTGTGTGTGTGTGTGAAGGGAGTGAAATTTGTTGGCGACCATGATGCAGACTTTCGTTGGTTTTTGACATTTTCTGGTCATTCGCCCGCGCACATGGTCAGCCCTCTTTCGTGAAGCGACTTTGTCAAAAATTTGAAAACTTTTTCGGCCACACGCCACCAGAAATCTCCCTCCAATCTGTTGTTAGTCCTGCGAGCGCGAGTAATCGGTATGTGTCTGTCTGTCTGTCTGTCTGTCTGTCTGTCTGTCTGTCTGTCTGTCTGTCTGTCTGTCTGTCTGTGTCTGTACACACCTCAGTTTCCATGACATAGTGATTGGGGGGGGGTCACTACGTCATGGAAAAGTTGAAGGTTGGAGTTTTGAACTCAGAAAACTTTTTGCCACTGGCTGGAAAGAAACCTGTGTGACCGCCTCCCCCCCCCCCTGGTCACTACGTCATGGAAATTGAATGTTGGACTTCGAACTCATGGATGCAACTCAACGCGCCACACAATGCCAGGGGCATTCTCGTTGCCATGGAGCTTCGGTCACAACGTCCACAGCGTCCACTCAAGGAGTGACCGACGTTTTTTGTGCAGTAACTCAGTATCACGTGGCAGCGAATGGTGGCATTTTCCACTCACACTTTTGTCCATGTTGAGAGAAAGGTACCTGTCCGCGCACAGAGGGGAGAAGAACCGTGATGGAACTCTTTTTTTTTCCGACGTTCTCTTGCGGAACGGAAAACCCCAGCACAGACGAGAGAAGAACGTGGGTTGAGGCGAGCAACAAAGTTGCCAGCATCGAAGACACGATGAGATCAAGGAGCGTGGCGTGAGAAGGCACGAACCGTCCATAACGAACACAAAAATACCGAGCGCACCGTGCTGCACCTGCGGTGAAAACAAAAATTCCGACGCCCTCGCTGATGAGGTGATGTTCGAATTCACGGGGTGTGACGTGAGAACGCACCTTTTGGAGAGAATAAAAGTCGGGGCTGCGGCCGAGACGCTCAAACGATCTTCGCCTTCTGCAGCACAGCAACGCTCAGCGCAACGAACAACGCTCAACGTGACGTCACGAGGATGACGTCGTCTCCCAGATTCGTCGTTGGAGTCTTGGCGGTGTTGGTGGCAGGTACGTCAAATTTTCATTGTTTTGCAATGTTTTTATTTTATTTTGTTATTTAGTGTCGATCTGTTTTGTTTTCACACAAAATTAAACATTTCAATTGTGAGGACACAAACAAAACATTTTTCTGTTGAAACTTCAAAGAATATAAGAATTTTTTCTTGCCTGTGTAGACCTAGAAAAATGGGGAACAATATCAGTGCCAAGAAGGCGACATTCTTTCGAATTTGGTAGGAGTGAATGAGCGTTTTCAGAAAAAAAAGAATAATTCAATCCGAAAGAGACAGAGCACCGGTGTTGGGTGTGACCTTGTGTGGGAAGTTTTGTTTTGGAACTCCAGGACAAAGCTGGTTTTTCGTGAATTGAGTTGGCGAACAATCAAAGTTCGTCCGCGAGCTTCATTTCCGCTGGTCTGAAATCGAAGTTGCCCATGCACCGGGAAAAGAAACGTGGACGAACGTGGAGTGTCTAACTGAGGATCTGGATCTGGTCAGATGTACCAGAGCTTCGGGGGATGGGCAGTTCTTCAGAAAGTTGTTTGAGATTGTTGTTTGTGTCGGCGGCTGGCTGCTGGTCTTGGGTCAACTGGTGTGGTATCAAAACAAAAAATGTTTGTTGTCAGTCGCGCGTAAATGTGTCTCCCACCCGGAGACGGTAAGAGGTTGCACGCTCCCGCCAATAGTGGGGAGTTTAAACAGTGAAACGTCGGGTTTCCGACGTTCAAACGTCAGAACTGCTGTTTTGACGTTTGGATTTTTGTTCCTATGTTACTCAAAGATTTTCAAAGATTTTCATTTGGAACCTTCACCAAGTAAAATTCAAATGTTCTTCTTCAAATTTATTGCAAAATTAGTTTTTAGAAAGGCAACTTTACTTGCTTATTATGCTTGCAAAAAAGTACTGTTTTTGAAGTTTGAGGTTTGAAGTTTGAAGTTCAAACCTCAAAGATCAAAGGTGACGTTTGCCGCCAACGTCGTGTTTAAACTCGCTAGTGCACCACTGAGTTGTGAAAATGGGTGAAAATTTCTCTGACGTCACACGTGGTTTGCTCTGACAATATTCGCGTATTTCCCTGCAGTTCTGGGCCTGACCTCCGCGTTTCCGGGGCAACACGCCTTCAGCGCCAACGCGGGGACCGGGCTCAACCGCGTCTCCGTCGGTGACCTGGGAACCAGAATCCGCTTCCCGCGCCAAGAGATGGACCGCAGCAACAGATACAACGCCTTCTTCTCCCACTTCCGTTGCCCTGACAACGGGCTGTACCACTTCTCCGCGACCGTCTACGCGGCGTGGAACCACTACATCGATTTTGAGATCGTCATGGGGCGCAGCTGGACCCTCCCCGGCACGGCGCATGTCATGCGGCTGGGAGCGACGGGTCACGCCAAGGGAGCGAGCTCGGGCACCGCCACTGCCGTCTTCAACTGTATCCGCAAACGTTACGTCTTCGTGAGGTCCAGGGCCAAGGGCCCCGGGCCCGACGTCGACTACCTGGGCGGCTTCAGTCACTTCCTCGGCTACAGAATTGACTAAAAATAATGTTGGTTTTGTTGCTATTGATCAATTTTAGCCCACAAATCTGTTGGGAAAAAAATTTTGAACTTGGATCTCAATGGTTCGATCTCGAATTTTGCACTTGAAATGTACAACAAGTTTGTGTGAAACACAGAAACAAGAACGAAGAGAAACACACAACAATTTCAAAAGTTCACTTCGGTAACACGCTGTAATTTTCGCTGTTTTTCTGTGTCGAATCACTCTGCGATCAAAGGTTCGTGCTTCACGGGACCTGCAAGCTGTCACGCTATGTTTTCAAACCAATTGGAGGGACGAGATTTTTTTTGAAAGACATTCTCAAAAAAGACCCTGTTTTCCCAAAATAAAAAACAACTCTTGCAGTAAAGCGACGTTTGTTTCAATTCAATTTGACACGCCAAGTTCGCCGATGCTGGAACAGAAGTTTAGAAAGAAGCGCCACACGCCACGTACCCTACGCTGCGTTCGCTGTGAATCTGCCTTCTGTCTCCGCCATGTTTGTTCAGTGACCGAAGGAACACGGAGATGGGCGTGGCCAGGCTGGGTCCACACACACACACACACCACACACACCACACACACAGAGGGACCGCTGGGGATGGGTCTGAAGAGGCCGGTGTTGCATGTCCGGTTGACAGCCATGTCCCATTGACACCGTGTCAGTGGGACATGCAAGCCAATGGGACATGTTACACCGGGATGGGCCGGAGAGGCCGGGGTGACACACAGGGCGATCTGCCGGGGACGGGCCTGGAGGCCCCGGGTGATGGGGCTGTGGTCTCGGAGGGACAGACGCGAGACCCACCGGGGCAGATCAATCCGAGGCCCGGGCGCCCTGGGGCGGGACACTGTGCTGGGATGCGTTCTGTCCAGGTGTGGGGCAAGTGTCGCGGGACAGGTTTGTGAGCAGGTGCGGAGGAGGTATCAGCGGTTGAAAAAGTAGAAAGGGTGGCCATGCGAGAGAGAGGGTTGGGTGCCCCCCAGGAGTGGGGCAAAAGGCGGGTGATTCTGCCCATGAGAGGGGGCGGCGGGCTGGGGCCACGCAACTCTCTTTGAAGCGTGACGCGCTGCGTCCCTTTGCAGGTCAGTTGGCGCTCCGTCCACCCCTCCGCCATTTCTCAAACAGGCGATTCAGGCCGGAAGTGCCAGCACACACGCACACCAAGGTTTAAGTGAACCAAAATGGTGCTCAAACTGACGCAGCAGCTGACGCGTCATACTCCACTATGGTCGTGGATCCTGACCCTGACCACGCGGTGGAGCACAGTGGGTATTAAGGGTTTTCACATTGGCAGGGCGGCGTCAGAATTTTTGACATTTTGACGCGCAGGCGTCAAAGTCAACATGACGCCCAATGGAGAGCATCAAATTATCAGTCCAGACCGAAAATTTTTGACGCGGGCGTCAATTTTTTGTCACTGCGTCACCAATGTGAAAGCCCTTATTGCCGTAAAAATTGTGCGCTTGCGCACCCGGTGTGAATCAGAGGTTGGTCCTCAGCTTCTGGGCAGGCCCCATCCTCAGTGCCCACTCACAGGGGTTGCGTCTCTACCCTGCCACACCGGGCATTGATCTTCGCTCCCAGAATAATCACAGCGGCGAATATCAGACCAGGGCGGATCCGGGGGTGGGGGCCCAGAAGGGTGGATCCGAGGGTGGGGACCCAGGAGGGTGGATCCGGGGGTGGGGGCCCAGAAGGGTGGATCCAGGGGTGGGGGCCCAAAAGGGTGGATCTGGGGGTGGGGGGTCCAGAAGGGTGGATCTGGGGGTGGGGGCTCAGGAGGGTGGATCCGGGGGTGGGGGCCCAGAACAAAGGGTCGATCGGGAGGGGGTGGGTGCTGAAGCTGGAGGTTGGGCCCCTGGACCGAACACCCGAGCGGGAGGGGAATCGATCGCGTGCGATATTACCGGAGTAGCACGAGCACAGCCTGAGCCACACACACACACACACACACACACACACACACACACACACACTTCAGATCGGATTCAAAACTTTCAAGTTGCTGTGGTACTTTTCCATGCTTAGATCGTATCCCTTGAGACTTCTACCTCACTGACCAAATTACAGATTCCTCAGCTGATCATCCACCCCTTGGGATTCCCCACCCCACCGCACCCCTGACTCCACCACTCCACACCCCTGACTCCACCCCACCGCACCCCTGACTTCACCCCACCGCACCCCTGACTCCACCCCACCGCACCCCTGACTCCACCCCACCGCACCCCTGACTCCACCCCACCACACCCCTGACTCCACCCCACCGCACCCCTGACTCACCGCACCCCTGACCCCACCCCCCCACCCCCCAGGCCCCCCCCCCCCACACCCCCGACGCCCCCCCCCAACACCCGGAGGGCGACCCCCCCACACCCGCCGCGCCCCCCACCCGGGGACGCCCGGGGGACCCACACCCGGCC
>JAAUXT010081185.1_pt1 | contig 11999 bp, 16 predicted proteins | sample 7278171 | NCBI WGS metagenome assembly JAAUXT01 (sample SAMN14350112, study PRJNA611818) | marine sediment metagenome | isolation source: surface marine sediment (1.8m) | place: French Polynesia: Moorea | collected 2018-08
CCCCCGGCCCCGGCCCCGGCCCCAGCCCCGGCCCCGGCCCCGGCCCCGCCCCCGGCGCCCGCGTCTCCTGCTCCCGCCCGGCCGGGGTCCGAAAGACACGCGCAGTTGACGAACGTCTGTGAAAGGAAGAGGTCAGGATTGAAACGTGGTACGAAAGCGAGAATTGCACGACGTCAGAGACGCACGTCGCACCAACGTCAACGCAATCACAAAACGTCAATCTACGTTCACAATGACGTTGACGTCTTTCAAAACGTCGTGCACAACGACTCCATGGAGACGCGAACGCCGTGCGTTACTGACCCGATTTGGCGCGGCGGCGTCGCTGGCGTCGGTGGCGGCGCAGCCGGCGTGGCAGGGCGACGGGTAGGTGAGTCCGTCGGCGCCGCACACCGGGGAGACGGGGCCGCTGCAGCCGCACCACACCGGGCAGCCCCCGGCCCTGCGGAAGGGAACGTGAAGTATGCAACGTGTCGCTCAGAACGCGTTGTGCTTTGCGTGGTTGTGCGAGTCAACTTGCCGTGTGGTCGTAAAGTGGAGCCGTCGTGTGCTTCGCTTCGTCTGTGTACGCGCCAGCGTAGGCAATGTTGATGTGACAGGAGGGCACGCGTAACGCCATCGGGATGGACAGCGCCACTGTCGTACGTTACATCGCGCGTTTTGCGTCTGTTAGCGCGTCGTGTAAACCCGGCGTCGCATCGCAACGCAACGCAACGCCAGCGCAGAACAGACCTAATCATCTTTGCAGGTCTGAAGCAACTTTTCATTGACATACTCGTCGCAGCGAACGCGATTTTGGTCATTTTGTTCACGACAAATGGGTCTCTCGGCCATGTTCACAGAAGTTGTCGTTGCACGTACCCGAGGCTCTGCAGGGCGTCGCGCTGGTCACATGACACCAACATGGCGGCGGCGATGGCGGCGGCGAACAGCGCGTTGCAGACGCCGACGAGCAGCGCCATCTGGTGCAGCCGCAGCCGGAAGCGCGTCGTGACGGCGCCGCCGACCAGCACCCCGCACGCCGCCATCAGCGGACCCGCGACGCCTGCGGGAGAAACAACGCCGTCAGAGAAGAGACGCCGTCAGAGAAGAGACGCCATCAGAGAAACAACGCCGTCAGCGGGCCAGCGACACCTGCGAGAGAAACAACGTCGTCGGAGATGAGACGCCTTCAGAGTACACTGACACCTGCGGGAGAAGCAGCGCCGTCATAGAAACAACGCCGTCAAAGAAGCTGCGCCGTCTGTCCATGGGGAGAAACAACGCCATCTGAGCGGTGACGCCGTCTGCGCGAAGGAATGACGTGTGTTTGGCTCATTTCACCTGTGAATGCTGTTGAGCTGACTCACCTGTGAGTGGTGAATGCGGTTGGGCGGACTCACCTGTGAGGTAATTGGCGGTGGACGCCGGCAGACGGAACGCCGTCTCCAGGTACTTCGGGAGGAACGGGAACATTCCCGACACGACGAAGGCGCTGAGGCAGCCGGCAAGCGTCAGACTCACGTAGCCAGGGTTACGCACCAGTCTCCATAGCGACGCGAGGAAACCTACCGGAGAGACGCACACACGTGACGGCAGAAACGCAGTGTACTCACAGGTCCAGCAGCGATTCGTGAAAATTGGTGTTGAGTGTTCCAAAATCAGGTGTGCTCTGGGGAAGCAAACTGGTCTTTACACACACACACCCACACACACAAACACAAACACACCCACACACACATGACAAACTCTCACACAGACACACAGACACAACACACACACACTCTCACGTGACAAAAATTCTCTCACTCACACACGCACATACACACAACACACAGTTGAAAATTCTCTCACTCACACATGCACACACACGCACACACACACGCACACACACAAACGCACACACACACTCGCACACGCACGCACACCGCTCCCGTACCTCTGAGTGCATGCGCGGCGCCCTCTGGCGGCTCAGGGAGGAAGCGGACCGGCGTCCCGGCGCGCTTCCGGGGCATGCGGCGGGGGAAGGCGCACAGCGCGGCGCAGACGGGCAGCAGCGCGGCGGGCAGCACGGCGTAGCCGAGCCACCAGGCGCCGACGTGCGGCCGCGCGGAGAGGGGACCCGGCGCCGGCCCTGCGGGAACAAAAACGTGCGTCACAACAAACAGAATTCTGCAGGGCAAGAAGACGCGTGTCAAAGTGCACAGTTTTGACAAGTCGTTGCGCACTGTACGCGTCATGCGTCGCGTCGTTGATCAAGCCAAGGGGCGCAGTGGTGTGTCGAGCAATGACTGATGCAGGGGTGCAACACCAAATAGGTCGAGCAGGGATGCAGCCCCATTAACTGTATCGTGCAGAGTAACAGTTCAACCATTGACTGGTGCAAGGGTTCAGCACCTATTGACTGGCATGGGGAGGGACGCAGCCCATCGCGCACTCGGTCTGCATGGAGCTTCGTCGCATTTCTATGACATTCCTCTCGTCAGCACGCTGTCAACAAATGCACCACGATTTGGAGCTTCGTCGTCAGGACCACCTTTGGAAGAGGATGCCTGCAGTGTTCGCACTAGACCGGTACCCGGCGGCGCAAATCACCAAAAATGACGTCTCGTTTATCACGCGTTCGTGACCTGTATTTCACGCTTGGGTTGCGTCTCTAACGCATTCACGCTCACCTGACGTCAGGTCCTCGGGCAGGGTGAGGAAGACGCCTCCCAGGAGGAACGCCAGCACGGGCCCGAGCGGGTGCACGCCCTGCGCCACGCCCAGGTACAGCGCCGTCCGCCCGCCGGCTGCGTTGTCGTCGATGTGCGCCGTCTGCAGCGCGCCCTGCGCCGACAGCGTCACGCCTGAAGGCGCAAAAATAGCGAGTTTATGCAAATTGGAAACGTAGACGCAAGCGTGAACATAGACGTAGAATCTCACCCTGTGGGATCAGTACTCCTCAGATACTTGTGTGTTTTGTCTATCTTTCTGGTCTAAATTTTGCACATGTTTTCCAATATCAGAGGCAGTATGAAGAACAAGGGCAAATCTAAAACACAAAGTGATAAACTTCAAGTCATTCTTTACCTTGGAATTGAAAATTTTGTAGTGCAGAAGAACCCACAGGGTGAGATTCTACGTCTACGTTCACGTCTACGTCCACGTTTCCAATTTGCGAAAACTCCATAATGAAACGATTCACCCTGCGCGCATGCAAGGTCTGTTCTGATTCCCGATTCCCCAGCTGAAGTCAACGTCCAGGGTCGGCCCCAGCATTTGGTCGAGTGGGGACTGCAACTTTTGGAAAATGTGATAAAACATTCACAATGTTCTTTGCGTCCACTGTGCCAAATGTATTTGGGGGTCCATCATTTTTGCCGGGGAATGCGTGTGTGTGCGTGTGTGTGAGTGTGTGTGTGTGAGTGTGTGTGTACGTGGAGGTGTGTGGGTGCATGGGTGTGTGTGCATGTGTGTGTGCGTGTGGTGAGTGTGTGCGTGTGTGCATGTGTGTGAGTGTGTGCATGAGTGTGTGCGTTTTTGTGTGCATGTGTGCATGCGTGTGAGTGTGTGCGTCAGTGTGTGTGTGTGCGTTTTTGCGTGGGGGGTTCGTGACCCCTTGGCTCCCTTGGATTCACCCATCTTTCTACGTGGTTTGACGCTGGATGCGTCAAGCGTAGCGTCCCTGCGCGTGCCTGCGTGCGCATTGATGCTGCTTGTACAGGGACTTTGCCAGGGGGACGCCGCGTCGGACGCATCCAGTGTGACCTGGAGCGAATATTGTGACGTCACAAAGCAGCGCACGCACCCAGCAGAGCAGCGGTCACAGCGAAGAACACGTAGGCGCCGCTGTTGTACTCCACATCAGGGTCTCCGCCTGCGCACGCATCTCCGGAACCGGAAGTGTTCGTCGCGCCACGTGTCGCGTCACGTGACTCGCACAGCTGGGCGTGCGTCCGGGCGTCGCTGCTGTTGGTGAGGGCGGAGCCCTGCAGGAGCTGCTCCGCGTCCAGACTCCCGTAAAGGAGATGCGGAACGACAGACACGAGACCAGCGATGGCGACTGAAGAGAAACAGACGTCTCTGTCCTGTCAAGGGGTTTTCACATTGGGTGACGCCCAGTCGCCATTTTGGGCTGACGTCAAAAATTCTGTCACAGGGTTCAACGTTAAATTTTGACGCCGACGTCAAGAAAACGACCAATGTGAAAACCGCTTTACTGTGGCTGTCTGACATGCGGTCTGCTGGGGCTGACACCTTGGCGAGGCCATAACTTCTTCAAAACATTCACGTCCGTGGCAGAAAGGAAAACGTTTTTTGTGCCTGCAATGCAAACTTTGGAGGTGTAATGTTCCCAGGGGTGGCGCCACTCACGGCCCCTGGATCTTCAGCCGGCGGTGAACGCCTCGTGTGTGTCCCACCCGTCCACACGGATACGGGTCAGTGCCCCTGCAGGTCAGTCGAAACGCCAGGCAACGCAGAGAACAGTTGAACCAGAGCAGATTTCAGACGTACCCAGAATGCCCGAGACGGCGAGGAACCTGGGTCGGTGCGTGTTGCGCGCGCAGTGCGTGACGCATGCGCACAGCGCGACGTTCGCCGTCTCCTTGACGCTGATGAGTGCGCCCGTCTGCGCGCTGCTGAATCCATAGCGTCGCTCCAGGGTCGACAGGATCGCCACGACGTACATCTCCAGCGTCGTGTACATCACGTTGAACACCGCCACGCACGCCACGAAGTTCCGCATCCGGCCCCAGCACGAGGCGCCGTTTCCGATTGGCGTTGCCATGGTGACCGAGGTCACTTCCGGTTGGAGGGTTCCAGGGTCGCCCCCTGGTGCCTCCTCGGTGTCGACCTCTGACGCGTAGAGCAGGAACTCCTCCTCCTCCTCGGGTGTCCCCGGGGTGGACGGGTACCCGGTACTCACCGCCATGTGTCGCCTCTGAGCTCAGCGTCCTGAGTACTCAAGGGTCAAGTGCTCAGCCTTTGCTTGTGGAAACTTCAATGTGTTCAGATGATGGAAAGCGTGACCCTACTCCGACCCTTTTGACCGAAAATCCAGACCTGCAGCGTTGTGTTCCCGTATCACACGTTCTGTGTGTGCAGCGATGAACCTTTTGATCTCATTGACCTGCATCGCACAAGATCAGCACAGGACAAAGACAAGGTGTCCCAAATTATCATTGAATTTTGGAGCAATAATCAGAGTGCACCAAGACCAGCGACTTGAAGGGGCGGATCCAGGTCTGGGGCCCAACACCCTTGGGGGGGGGCGACGTCAAGCTTGGATAAAAACATGTTGATTCTGGCAAGAGGAAAACATTTACCGTGTGATACAAAATTGTGGTCCTGTTCTTTGGTTTGGTTTTCGAGGGCCAGGGGGGCAAGCGTTCGCTCCACCACCTTCGGCCGGGCAGCAAGAAAACTTGTCAGTTTGTCATTTTCACCTGAAATGTCACTTTGCAAAAGTCACAGGCGGGATCTGAGCAGGTTAAAATTCACAGGTGGCGGTAACACATTGTCACGTTCTGTTTCATTCCTATTTTGAGGAGTTTCAAACTGGGCGAGGAAGCCACCGTGACAGGTCATGCGACTGTAAACGGGTTGCTGTTATGTGGGTCAATGGACTTTGGACTGGGATGGTACACGGAATGCGGATATCGTAGAGTTGCACGAGCATGCAAAAGGAAGTATCTTTCCTACTTATCTTACACGACGTGCCACTCGGAGTGAAGGCTTTGGGGTTCCTCTTCTCAAGTGGTGAGTTTTTTTCTTCTGAAGGCCACAACTGTTCTCTGTCCTTGTTTTGGGTCAAATTCAGACAGATAATTTTTGTGGAGTTACTGTATGTCTTAAAATCACTGTTTTTGGAAAGAAAGACACAGTTTTTGTAAACTTAAGTTACTTCCTGGTGGCAGCCATCTTGTTTGGGGTGCGACTGTCCACAAATTTTTAATGTGCGTGCGGATAAAGATAAATTATTTGCAATTTACACGTTGTTTTGGTTGTCAGAGGGGTGATGGAGATCTCCATGGAAACGGCGGCCCGCTCCTGAATCCCGTTGCGCCCCCAATCAGTTCGTCACCATGGCGATGGGCGGCAGCTGGACCCTGACGGACCGGGTCATCGCCCGCCTCGCCGCCCAGATCCCTCCCAACGAGATGGAGACGGTCGCGGAGGGATACCTGGGGCTCGATCACGTGATGGTGCAAGACTTACGTCAAACGCAGGGCAGCAACGCATATGGGTTCAAAGTCGAGGTGCTGCACAAGTGGGCCAAGATGAACCCAGGCGACAACCAGGCCAAGGTCAGTGCACAGCACGCAGCCTGTACTTCCGGTTTAGTGGAGCTGAAAAATGCGTGCTCATGGAGCCGTAAGGGTTCACCCTTACAAAAATGGTTCCTGTGAAACTACACAATGACTTTTCAAGACCTTTGGTCAGGAAAAGAGTAGTGTGATTGAACAGGAACCATTTTTGCAGTGGGTGAACTCACTTCTACCACAATGAGGTCAAGGAGAGGCTTTGTGACTGCAGCGTGGTGGAACAGTAGCTTCAGTGCTGGTTTGTCGCGAACATTCAAGACAATGCGACGCCTAGAAAAACAGGACACAATTGAACATACTTTGGAAGAGCGTGACGTCTGATGAGGATACGCGGACGCGTTCTCACGCAGGTGTTGGCCGGTCTGCTGTACGACGCGGCGCGCCAGGCGAGGCTCGTGGATCCGGACAAGGTGCAGCAGGTCCTGGGCGTCACGCCGGGCGAGGCGGGGCGGACCCTGGGCGTCGCGCCGGGCGAGGTGGGGCGGACCCTGGGCGTTGCGTCGGGCAAGGAGCGGGCGGGACAGACTGCTGGCGAATCAGAGATGTCTGTGGGTGAGTGAGTTTTCACTGAATGCATGAGAAATGTCCCGTGTTGCATGTTGCATGTTTGACTCCGTTTTGCCGAAATGTCACTCTCCACCAGTGGATCGCCCTCCCTGAACCTGCTCTATCATATTTGGTACGCAGAAAAACATTTTTTGTCATCTTTGTTGTGTCAGAGGACGCGTTTGAGCTGTTGAGCGGAGACGAGGCTCGAGCCTGCACCGCGGAGAAGATGCAGATCCACCGCGCGCCCTGGGTCCCAGACGACCTGCTGCCGATGGACGAGCTCTACCAGGAGCTGGAGATCGAGCAGCTCGAGAGGACGGCCCGGGGAACCGTGGGTGGTAAGGTCAACAGTTACCGGGGTTTGCTTGAACCTGAAGGCTCCAACGCTTTGTCTCCTTGTCAGTCTGAGAGGATAGAGGAGGATGACTTTGATTCTTACTGTGACAGAGACAGTGAGGAGGACGTGAGTGAGCATGAAAGTGTGATTCGAAACCCACTACGATGGGCTTTCAACAGACTGCGGAATTGCGGGCGGAGAAAAAGGCAACCTGCCAAGCAGAACACAGAGGAAGGAACCAAAAGAACAGACCGAGAGACCAGATCGTCTGACGAGCAGGCTGAGTCGGCAGGGAGAGATTCTTCTCCAGTTCCAGAACCTCCACCTCCACTTCCACCTCCAAGAGCTCCAAAACTGAAGAAGATTCTGGTGAAAGGGAATCCAGGAATGGGGAAGACCACTTTGGCCAAGAGGATCGCGTACGACTGGGGGATGGAAACGTTCACGCGATTTCAGATCGTGCTGTTTGTGATGCTGAAGCTGGTGAGGCCCGGAGAGGCGATCGAGAATGTGATCATCAAACAGCACCACAACAGCTGGATCAGGGGTCTCCATGTGTCTGACCGGGTCCTGAAGAGAGTGCTGGAGACTTTTGGTGACAAGTGTCTGTTGATTCTGGATGGTCTGGATGAGTACACATCCGGAGAAAACGCCGACGCTCTCCAGATCATCAGAGGAGAACGTCTTCTCCGATGCAACGTCCTGGTCACCTGTCGCCCTCACGAGGCTTCCCCACATGAGCGGTATTTTCGAACCGTGGCCCGTGTGAACGGGTTCACAAGAGAACAGGCAGAGAGGTTCGCGACAAGGATGCTGGGAGATCAGCGGAAGATTGATGACGTCATGTCCTTCAAACCAACATCCAGAGATAATAAGCCTCTTTGGTCCTGTCCCATTCTTCTCTCCTTCATGTGCATTTTGCTCCAGTACGACGAATCCATTGATCTCTCTGACCCAAATCTCGACAAAGGCACTGTGTACATAAAAATGGTCAAGTGCCTGTACAAAAAGTATCTGATTCGGGAAAAGATTCCTGAAGACGACACCATGTTCACAGACATGCTGCGCAAAATAGGAAAAGTCGCCTGGAAGACACTGAGTAGTGGTGACCCCTACATGAGAAAAGGGAACTTAGAGGACGAGGTTGGAAAAGAGGTGTTTGACATTGGTCTGGTCATCGGACAGGAAGATACGAGACTACTCAAGGATGAAACGGCAGACATTCTGATCACGTGGCCCCACAGGAGTGTGGAAGAGTTTCTGGGCAGTTTCTACTGCGTGTGGAGGTTGGATGAGGGAGACAGCTTCGAAAGTCTTTTCACAGAGAACACGGACTTGATCTTGTTGACGAATCCTTTATTCCTGCAGTTTGTGTGCTGGTTTCTGGATCCCTCGCAGTCGCACGTTGCCTTCAAGAATAGAACCGTCGCCTGTGATCGTCTGGTCGCCCACATCACAGCATGCATTGATTTCAAACAGCTGCACAGTGGCGAAGTGCAAGCTCTTCTCAATCTCGCAGAATCGTCTGGCTTTCAAGCAGAATTCCTTTACGCTGTTCTTGCGGGATTGAAGAGAACAGAGGTGTTGACTCTCCCAGATTCGACCCCCCAGGCGTTGCGTCGGATTCTGCGCGCTCTTAAATCTCGAGTGGATCACCTGCGAAGGATCGATTGCGCTCTTAAATCTCGAGTGGATCACCTGCGAAGGATCGATTGCATGGGTACGGACGATTGGAGTGAAGATGAACCGGGTCTGACTGTCATGATAAGCATTTCCTGTTCACAAACTGAGGTGGAAGAGTGGTATGCAGTGATTGACTCGATCGGGAAGCTGACCAAGCCGCTTTGCTTGGTGTGTGCTCTTGACTACGTCACTGGGGAGAGAGTTGAGATTGATATCCGACGTCTGTGTCTCCCGTCAGTCATACACTTCTCATTCACCTGCATGAGTGTACAACTGGACAACACACTGAGAATACGAGTGAAGTCTCTAAGCTCCGCTCATCACAGCGGGGACTTGTCTCAGTTGACCCATCTCACACTGCAATGCTATCGCGTTCCTGGTTGTTTCGCGCAGCTGTTCGGCGGCCCCTGGCCGTCTCTGACGTGTCTGGATCTCTGGTGTAGTGCGTTGGATCACGATGATCTTGACGCCTTGGGCAGCGCGGTGGAGGGAGGCCTGATGCCTCGTCTGGAGTCCGTATCTCTGCATCTTCCCAAGGATTCAGACGATACGGTTCTCACCAAACACGTGTGGCGCGGGGTTCAGAGCTTCTCAGTGCGTACAGGTCCCGCCGGAGTGTTGGTCCGAGAGGAAAACTTTCCGAACTTGAACACAATGTGTGGCAGCAGCGGCCGCTATGGGGGCGAAAGTGTCGACGTGTCAGTGGAAAGATGGCGAAACTTGAAAAACCTGCACACCAACCTGATGCTGACCACTCCCGGGGTCCACGTGCGAGAAATCGACGTCTACAAGGTAACTCCCAGTTTCATTCATGATTTGTGTGATGGGATCCTCGATTTGAACTTCCTGTCCAAACTCGGCATTTATGACTCGGAGGATCCCGTCGTCGACAGGCTGTCCAGACTGAGTTCTGAAGACAAGCTGCCTGCGCTCCGTCATTTGGGCATTATAAATAGAAGTAAATACCATAACAAGTCGGTCATTTCGCGGTTGTTCAATCACTCCTGCACCTGGGACCAGCTGCACAGCCTTGGCCTGTACGGGTGTAATGACATAAATTCCTGGCAGATTCTGTGTCGCCAGGCGGAGGCCGGCTGCCTCCAGAACCTGCAGGAGCTGATGGTGGGAGACAAGCCGGGCTCCCGGCTTCAGAAGCCATGGCGTCGCAGCAGACCCGGGCCATTCCACCGTCTGCGGAAACTCATCATCACGTTCCCGAAGAACCAAGATGTGGTGGAGATGGTGGAGGAGGACTTCTTCCCTGTCCTCGAAACTCTGAAACTGCATGAACATCAACCATTCAGCGTCCGGCGGCGTCTGGGGAAGAAAGGAGTCCAGCTCCTTACCTTCGCTCGCTGAGCCTCTCCGATCCCATTCGGCCGCGGCATGTCTTCACACAAGAAACGTTCCATTTGAGACCACGACATGTGAACCGTGCTGCTTCTGACGGGCGGCCGTGGACCTCAGGACGTGGGAAAAACTGCACTCACACGGCGTGTTCCTTTTGGACGGCTTTCTGCGCCCACAGCCGACCGACCGGCGAAGCGTCTGATCGGCCCTGAAGCCGTCTGCATGCACGACAGAAGCATCGGACTTTGAGTTCGGAAGATCGAGAACGAACTGGTCAACGGAGGGTTGCTTTGTGTGGTGACATCACAAACGATCGGGTATCTCAGAGCGGGAATCTCGCTGTTTATTCAGACATGTCACGCCATCTGGTGGTGGTTGTGACAATTTCAGGTCAGGTGACGTCGCACCATATTGAGCGCGGGAGTGGGGCGTACAGTGACAACGGGTTCGACAACAACACCGTCGCAGGAAAGTGCGTGAACCAGGGGCGGATCCAGAATCTAGTAGACGGAGCCTGACCCCTCCTGGGGCACAACTGTATTTTGTGAAATTGTAATTTGTTCCTGGGAGAAGAAAGTTGTGCTGTTCTGAACAAATAAATATTTCAAATTTTTGACCGGACTCTGTGGATCTGTGCGTCGCGAAACGGACTCGTGTCCAGTGAAGTGGAACTCGTGTCCAGTGAAGTGGAACTCGTGTCCAGTGAAGTGGAACTCGTCTCCAGTGAAGTGGAACTCGTGTCCAGTGAAGTGGAACTCGTCTCCAGTGAAGTGGAACTCGTCTCCAGTGAAGTGGAACTCGTGTCCAGTGAAGTGGAACTCGTCTCCAGTGAAGTGGAACTCGTCTCCAGTGAAGTGGAACTCTGGTCGTTCGGAACGCCGAACACATTTCAGACCCGTTCGCCTCACACTGAAGTGAGTCTCTGAAGATGCGTAGCCTCGATTCTGTACGTTGCTATTGGAGACGATGAGAGATGAGCTCAAACTCCACCAGGTGTCGCGCGCGTGTGCAGCCGAGTCAGGGGGGGGGGGCGGCCTCGGTCTCGGCTGATCAAACTGAAGGGGAGTTGTGGGACGCAAGTGTGTGAGGCGCAAACTTCCAACTTTTCAAATTTACTCTGCGAAACGAAAGGACATTTCCTGTCTTCGGGGGGACGGGTCCCCTGGTGCCGCTGGAAATCTGTTTCCGGCCTGACGATTCGTTCGGTCAACACTTCCGCAATCCATTCGGTTGTCACACGGTGTTTGTCGCTTTGCGCCCTGAAGTGCCCTTTGGGACACGAAGACATGCGATGACAACGCGCGATGACATGGCGGGTACGATGAACCTCGTCAGCCGGCCGTGCTCGGCCCTGTCCTGCGCCGCGACCAACATAGGCCTGCAGCGATGGGACGAACACAATCCTGAGGAAGTTGATCCCTGCGGAATTGAGAAGGGTGGGACCCGCCCCCTCCCGGCCTCTCATTCAGGTGTTGAAAACACCTGCCCTGGACGGGCGGAAGGCTGAGTTCAGGGTAGCTGTAGGAACTGGGACGAGTGAGCCAAGGTCAGAGCACGCAGGCGAGAAAAGAACAAGTTTCTCCCAAAAGTTGGGTTCCTGTCCCCCTGGGCCCCATGCTGGATTCTGCTGCTGGTGCGCATGCGCGTGCGTCTGGATCTCCACCCTGGATCTCCACCCTGTGTCTCCACCCTGGATCTCCACCCTGGATCTCCACCCTGGATCTCCACCCTGTGTCTCCACCCTGGATCTCCACCCTGGATCTCCACCCTGGATCTCCACCCTGGATCTCCAC
>JAAUXT010076831.1_pt1 | contig 11997 bp, 14 predicted proteins | sample 7278171 | NCBI WGS metagenome assembly JAAUXT01 (sample SAMN14350112, study PRJNA611818) | marine sediment metagenome | isolation source: surface marine sediment (1.8m) | place: French Polynesia: Moorea | collected 2018-08
GAGACACACCAAGACAAACAATCACCATGAAACTTGAGAATCCCCTGCTTTCTGCTTCCAAATCTTGATATGTGTGGTTTATGTTTGGTTTGTAGATATGATACTTTGACTGTTTTCAATGATTGGTCAGGTTCATTTCAAGAAAAATCAACTGGACCTTTCTGCAAGATATTTTTTCAGGTTTGCTTCATGGTGTTGTGAGAATGAGTGGACCATTTCTTCCAGACTCACCAGATATAAAGATGAAAATGAGAGGGTCAGAAGGCAAGTTGGTGATGCTGTCATGTTCAGGAGCCATTTTCACTGTTCCAGAGAACAAGCAGCTTTGCAGGGACAGTTTAGCTCCAACATTAAAACTGTTGTTCACAGAGATGTGAATGTTGTTGAAAGAACAGTGCAGTATGTTCACATGTAAGTCAGTGAAAAAAGACTACAATTCTGTCTGGTGCTTCTCATTGTTGTGACTGTGCATTGACTGTGACATTTTCCTTGAAAAACAATCTCAATTGAGTCAAAATTCCTCTCATTCTCATCAAGTTGACCAGAAACAAAAATTTCCTTACCTTCTCTTTCAATGTTTGTTGCAGCTGTTGACTTTGCATTCTGGTGTCCTTCTTTGTCTGTGATTTCCTTGGTATGTCTCTGACCCGAACCCAATTCTGATTTGTTCTTAATCACAAAAACAATTACTTTGTCACAAGAACAGTTGCACTGTGGTTGGGTTGAAGGAGGTGAATTTTGTCACCCTCAGTTGTCTTTGGAATAAGTTGGTTGATAGTATGACACAGAGAGAAATGAATAAATTTAGTCCCTTTTGCACCATTTACGGGGTGTCTACGATATGTTGTGATAATTTTTGAATTTGAAGGTGTTTCAAATTATTTTTGAACACAATTTTTTCATCATATGTTGATCTTACATGAGGCCATTATCACAAGTTGTGTTGACCAGTTGCGCTCATTGTGACCTTGTTGTTGAGACCCTCATTTGTGGGTCAGTTCGACCGGTCAGGCGATGCTTGAGCACCAGACATTGTCTGCATTTTGACAGCTGTTTGAAGAGTCAAAATGAGTGTGAATGCCAGAGAACAATGTGTCACCATCAAGTTCTGTGTCTGCCAGCATCTGAAAAGCAGAGACATTTGACAAAGGTTGGTGCATGTCCACAGGAGGAACACATACTCACTTGTGTCTGTTCACCGGTGGGTCTGATGTTTTGAATCCAGCAATAACAGCACATCAGACAAACCGTGCTCTGGGTGTCCTTCAGTCATCATCCCTGCTTTGATTCATCAAGTGTGCAATGCTGTGATCCAGACCCCAACCATCTCTGTCGCCCAGCTTGCAGAGCAGCGTGGAACAAGTGTTGGGACAATCCACAAGATCCTGAAGAAAAGGCTTGGATGGAGGAGGAGAAGACCGGCTCGATGGGTGCCCCATCTGCTCAATCAGGCACAAAAGCAGAGAAGAGTGGATGTGTGTCACACTTTGTTGAGGCTGAACAGGGCCAATGCTTCCTTCCTGTCAAACTTGATCATGATGGACGAATCTTGGTTCTGGATTTATGACCCTCAATCCAGACAAGCATGTTCTGGCTGGCTCGCTCCAGGTGCTGCAAGACCACAGAAACCAAGGCTGGAACGTGCGATGCTCAAAGTGATGTTGACAATCTTCTGGGACTTACAGGGCATGGTCATGAGGGAGTTCATTGAAGACAGTCGAGGAATCACAGCTCAGGTCCATCTGCAACTCCTCAGAAGACTCAGAGAAAAGGTCAGATGTCAGCATCCACAAGTCTGGATCAATGACACATGGAGAATCCAGCAGGACAATGCGCCTGCCCACCGCGCAAGGGTCGTCCAAGAGTGGATGCGCAACATGTCGACAGGTCAAGTTCCACACCCTGGCTACTCACCCGGCCTCGCCCCCAGCAACTACTGGCTTTTTAACCGTATCAAGCATCATCTGCGTGGTCACCGCTACGATTCTGTGCAGGATTTGTGTGACCAAATTGACAGGATCATCCAGAACATCAGGCCCAATGAGTTCAGACACGCCATCGAGAGTCTCCCTGATTGCTGGCATCACTGTGTGAGAGCAGGAGGGGCATACTTTGAGTGAACACTCATGAAGACAGAACAATGTCAAAACATTAACCTGTGAAAAGTTGAACTCAAACAGTGGAGTCCAAGTGGAGTAATCAAGGATCCAAAGTGGATAGTGACATGTCACACAAATCGCTTCAGTGACTGTCGGAGGGAACATTTCACCCAAACTTCTGAAATGGGCCTGACAAAACTGTTGAGATATTGCTCAAAATGCATTGCTCATTGTTGAAAATTGCACACATTGTACTCTTGTTGATGATCGTCATAACTCCAAAAGATCATGAAAAAAAGATTGCTTGATCATGTTCTGTGCAACACTTTCTCAAGACATGTCCTACATGCCTCGTAATCACCAGTTTTGACCACATGATCAATGGCTCTTCACCCCACAAAGGCTTTGTAGATCTAAACACAAAGTGACAATTCACAATTTCTGTGTGACACTTATCTGAAATGACTAAATTATTTTGTTTTGCCCTTCGAGCATCTGAATGAAAGTAAAATGTGTGTGTGTTGTTCCTTTTGTGTGTCATCCCATGTGATCATAGAGTGCAAATGGTTTGGGCAATTCCCATGGTGGATCCAGAATTTGGTCAAGGGCTGCTCTGCATGACTTCTGATTCGAAACTCTTGTTCAAGTCAGTGGAGTGCTGTACAACAAATTCAGTGATCTGACAAAATGACATGACTTGCAGGTCACTTGTCATGTGATCAAAGTTGGGAAAGATCCATATGAGATGATATCCATAGCAGAGCCAAAGAGCCACAAAACAAAATGGCAGCCCCCATGTTGATGGCCACCCCATAGGAGCAGAGGGATGTTGCCTCCTTGGCTGCCAGCACACTGACTGGGCTGTCAGCCAATCAAAATGCACAATGTGTTCCCGACCCTGGACCAAGCATAAATGTCACAGAGCGGGAACTCTCCGCTGTGAGTTTGCTTTCCCTCTCTGGAGCACTGGTTGTGGCCTCAGTGAAGCATTCATCCCTACGTGTGGGGGCTGGCTGCACTGAGAGGACATCTCCCCGAGGTGCACCAGGCAAGCCAGTGTGAACCATGCCCTGGGGGACGGGCACCACCCCAGTGGGTGTCCACCAGGGCGAAGGGGGTCAGCCCGCTGTTGCAGTGACTGACCCCAGGATTGCCCGCTGAGGCAGGCAGCTTCAACTAGGAGCTTTCTATCACATCCATCAATGCACAAATCTTGACCTTTCCAACAATATACTTTCTGAATCAAGTGAAGCGATGTGGCAAGGACTGGGTGAGTTGCTCATTTTGCATCTTGAACATAACCTGGTCAGTAAAATTCATCCAGGAGCCCATATCAAGCACTGTGAACAGCTGCAACTCAGCAACAACAAATTAACCAAACTGACAAAGGATATGTGGATTGGACTGAATAACTTGCAACACCTGCATCTGGAAAACAATGACATCCATCAAGTTGAACCTGGATCTTTCTTCCATATCAAACCTACTGCCTGGCTTCATTTGTCAAACAACAAACTTGTTGAGGTTTCAGGAAACATGTGGCAAGGAAACACAGCTTTCACATTTTTGTATCTAGACCACAACGAAATCAGCAACATCACACCTGGAGCCTTTTCACATTTTGACCACATTCATGAGCTGCAACTGTCCCATAACAAACTTACAGAATTGAGACCAGACATGTGGGCAGGTGTAGGACGCTTGGAAATTTTATGTCTGAGCCACAAGCAGCTGACAACAATAAGATCTGTAGCATTTACACAGCTGACATTTCTGAACATTTTGATTTTGTCAGAAAACAGAATCCTTCACATTGAGGGAAACAGCTTTCCACACATTGGGCTACACTCTCTTATTCTGACTGGGAATGAGTTGCACACTCTATTTTGAAACAGTGTTTGGTGAAAAGCACCCACATAGCCTGACAATGGCTCTGGGACGAAATCCACTACATTGTGATGAAAATCTTTTGTGGATAAAACAAGTAGAAAAACATTCATGGGTGAAATGGAACATCTATCAGAAAGATTTTTCTCACCAACATATACATGATATTTTTTCCCATCTGTGTGAACTTTCCAGGCTTTCACTGGAGTAATGTTCAGTGGGATGAAGCAGGTATGATTTTCTGTCGTGGCCACTTTCATTTTTGAAAATTAGCATTGAATGGTGTCAATTGTGTTCATCCATTTTCTCATGTGATTCAAGAAGCAAAAGTCTGTCAAGTGATACAGTTTCAGGGCTTGCTGGCTTTCATTTTTTGTTTGTTTCTGTGGTTGCAAAACTTGTGCGAAACATTCAGGAAGCAATGTGGAAGTGATCAGACACAGCAGTAACTTTCCCAGCCATTTTTCAGACATGTATCCATTTGAAACCAAATCTCAAATTCATGGGCATCACTTCACACAAGACAACAATTACAAACACACAGGCAAGTTTTGTGTTTTTTCCATTTTTTTCCAATTGTTTCAAAAGTGACACACATGATGTTCAGCCCTATGTATTACACATATCCGCACTGAGGTTATCCATTAGCTTATGGTCACATAGCTGTCATAGTCCTCACTTTGTCACACAGCTGTGACAAGTCTGAGATTGGCATGCAGATGTGATAACCCCAAGACCTGAGCTGTGCCTTTAGCTGTTTGCTCAACTGGAGGAGATTCTACTCTGTGCCATGAGTACTCAGTTGGACTGCTAGCAGCTTCCTTGCATCTGGGCACTTGTGCTTCACTAGCAGCTTTACATTCTTGGAGGGCCTTTTGCATTTACTTGTCTGTTACCATACTTCATCGCCTGTGGCCTTTACTGCGGCCCTATGCCCTTACAATAACATTGTTGATACAATGTGGCAAACTCACCCCTGGCGTGCAGAAAACACTTTGTTTTTCCAAATCTTCTCCAAAGCAATGTGATACTTTGTTGTCCAGCAACAGGAACCTACATCACGCAATCTGAGCCACCAACACACAGGAAGGTTTCCCAATTGATGGAACAGACGAGCTGGCTCGTGCCTGGATTTATCACTGTGTCTTCTGTCTCTGGTCTGACCATCTCCTTCCTCTGTTTCTACATCGGATGCCGCAAGAGAGTCAAACAGATGAGATGCACAATCGCTTCCAGGTGTGGCATCACTTCTTTACACCAGTGATCACAATTTTCAGAAATGAGACAGCTCAGAAGCAGAGGTGTACTCATCGCATTTGTCATCAGTTGGTACCACTGGCAATATTCCACTTGTTTTCTCTGCAGGTGTGGGAGATGTGTTTGTGTCAAGTGCTGCAAGGAGAGGCAACCTGCGCTTAGTGTGGCATCTCCAAGCTCTGCAGATGTATCATCCTTGGGCAGTGCAACCAGTGTGGTCCTGACTGAGCAGCCCTTGGTGTGTATCAAACAAATATTTTGTTTTTGCAAAAACAGCCTGATGATACTTCTGGGGGATATCTGGAGTTTGTCACCCCAAAATGTCCTTTGCAGAGAGAGCTGACTGACCTGCACATGATACACATCTCCAGGCACCTCACCCATGCCAACACAGTCAGGACCCTGGGAGCTCACCTTGAGGTTCCAGGGTATCAGGTTGACACATATATCTATGACAACCAGAGAGACATCAATGAAGCTGCATACAGACTGATCTCTGAATTCAGAAGTACTGAGGCATGCAGGCACCAGGCCTACATGAAGCTGGGAAAAAGCTTTGGTTCAATCTGGCCTGAAGGAGGCTGCCAAGAATGTGCTGAGGTATCCTCCTCCAAAGGTGCTCAAAGCTGCCAAAAGGGAAGACTGACAAAGACCACAAGGTGAATACACCAGTTTAGGATGTCCTCACAGCCTTCCACAGGAGGAGCAAACCAGAAGAGGCGTTCATTGATTTAGTCTCAGCTATGATCCAGTGTGGGATGGGAACTGAAGTGAAAATTGAACTGCATTTCTTTTGTGATCACGAGTGCTGGTGAAACAAAATGAACAGCAAAACATCTTCAACATTCAAGGTTGAACAAGAAAGAAAGCACAGAAAAGAAAGCAAATGGCACATTCCATTGAAGCACTCATCCAGACCTCATCCTGATTGACAGACCTGTTTGGCATCTTCCTTCTGCACATGTTCATTTTTCCAAAACATTGAAAATCTGTTCTCTGAGGGTTCAGAAAGCAAGGTTTTCAGAATTTTGTGGTTTCACATTAACAAAATTTGAAGGTTACACAATAAACAAAATTTATTTCCAGCTGCTGGTGTTCAATTGATGTCTCAGTAAAACTTGTTGTCCTCTGGCAGCATTTGTGCTTTCAGATGTGGAGAACAATGATTGACTGCTGGTCCTTAGGAGTGGCTTTGTGAAGCAAACACAGCTTGGAGCCTGTGATCTATGTCTCATTAGTACCAGTTGTAAACTGCTTCTATCTCAGCTGAACCCAGCGCCTCCTCCCAGAAGTACAACTCATCCACTGTGACATCTGCATAATTTGAATCTTCAGAAGTGAACTGCCTTCCAAGAACAACCTCACCAGAGTTTGCAATTCTTGCTTGATCATTGACCACATTTTCAGATCCTCACAAATTTCCATCAATAACCAACCAGCAGGAATTGGTGAAAATGCAAATCTCCACCATTTTTGAGCTGCATGCAAGAGCAAACCTAGAAAAGAATGCAACAGATTCAGTGGAAATGTGTAGCCATCATGAGGACAAAAAGCAGGTTCATAATTTTTGGAAGCAGACCTGAAATCTCCACTAGCTGTGCACAAAACACTCCAATATTCCACTAGAGTTGCTGCTATTTCTTGAGTTCCAAAAATGCCACGAAGTATTCCAGTGGTGTGTGTTATTTTCAGCCACATGGCCAGTGTTGCACCCGCGGCGCAGTTGGATGGTTGCTTCAGGCAGGAAACATGATATAAGTCTGTGAGTTTTGCATATTCTTTGTGCCTGGAATAAAATCTAATTGCATTACCAATCTGAAAGATGAAGACTGTCTTTGTAGTGTTCACCAAGAAATGTACTTTTCCAGAAAAAAAATACATCTCTCACAGTTGTAAGAATATATCTGCAGCAAACAAACCTTGCCAAGCACAATATTGGGAGTATTGTACAGTTCCACATTTCCAAGGTGTTCAAAATCCTCATGATATAAAGGTTTAGGAACTGGTATGGGATCTGTGGTGTGTGAAATTATACAAAATATAGAGGGTAAATTGTAAAGTTCTCCTTTTGTTTCCACAACAAATGGACTGTGAAGCCAACATTCCACAAACCCACTCACCCTTCATGTAAAGTTGACTACCATCAGCAGCAATGTTGGATCCTTGTGGCCCATTTTGGAATATTATCTGACATGTATTCTTAAATTTTATTGCCACACACTCTGGGTTCATCTTGCACCTGAGAAAAGGGACTGTTTTTTGGGTTTATTCTTGATAAAGAGAACAAAATGCTTTTCCACTTCATTGTAAAGGTCAATGGACCACATACCAAAGGGCACATGTTGTGTCAGACATCAGGGGCAGCTCAATAATTTGGTTATACCCCTGCAACAGCTGAATTTGTTTGAAAATGATTCCATCAGATTTGTATGCTGCAGAAATTTCCATGAATCTGCCCACAAGAAAAATCCAAGTCCACAAAGTACTCATGCTTCCACAGCGCAATTTCCTGAACAGGCAGAGACTAGGGTATTCAAATCTGTCCAGTGTTGTGGAACAACCTCAATGAATATAATTTTGGAATTTTGTGACTTTCACAGATTCATTGCTTTCTCATGAAACCTTTTGTTTTGTCAAAGTTCTACTTTTCACCCTTGCAGCGAAATTGCTGCAAATGAGTGCAAACTGGCTGGAACTGCTTCAAAGCATCCCACAAAGCTTTCAAAGCTTTTTAGCATACATCAACAAAACATTTTGCACCATGTTACCTTTTAAAATGGACAACAATAATTCCATTATCTGGGGTTTGCACCCAATCCCCTTGGGCTAAAAAGTATCACACAATAGACAAGCGAATTCTATTTTCCACACAGAGATATGCTGGTGTTGTGAACAATTTTGTTCCTTCTTTTTCTGAACAAGGTAAACACAGTGAAAATCTCAGAACACGAAGAACATTTGAGCCCCATTTCTCTTGCCAACATTGCAGAAAAATGAAACCCAAACAGACCACAGGCATGCTGCTGAATCAGTGCTGCAGGACCAGGTGGAAATTGCAAAATTTCAGATTTCACAGACAATGAATTCAGTGAACCCCTTTTGGTCCCAAATCCCTGTTATTGTGCAAAGTTTGTCACTCCATGCCTTTGGTCTTGACTCTGATTCTGTCAAATAAGATTGATCACACATTGACACTGTGTTTTGGTCAGAAATGTTTCTTTGAAATGGTGCTTTCACTCTGACAAAGATGTCCTCAAGATGTTCCCCGTTCTGTGTCTTTGTTGACTCTGTTCAGAGCCTGAGTCCAGAGAATCCTGCACTTCTGGGTGTGGCAGCGAGTGGAGTGTAATCTCTGCCTGAGCGGTAGATCACACCTGCTTCATCTCCTGAAGGCAAACAAAAGAACCTGTTTTTTTCTGCCTTGTTTTCCAGAACTAAAATTCAATCAATAACAACTGTAACTGTCAGCAGAAACATCTTTTGTTTCTTTGGTGATATTTTCCAAACAAAGGACCTGGGTTGGTTTCTTTCATGTGGCTGTCACCCCCCACAAATACTCTGGCAATTTCTGCTTGTGATGATTGACCTTCTGACCTTCTTTCAGCACAGTGAGTCCACTGCAGGCAGCCTGGGCATACTCAGACATACTGTTGTCATCGTCCCCATGAGCCCTGCAGATTCTGTCACCATTGATCCTGAGCTCAAATATAGCCCAATCCCCTTCATCCAGCAGCAAATAGGTGGAGAAGTAGTAGTGCCCAGCTCCACCAGGGGGAACTGTGAACACCCCTGTTGTTGAGTTGTACCTGCAGAAATAGTTGGACAAACAATTTTCAGGGGATATCAACTTCCTTTTCACATCACACAATTGGGAAATACATAATTTGGCAGGTAGTGTCAACATTCACAGTGCAATTCAAGGATGCACAAACAAAATAATATAATGTGGGAGTGATGAAGGCTATTGCTACTGAATTGGTCTGACAAAGAAGAAAAGCCAACAGTGCTTGGTTGGAGGCAACTCACCCATTTCCATGATTCTGGACAATCTGGTTGAACTTGACAACTTCATCTTCACTCTTGTCCAGAGTATCGTACCAGGTCAACACAGCTCGGAAAGCAATTGCTGCTGAAACAGGAGCAATGTCTTTGATCAAAACGGGCAGACAGACACAAATCTGCTCAGGTGAAACAACCATGTTTGTCGCGATGTGTTACATTGACTTGCAAGAAAAGTCCCAGAGAAAGTCATTCTTGATGTGGCTTCCTGTTTCTGCTGAATAGATCATTGAGCCCACCTTGACTGGTGTTCATGTTTGGTAACAGAACATCAGCCTTGATTGTGCTTGCTTCAGCCCTTTGCCAAGTAAGATGTCTATTGAGAGCCTCCACAGCATTTCTGCACTCTGCTATGACTTGAGCCTGCTCCTCTATTATCTCTGCATATTGTTTGAGTTTGATTATACTGGAAGGGCAGCTGTTCTCAGCCCAGACAGAAAGATTGATTGTTTGGAACAGACAGACTGCTGCTGTTGTCCACTGCATCATGACTCTCCCAGTGATTTTTCCCAAAGTTCAGGTTTCTGAAAACTAACAATTCAATAGTTTCAATTGTTCACAAAGATGTGATCCTCTGTGGACAATGAATTATCTTTGATGCTGCACATACATCCCACATTGCTGAGGAAAACAGACCTACTGAGCAGGTCAGTGATGTATTTGCTGACCGGGGTTTTCAGCACTTTTGTAACTACTTCTCAGCCTATTGACTCACCGTCTGTCTTTCTGTGAAGTATATTGACACCAGTAGCAGCTACAATTTAAAATACACTGCGCCTATTGTCGTCACTTGAGCACTTAGCCTCCCACAGGGACCTGAGAACTTTGGGTCACGGACAGCAGATAGAATCAAACCGCAGAGACTGGTTTCAGCTGCCATGCAATGTGCCACATACGAAATATTTTTACTCCTGAAGAACCATTACAACATAGGAAATTGTTTTTCGCGGTTGAGAAGCAACTCAATGAAACATCATGAAGAATAGATCTTTCACAGGTGCCGCATGGATACGCATAAGAATAGCCCACCACATAGCGTGTATTCAAGCGAAATACACTGCTGCGCACCTTCGGAATCAAAAATTTTTTTGCCGATGTTTAGCTTCCCTCGGAAGGAGGTATTGAAGCTGCATGCAGAGCAAAGCACCACACGGAATGCGAAATTTTCCACGCAAATTCAACTCACGGATTTGAGTTTCACAGTGGAATTCACTGACTGTGTGCAGTGGAACACGCTATGGTGGAAAAATGAACCACACGAAGATCATTGAACCCATCATGCGTGATGTTGCTCGTGGCTTTGAATGGATAAAAATCTGAGTGGTTTTACAAAAGAACAGCCAAGTCTCACACAACGCCCCAGTCTCGTTTCATTAGATGTACGAATTGGCAGGAGATTGCGCGGTAAATGTAACAACTCGCACCGGCGAATCATAACGTAGCGTTGCATGACAATCCGATGATTTCCTGACGATCCTCCCAGTATATTCAACACAACAAAACAACGCGAAGACAAACAAGACGAGACTCTCTGAACTTGCATCAGACAGCCGCTTAAATACAACCACAGGGTCAAATGATCACGATAACCAATCAGAACATACCAGCCTGAGTGCAGAGAGAGAGAGAGAGAGAGAGAGAGAGAGAGAGAGAGAGAGAGAGGAGAGAGCAGTTTGTAACAACTACTCAACGAGTCGACAAAACATCCAAACTGAATCAATAATCGCAAAAGAAAAATTATCTGCTCCAACCATATGACTTCAACTTATAATTGGAGACTGCTCATTTGCATATTCTGATGTTTGGTCAGTAAGCGTATGCAAATCAAAGAGCCCTTGAGGTGTTTGCTGTTTGATTGCTCTGTTGAGAATCCCTCCAGGGCACAAACCACTGTGTTGCTTTTCTTCTTCCGCCTTCGGACTGTCTGTCTGACTCCCTCGACCCGACAGGGCGACAGGGCCAGAGACAGAAACGTGGGCGCCAGGCAAAGGTTTTTAGGTGATTTGAGGAGCTTGGTCCAATTCGTGAGCTTTTAGAAAAAGCAAGCGAAATCGGAGCAAGCGAAATCAAATCACCTATAGGCAGCGTCTTCCAAAAGTATGTGTATACCTGTTTCATAGTCAAAATGAGGATCAATGTTGGATCTTTTGGACTTTTTTACTTCAATTTGGGTTGGGAACAGTGTGCCAGGAAGGATTTAAGGAACTTTGAATTTTGGGGTTCTTTAGGTCAAAACATTCAAATTTAAAAATATGGAAAATATGGGGTATGCATGTGGAAATGGGTCCATATCTGAGAAAGTACAAAAATTTGGTGAAAGAAGTATATTGATGAAATGTAGTCTTTTGTATGGGGGTTTGAGTTTGAGTGGTAACATTTGATTTTTGATTTTTGAAAATTTTTATATGTTTTTCAGGTGGGCCTAAAGTTTGGGTTGAAAGGTCATTTTTAATAAAAAATTTAAGAATGGATATTAGGCAATTCTTTTGGTGCAATATGGATATTGTTGTGAAACAATGTGTAAAAGTTCCATTTGGTTGAATTTGTTCCATTTACATGTGTATCAAATAAGTTCCCAAGTTGTGAATATTGAGTGAAAAAAGTAAGATTTTTTGACAAAAAAGGGAGTGAAATCAGAGTGAGCAAAATCAGAGTGAGTGAAATCAGAGTGAGTGAAATCAGAGTGAGTGAAATC